>Ga0179593_1433224_pt1 | contig 15566 bp, 14 predicted proteins | sample CZODoug2_1_08_16_FD_185931 | JGI IMG/M metagenome (GOLD analysis project Ga0179593, IMG submission 185931) | Vadose zone soil fungal communities from Angelo Coast Range Reserve, California, USA - CZODoug2_1_08_16fungal (PacBio error correction) | ecosystem: Environmental > Terrestrial > Soil >... | reverse complement strand
GCCTGTCCGACCATTTTTTGGAGGCGTCCATATGGACCCAGTCTCTTCCTAAATCTCGTCCCCCCCACCCATCTTTTTCTTAGAACCGTCCCACACGAATTCTTTCCTCTTTCCACGGAGGAACGGATTGTGTTTTCGTTTGTGGCGTTTTTGTTGTGTTGGCGTTTCTTTTTTTTTGCCCCCCACGAAAAATCCGGTTGATGGGGCGCAGCTTCTGGCCCCCGGCAAAGCCTTTTGTTTTTTTCACCGCATTTTTTTATGGCTTACAAGGCAACATAAAGGGCTTTTTCTCACCTTTTCTGGTGGTTGCGCCCCCCTGCCCTGCGGCCTTCAAGTACACCTTCAATATTTTGTTTCTTTGGCAATCGGAGTCGGTCGTCCCCCTGTTCTCCTGGCGACCCGCCTCTCTTTAATCACCAACCCCTTTCTTGAGCATTAGTGTGACTGGGTCATTCCTTTTTCCCCGTTTACGGAGCATCCCCAAGGAAATCTCCCCCTCCCTATTGCATCTGACTGGAGACGGGGATTTTTTACAGGAGGTACGCGAAAAAGTTCCCCATCAGCTCTGACGGATAAGGAATGGAACTTCATCTTTTTTTCCCTCTTAGCGCATGTCAGCATTGCACCCTCCTGTAATGGGCTTTCCCAACCCCTAACTGATAGTAGCTGACCCCCTCCAGTGACCCCTTTCCCCCTTCTTTTCCGTCCCCCTTCCATGAGGTCCTTCTCCTATCGGTCCTTCGCGGCTTCCGAGAGATGATGGAACGCGATCCCCTGTCCGACCGCTCCACTAACCCTCTTAGCCGTTTCAGTCCGGGGACTTAGCGAACAATAAAATGCCCCCTCTTCTTCTCTCCTTCCATTGCCCATAGACCTTTCTTCCCCCGACATTCCCTCCCTGATAGCCTAAACCCCAGAGCCTCTGCACCGAGGCCACTCCGGCAGGGAAGATCCCCTGAATAAATTGACCCCCCACCTATACCCTCTCCTCGCGTCCCCCAGTCCGAATTCTTTCCTTCGTATCAGATCTTTGAGATCTCCTGACGATCTCCTCCCCCCTCTTCTGGTGGAGGCCCTTGACGTACTTGTGTCGTTCCGGGATACCCCTTTTCAAGTCCCATTCTTCTCTTCTGGAAGATGAGTTTATTCTTTTAAAAGGGAGCTAGCCGGTTTTTGCAGCATGTGCGTCGGATCTTTCCCCTCTCGGTGAAGCACAGGCTGCAAGTGGTATAGCTCCCCTGAGAAACTTAGCTGGGTTTTTTCTTTTTTTGCACGGAATCTTCTATAAAACGAGATGGACGTCCTCTTCTCAGTCCCCACTCAAGCGACTTCTCCCCCCCAACCCGAATCGATTTCACGATGGTATTTGTCCGTGTTTTTATGAAACCCCACTCTTTCCCCGTCAAGTTGATAGTAAGCTCTTTTTTTCTCCATCCCGGGGTCGCGCCTCCCCCAATTCGTTGTCGATCTTGCCCCCCTGCAGGTTATTCCCCACGTAATTTAGCTCAACGAAGACATCTTCTCCAAGAGGAATTTCTTTTTCCCCCGTCCCCAGTAACTTATGTGGCTCGTTCGCGCGATTCGCCGGTATGGGCACTGAGGCTGTTTCTTTTGTGTGCCCCTGGTAAAGCTTCGGACCATCTTCCCAAGGCCCAACTCATAACTTCTTTTTGCTTGTTTAAGCCTTCCCGAGCGGTCCGCCCTTCCTGGACGCCGCCAGCGATTGCCTTTTCCTCCTGTAGATAGAAAAATTTTTAACTGAACAAGACCCCTTCCTTGCTGCATTTCTCCTTTTTTTTTCTCTTAGCTTGCGACTTCCTGGTTGGGACCTCCCCGGAATCCCCGAAGTGTCTCTCCTGCAATTTCGAGCTCAGGTCTTGTTCGCTCGTCCTTGCCCCCTGGTTTCCCCTCCCTTTTCCAAAGCTTTATTCTTTAATTGACCCCTGAGATTTCCAATTACGTATTTCCTGGACCAGACTTTAACTCGATACCCCCGGGACCCCGTACTTCTTGCCTTACTCGGACAGGGCCCTTCCCCCTGAGTCCCCCACTAGTTTTCTTTCTCCTGTAAGCCCGTGACACTCCTTACTGTCTTTTTTATTGAAGCGCTTGGTTGTCCTTCCTTTAGAGCAGTGGTCCCCCTCCCACGTCGGGTAGTAACATAACGCGACTTCGTCCTTCAGTGGGCGACAATCCTAATTGGTTCTTAAACCAGAGTGACCTTGGGATGTTTCCTGATAAACCCGGTACGGCAGCATTTCCTCTATAAGCTTCCATCCTCTTTGTCCCCTCCTTCGGTGCTCTCCCTCTCTTATTTGAAGACTTCAGGTCTCTCGCAAATTTATCTTAGAAAAACAGGTCCTCTTTGGATTCGATCTTCTTTCCTTTTTTCGATGGAATTGATGGAGTCCCCCGATTCTTCCTCCTTCGGCCGAAATAGGACCGGTGTTAACAAAGATCCAACCCCACCCGCTTCTTCTGTCCATCTAGATATACTCGCCCTTCTCTTAATGCCCTTGTCTGTTTTTCCAAAAATGTAAAGGTGATGGATTCTTCCCCGAGGCGATGTGAAAGCGACCCCTTCCTCCCTTCAAAGTGAGAATAGATTCATATGGAGTCTCCCTTTATGGCTCCATCCCTGAGGTTTCGAGCCGCGCTATTTGTTCGCTTTCTGTCGGGTTTTTCGCCTCTCCACTGACACCCTTCTTTCACTCCCCGACCCCATTCCGTAGCGATGGATATACTCCCCCTGTCAGTCCCCCCTCCCTCTCCCGCAGAGCTGTCTATTCCCGCCCGATTAGATGCCTTCTCTACATAATAATATATATTTTTCTACACTCTTTCTTTTCTTGCTCGAAGATCCTGTCTTTTTCCTTTCTAATCCTGACCTTCTCTGCTCGGGTTTTCACGATCGAAGCCTTACGCAATCGATCGACCACTGTCCCCGTATCTTGCCCCAGTCCTTTTATGTCTTTCCCTGTACCCAGAAAGAAAACCCTCGCTTTTCCCCGCGATGACGGGATAGCCGCCCTCCGTACATTTTCCCTGAGTTAATAGATACAGTTTTTGCGTTCAGAGAAGAAATGATGTGCCTTCTCCCTCGCCTCGAATTTAGCCTCATCCCCTTCTTTTTCCTTGTCCCCGAAACCACCCTGTAACTTCTCCCCCCACCAAGAGACTGCATAGAGACCCCGGCAAATCCCCGTACGTTCTTTTCGTGCGTGCAGACAATATACTCTTTTTTCCTCCCTCCTTCCTCCCAGACAGAATCTGCGCTCCAGCCTCCTCTCCCAGCGGAAAGACCCTCAACGCTCTCTTTTTCTGCAACCTGGAACTTGTCGCCCCTTTTTCAAGCAAAGTTTTCCCGCCTGAGATATTGGAGTTGAATCACCAAAGTCAATTTTTTTTTCGCCGGCCCCCAGCGTATGTAAGCTTTTCCTTTCCTCAGAACCATGACGTACTCCCCCCTTTAAGAACCTACCCTCTGGTCCGGCACCACTGATCGTATTGTCCTTACTCTTTCATATGATTCTTCGGTTTCAAAGATCAGTGCTGGCCCCCCCCCTTTCCCAGGGAGCCAAACCCTCCTCCGGCAACCATGGATAGATTGCACCTGTCTTCACCGTACAAGCTTTCTTCACTTCGGAGATGCTGCATCCGTCTTCCCTTCAGTGGTAGGAACCTTGTCTTCTTTTCTTTAGCTGCTTGGTTGAAATCACTCTTACTTCTTTTCCCTGATCTTTGGATTTTTTCCTGTCAGCGGCTTTGCTGCCCCCCCCCCCCCCCCCCCCACCCCCCCTAAAACCCCCTGAATGGGCACTTCTATAGGAAGACTGCAGCTTCCTTTACACTTCAGGGTTAGTTGACCCCCCCGATGAGCAATGATTAGGTGTTCCTTTTACACGGATCTTTCCATTGGACCGATCTATATTCGCCATTGTGACAGCTTTCTTTCTACTTCCTCGAAGGAAAAGTTCAGCCGGCGAGAGATTTTTACCCGAGCCCGATAAAAGGAGCTGGGCTGATCTTCCCCCTCCAGCCGTTCTGTTTTACCTTTCTCCCATTGCCCCCTCTGTCTCCACCCATATGCTCTCACCTTCTAGGCCCGCGGGCCTTTCCACATACAGCTCCTTTCGCGACGCTCTCCAGAAGTTTCCTGCCCAGATTCTTGCTTGGAGATATTCCCTTTCGCCCCCGAGTCGGTTTCTGCCGTTTCAACTCAGGGCTTAAATGCCTCCTTCCTTTTAGCGCGCCCTTTCTTCCTATATAGAGGACTCCCCCCCGTTTTTCGATTTGGTGTTATCAGAGCCCGAGGAACCCCTCTTTTCCCTCCCATAGTGAACTATGTGAGTTGACTCAGTCCCTTCCATTTTTACGGCCCCCAGACAGATACTGGAATCCCGTTTCCTCCCTCTGCCTTTCGCCCGTTTTTCTTCCCCCCGTCAGTGCAGATTGGTATGAGCTCCCTCAACGTTCCGTTTGTCCCCTTTCCTCAGTTGTCCCGACGACCCTTTGTCAGAAAGGCTCCTTCACCTTTTCATAAGACTATCTCCCAACCCTCATAATTCATAGGATTTCAGCTTTTCCCAATTGACATACATAGAGAACGGGAAATTTCCCCCGGCCGTCACCATTCTTCCCAAAAAGAAGATTCTTCCAATGGGACAATTTAGCTAAACTCTTTCAATGCCCCCCCTCCTCGATGCCCTCTAGTGAACCAAAGATCCCGACATCATTTTCTACGAAAGGATTCCGGATTTCTATCTCTAGAGAAGATGTTCTTTTTTTTCTCTTGAGGCTCTAATAGGACTCGAGTCCCCGCATTCACTGAAAGGTTCTTTTACTTCGATGGCCACCCTCAATTGAGGAATCGTGCACTGCTCTTTTCCTCGACTCGACCCCAGTGAAAAGTCTGAAGTTTTCCGTACCGCTTTTTAAGCGTCCTCGTAGTCAGCTTCTCTCCAAAGCGTTTTTCTCCTACCCTGACTCTGATGCCTCTCCCTCATATACCTCTTCTCCACACCCCAATACTAGATGAACCCCCGTAGTTGCCTCCGACGGCCTATTTGTCGCCATTTCCTCGACTCTATGTTTCCCACGTTCCGATTTCTTACGGTAATGATGATTCTTCTTCTCTCCCCCGGTTCATATTCGATATCTCTTTATGACCTCACTCACAACCCGCCCCCTCTAGAAAGATAAGAGAAGATCACTTCCTTCCTGGAAGAAGTTAACCCCAAGTTCCCCCCTCCTTTCGCCATGAGATTAGGTTTGAGTGTACTCTGTTAGAACAATCATGGCCTCCTTAGGACTAAATCTTCTTCAGGCTCTCTCCCGGTATCTTTCCTTCTCTCCTCCGCTCAGATAAGGGCTTAACGGCCCCCCCCGGCCCCCCCCATTATGTTTTCCCCGGAACTCTGAAATGGGAACTTACTCCCCCTCTCCCCCATGAGGATTTTACGGAATCCCCAGTTTTCCCCTAAAACCAGCTGCGATGTCTTTTTTTTTTTTAGGTCCGCCTTCCTTCTTTTAGACGCTTGTTTTCTTCCCCTGTCCTGACCGAACCCCCCCTCATTTTTCCCGAACTTTGGGCTTTTTCTCCCTCTTGAAGTCCACGTCCTTTTTTTTCCCTAATTTGTGTGCCTGTGAATTTCTATCTTTTCTCCCTCTGGTTTTTTTTCTAGATATTCTGCCCCCCCGTCCAGGCGCCCTGGGCCTCAAGATCTTTCGATCGTAATCCCCATCTCTCATACATTGGTATTAGAACAACCTTTACCCCTCCCGTCTCGCGCGCTAAGTGGACGGACCTTAGCCCCCCCCCCTATTGGCGATCTGGGGCTTCTCCCCTCTGTAAGGATTCACCCCCCACTATCTGTGTTTCTACATAGGTCTGAGGAAAGGTTCCCCCCTACCCTGTGATGTTCACGACCTCCCTTGGTGACTGTTTCCTTTCCTCTTTAGGCGCAACAAAATTAACTGGCGAGTCTGCGCTCTTTTTCTTGCTTAGGGTCTGACCCTTCTTCCCCCTCATTGGTAACAGACCTCTTCTTCCTTGAGACACACCTACCCCACTGGCTTTAGTTTCCCGTTCTGGGGGAAGGTTCCCCCCCAAGGATATGATACCCCCCACTCTTCGGGCCGATCTTTTTCCTCGGATGTTAGTATGCCCCCTTTTCAACCCTCTTTCGTATTCAGATTCCTTATTCCCCGTCCTCAGCGCCTGACCCCCCCCCCCCCCCCCCCCCCCCCCCCCCCCCCCCCCCCCCCCCCCCCCCCCCCCCCCCCCCCCCCCCCCCCCCCCCCCCCCCCCCCCCCCCCCCCCCCCCCCCCCCCCCCCCCCCCCCCCCCCCCCCCCCCCCCCCTATGCACATCTCGTTTTAGATTTAGAAACCTGCCTCTTAGCGCCTACTCCTGCCCCTTTTTCTTTTTTTTTTTTTTTTTATAACGATTCTTAGATTCTCTGACCGTTCTCTCCATTTCATAGAGGAGTTCCCCCGAGCAGTTTGGCATGACCTGCCGAGATACGATAGCCGGTTTAGAGCGGCGACTGACCGGGCGAAGACGCGGTGTAGGCCCCCCCTCAACCCTGTAAGCGGCCTCTCACCTTCCCTTGCCACGGAGCCCCCCATATCCCTCGCGTTCCTTGCCGCGCGCTGACCCACCCGAAAGGCCCTTCTCTGGACCTTCTCCCTTTTGGAAGAGGCCCCTTTCCTCCCCAATTCGATCGTTTTTCCTTTCTAGGGTAAGAACTCCTCTCCAAGTTTTTTTGCATCCCCTCCTCCCAATCCCTACACACCTCGTCCGTATGTCGGGCCCGTGCCTTCCCTGTTTCCCTCGGATAGCTGATTTTTTTCACCTCCTCTTCTTGAAGCCGAAGGCCTTTTTATTCAGCTCCTCCTCCCGAGGCCTTTAAATGGGGATCCCTGGACGAGACTTGCGTCTTTCAAGGACGGCCTTTTCCCAAGGTTGGCCCCCTTTTTCCGCCCTTGTGGACGAAACATTCCACCCATTACTGTTCTCCTTTCCCTTTTCTCCAGGAAGCATATTGATCCCCTTCCATTATTCCGTCTTTCTACCGAAGTCCGGCTTCCCCCTCACCTTTATTCAACTCCCCCTTCGAAGTTAAAGTGTCTCCTACTTTAGATGACACACTCCTCCCCACACGCCTTGGATATCAAGCCTCTCTCCCTTTCCGGCTTCCCAGCGTCACCCTCCCTTCGAGACGCGCTTTCCTGCCCGGTATGTCTGTTCCCTAACGGAAGATGACTCCCGGAATTGGACCAAGCTGGAATTCCTCCTTTTTTAAGTCTCATTCGCTGGCCGGAATTCTACTTACTTAAGCTCCTCAGGAGCTTTATGGGACTGCTTCCCGGGCTTGAATTTTTTTTCCCTGCACGAAAGCTTTCAACCCTCTTCCCCAGTCCCTATTTTTCTTCCGTATCACCTCCTTTTTTACCAGGACTGGAGAGGCGCATCGCTTTCTCCGACGGGGCATCCGTCCGATCTCTAGGCCCCCCCTTCCCCGACTCGCCCTGGCCTGCAGTCTCCCTCTACTTTCCCCCCCCCCCCCCCTTTGACCGAGAATAATTTTCCGGTTTTCCCTTCCGGCCTCACCCTGCCGTGCCGGATTGGACGAAAGATCCAAACCTTTCCCCCTATCAGTCGCCGCTCTCCTCCAGCCTTCTTTTGCCTGGCTTTTCCAAGACAGTTCCACCCCTTGCAAGGTACCATTCCGCATTTTTTCCCCCCTCTCGGTTTAAGGGACCCCCCCCTTGAACCGAACTACACGGTGCCCCACGGACTTCAGGCCGGTTCTCCCCTCGTCCCCCCCCTCCAGGCTGAAGTGGAAAGCCCACCGCCACTTTTACAATGGAACTTGCTGCGTTTTTTTTCGACGCCTTCCTTTTGTCAGACACGTCCCTTTAGAGGAAACCCTCCTCTTTCCTTCCTTGACATTTGACCCCTAAAGCCTCTTTTCTCCTTTTACCGCAACTTTTTTTCCCCTTTATGTCCCCCCCTTAAGGGAAGACAGGGAAGTAGCTCCCCATTCTCCCAAACTTGGGACATTCTCCCCGTTCAGCCCGGTAGGGTTTATATCATAATGGTTTTCCTTTCATGGAAAAGTAGCCCCCTTAGTCCAGTTCCTGTTTTTTCCCTCCCTAGAAGGCTTATTTCCTTCACGCTTCGCCCACCCGAATGGGAGAAGATTCTATCCGGATGTTTACGTATCCTTCTTTTCTTGAAAGCAAGCAAGCGAATATTTTTTCCAGGAGGGCGTATGTCCCTCATGCGTCCCCGTGGCTCTCCTTCCATGGTAGTGCGGGTCCCCATTAATCAGATGTTTTTCGGCGGCCTTCCTCAGGCGATGTGAGAGTATTCCTTTCTTTCCTTCCCGCAATTCATCTCCGCCCTTATGCTGGAGGATACCGTCTTACGCCCTTTTTTTTATCATAGAGTATGTTTGGCTTTCTTCCCTACCGCGCCGTTCCCTCTTTTTTTTTACGATCCCCCGGACAATTTGGGCGACGATGCGAGACTCTTTTATTGCCTCACAACCCCCCGCCCCTTTCTCTCTCCCCTGCGAGATAGCCGCTTCTCCTCCGTCCTGTCTCCTGTTTTTTTTGATTTATTCCTTGATATTCCCGCTCCTCTTTTTGCCCTAAGCAGCTCCCCATCTCTTTTTTGTGTAGGTTTTAAGGCAGTCCCACCGATTCACCGTGTCGTATTTCCGGTGCAAAACTCCGGGGCCTCTTTCTCCTGAAACCTTCTCCCCCCCAACAAGAACCCCCATCGACACGAGATATACACGGTATAGAATTAGCCGCCCAAATGCCTTAGGTGAATTCGTTGCGGGCAGAGCTCATGACGCATTAGTTTGAACCCCCTTTAATAGACTGGCTCTCCATCCCCCGGTACTTCGCCAGTCCAGGGATCCGACCCAGACAGCATAGATATCCCGGCAGGACCCTAAGATTTCTCCTTCTTTCTTCTCAAACCTCCTCAGCAGAGCGACCAGAAATGCTCCTCCCCCCCCCCATGCACCCTGTCTCCCCCCGGTTTACGAAGCCGATTCGTCCATCATTGGAAACTTTGGTGCTCTTCACGTTGTTCCTTCGGAAGGATCCTTTCTAAACCCCCCCACCTGTTCTCTTTCATAGGGCCTTTAAGCTAGTAGAGATAGACCTGCATAACGTCCGTTTCCTCAGGCAAAGGTACATTTCTTCACCTTCCCCCAGAAATGATCGCTGTCCCTTAGTAGAATCTGTTTATCTACCGCCGTTGTCCCACGAACCTTCGTGCCAAACAGCTGAACACTTACCGTCCGGTTTCTTTTTCCCCTTTCTTCATTGAACGGTCCGGTCTTCCAGGAGGAAGAGGCACGCTGCAGATCCGGTAGAACTTGGATCTAGGTCTCTCTAGGTTTGCCCCCCCCCGCATGGGAAACTTGTTTTCAAGGTCTCATCTACTGCCTTTAGACAGCAGTAAAAATACACTTCCGCTCATCGGCCGCCTGCAAGAGTTCCTCTCATCTACATGACGGTAGGTCAGCCGTATGCCCAAAACCCGGGAGTCCTGTTTTCGTTGATATAAAAGGAGACTGTCTTGCGTTCCCAATGGTGTTTGGGGAAGTTTCCCTGTCAATTACCGAGCTCATCCCCTCCCCTCTTACCCCTTTGGTCTCAAGGCCCGAAGGTGGCCGACAACTCTTGGGTGAACATCGCCGTTGCCTCCAAAGGGCGTCTCCCGCCCCAGAAGCTGGCAACCAGTGATGAGCCTTGGCCTCCGAGAGCCCATCCGTTTCTGCAGCTATCATCTGCGCTTGATATTTCTTTGAGCGTACTGTTTCTCCGTCCGTTCTGCCCCTCACGCAGGGCTTCATCGTAGCGACAGAGATTGTAGCCTCCGGCGTGAGTACAGTCGTGCCTATGAGTTCTTGTTTCATAAGCGGGAGCATGAAGTTATGGACCTCTGACGTCACTTCGTTGAATCCGCCCCCCCATTTTTCGAAGGCGTACCTTCTTCCTTAGTAAGGCTTTCCTCTCCAGATGTTTTGTTTTTTTTTGGGCCCCAATGGAAGGTCCACTGTTATTGGGTCTATGACGACGGGCGCTTCCGCACCAGTTCTTTTTGGCTACCCCACATCATCGGCTAGCCCGCAATTAATTCCCCGGCATAGCGAAACGATCTAGTAATCTTCTCAGCGGGCTCCCCATTTAAACCGAGTCCTTAACGCCAGATGTACCCGGTAAGCCTTTTTCCTAGTCCCGATATTGGCGTCGTTACACTAGGACTCGAGAGTGTACCTGACCAAGACTAACCAGCCCCATAATTTCCGTTCCTTGTCCCCCGGCTGAGGTTCCGTATTAGAGTCGACCGGAGGTGTATACTCTGAATTCCTTCGCTGCGCTTTGTTATATATGGCCGTCGTCTTTGATGCCCCCCCCAAGTGCTGTGATTTCCCCGTGACAGGTGATTTCGCGCGACACAAACGTTCGCGTTTACGTCACAAAGCGTCGTAGTCCCCCCTACTCATCGTCTCTCTACCCGAGAAGTCTATCCAGACAGTGAGGTCATTTATAGACTCTGGCTTCTTTGTCTGCTCTGAGCAGTTTATTTGCTCCTCTTCTATAAGGTTTGAAGTTGTTCATCGCTTCTGATCCGACTTTTTCATGCCGCTATAGCAATTAGACGTTGTCGACATCACGCTGGCCCATTTTTTCTTTCCCCACGATTCAGTCCTTTTATAATTGGCAGGTTGACTTCCCCCCCGTAAGCCCGAATGCGCCTTCTTCGGTTTGCGTTTTTTCCCCCAGAGGGAAAATGCATTAGCTTTCGACCCTTTATCCAGGCCCCGGCTCTCCTCCTTTTCAGGTGTGGAAGTAGAAGCGTTCTGTTTGGACCCGGCACCCCCCCTCCCCCCTGGGGTTTTACATAACTGGACTTCCCGGACCCTCCGATTTGTTCCCAAACTTGACTCCTTTTTTTTAACAAAACTTTTTTCTTTTTGAGCACGGCCCCACAGATGCGCCCCATTTTCCTGCCCAGCGGCTCGATCTAGAAGGAGTTGTGGCGTGGCGACTCCACATATGGATCCTGCACTGAGGTCCCTACGCCGCCTTGGCCTTTCCGTGCCTCCCTCATTGGTTCGTGAAGGACTCTTCTACCCCCCCTCCCGTTGTTTTTGTCTTCCTCGGTTGTCCGGCGGCAATTTCGCCCTCCGCGCGGCCTCAAATCCCCCCATCCCCGAGTTGTGTTCTTCGCCCGACAGTATCGAGCGCCTTTGCTCGGACACGGCTGCTCCCTACCCGACAGGGGGCGCATCTGTGTTCCCGCTCCTACTCCTTTTGGTGAGCTCAGGATCGTATGTTTCCCCTCCCTTGACTTGTTGCTTTTTGACTGATCGCTGTCCCTCCCCCCCCCCGGGCGCGCCTCCCCGCGCTGCTTTCTTCTTTTCGTGCCCGTGCCATGCATCGGTGACCCACTCCGCGTCAGCTAACTAATCGCTCTCCTGAAGTTTGGGACCGGCTTTCCCCTCACGGATCGATCTCGATCGCGGCCATTCCTGGAGAGGTTGCGGGTTTCTTCCCCGTGAACCTCCGATTCATATCGGTCTCTACCTCCGGCATCACCGGCGCCTCCCGGAAGATCTGCACCTTCTCGTTTTCCCTCGATGGCGAGCCCAAATCGTTCGTCGGCGCCCCCTCTTGCCATTTAGAGGGCCACACCTTCGCTCTGATGCGCTGGCTTCTCTTCGTGAGCGTTGTTGTCTTTGATTCCTATGACGAGTGACGACGCTTCGCCCCTGCCCCCACCCTTAGAAAGTTTCCGATTCTCGCGCGTAATCACCTTTCCCAGTTAATAAGAACCCGGCCGTCTACGCTGCCGTCACTCTTCCCCTTCGTAGAAGCATCTCCTCGGCACACCTTTCCAGAGTTCCCCCTTAATAATGGAATCATCCTTCTTCAGCCTCGCCGGTACACTTCGGTGTTGTTTTCTTCCGCTTGTAGAAACTCTCTCTTTTACTTTGATTGGCGGGCAGCTCTCCGCATCTTGAGTTGTTGGAGGACCATGTCGACTTCCTTGTTTTTCAGCTCTCTTTTTTCTGGCTTGCCCAGAAGGCCCAGTCTTTTTTCCTTTTGCCGGATTCCCTGGCGCGTCTTTGACTTCTTGACTTTTAGAGCCACCCCCTGGGAAACTTTCTGCACCACCCGGGACCTTGCGGATAGAAGACCCCAAAAAAACCTCCTCCCTTGGTCTCAAAGGTTCCGGGAGCCATGAAAGGCGATACCCCTTGGATTGTAGAGGAAAATCAATTGAAGATCAACAGCCCCTCTTGCCCTAAACCCGCAGTTGAAATCTGGCCCCGGCCTTTGCCGCTTAGAAACCACCCAACCTCCCGAACTTCGTGCATCTTTCCTCTCTGTTTCAAGGACGGTTCTAGCTCGCCGGCTCTGAAGACTGCCCCCATTCCTCTGGAACCCCCCTTCAAGAGAACCCTGCCCTTTATACAACGCCGAACTCTAGAAAATCTGCTGATAGCGTTCCATTTTTGACTTCTCATTCCGAGAGAGGTTGGGCAGTTCGGTTGATGAGATGTTTCCCCGCTAATGCTTTGGCGCAACTCATGATAGAAAGCCCTTCTGAGATCATGCCTTCCCTAGAAGGTCCCCCCTTGATCTTTTTCGGAATCCACCCTCTCCATCTGGATTTAGCCGTCTGATCGATGCATTGGAGACAGCCATTTTTTTTTTTTTTGTCGGACGCTTCATTCTCCCTTGTAAAGATGCGCCCTTCACATTGTCCTCGGCTACTTTCCACTAAGGGAGCGCCCCCCCATCAGCTGTGCATGGCTGCCTATGCCTTTCCCTTTCATGGCTAAGTTCTTCCCCACTTCCGATTCCCTTTGAACGGCATTTACCCCCCCAGAGAATGGCAACGCCCTTCTCTCCCCTCACCCGCAGCCAAGAACCCCGGGTTTACCTGGACGGCTGTACTGGCCGGCTGCAGCAGCTCGCTGTTTCTCCTTTCCCAGATGAAGTTCCCTTTTCTCTTCATATTCATCCTGTACCTTTAGCCCTTTTTGGAGCGTGCCCCAATGCTTTTTTGTCCGACACGTCGGTCTTTCACACTTTCGAAGGACGGGCGCAAACGATTTACCCCTTTTGTGCTTACCGCCAAGACCCCGGTCCTGCCATGCTCAAGGTACGTTAACCATTCCTTAGAGATATACTATTCCTCCGATGGGACCTCCCAAGAGCGTGGTTCATACAAACTAAGAGCATGGAATGCTGCGCCCAAGAAAATTTTGCCAGTGACCCCCAGTTTGAGACCCACATCTCCTGACTGGCCCTGCATAGCCGGCTATAGTATTTAGCAAGAGTGTCCCGCTGTTCCATTTAGAGAATCATATCAGGATGCGCACGATCGGCTTTTCCTTTCCCCCCAGCGCAGCGTGCTTCTTATTAATTTTCATTATAGCTCTTTGTAGTTACCGAATTTATCCTGCATGGTCCTTTTCAAAGTAAGACCGTTTCTTTCTTTTTAATTTCTACTGAGTCTTGCCTTCTTATTCATCATGGGCTTCTCTGCTCTTCCAAGGTGACCCCTCTACCCTGGGGCTGGTTTAATTACCTTTCTCCCCGTGTGTTTCCCGGCGGCCGAGTACTGTTTCTTCGTTTTAGCTTCTCTTTCCCTTTCTGAAGTTTCCATTCACGCCCTTCCGGCTATCTCTGTGAGTAGCTGCGTCCTCCCCCCGCGAAAAAATCGACGACCCTATTCTTTCCTCCTCCCCCCTGATCTTCTATATATAGATCTCTTTTTCCCCCCTTTTCTTTGTGATGTCCTACCGTCTTTGAATCTCTTGCTACGACTTCCCACGTCTCTGTAGGCGTTGTGGCCATCGAAATTCCCTTTTTCCCCTAAGTAGTCCACCCCCCCTGTACGGATTGAAAACGTCCATTGTTCCGGAGTCTCTTAGCAGAACAATTTCTCCCCAGAAGCCCCATACTAGTCTCTCGACCAGTTCGAGTGCGCGAGATCCCAGCTTCAGCTGTCCAATGAACCCCTGGGCAGACTGATAGCCTGATGTATTTCCTTAATTTCTCTTCCCAAGCGCCCTCACCTCAAGCCGGAGTTACTCCCCCCCCCATTCCCAGGGCCCAAAAGGACCGCCCTTTAGCCGAGCACGTTCCCGCTCCCGTTCGCTGCGGGTTTTTCCTGCTCACACTACCCGGATGATTTTCCGACAGCATCTTTTTTTTCCATGACAAGTCCCCTCAAACAGGGTGACTCCCCCTTCGAAGACCCGCGAGTGTCCCCTAAGCAGGACCGTTCTACCCTCCATATCAAGCCCTGTCGATGAAAATTTCAGGGAGATCGGGGAGATGGCATCAAAAAAAACCCCTCCTCTTTCGGTTCCCAGAGTTGGATTCCGATTCCAGCCATCCGGTCCTTTCCCCCCAGTCAGCAGGAGCCACCCCCTGATTTCCTCCCGGCACACAGACCCTTCCTTGAGCCCCTTACCAGCGGCGTGAGCCTTTGGAAACGAAGCCCTCCTTTTCCAACGGCAGGTCCGTACAACCAGAGCGGAAGCCTAGTTCCCGAAGTTTTCCTTTGGCAAGGCTTTCACGTCCCCGGACCGGATGAGGCGATGATGACCTCCTGAACGTTTTTCAGTTCAGACCTTTCTTTAGGGGCTGCGGGGTGGAAATAAAACCTACCTCTTGAATGCCCCCCTGCGAAGGTTCCAATTGAAGCGGCTTCTAGCCGTCCCCTCCACTTAGAGGGAATCCTTACTCCTTGCCCGCTTTCGATTCTTCGACGATCTTCTAGGCATCTCCAACCCCGTGCCCCCCGGGAGTTCGATTTTTTTTCTCCAAGTGAAGATCTGCCTTCTTCGTAAGGGTGTCTGTCGGGTCTCAATTCAAGGCTGTCTTTCTCGACAAGATCATTCCTTTCGTTAATTTTTATTCCCCCGGACGCAGTCTTCTGAAGCCTTCTCCGTTAAGTGTTTCCCCCCCAAAGATTTAGGTCGATTCCCCGATCCAGCACGATCCCCAATACCCCCCTTCCATACGCGGTACGAGCCCAGTCCTCCTTTAAAAGAGTTACTCCCCATGGGTCTTTAGGCTTTTGTTGAGAAACTCCAAGTTCGTGACTTGGAAAGATCCCTTATTTTCCCTTCTGTATAGCCCGAGCTTTCTCTACGTGATTTACTTCTCGCTGAGGCCCCCGATCACGTCTGTGTAAGATTTGGTGTTATCTCAGGCACCTAAGGCTGAAAGTAAGGATCGTGCCCCCCTTGATGCTGAGAGGATACGGCTGGAATCCGCATACGGGGCTAGATTTGTAGTTCTCCCTTGCCTCGAACCCCAAAAGTTTCTTTGTCGTTAGCTTGCACAGGGAGGTTCCTTGACACAAGCAGTTTGTGGCTATAATACAATAAAAAGGGAGGTCTATCAGGAATGCTGAACTCTTTTCTAGTACTTGGGTCAATCCCCCAGTCCCTCAATTTCCAGACCCCGGAACGACCCTTCTTTTTCAGGGACGCCACCCCTCCCTATTGA
>Ga0179593_1272767_pt1 | contig 15566 bp, 16 predicted proteins | sample CZODoug2_1_08_16_FD_185931 | JGI IMG/M metagenome (GOLD analysis project Ga0179593, IMG submission 185931) | Vadose zone soil fungal communities from Angelo Coast Range Reserve, California, USA - CZODoug2_1_08_16fungal (PacBio error correction) | ecosystem: Environmental > Terrestrial > Soil >... | reverse complement strand
GCCTGGCGATGCGTGCTTTCGCGCCCCTAAGCCTTCTGCCGCCCCTAAGTCCCACGGACCCTTCTTACTGGTTCTTACCCACCTCGCGATGTCCGCCAAGCCAATCGTCGTCAAACCGGTGATACCTGCTCTTCTTTTCAAATCCTCGCGACTCCTGCTCTCCGACCGCTTTCTTTCTCATATCCAACCTCCCGGAGTCGCCCAGGTCCTTCCTCTCCCCTCGAACTCATTGGTCCTGTATTTTTTTCGCACCAATCTTTCTGCTCCTTTTCGCCGAGCGGCGTATGGTTTGATTTCCCTCAATAATGCGTCCGCAGCAACTGCCCCCATACCCTCTTTCCTTTTTCCCCACGTTATACTGTTCCCCCGCGCATCTGAAAGCCGTACATCAATCTGTTTTTACTTTTTCAACATTTCCGTCAGGCTCCTCAACCGGTTTCCTTCGGCCCCACCGGACATCGGCTCATCCACGCCCGCCCTTTTTTCTTCGTTTCTCACAACCTGATAATTCTGCACCGGACGTTCAACACATGAACGATTTTCCATGGCCTTTTTTTCATGCGTAACTTCGTGTTCGTCGACTCAGCCTGAGTGTCTCCAAACATTGTGCACCGGCTCGCGTCCCCTTTTTCGCGTTCGGGCCAATGTCGACTTTGCCTAATAAAGATCGCATGATTTCTCCCCCCTCGGTCCGAGAACTTTGGTTGCGCGGTCCCCGATGAAGAACCCTCGATGTGCTGGGTTGTTCCGGTTCGCCCAACCCAGACCCTCGCAGCTGCTGGCCTCCTTCTCCCTGACTTGCGGACGTCACACGCGTTAGCCCGGAAGACTGTCTGTAAAGGTCGTTACCCCTTCTACGTTGGTCTTTAAATCGCATTCGCCGCCCTACCTCCCCTGTCTGGTCCCCCTCCTACCCTGGTCGTGGATGACGGCCCTTCATGTTGCCCCTTTCCCTGTCCCGGGAAGGTTTAATCTCAGTAAACGAGAAATGGTTTCTTCCCCTTCCCCCTCCTTGTTTAAGGCCCCCTCCTTGATCCGACTGACCCCGTTCCGTGAAGTGACCTTCGCTGTGTTTGGACACCCCTCCAGATCGTCGCCAGCTCCCCGTTCGGGTACTCAAACTCGATTTCCTCCTCCTCCCCCCCCCTTTCCAACTTTTCCCGTCGTCAGGGGACATATAATGTCTACTGACGAGTTTTTTCGCCCAGTGAGCCAGGCTCGCAATCTCCGCGAGCCAAAGCGGATTTTTCCTCTCTCATACCTACTGACATACCCAGTGATTTAATGACGGGAAGTTCTCCCGCTGGGACAGCCTCCCACGTCGATGCTTCTGTCGCTTTGTTAATTAGTGCACTCCACCCGCGTGTGTCCCAGCATATTCTTCAGTGCGTCCCCCTTCCCCATATCCGTCACCATCTAACTAAACCTCCCTATCTGAAGCCCAGCCAGAATAGCCCTGCGCCTTCTTCTTCCCCCCCCTCTGGCCCGCCGCCTTTAGGGTCGCTGCTCTCGATATGCGCCCAATTTACAATCACCCGATAACCCGTTTTCGGAGAGAAAGGTCGCGTTTCTCTCCCCTCCTACGCTCGTTCACAAGGACAGAAAGACTTCGGCTACTCCCTTGAACCCCCCCCCTTGCTCACCGGCCCTTCCGATTTTCCCCCCTTTGTTTAAGATCTTTCTTTTCCTTTGCATTTCCTGACCACGTACGACTATCTGCCCCGCAATGGTGCTCGTCTGTGAACTCGCCCCTTAAACAAGCTGGATAATTCATTTTCCTTTCCCCTCTCCCTCGAGACACCGAGACAGCTGACATGTCCATTTTTAACCTGCCTATGTTACTCGGACCGCCAACGGACTCTTTTCTGAACCCTCCCCATCCTGGCCTTTGGTCCCTCCTCTCTAGTCACTGTAGACACAACCCTGGCGGCTGGTCTTGGGAGCGGACCCAATCCACCTCCTCGGAGTCATTCCCCCGTCACGGCCACGGCTTCCCCCCTTCCCCTTCTGCCTGTGTCGCAGTTAATGCGGTAACGTCGCCGCCTCGGGGCCTTGGTGTTGCATTCCTCCAAGCAGCTCATTTTTCAGAACAAGCCAGAAAAGCACTTCTGACCTTTCGTTTTTCTCGTCTTGTGGACTCACAAAGTGGGAAGCCGCAAGGATCCTCATCTACCAGCATGTCTTGCGGCTTTTCCCCCCACTTTTTGGACCGTAATTCGACTTCCACCTCATTTCTCCCCCGCCAAAAAACGCTTAGGCTTAAGTTTCGTCCCGCTCGCTTCCGTCCTGCTTTTCTTTTTAAGTTCCGTTTGTTCCTAGATAACCCCTTCTTTTTCCCGGCATTTTCCACTGGATTTAGGTCGAGGAGTCAAACTGTTGCATACCCACCTCTCAACAACAGTCACGTCCCCGAGACCTGTTTTCTCCCCCTTCTTGCGTCCTTTAAGAGATTTCTCAGAAGCCGCTGAAGGTGTCAATTTTGTTAATTCCCCTTTTTTCCCGAATCCGTCCCTTGGAGATTTTCCGTCTTTTTTTTCCTCATACGCGAACGCCTTTTCTTCACCCTTGTTCGGAATTTCCTTTTTTGGTGTCATTTAGTCAGCCGCATTTCCGCCTCGTACCTCGAGCGCAGCTATGGACATAGTGACCAACTTCGAGCGCTGTTTATCAGCCTCCCCCCCCGTACCCTCTCTGCTAAACGAGTCGGCTTATCATCCATAGTTTTCCCCTGTCCCTGCACCTAGCATCTGTACAGTCCAACCGTGCCCAGGCTCACTCACTGGCTTTCCTAAAGGATTATGTACAAAAGTAAAGGCTAAGTCGGCGTACCCGGAACCTTTTTTTATCCCAAACTTTGATCTTCACCGACTCCGTCTACAAATTCGCACTCCCGCCGTACTACTTTGACACCACCCGAGCAGCTCGCCCGTCCCCCCCTATCCCCCTTCTAAGAGTCGGAAACTCACCTCACCGTCGGCCCTTCTCCCCGGTCTACACACAATGACACTCTACCCTTCCTTTTCCCTCCCACCTCTTGTTTTTTTTTCTGATATGAATTGGTCGGTGTAGGACTCTTCGGCTCGGCGACCGGCATGTGGGTCCGTTATCTTTTCCTCTTTCTTTTCCTCAGCTTGGTTCTTGGACGATCTCCCTTGCGTAGGAGAGAATTTGCTTGTTCCTCGGCGGTGTTCGATTGTGCTCACTTTCGCATGGCGACCATTTTGCTTCTCCCACCTCGTTGGCTAAATTTGTTGCCTCGGCTCCGTGGTCCTTTTTCCCTCTTTTACTTTTGGTCTCATCTCGAGCGCCGTACGGGTGCACTTGTCTGCTCTTTGTCTAATTTACTCCTTTTCCTGCGGGCCTCTATGGTCTCTTCTAAGGAATCACGTCCGACCCGAGATTTTTCCAGTCCCCCCCCTCCCCTGGTCCCCTTCTCCTCTTTCTACCTTCCCGTATTCGAACGCTGTTCTGGTCTTAAGAGTCTTTTTCGACCTGCTGGCCATGTCCTCGAAGTTATGCGCCCAATCCTTTTTCTTTTGCTCTCCCCTCAGACCACCCCCGCTGCTGTATTGTTTTTGTGTGCACGCTTCCGCTGCCCTTCTGCCCTTGTTTTTTACAACTAGAGTTTTTGCGTCAGTGTCTCTATGTTTAGTTTGTTTATTTGCGCTATGTGTTTTCCGACATTGCACACCCTATTTTTCACGTGTACCAGGTCAGATACCACACCTGTGACCATGTCGCTTTCCCTTTGCTATGCTTTGTAATCCCTCTCTGGTTTTTTTTACACATCTTTTGGTGGTTGACCCTTCCCCATCGCGCCCCTGCTTAAACTTCCGTCCTTTCTTTTTTTGTTTGCCATGAAGGGGCCCTCTGGCGGCTGTTGTTCCCCAATGTCCGCCCCGCTCTGTTGTTTGACTTTTTACCCACGGCTGTTTTCTCTACGCGAGACAGCTCCACGCAGCCGACGTTCTGTCTTGTCCTCCTATGCGACTTATTGTCCATCGCAGGACTCGCATTGTACGCCTGCCTTCTTGCCGTCCCCTCTGTCTCTCCGTTTCCAATTTGTCACGAAGCCGGCATGTGACACCCCCCCTGTGTATAGTTCTTCCTCTCGTCTCGCTAAGTTCGCACTGTCACGATGCTCCAGTTTCCAGGTGCCCGCGCTGTCCCGTTTCTGATTCTATGCACGAGTTCCCATGTTCCTCTTCTCTTTCACCTTTCGCGAGTCTGAGGTTAACCCAATACAATTCGCCCGCGCTTGTGTTATGGCTTCCTTTAGTTTGGGTTTTCCCAATTTTTCCGTTACATTTGGTTCGCTGATGCCACGAGTTCAACCATCTCGCCTCTTTCTTTTTTTTACCTTTCTGACAGTCTGTGGCTTGCGAGTCTGCATTGCTGCCCGGCACTTGCTCAGCCTTCACTCATCGATTGCGTTTGACTCTTCCTATGGTGGTCACAGTCACGTGACGAGGGTGCATTGCAACCCCATGGTCGCGCACGTACGCCCTTTTGCATTGTCCCGTCGATCGAGTCACATTGTGCCCATGCTCTGTGGACAGTATAGCCACGCGCCCATTACGTTCGCTTTCTTTTCTTCGTGTTTATCTCTCGGGCCTTCCCTCCTTACGAGACCCCGCAGTCCATGACTCACATTGTAGGCCGACGCCTTTGGTGCGTCTGTGTCGCCATTGACTTTTTCCCCTCTCTGGCTGGTCATTTTTGTTCCTTTGTGCGGTGTGCTTACTCTTTCCGCTTTTTCCTTTAACTTTTCTTTTTGTTTTTAAGACGCCACTTTTCTGACGCCTTGTGTACCTTCCAGCGCGTAGAGTACAGATGCGTTCCAGATCTTTTTCTTTCCGCGCGCTAGTTCATTCCCCCCCCGTCGAATTGAGCACACATGCAGCGCCGTCAATCTTTCAAGCCGAGCTGCTCAGCCTGAAGCAACGACCGTATTGCGACTTTTTTATCCCTGGTGTGCCCTGCCCTTTTGTGTCCTGCACGCTTATTCCGTTTCACCTTTCTTTTTACCCCCGTTTGCTGAGAGACCCCCGAGAAGTGCTATTTTTCCGCGTGATCTCAGCAAGCCTGCCTGACTTCCATGATTAGAAGTTAGTGAGCTGATTCTTTTCTTTTTCCCCCTCCTTTCGCCTCTGCCCTTTCGGAAGCCACCCCCCTGACCCGTCCTTAGAAAGTCTCTCGATTCTCTTCCCTTTTTGGTAAGACCCTTCTCTCTTAGACTGTCCTCTTTGCTTCCCTATTTTTTTTCCCCCGATTTTGTCTTTACGCGCGAACCTTTCTTTTCTCTTTTATTCGTTTTTAAGGGGCAAGCGGTCAGCTTTTTTTCTTTTCCCCCCTCCCCGCCTCCTTCCCTATTATTGAGATGGGCCCTTGGCCTCCCTCTGAACAAAGTGGGCTCTGGCCGTTTTGTACGCTTTGTGTGGCGGAGCACGCCCGGTAGGCTCGCTCTAGCGCCGCCGCTTGTTGAAATCCCCCCACTGTCAGTGGGACTTTGTTCGTGGTTACTCCTCTTGGCTTGTTTTTTTCTTTTCCTTCGCCAGGCCTCCGTCTGCTCGACTTTCTTTTTCGAATAATTTCCACGCCCCCCACACAGAAGACCTGTTTTTGATTTATATGAACCCAGGTTTTCCCCGTTTTGCGTCTGAGTTTCCGTTTGGGTGCGTGGCTCTGTCCTTCCTGCTCGTTCACTTCAGAACTCGCGTGTATACATGTGACTTCCCCCCTGGTGACTGCAGGTCTTTCCATGGGTTTTCTGTTCTTGTCTTGGGGGATTTCTTTTTTGTAGTTGAAGAGCTCCTCTGCATTCTGCAGACAGTTTCGTCCGCTTTATTCATCTATGGACAGCTTTTTCCCTCTCACTGCCCATGACACGCCTTACCGCGTGTTCGCACGGCCGCGCCAAGTCTCGCGGCGCTCTTTTTTCCTTCGGCTACGTCAGTTTTTTTTGGACAGACCTTGTTCCGCCGGTGCTTCTTTCCCCCTGTTCTTCCCTCATGTTGGTACCCTGTGCGCACACTGATTTGTCTGGTCTCTACCTTGTACTGCTATTGAATCTTCTTCGGGTATGTACCGGCGTGGTACCTTCGCCACAAAGCTGACGCAATGAAATGTCCCCCCCCGACCTTTGCTACGACGGTCATCGCCCTTTCCCTCAAGACCTTTTTTTGCGTTAACTGAGTCCTCTCCGCTTTGGTTTCAACGTGTGTAGATTTCCCGTGATTTTCCATTCAATTCGTGTAAAGGACCGACGCTCACGCATACTCTCGGAGCAAATTCTAAGCTTAGCGACACGTTACATTGGTTTGAGTCCCCCCCCCATCATACAGGAATTTTCAAGCATGTAAATTAATGTTCAACCTTTGCATGATGACGCGCCCCCTGAAGGCAAGTGCCCTCGCGGCCCCCCCATTCATCAGAAGTCGTGAAACTTGGTGGGTCAGCTTCAGAAGTCCCCCTTCTCGCAGAATTTTTCAGAGTCTCCGTCGTCGACCTCTGACTTTTCTCACAAGGACGTTGCTATTTCCCACCCACCGCCGACTCGACATCCGCTGTTGTATGCCAGTCGTCAGTTTTTTTAGAGCTCCCCGAAGATGCCCCGCCCCCAACAAGTTCCCCTCAGTCCGCTCAATCGTCAGTAGGGAACCAGACTGCAGCGTCCCCTGACCCCTCTGCTCCTCCCCAGGAAGCAGACTTCTCTTCTACCCACCGAGTAAAGAAAGCTTTGAGTCAGCTCCCCTCGCGCTGAGTGGGTCTTCCTATTTTCATACCATTGTGCTAGGCTCTTTTTCCTCTCGAAATCCTTCTATCCACATGGCTGATCGACAAGATTTTTCGTTCGATCCTTAAGTCAGTACTCCGAAGCCGGTTCGCCTTTATCTCGCGACAGGGCCCCCCAGTCGCTTGCGCCCTTGCGTCCAACGGCTTCTCGCTTCCCCAGGTACGGATGAAAAGACCTTGCAGGGAAAGCCATCCCGACGTCGGCTTTCAGATGAAGTAACTTCACCCCCCCCCCCCCCCCTCCTCTTTGACGTTCAGCCGAACAAGCCACCCGTCCTTTTGTTTTTTTTTAACATGCGGCTAGGAAATCCCTATCCCCCCGGGCTTTTCCCTTACCTCCCCCCCTCCCTCATGAATTTTTAAACCTCTGCCCTGAATTCTTTTTTCCCCTTTTCTTCCCGCTTTACATTTTTTACCGAACGGTATCCGGCCAGGCCATTCCCAATGTCCGTGTGCACAGCCATGCGAAACCTTCCGCCCTCCCATTTCACACTTTTATATCAACACGCTGAGCAAAAAAGCGCCGCTCGTGGCCGCATGACCTCCTTTCCTTTAAACTATCTAGTCCCTTACTCTCGATGGACGTGTTGTCAATGTCTCAAGATTTCAGATCGCGCCTGATGGCCCCTCTTTCTTCGAACGTGCCCCAGGATGACTCGTAAGCATTTTTGCGATTTCATCGTCTATAATTTTGGTTTTGTCTCCCCGACCTCTTTCCCACTTCCTTTTCCTCACCCTAGTGTTTAAGCTCCAGCTCGCGAGGAAAAATTTCCCAACTCCCTCTATTTAGGTTTCCTGTTAGGTCACACGTTTTCTTTTACTTCGTCCCCCTTCCCCTTTTCCGTAATGCGAATTCGTCCCCCTGAAAGCGTCCTCCTTTTTTCATGAGCTAACGCTCTTCGTTCGCGCAAAGCTTCGCGCCCCTTCCCCTCGCCTTGACTTGCTGTGTACCTATAGTAATTTTCGCCTTCGAAGTCTCGCCTCCCCCCTCGACGCCCCAGCCCGTTTTTTTCATTGCTGTGTGTGCTTTTCTGATTGTGATGTAGTTTTATGTGTTTGATTGAACCCCCGTGCAAGTTTTCTGTAACGGTAGGCACTATTCACGTGGAGGACCCCCCTTCCCCCCTTTGTCAACATCTCTTTTCTCGTTCCTGTTTTTTTGGCGGGAGTCAAAGAGACTACAGACAGACTTGGAGGGCCACTTCCTATACCTGCCTAGTCATTCTTCTTTCCATTTTCAATTATGGGTGAGCTCATCTTCCAGCCAATACCTATTTGTGACCGGAGGCGTTGTGTCCTCTTTCCACGCAATTTGCTCTTTTCCTATCAGTTTCCCCGCGAATGTTTCGTCTTCCTTTATTTGCGCCTCCCAGCGCAGGCCTCCCGGAGGCTCACTTCTGCTTTTCTGCCCCACTTCTTTCTTACCGCACTCCTTAAAGTCTGATCATTTTTAAATCTAATTTTTTTAGGAGTAAACGCACGGTGAAATACTGAATAGTCCATTTTTTTCTCTTGTCGACTTATCTCTGCCTTTCCCTTCCGGTTAGGAGACACCCCGAAAGTCCTGTTCTTCACACCTTCCCGCAAAGATACCCTCTTGCCGGAGGAAAACCTATCTTCGAATTTTCCCCATCTCAGTAATTCTTTTTCATTTTGAGTGGGACGGAGATTTGCATCTGGCCTGCATTACTCTCTTTTTCCCACAACTATCACCTTTTCGAGAAGCCACCTGCAAGGATTTTTCTGTGGTTGTCTCCGGCCGAGTCTAGCGGTTTTTGGTTTTTTGTGACGAGGTGTCCTGGACTCATGGCTGCACGCGAGTTATTTTCATTTTTAGGATGAGCGACGAGCCGTTTTCGGCTCTATCCCCACTTTTTAGCGCGACTGTCATGCTCTTTCCCTCTTTTTGCCTTTTGGACAGGACCGATGCTGATGACTGCTTCCTCTGGAATGCCCCCCTCCTGTTTTCGCTCTCTTGCATCTTGTTCTACTTTCTTTGTTGGCTTCGCTTGTCGGTTACGAGCTTGTCTTAGTTCCCTCGGGTCCTCAGATGTCTTTTGATCCCGACCCGGTAGCAGTCTTGTCCTGTACGTGTGTTTATTCCCCGTTACGTCGTGGCCATGTCCTCTGCCCCCCCCCCTTCCCGAAGGCTTTGTTAAAGGACGGGCTCCTCTTCATTTTCTGTTTTACGCGGGTTCGCCCCGATTACTCCCTGCTTTTCGAGGGAGAATTGAGTTGGCGCGACTTCTCCTGAGCTTGTGAGCTCTCCCCCCTAGATTCAGTCCCCTCGCGTATCTTTCCGTCTCTTTTCTTAGTCATTAGATTTGATTTTCGTCCCCTGCTTGCTGCAGCTCCCCCGGTCCTCTAGAAAAGATTTTGGTGAGCATACTGCATTGGAGTCTTTTTTTTAGACTTTTATCCTTCGGTGCTCGGTTCATATTCGTTACGAGGACATGTATCATCGACCAGAGCCCATTAATTCTTTTAGGGATGACCCCAAGATTTAGAATCTTATTTTTTTGTGATGCTTCGGCAGCGGATTTTACATAAAATAGAATTCAATCCCCCACGCGTTGCCATCCCAGTCGCGATAGGGTGATTCCTTCGCCCTTCTCCTGGCAGTAAGCTTGGTTTCCTTGGCCGAGACGTAGTTTCGGATTTTCCAAGGTCTCCCCGGGTCAATTTGCACGCTTCTTTTGAGCGGGAGTGCAGTTTTCCTATCCAGTATGGGGCCCCCCTCCCTGCTCGCCCTCGCTTCTTAAGAAGCTATCTTTTCGTATAAAGATTTAGACCTCCTCTAGCGCAAATGGTAGTGTTCTAGTCCCCCCGAAATCTTACGATGAATGCGCAACCCTTTCCCGGGAGAAAGCGAAATCAAACTTTCGAGGTAGCAGAACCCGCACTGATTTGAGCGGTAGCGACAAATTAATATGTTCATCTTCCACTCCCGCTTCAATCCCTCTTCCCACCCCAAACTAAAAGTCAGACCCTGGGACCATCTGCACACACGCGTTGCTCGCGAAAATAACAACCGGCTTACCATCACATGCGCTCTCTGTATTTTAGCCGGACTTCAACATGGTGTTAGGTTCAATGACTCGCCTTCGCCCCGACTCCCTCGAGCGATTTTTTTTCCAGGACAATTCGACCTTTATATACTTCTGTGCGTTAGGCACACATCTGAACCCCCAGCTACACGTTTATAGTACCATACGGTCCCAAACCTTTTCCTTTTCGTTTCCTGTATGTGGGTTATCATGTCAGGTTTTCCTGCCCCTCCCCCTAACTGTAGTTTATGTTGTTGATTTGTATAAGACGCGTCACTCAGACACTTCCCCTTCCTCTCTTCCCTATTCTTGGTGTTTGCTCCTCTCCAGTGCCTGTGAGCTTATTGGAGTTGTCCCTCCCCAGCTCCCTTTGCAGCCCTTCACCTCATGTCCCGGCTATGGATACAGGATTACTGCGCCGGTATTAGCGTGGTCTTACCATTTGACACAGTCGTTGATTTTACCCCACATTATTTTTTCCGTGTTTCTTGTGAGAAGATACGCAGTCAGTCTTTTTTCGCGACGTGATCCCGGTTTGATCCCTCCCTACCCCTGATTCTTCTTTATATTGTGTCCTGTCCATCGCGCACTTAGTAGTACCGCTAATCTTCCTTCGTCACAGACGATTTCCTGTTGAGACAATTAGCCCTCTTTTTTCATTAGGTCCGTTACCCCGCCCCGCACCCCCCCCCTTTTTTGCCCCCCATACTATTGGGTCTGTAAGACCTTGTACCATCCGATTCACCTACGACCTCTTTCCTGCCCTCCCACACTTCGGTTCTGCACATTCAGAGATTATTTGTTTTTGCGGACATGCCTGTCCGGATTGCAGGCTCGTCGGAGGAGAAGGACTTCTCCGATCGTCTTTTTCCTTAGGAGATTCCTTCTCGCAGATTCGTCCATCTTTTCTGCCAACCCATTGGTAGGTGCGCCTGCCAAATTTCTTGTTTCTTGGGAGCTGTCTTTTTGGGACTCTCCCCCCTTTGTAGAATTTGTCATTAGACATGATTTCTTCTTGTCTGCTTTTCTATTCTTCGCCTTCTAAGCACGTATTGTTGCCCCGTTCTTGTTGAAAAACATCACGTCCCCGAATACCTGCTCGTTCTTTTCTTTTTGCTTTTTTTCACTTTCGGTTTGCACCTCACCCCCCTCTCTAGTATAAACTCCACATTCTATGGAGAAAGCCGACAGAGGATAGAGCGACTTGTCTCGTCCTCCCCCCCTCATTTTTGTAGGAATTGTGTCTTTTCCCCTTTTTAAACGCTGATTAGCTGAGTCTCTGTGATGCTGGATGGGCTTGTCTTTGTTCTGGTGTGGGGCCCCCGCTTGCCGATCGAGCGTTGTGATTACACCGACTATTCGCCACTGTGATAGTTACACATCCCCTTTAGCTGTTTCCGTCCAGTAGCTCCCCCTTTTGATTCTTGGTACTCGCCTCCGTCCGAGAGGAGGCAGCCGCGAAACAGTGTCCCCCGATCCTGGAGACTCAGTTGCAGTCTGTTTTTTCTTTTTTGCGCGCACTAGCACGACAGCTCGACTCCCCTGAGCTTGTGTACGACTGATCACTCGCTTTGGGGTTTCTTTCCCCGTCTTTTCTTGCGCACCCCCTGTGCGATTGTTTTTTTGTTAAGAGTCCACATGCCGACTTTCCAATGTGTAGGGGACGGAGGTCCCCTTGCGGTACCGGGATGTTTTTTTCCACTGTAGTCTGAGTGATGCTTTGTTTCGTGCTGGTTCCCCAGACACCCACCGATGACAGAACTTGCGTTTCCACTGAGCTTGATTTCCAGGAGTTTGAGTTCGCCATTCGTCTTATATTTTTTCCCGTTCCTCTCTTCCCCCCATCCTCGGATTTGTGGCTTTAAGGTAGTGTCGCATGCCCACTTCTTCCGCTGGCCGCGTTTTTTAAATTGAGGATCCTAAGTTGCCTGTTGTTTTAGACTTTCTCCTTGGTGTTTTTGCTGTCGCGCTCCTCCTCCCATCTCCTCTTTCTTTTTTTTTTTTGCGGGATACGAACCTGCTCAACTTTCCCCCTGCTCCGGGAATTCTCAAACCTTCCTACACCCAAACTTCGCCTTTTCTTTTTTCGATGGCCTATTCGGTTAATCGTCTACTCCGCACCATTTTTAAACGCCAGTTCTGTTTCTCCTTGAATCGCCCTTTTTTTCCCGTTCCCAACAAAAAAGCAAGAACGCGCTTACCGACACTCGTGCCCCCCTTCAAAGTTCGCTCCCTTACCCCATTTTATGAACAAAATGCCCATTCTGGAACTCTGTCTCCCACTCCTCCTTTTAAACCCCCCTTCTTACTTATCGTTCAAGTTACTCTGAATGAGTATCCAGCGGTGCCTGGCTCTTCTTTCGTCTAGAATCGCGAAGTCCTTTTGCTCATGCTCCTTTACCCGTGCGGGCACGGAAACTTCTACGGACTCAATCCCGCGATTGCCCTCACCCAAGCGTCGCTTCCCCCCCCTGTCTGTGCCTAACGCTAAGATTAATCCTCGCCCCCTCAGCGCGTCTCTCCTGGCTCGACCGGCCAATCTCCGCTCCATGGGTGAGGTGCATGGACGGAACCCCCTCCCAACGCTTTTTTCTTCGACGACTCTCTCAGTTTATGCTCCTTTCCCCCCCCCCTCCACCTCCAGCGGTCTATTGTGAGACCGTTGGATTAGTCATTGATCTTACTGCCCCATTATCGCGGACTTTTTTCTGTCTCCGTTCCATTTCCAGCATCCTTGAGAACACGGCGGACTGTGAAGCATGTTTCCCTGGTTTTACCCTTTCCCTTCCGGTTAGTTGTCTTCCTTGAAGCTTCCTTCCCCCTTCCATTGTCTTGAACCCCCAATATTTTTGACTTTTTATGTTTTTTCTCCTTGGCCCCGTCCTGCGTTTCGTCTTCCCCTAGAAAGCTCAAAGGCTCTTCCGGACTCTTTAACCTTTTCCCCATGATGAGACTTGGCGTTTGGTTTAGTTTCTTTTTGCGACTTGTGAAGGTCGTATTTAAATCCGTGGCTTTGTGCGTTGACCCAAAGTGACTAAAAAAGTTTCCCCGGCTCTTACTCTCTTCTGTCACAGGTTTCCTTTGTTGCGGCCCCTCCCCCCCTCTTAAGTTTTATCTGGATGACGAAAGACCTATTAGTCCTTTTTTTTTTTCTAAGGTCCCTGATTACCCGACCAGATCCCTGTTCTTTTCATTTTTATCGTGCATTTTTGAACCAATGCTCGTTAACTCGCAGCTTCCTGACTTTTTTCTCTGCGCGAGAAGTTCATCAGTCGTAAATTTCCCCCTTTAGCCCTCCCGTCCTACGTGGTTCCCCTCTCTTACCTCAGTAGCCTCTTGTCGCCCAGCTCTGGTGCGGCGGCGTCCTTCTTGCTTTCGTTGCCGATGTTACAACGTCATTCGTTCCCCATGGCTCGGGCCTGGCGCCCCTTCGCGTTCCATCCGTTTATTTCTTAATAACTTCCGGCGTGTATTTCCTTCCGAGTGTCTTTTACCCTTGACCCCCCGCCGAGAAAAGTCACCTGTTATTCAGTGGAGGCATGATCCTCCTCAGTGCTTGCCGCCGTCTCCCTTATCCCGTCTTCTTCCGGGGTCCGTTCTATTATAAGTGGAAGTACTGGAACTGTCTTTCTTCTTTTTTTTCCCTCCCTCCGAGCTGAATTTGTTAGTGTCTCCTCCACAAAATTTGATTTTCAATATGCCTACAGATCCTTGAAGTCCCCCCCATTTGCTTTCCTGTCCCGAGGACCTCTTTGACGCCCCCCTGGCCCCCCCCGTCACCTCTTCCCATTTCGGTGCTATCGGTAATCGCTTTGCCATTCGAACCCGGCTGTGCTCCCACTGTCCCATCCCCTCTCCCCCTTCCGCGCATTTGCAGTGAGTCAATAGCTAGACGCGTATCCCGAATCTGTTCTGAGCCAATTTTCCCCCCCTTGGGAAGATCTTCATGCCTCGGCTTCAGCCTGGAGGCTGCTTTTTTTTTCTATTTTCCCCCCTCGAATATGGCAACCCCCTCGCCCCCTCTTTCTAATGGTAGTGTGGAAGTCGGCTTTGCGTCCTTCTTCCCACCGGACCCCCCTTTGATCACTGGCATCGACACCATGGAAGCCCCACTTCCTTTTTCGAGCGCGCCGTCTTTTAATCCAAGTATCCGTTTCCCTCCCCCTTGAATCCATATCTGGCCTTTGCATCGCGACCCTTCCTTGCCTTTGCGGTTTTTCTCCTTTGGAATTTTGCACGCTGATAGCCCCAAACGGACGGTAATTTTTTTTAACTCGATGAAATTCCCCCCCCGCCCGGCTCCCCGAGACTTATTTCTAAAAGACTTATGGAAGCTGCTCTTCGTCACCATTTCTCAAACTTTTTCGTTCTTCCCGTTGGTTGATTCTAAACTGGGGGTGGTGGGGGGGTTTTGGTTTTTTGGGGGGTTTTTGGGTTTGGTTGCCGTCTTCTTTTTCATAAATACCCTTCAAGAACTATTCTTCGGTTCCCTTTGCATGCTCCTTTCTCTCTGCGTTTCTTTTTTAAACACGCGCCTCGGGGAGGAGCGGCTTGCCAATCTTTCTCCAACTTTGCTGCTCGGTCCTACAGATAGCACCGAGCCAATTCGCGAACTTTCCTTTTCTCGGCCCACCGTGTGACCCGCCAAGGCGAATCCAGCAGTTCTTCTGAAGGCCTTCTCCTCCACGCCCTATAACTCCGCTTAGCTCACCCCCCCTTCCTATTTAAACCGTGGATCAGTCATCACGCGCTCTTCCGTTCCTTTCCCCTAATTCCTCCACCCCCCTTCGCGTGAAAATTTAAGATATAACCCAGTTTTTCTCGGACTCTTTTAGGAGCCAATCCCCCAATCCCTTGAGTAGCGCGAGTCACCACGTTTGACAAACCCCCGCCCAACGAGTCAAACGCCTCCCCCCCCTGCCACCACACAACAACCCACCCCCAACACACCCAACCCCCCCCCCCCCGCCCCCCCCCCCCCCAAACCCCCCCCCCCCCCCCCCCCCCCCCCCCCCCCCCCCCCCCCCCCCCCCCCCCACCCCCCCCCCCCCCCCCCCCCCCCCGTCTACTTTTTTGAGAATTTGCTCCCAAGGATTGGATTTCTCCTTGAGACGATTCTTTCAGCCCCTCCCTCCGCCTTTTTGCTCAGTTTCCAAGGAAGTTCCCCGCCCCAGTATTTCCGCGCGACTTTCTCAGTTGGCCTACAGGTGGTAGTATTTTTCTTTGCCCATAATCCTTTTCCCCTTCATTGCGTCTCTTTATCTGAATGGTTTGTTTCGGCGTTCCACCAGCTTTGGCTCCTCTGACCGAGTCTCTCATCCGATTCTCGCCCGCGCACCCCCTCTCTCTTTTATGACTCATCTCCTTCAAATTAGAGCCCCCCCTGATTTCTGGCCGAGCACGCCCTTTTTTTTGTCCGGTCATTTTTCCCACGTGGTGATTCCCGAGCCGGGCACAGGCTTCTTGACCCCTCCTTTTTTTCTTTCCGTACGTTTCGTGAAAACGTACCTTCTTACTCCTTCGACGGCACCACTGCGAACTTCTTTGCTCATCACTTGCGGAGTTATAGGTTTTCCGAAGCCACCTTTCGATCGCCCGGAAGGCGAAAGACATACTTCTCGCGACTACTTCTCTTCTCCACGAAATACACTTCGAGCTGCCTAACCTCCCCTGCCCTTCCCTCCTTTGTCGCCGTTTTCTTTAGACACCTTTACACAGACCCCC
>Ga0179593_1419066_pt1 | contig 15567 bp, 26 predicted proteins | sample CZODoug2_1_08_16_FD_185931 | JGI IMG/M metagenome (GOLD analysis project Ga0179593, IMG submission 185931) | Vadose zone soil fungal communities from Angelo Coast Range Reserve, California, USA - CZODoug2_1_08_16fungal (PacBio error correction) | ecosystem: Environmental > Terrestrial > Soil >... | reverse complement strand
GGAAAACAAAACCTTCCCTAGCCTTTCTTTCATTTTCACCCTGTTCTTCCAGAGATTAACTTACATTGAGGTCTAAATCTTGGTGTAGATTCTTCCCGGGCTTGTCCCCCTGACTTTGGGAATTGAACCGAACTCAATTTTTCCCCGTTCTCCGGGTTCATCCCCCATTACAATTTCCCCATGTGATGACCCCTGACCTCCCAGTATATTGTCCGGACACTTCCCCGCTCTTTTTCCAACCTTTTTCTGTCCGCTACACAGACCATGTTCCCATTTTGAACCCCCCTTCCACCTCTATGTTGAATTTTGGGTAGCTCACTCTCCTCATGTTCACGTGGTTGCTCAAGCCTTTTTTTTTAAGTTGTTTCCTTTTCCCTTGAGACCCGTTTTCCCCGTTACTTCCCCCCTTTTCCTTGTCTGGTTTCCCTGGGTTTATACACCCCAAAACCCCTTCCCTGGATTTTTGTTCATAGTGTTTGCCCCCCTGTACCGGTAGCCGCTTCTTTTTCCCTCAACCTTTTCAACCTCCTTGGTTCCTCCCCCAAATGACCTAGCATCACCCATGTGGTTCCCCCCGCCCTCCCAGTGTAGCTTTGGTTACCCCTTTTCGGAAGCCTGCATTTTTCGTTTGCGTCACTTCCGATAGATGAAGTTTTGCATTTTGGTGCTCTGCCTTTTTACACGATCCATGGACTGCGCATCCCCCATTCATGTCACCTATGAGCCCGTGACTCGGCTTGTTAGCTTGATTTCGACGATTTGTGCTTTTATTTACCCGATGTCTTCGGACTGTTTTTCTTGAACGTTTTTGCCTTCCCACCTCACCTTGGTTGTGGGAGGTGGGTCCGAGCGCACCTTAAATGTTTCCCAACCCCCCCCCCTCCAAAAGATGTCCCCCATAGGTTGTCCTTCCTGCCCTCTTTCCTAACACTCCTTTCTTTCTCCCCCCCAGACACTTCCACCAGTTGTTGTTTTTTGGGTCCATTTTGACCGATTTTTTTTGTCTTCTTTACGCGTCTTGTTCTTGCCCCTAACTGACTGCTCACTCTTCGTTCGTTCTGTTTCTTTCTACGTGTCCTGTTGTTGTTTTTATCACCGTCAGAGGTTCGTCGCCCATTCTACTCGTCTTTATGGGCTTCCTTCTTTATACTCCCAAATTTACCGTGGAGCCCTTGCCTGTTGGTGATTTCCTTTTTTTCCTTCGTTTTCTTCTACCGTGAACTTCGTTCAGTTGAATCCTCCCCCCCCCCCCCCCCAACACCCCCCCCCCCATGCGCCCTTATTTTTTGTTCAATGTTTGCGAGGCGGTTTGTTTTTTTTCTTTTTTCTGTGGTCGAACCAATTTTCCAAAATTCATTGATTATTCTTTTCCATTTTTCCCTTTTTCCCCGCGTCCTTTTTTTCGTCGCGCCTTCACACCCCCTTTTCAGCTTTTCCTCGTGTTTTTCCCGTTCTGGTAATGTCCGCCAACGTGTTTTCAATCAGTTTGCCCCCTGACTCAGCAGTTTTGTCGCAAATTTTATTACCCCTGTGTCTTTTATGATCAACATTCCCCCGGTGGTCTTCCTACCAACCCAAGGTAAGACAGAAGTTAACCTTCTTCCCCGTTACCCCGTCGTTTTTTCTCCGTTTGTAGAATTCTGTTTGCGTGGTGCTCAGCCCACCCCCCTCCCGTTTTGCTGCAACCCTTTATTCACGCAAGGTACTTTTAAATTTGGATGCAGTTTTCTGTTGCTTTGAGATTTTTGTGAATGTCTATTTTCACTTTCCTTCCCAGTGGCGTTTTGCCGATTTTTCCCCTTTTCTTTTTTTTTTTCCCACCCCCTTAAACCCCGTCTGATTGCAGTTTTGCGTCCAGTCGTGATGTCAATGGCAGGCTTTGACCCCTTTTTGATGGCTCCCCACCGCGGTTTGTAAAAGTCTTCCTTTTTCCTTTACCTCCTTTCCCCTTTTTTGCCCCCCCCCGCCCACATCGTTGGTTCCGCTGTTTTCTCACCCCACCCCTTAGCTAGTGAATGAACCTTGAATCACCCCCCCCCCCCCCCTTTTGTAGGAATAAGTTTTTGCCTGCATTTGCCATGTAGCTAGTGGAGATGTCCCGGATTTGCCCATTTTTTTTTTCCTTTAGGAGGGGAACGTCCCCTTTTTTGCTGTTTCACCACCCCCCATCCGGGTTTGCGGTTGTTGGAGTGGGAGAAACTTTTCCGTTGTAGCCATTTTTTTGTCCTTCCCGGTATTCAAGGCCCTTTATGCGGACCCCCAGCCTACTAAAGTTTTTCCCCAACCAATGTGTGTTTTTTCGCACCTTCGCGTTCCCTTTTCCCCCTTTTGTGTGATACCTGACCGATCGTTGTTACAGTAACCAAATGGAATGTTAGCTGTCGCCGTTGAGGTATTGCTGCTTCCCGTTCTTCCTTTTCCCTTGAGGCCTTTCCTCATGTTGAGAAAGTTTCCCCCTTATTTCCCCGGATGTTACTTAATTCAGGACCTAGACCCATGACAGAAGGTCGCCGTTCCTGTTGTCCGACCTCACAAACCGTTTCTCGTTTCCTTCATCCCCCCTCCCACTAGGCTTTTGGGTGGCCCTTTTTCCACCAGTTCGGGGTCGGTTATCACCCCTGACCCCCCCCAGCTTTTCATTTGAGCAAAAAGATTTTCCGTGCCATTTTCTGTTAAAGTCACCGTTGACAGCCTTCCCGGGTTATAATCGTCCCACCAAAGTCTTGTTCTCCCCCCTTTTGGATAAACCCCTCCGTCACGACCCTTTCCTTTATATCTTTTCCTCGTCCTTTCTTTTTGGCGGAGCTATTTCTTTTGACCCTTGTTGACATGTGACTCCCACCAAGACGTTTGGTTCGTTGAGTGCATTCCGCTTGGACGGTCCGTCACTTTCTTTCCTGACTTTTCCCCCATTACGTGATCTAATCCTTTTGGGTTGACCGTTTGCTTAAATTGTTTCTCTTGCCCGTTTTCATTTTGATTGTCTCCCCAAAGGTTGTCATTCTCGTTTTCTCTGTTCATTTTCATTCTCCCCAATGCGAAAGTGTCGTCCCCTTCTGGAATGGTTTGCCTTTGTCGGTCCCTAGTTTTCTTTCCTTTCCACCCCGCAGTTTTTTTTTTCCCAGCCGCAGTACTTTCATCCCTGCTGTGTGCCTCCCTTTTCCTTGGCTTTAGCAAAATACTAAACTTTTCGTACGCTAACGTCTGGTGGCCTTTCCCCCCATCCCACCCCCCAATTCGATGACCACGTTGTTCTTTTTTTTTTCCTTGCCCTGTTTGTCCCCGAGGACACCACGTGGTTTTCGAACGTCTGATGTGTCCGGACAAATGTCTTTTTTCACTGTAACATTTTTTTTTCCTTAATTCCCGTGGGCAACGTTCCTGTTGCTCTCCCTTTCCCCCCCCCGGTCATTGTTTGTGAACCGGCAACTGCATTCTGTGAATGATTACGTTGCTGCGCGTTTTTTTTTCCTGCCGCGCTCCTTGGTCCGTTGAGTACTTTCTAGCGTCACCCCCTTCCTCCCCCCCAATTTATCGGAGAAGGAATACTCTCAAAAGATTTCCCCCCGCGCCTGTTTACCCCTGGTGTTTTTCTGCGTTTCCCCCCCCCTCCCGGTTTACAAGTGAACGTGTTTATTCCGCTGTTTTCCCCCCTCTTGCTTGCCTGATAATGCACGTTGGTGTGTAGCAACCACCCTAATTTTTTTTTTTTTCGTACGTCCTCATTTTCCTTTTTTGTTTTTTCACATGCACCCCATTTCAGCACCCCCCATTTCCACCTGTCCTTCCACAGCCTGTTGCGTGCCACCTTTCAGCACTGATGATGTTTGGTTTTTTTTTTGGCTTTTCTTTCCGCCCCCCAACCCCCCCGTCTACCGTCTTTTTTTCGACTTTTACCCCGGTTGAGGCGACGTAACTGTTTTTTCCTTCCGTTTCCGTTGATTCCCCCCTTGTCGGACCATATTTTCCCCCCGACACCTGCTGCCCCATGTCCGCGTGCCCATCTTTGCCTGAATTTTTAAGAGGAAAGATTGACATGCGTTTGTTTCTTGTGGCGTAAGAACTTCGTTTCAAGTGCTCTGTTTTTTTTTACCCGCCCACGGTTGGCCCCCTACTTTTTTTGCCTTCGTTCCCCACCCCAAATTTCCCACCTTGAAAAGGGTCGTCCTGTCATTAGTTGCCATCCTCCCCTTCTCGAACAACGTCCGTTTGTTCCTGCAACCCTTTTTTTTTTCACCCAAAGGTTTTAGTATCCCCCCCCCTTTCTTTGCGTATCCCCTCCTTTCAACCCATACCGTCTCTGGTTAATGAGCCTAGGTCCTTTCTAATGTTTTGAACAAGTCCCCCCTCCCATTACTTTTTTTGGACCCCCCTCCGTTTCTTTCCTTTTCTTCTTATTCCTTTCATTCTACGTCCCCCTAAAATCTCCCTAATCTTCCCAGCGTGCCACTGGTCGTTTTATTGCCATACCTTTTTATACTGACATTAGTTTTGACCGATTTTTTCTTCGGACCCTGGTCTTTTTCCCTTTTTTTCATGTTGTAACATTTTGTTGTGAGTACCTCCACATCCAAACCCTTTTTGTATTGTCCCCAGGTTACTCCGTGCCCCACCCGAGTACGTCTCATGACCGTATTTTAACAAGGCAACCACTATCGTCATAAGCTAACCCCCCAGCACATTTTTCCCTTTTTTATTTTTTTTTTTTTTTTGTGACAGTATACACTGTTTTTTTTTCCGTCGCCAGTTTCTGACTTGACTGTTAAAGTCAAGCCCCTCCCCGGTCCAGTACGTTCCCTTTTTATTTCTTCCCTCATTTTTTTTTTCATACGCTATTCCCCTCCCCCGGCTTAGAGTGTGGTGTTGAAACCCCCCCCCTTTCCACTTTAACCTGGCAGTTTGTTATTCCCAACATTGCTGAGTACGGTCTCCCTTCCCTTGCGCACCTTTTCACCCACCTCAAAGCAAACCCACTTCCCAGGGCGTTCCAAGCGGGACCACCTTCCTGATTTTCCGGACGTTGTCCGCATTACCCCCCCCCACGGTTTACAGCTCCTTGTCGTTTCCCCTTGTTTCACCCCTCCTTTCGTGGTACCTCAAAGTTCAACCGCTCTTTTCTTTCAAGGTCGTTTGTCTTTTCGCTGGCCACCCGCACATTTGTTTTTTTTCCTATCTTTTTTTTTCGTGTTCAAAAGTTTTGTTTTGACCCTTTTTCCGTTTTGTTGTGCTTTTGCATGAATCACAGGCCCCTTCTCCCAGGATCGGGTGTTCTTCTTTTTTTTCCGCGCTAGTTTTTTCCCCTTCGTTTCTTTTTTCTTTTTTTTTTTCCCCCGATCGCTTGCTTTCTTTTTTATCCCTTTCGTGAACCCGCTTTCTCCTCCCCAATTTTCACGAGGCATTCCCTTTTTTCCATCTCCGACTCTCCCCCCTTCCCTTCGTTTTTTTTTTTGTCGTTGATTCGCTCTGGCACCAGACCCCACTCAACCCTCGATGTTTTTCCTGTTTTGACAAACCTTTCTCTCCCCGCCCCAAACCTTTCTGTTCGTCGCTCCTTGTTAGTCCATTTGATCGGGTTTTTTACACTGTACGCACCTTTTCCGTGAACGTGGACGATAGCTTTTACTTCCCCCCCCCCCCCGTTTTCTCCCTTTTGAGAAGTTCCTTGATGTATGGCGCCCCAAGCTTCCTATGTTTTTGTACTGCCGTTACGCCTAGTTTAAACCCCTGTGCGGTACCTCCTCCCCCGTTGACCCCTTGACCGTTGTACCCCCAAACCCCCCGAGCTTTTTTCCTTGGCTTTTAAAGAACGTTTTTACCCCCTGCTGAGAACTCCCTTGCCTTTGATTGTAACTTGAACAGGCCCCCTTCACCCCCGGCCCTAATGACTTTTTTTTTCCCCCCCCCCGACTTTGATTCTACCCCCGCCATGGTTTCTTTTGTGGGTTAACGTGTTTCCCTTGCCTTTTTCTGTGTTATACTGTCAATACTCCCTTTTTTCCTCCAATGGCATATTTCCCTTCCCCACCGGTAGTGTTTCCCCATCCCCACCCTGGTCTAGCCTGGGATTTTTTTGGAGGCAATGTCGATCGGTCAGACAATTTTCCTTCTTCTCCTGACCTTCTATTTTTTTGGAGCTTTTTGCTGTACTTTCCCTTTCGTTCCTTTCTTCCAACCTTGCGACGTCAGTCCTTGGATTTTGTTTTTACGATGACCCTTCTCGTTGCCAGTAGGGAATTCGCTTCCTTTTTTTCTTCTTCATGCCCCCCTTTTTCCCCAATCCCTTGTTCTGTTGTCGGCCTCAGGGTCAGTTTTTTTCCCCCTTCGCCCTCACCCCCCCGCTGACAACATGGTGACCCCCAGAAGGCACCCCCCCCCTGTGTAAGCCTCTTTTGCCAAAACAGTTTTCTTGAGTACTAATCCATGACCTCTTTTTCTTTTCTGTTCATTACCTGCGCTTGTTTTTTTAGATGTAGAAGCTTCTTTTTCCCAATCTGCTTACAGTTACGCGCGTGTTGTTCGCTTTTTTTCCCCCCCTTTGTTTTAATTTTTTCCATTGGCTTATCATTTCAAGTTTGAGGCCTCATCTGCCTCTACTTCCTTGCGTTCCTGGTACTTCCTCCAGCAGGAAGCCCCTTTGGATGACCCCGTTGCTTTTTCCGGCGTGTCTTTCTTCTCGGGACATCGCTCCCTCTTTACTTAGCAACTATTTCCCTTTCGCCTTTCAGCCCGGTTCCCCCGTTTTTTGCGAGGTTAGTCGAGGTTGCCAATTCTGCTGGTACTTCAGAGCCGTTCGGAGACCTTGCGCCCTTTTTTTTCCAGTCGCCACATTTTTTACTGGTACCAGATTTTTTTTTTTTTACGGAGTGTAGTTAGCCCAAACTCTCTGTTTTTTTCCTGTTTTATGACCTTTTTCCCACCCGCCGTTTTTTCCTTGAGCACCTTACCTTTTTTTCCCCTTATCAACCCCTTCCAGTTCCTGGGCACAAAGTTTTCCGGCATGAATCATTCTCCCGTTTTAACTTTCGCCGTTCTCCGGTCTCCCCCCTTTCTGTTGATGTGTTTGTTTTCGCCCACCCCCTCGATTCACATATATGCACTCCCGTTCTTCTTTCCCCGTCTCGGTTTACCACCCCTTGATGCCCTTGAGGTGTATTCCTTTTGTCTGAGTACTCTCTGATTGAATTTTTTACCCCATTTTACCCCCTGTTTGAGCTTCATAGGTTTGCTTAAAAAGTCCACGCTTTCTTTTTTTGCTTCACACCTCGCTTGTTTGGTACACAAGTCTTATCCACGTCCCTTTTTCCCCCACCCCCTCCCCACGCACGTTCCCCAGTCTCCTCTGTACCATTTTTTTAGTTCTTACCATTTTTCCCCCACCCTTCAACGCCCTATTACGGTTGACTGTTTTTCTTTTTTTTAAACGTCTCCTTCTGGACTTACCGTACCAAACGGAATTGTTTTAGTCGTTCTGTTTTGTTTTTGTTCTTGGCCCAGGTTTCCCCTGCCTTTTAGCCAGAGCTTTCCCCTGGGATCCTTTTTTCCACATTGTCCCTTTTTTTGGAACCCTTCCTCACCCAATAAGGGGTCCGACGCGCCACTTGTCGTGTTTGTTTGTAACCACGGTTGTCCGGACTATTCACCCCAGTCCCCTTTTGTTTTTCCCACCTCCCTTCTTTTCTTCCCCCCCCTTGGTGTTAATGGGCACTCTTTCCCCCGTCGCGAGACCTTTTCCGGCTTGTGTTCGAAGATTTGTTTTTTTCTCTTTGTCCATCAATAAACTTCGTCTTTTTTGTATTTTTTCCCCCCCCCCCCGCGTTTACAGACCTAGTAACCTCATTGGATTACAGTCACTCTTAGGGCCCCCTTGATGTTTACCTCGTTCCGGGCGCTTGACGTCACAGAAGTTTCTCCAGACTTTTGCCCCCCGATACACATCAGTCTTTTATTCCTTCCACGCCCCCCTATCCTTTAACCCCTTGTTGTCTTTTTCCAGTTTTTAGGTCCGGGTTTTTTAGAAACCGAACCCCTCCACTCCCTCCCCCGTTCTGAGGATTCGTTCCTTTTTGCACAGTTTTGTTTTCCCCCGCTTCCATAGCGAACGTCCCGCCCCAAACCGTGTGATCACCCTGGCCCTTCCACCCTCTTCCAGCACTTTCTCTTTTCTTTTTTCCTTAATCCCCCCCCTTTTTTTTTGAGGAGAGTCGTTGACGCTGATTTCCACTGTGTCCCTCCTTTGGGTGGTTTTTTTTTTTTTGGCCCATCGCTGTTTACTTCGTCACGTCGGACTTCCTTTTTTTCCCCCTAATCGAATCTTTTTGCCCTGAAATTTCTGTTTATCCCCCCTCCCTTCTGGACGTTTTTTACAAGGTCTTTATTGCTTGGTTTCCATTCTCACTCCCCCTTCACTGTTTGTTCTTCCCCTTCTTTCATTCTCCGACTTTCGGTCTCCCTAGTCTCTTGTTTTCCCATATAAGGGAAATCCGTTTCCCTACAAGTCTGGACATTTCCTGAGGTTCGTTTCTTTTTTTTTTTCCCCGCATGTCGCCTCCCCCATACCTCAACGTGACTCTCACGTAGTGGGTCCTTTCCCACCACACTCCTCTCTCTAAAAGCTTTGTGCTTTTCTTTTGTGGCCCATTTTTTTCCCTTGGCAATTCCACCCATGTGGGTTTTTCTCCCGTTCGGTCTTTGAAAACTTGTCCTTTTTCCGTAAAGGATCTTTCCCCCCCCTCTACACAAACTTTGTTCCTTCCCCTCCCCTTCCGTTTTTCCCCTATTTATTCACTTTTGCACGCGTCTTCCCAGGTCCTGCATGCTGCAATCGGTCCAAGGAGTACTTCTCCCCTTTTTTCTCTAACGTTTTTAGTACTGATATTTCAATCTGCCGAAATTACCTACCCTTGAGATCACTTTACGGCCCCCCTTTTTCGTCAACTTGGTTAGACTTCCCTATTCAAGAAGATGTTTCCATCCCCGCGTTTTGGGTTGTTCCAGCTGGTTTTTTCTACACACCCCCCCCCCCCCCCCCCCCCCCCCCGCCAAGGATAGTACTGCCCCGATTTTTGTTTTTACTATGTTTTTTTTTCTTTTTTGACCCTTTCCTTTGGTTCTTATCCACCGCGGCAAGTAATCTGGAACTTGTTTCCCTGAACCACTACACAGGGAAACCTCCCCCCTCAGTGGTTTTTTTTGCCTTTTCCGTCCCGCCTGTTCGTCCTTGGGGGTTGTGACCACAAAACCTCACGGTCCTTCCCGGCGACCGGGTCTTGAAGCTATTTTTTCCTACCTTCCGTAACTTTTTGGTCTCTTTTCCCGTGATCCCGTGATTTTATTTCCCGACCAATTTTCTGCCCCCCCCTTTTCTTTCACATTGCCCATGTGCGTACACGACCCACGCGTTCCAAGGCCCATCGTCTGTGAGGAATGGGCCCTCCTCCATTTTATTTTTGTCCTTCCCTGCATGTTTTTTTACAAGCAAAGTTGTGCCCTCTACCCCCGAACCCACCCCTACCAAGATGCTGACACACTTGGCCTGCGGTTTTGCGTGTCATTTCCATATAGCATTCTCTTCCTTTTCCCTCGGGCCACCACTTTCTTCTTGTCCCCTGAGTGCGTCCAGATTAACTAACTTTCCCTGCTTTCTTATACTGCTCCCTTTTTTCTTTAGCCAAGTTTTCTCATGGTCACCACCGTACAATGAGCATGACCAACCTAAACCTAAGCTTCTGTATTTCCTTATTTCCCCTTTCAGCCCTTCATGAACCTAACAAATCTAATTCCCCATTCTCTTTCCTGGTAGTGTTCTTTAATCTTATAGGACCTTTTTTTCTTTTAGTCCCGAGGACCATGTTTGTTTTTTTTTTACTACTTTCCCTTGCTCTGATTTTTTTTTTGACAGTCCCCACTCCCCCCTAGTATTGTCAACTTCCCTTTTCTTTCAACCTAGTTCCCTTGAGAGATTCCCCCCCTTCCCTCAACGTATCTTTTCCCTACCACACTCCCCCTGAACTGGTCTGAATGTTTTTTTCGGTGTCCTCCTCCAGGTCAATTCCTTTTAAGCGCGTTTTAAAGTACCGCCCCGTTTGCGTCTTTTTTTTTCTGTAGGCTTCCCTCCCCATTTTTACACGAAGGTCTCAGGCTTCTCTTTGTTCCACCACTACCCCGTTTAAATGGTGCCTTTGGGAGCGACCCAATTTTTTAGTTACTCTAGCGCTATCCCCGTTTTTGACGGTCCACAACACTATGAAACCCCCCACACCCTTCCCCTTTCCCCGTGATCCAGGTGAAAAACATTTTCATTATTTCTTGACCATTCTCAACCACCCGGCGTTATTTTCAGCCGTTTTTTTTTTTTCACAATCCGTCAGAGGGATTTTCTCCCCTTTTTTCCCCCATTCCCCCCTTTCTTTTTTCCGGTCCTTTTTGTAGCTGTCACGCCCAAGTTTTTTTTACCTATCCCCTCTGGGCGGTGAAGTTTCTTCCAACACAGGAACGGGGTTGGTTTTTCCCTTACTGACCTTCTCCCAGGAGAAGTGGTCTTCTTTTTTTCCTCATCTTTTTTCCCTTTTCCCTCCGACCCGACCTCCTGTTTTGACTTCTCCCTCACTGTCGACTCGGTCGGGAATCACCACAGTTTGTTGACTATTTTTTTTTCATTTTCTTTCTACATCATCTGTTGTTGTTCTTGATCGTTTCTCACCCCCCCGACCACCTCAAGCTCCCCTGTGTTAACCTTGTTTTTTCCCCAAATTGTTGCTCCCCTTTAGTCCCCCTACCCTTGATGGCGCCTTGCGCGTTTTTTTTGATTTTCCGTGTCTCCAGCAGGGTTTTCGAAGTTTTTCCCTCACGAAGTCCCTCCCTTCCCCCTCCTGGGCGCCTCTTTTTTTTAATTATGAACCTTGCTTGCCCCCCCACGAGATTTTTGTTTTCCCCTGAACACACCAAAACAACTCTCTCGCAACCCTGTTTTTTTTTTTGTTTTTCCCAGCTCCCCCAAGACCCCCCCCCAGTCCCCGTGTAACCGAGCGTTGACCTTGAACTTGTTGCTTGCCCACACCTCTTGAAGATATTTTACCCCGGTACACCATTTTTTATCTTCCCCGTTTTCAGTAACTGCGCCCCTTAACAGCAACAGACTTTTTTTGAAAGATTTCCTTTTTTTTTTCCCCTGTTGTTTTTTTCACTCTTGACCGGCGCTGGTATTTACGCTTCTACCGGGCTTTGGGCATAAAACCCCCTTGCATATGCAGGGTCCTGGTAGTTTCCCCCCCCCACGTCCCCACTTTCTCTGGCGGAACCTTTACCTCAAACCGTTTTTTTGCAAGCCTTGCATCTCCCTTACCGCGACCATTTGTCACTCGCCGTGAACTGCCTCTGGTTGTCTGAGAGGCGGTTTTTGCAGCTATTTCAAATTCCTTCATGTAAATTTTCTAAAGTTCTTTTGTTTAGCGATGGACTTCTCGGTTTGCGTTATTTATTTCCATAAGCTCGGTCATGTCTGGACAATTCCCGTTTTTTTTTGGTTTTGGCTTTTGAGAAGCGTCCCCAAGAAGCTCCAATACTAGGGCCCCCCTGTAAAAACCCTCCCAAAGAACCACCCACGAAAACAGTCCCTTTGAAGAATTCGACGGTTTTTTCTTTTTTACTCCCAACCTTTCCAACTACCCCCAGTTGAGAGTTGAGTTACCCGTTTCGGGATTTGTTCGTTTTTATTTGGAGTTTTCTTTTGATGAGTCTGTGCTGCCTATCGACCTTAACAACTCAATATGGCCTCATTTTTTTTTACCCTTGTTTTATTCACCCCGTCTACCGTTTTGTCCATACTTAGACGAGACTCGTTCGTTCCCCCTCAGGAGGCCCTCCAAGCCCTTTTGATGTCCGGTTGTGTATTGCTCCCCGCCCCGTATGCTTTCCTGTCGCATTCAAGAATGACCCTCCCCCTCATGCCGCCCCCTTTTTATTTTACTATTGATTTGTTTGTTTTCGTTTTTATATGTAGCAGGGTTAGAGCTGGTCACCAACCGTGCCGTCGAGTTTAACACCCTGTAAATTCTAGTACACGTGAGGAGCGTCATTTTATTCCCCCCCCGCTACCATCCTCACACGACCTTTCCAGCCAGCCTGGGTCAGCTGTTATTTCATCGTTAAATTTTGTTCTTTTTTTTCCTTCCTCTAGGATGTTCGATGCGGGTTTCTTTCACTACCCACGTTTTGTGGCCCTGTTCCTTGTTCCCTTTTTTTTCCAATCTTCCTTTTGGATATCAAACTCACATATGGCGACAGTCGGCCGTTCACCCTTACCGGGCATGAAGCTCCCCCCCATGTACCGTGTCGCCGTAACATTAGTGTCCCGCACTCTGGGACGACCTTTATTTTACGTGGTTGCAACGACCCCTTTCCCTGACCCTTCCCTCCTGTCAACACCGAGAATATGGCACCCCACAGCACATTTTACACTTTACCTTGCAAGTTGAAGTACTTCAAATTTGTTGTTGCCTCACCCGACGATTTCTCCCCCCCTAATGCCCCCCATTTTGCACGCCCGATTTTTTTCCCAAATCGCTCCCAACCGCCCACTTGAGCCCATTCCCTCTTGTGGGTCCATTCGTTTTGTCGAGGTACTAATGTGCACCGGGTTGATAGACCTCGTGTCGGCCTGTGCCCCTTCACCGACGTGGGTGTGGTCCGCGCCGTGTAATTCCTTTTTTCTCCTGTCCACCAGGTACACGGGGCCTGAGAACGTTTTCGATGTCTGTTCTTCTTCTTTACCCCCGTCCCCCCCCGAAGTACTGTTAGTTAGGACGTCCCCGTCTGTAGAACATTCCGCTATGTATGGATCTTTTTGCCCTAATGGGTCCTTCACGACTTACACTTGGAGCTTGAGGTTCGCCCTTACTTACACTTCGCCCTGTGGTCCGCCGTGTTGTTAGTTTAGTGAGCCATGTTTTTTCCCCCCCTTCTCTCGTTCCCGTGCCTCCTGACACAAATACGGGTCCGTTGAGATTTGACATTTTTTTTGTACAGTACCACCACGGGGCCGGAATCCTGTCTACACGGCCCTTTTTTTTTCGTACCCCCCAGCACTGCGTTCGAACCCAAAATGGTGAATTAATGTGCCGCTGCCCCCGTTGCGCTCCTCGTGAGGCGTGGGTCCCCATCCCTTTTAGACTTGATGAATAAGTTTTTTGTAGCCAGGCCCCCTTTCGCCCCTTTTTCCTGATTCGTCCTATTCACGCCTGCCCGCGTTTCCAGTCCCTTGGATTGGGTTCGCAACCCTCATGAGAATAGGCCGCCCCGGTTTTCCCCATTTACTTTTTGTTTTTGATTCCCCCTACACGTCCCAGGTTTGCTATTTTTGCAGTGTGCTCCGCATCAGTTCTGTCTGCTTTTCAAGTATGTTAGTCTTGCAAACACTTCGTCCGTACCGACCTTCCCTCCACCTGCACCTGAGACTCAGCGTGGTGGCTGGTCCCAGCTTTGCCCATCCCCCATTGCGGGCTCACCCTTCCCATAAAGGGAATTGACACCTTTTCACGCAGCACTACAACCCCACTTTTTTTTCGTGTTGGGTTTTTTAATTGTGCTTCAGCCTGAGACTATTCGTTTCCAATCTCCTTTCTCACGCACGGGAATGCAGACATCGACACCGATCTTGGTGATCACATTTGGTTTTTCAAACCATGCCGCCCCCTTTCTTTTCCTACCCTTCATCTTGTTTGGGAGCGAATGTCTTTCTTCTTTTTTCCCTCTTTTTTTGAGCCACCTTTGCTTCCCCCACCCGGACGTGAGCTGCCCATTCCCCTTTGCTGGAAGGAGTGTCACGGAGTTTTGCCCCCTCACTTTCACCCCCCCCCCCACGCCTCCGACTGTTGCTTCGTGGCTCCCTTTTTCTTTTTCTTTTCCCCCCTGTCCTGGTATGCGTGGTGTCCAGCCCACTTTTGGGTTTTGCTTTTTTACCCTTCTGTTGTTTTGTTTTTTTCAGGACCGATTGTTCACGCCACCCGGAACTTTTTTTGTTTTTTTGTCCTTGTTCCTTCATGGAAGCCGAAACTCCGAACTGGTCTTTTCAAATATGGCTCCCTTTTTTTACCTTTCGTCCCATCGTTGTTGGCTTATCCAACCATTTCCCTTTCATCCCATTTTTTTTTCTTATTCTAAGAGTCCTCTCATCCTCCTTGGTGCATGGCCCCCGCCAACCTGGCCCTGAAGCTCCCGGGTGGCCTTTCCCCTCAAACACACTCATGCCCCCCGTCCCCTCCCGAGTCCCCGTTCGTCTGTCTGTGTTCCTGAGGCAACCTTGACCCACCCCTTTGGTTGAACCTTCTTTTTTTATTTTTTTACGCACCCCCCATGGCCCCCATTTTGACAGGGGACCCACCCGTGTTTCTCCCCTCCAGTGTTACTTTCCTTGCATGAACGGGATTTGATGCCCAAAACGTCCCCCTCTCACATGTGTTACCTTCTGTTGGCCGACCCCTTTCCGGTCGTGCCACCTCTCTTCCTCCACTATAACCATCACAACGGTTCTGGAGTTGTCCTTTCAGTCAGTTCATTTCTGCAAGTCCCTTCCACTCACACACCTGTTTTTTTTCCCGTTATTGGTCGGTTTTTCTGACACGTCTTCCTTTCCATCTAACTACTTGGTTAGCACTTGAGCCACCTGTTTTTTGTAGCGTTCCAGCCTTGCATTCCATGACTTTTTGAGTTCGACCAGTCCCACGATTTTTCCGCCCCCCTGTGTGTGGTGAGCTCCCCCCCCAGTGCGTTTTTCCCGTGGGGTTCTCCCCCTAGCCGCGCCTGCAACTTTTCCCCGTATTTTTACCATGCCACACTCTCACTTCACCAACCTTTCCACCTGGACCCGTTTCCCTACGCCCTTTCTTTCCCCCCATCGCCCCTGGGTTAGATGGTTTCTCCTCCACGTGACAAACATACCCTTGCTTCCCGCGGAGCCGCGAGTTTTACTTTTTTCTTTTCTTCCATTACTTTGCCGTCTCCTTTTTTTTTTTGTGTGTGTCCCTACTGTACCGTCCTACTGCCGCCCAGAGGCCCTCTTGTGTGTACGAAAATGCTGTTTTGAACTTTTGTTGGTTATTATGCACCACCCCTGTCTTTTGTGTGTCCTCCCACCCGCTTGAGGACGTTTCGTTTTTTTTTTCTGAGATTGGAAGCACCTCAATCCACTTCAGAGTCCCTTTCCCCGGCTTCCTCTTTTTGTTTTTGTTGACCGCTACGGTTTTTTCTTCCCCCCTTGTATGCTCCTCCAGTCCCCCCCCCCCCTTGGACACCGACTTACGAATACTTGTGAGAATGTGAATGTTATTGTTTGTGGTGTCTGCCCATGGGATCCGAAGTTCAATCGCATCCCGCCCCCCCCTGATGGGAAATCCAATTTCTTTCAATATTACTTTTCGCCGCCCCTACCCCCAAGCTATCCCATCTAGCCCGGTCATATGATTTATGTCCCCTTTTCTTTGAAGTGGGTCTTCATAGACTCACCCACATTCCCCCTACCCCGTGCTGCTATCCTCCCACTCCCCGCACTTCCCGGTTCCATTTGCGTAGGTT
>Ga0179593_1794244_pt1 | contig 15568 bp, 14 predicted proteins | sample CZODoug2_1_08_16_FD_185931 | JGI IMG/M metagenome (GOLD analysis project Ga0179593, IMG submission 185931) | Vadose zone soil fungal communities from Angelo Coast Range Reserve, California, USA - CZODoug2_1_08_16fungal (PacBio error correction) | ecosystem: Environmental > Terrestrial > Soil >... | reverse complement strand
CATCGATTCTTTTTCCTCTTTGCCCGCGAGGGTCTTACCACCCGAGAAGAGTCGATCGACCCTAATGGGTTAGAGAAGCCCCTGGCTTTTCTCTGCCAGCTGGAAGCTTTGCTTCCGCTTGTCGCTGAGATCGAAATTGCGTCTTGCTCACTTGAATTTTCGTCCCTCTCTCCAGCTTGAACCTTCATGTGCTGATTCTTTATTGCTCTTTTTTTCACCCTAATAAGGTAGATTTCTCAGACATTTTCCTCTCTCATGGACTTCTCCCCCACACTGTTTTTCGGGCGCTGAGGTTGCTCCTCCCAATCTCCTCACAAACACGTCGTTTTCTCCAGGTGCTCTGCGCCCGCTTTTTCTTCGGAGAGGGTCACCCTCTCCCACCCCTTCCTTGCCCTGATCAGCTGGACGTCATCCCCTTCTCCACCCCTCCCACTCTTCCGACCCTACCCCCCCTACATTGCGGTCCTCGAGCACTTTTGGGGTTCTGCCATCGCTGCATCGAAGGCAATTTCTCTTTGGGCCGCTCTTTCCGCCCCTTCCAGCGCCGTGCCTTCCCTCTTTCGAGCACGGAATCACTTTTTTGACCTGGTGGTCACTTGGGAAAAGGTCCCCTTAAAAAAACTTCCAAAGGCACATCTTTTCCGTAAACCCCCGAGCATGACATCCCTCTGGGGATTTTCGAGCGCTAACTAGGAAGATGTGTCTCTCCCTTAAGCAACGCTGGCATTGGTGACATATGTTCCCCTCGAAAGGCCCTAGCCGAAAAGCACCCGCTCTGGCCCCAAACCCCCCCCAACGACCTCTGCGAAATTGGCTTCTCGGTTGAGAATTTGTTTTTACGCACCGCACCCATCACGTAAGAGACTTTCTTTCTCTTCTGTAGATGAGGACCTTTCTGAGGGCCTTTTCTGTGCGAACAGCCGTTTCCTCTCTGTAGGAAAAGAGGTCTCTGAAATATTCGAGACGGTTTTCCTTAGTGGTTTCCAGCCTTCCTTCCCGTACTCAATGGATCTGCCCTTTGAACACGGCGCCTGATTTTCCCTTCGAGTTTATTCTCCTGCCAATCTCACTCATCGGACGCCTCTTCTATCACGAACCGTCCAGGTTTTGAAGGGATCGTGCTGAATCCTTCTCCGCTTACATTGCCCCATTTATCAGGCGTTTCGACAGCTTCCACCTCTTTTCCGACCGCGACTGCTCGATCCGATTCTTTCTAATGGCTTCTGTTGCCGTTTTGACCCGATTGGCTTCGTTCCCTTCTCTTTGGGGGGCAGCAGAACCCCTATACCTGCCACATCTCGTTTGGTTCACGAATTTCCTTTCCCAGAGTCGTCGCTTTACCGCCCTTTACTGGAAGTTCGATTTCCTCCACCATCCAGCAAGATTCGTCCCCTCTCTATTTGGGAGCAGACAGGGTTTCTCGGTTCGGCGACGCAATCTTTATAGATTTCGCCTATCTTTCCTTCTCCTGCTGTCCTGAAACGGGCCCGTTTTCTTTCTCAACGGATTCTTCCTTCTGCTCGCTTCCCCGTACTATTCCTGTTCCTCCAACCTTGGGAGAAAACCTTTTTTCTACTGTCCGCTTTTTTTTTTTTTTTTCTCCCTCTTCGCAGACGTCCTAACTCCTTCTTCTTCCCAGACCGTCCGTCGACGATCCGCTTTCTCTAGGAAGCGAGCTTGCCGTGCGGCTTGATTCAGCGTTTTCCCGCATGTTCTATCTGCCCGGGATGGATATGTCTTTCTATTGCGGCTGCCCCCCCTCATTTGGCGGCAGTGTCTCTCTCGATTTCTTTTGGTTGGCGACCCTTCTTCTTTCCGCAAGGTCGATTCTCGTTTTGACAATCGTGAGCATCCCCTCCTTTTCCCTGAACCAGCCCACAATTGGTGCCCTTTTTTCCCAAGTCAGACATCTCGTCTTCCTCCCTATGAGACGTCCGAGGGTGCTCTTTTTTGGCGTGAGGTTTTTTTTTGTGGGTGGACGGGCCCGATCCCTCCTACGTTGTTGTTGTTGAGAGGCCCCTGACGCTTTTTCATTCTTCGGAAAAGTCGTGTACCTTCTCGAGCTTTTCCTTAGCTGTTTGTGGAGCCGAGGTTACAGGAATTGATTCCCTTCTTCTTCTGGATCAAGAGATTGCGTTTTTTTTCTAGAGGACACCGCTCCCTTTCCCTTCCTTTATCCGCCGAAGCCATTTCCCTCAGAGAGACTTCCGGATCTTCAGTCCCGACTAAAAACCTGCCCCCCTTCCTTTCACGCAGGCATCTATTGGCCTCCAGATCATCCGTCTCTTAGACATGACGTCATTTTCACATTGTACGACACCCAATTTTGCGATGAACATAACCCCGCGGCGGTTTTTACAGACGACTCCTATTCTTTTTCCGAACCAGGTTGCCCTCAATCATCCCCTTTTGCATGATAAAGCAAATCTTCCCGGTTAGCACCCTCCTCCGACGTGTTGAGATAAGTCTTTCCTAATTGTATATCCCCTGCCTCCTGCTTTTTCAGCACGAAGCGATGACTTCGAATCGACACCGTCCCTCCGCATTCGTAGATCATCCCTCCCAGTTACCTGTCTGTTTTCCCTCCCGAGGTAGGCGGTGATCCATTCTCGGGACTCCTTTTTGGGCTTTCTCCCCCCATCTGCTTGAGCCTTCGGATTGACTTTGAGTCTGAGCTGGCCCCTTTCCCACACGTTTCTTTCCGCTTCTCTGCCCGTCGTCCAAAGTTTCCTTCCTCGGAAGGGGTGAGGTATGGTTTTCCTTTTTCTTCGCTCCTTTCGCCCCAGAAGCGCGGGGATCTTTTTCTTCCTTTTCCCTATTGGGTTCCTTATTTCTCCTGGACCGATTTCTCGCACGGGCAGGAATCTTTCGTCCCTTTTCTTCATGCCCAATCCGTTCTTAGGCTTTTAACAACATCGACTTTTAGTTGGTCAGAGCCCAGCTCAATTTACCCCCGCTGTTTTTTTACGGGACCTCTTACCCCCCATCTGCTACGGAACAGGTCCTTGACCAGGTCTTCTTCACACCGCGTGCCAGACACCCCCCTTCCACAAACGGCTTCTTCCTCTCCGAGAAGCAAAACATCACTCTGCGTTTCAACACGGCCGTTTTTTAGGCACGCCGTTCATTACACACAGTTAAACAGGTGAATCCTTTCAGGGCCTGTCTCTTGTGTGGTGTTTGTGTTTGGTTGGTTTGTGATGGTCTGCTTTTTTTTTTGTTTTTTTCCAGAGCATTCCAGGAGTGCTTTTTTCGCGGGCAAGAAGCTTCCTACGCATCGGCGCTTTTCGGTGTTCTCGCGCATCTCAATTCCTGTAAATGATGTCAGCTCCTTCTCGTTCGGATGGTAACGCGGGCCCTTTTTTGACTTCCTCCCGGTCAGTCCTTTTAGTCGCTAGAGCCCAGGCGTTTTAAGCCGGTTGTACCGCGTCCTTTTTTCCACTTTGCCTTCGACTTTGCGAAGTGGCGCTGAGTAATTCGGCCATGTGGAATCGAGGTCTCTTATCGTTAATGTGTTGCGTCGAAATCGTCCTTTGCGTCACTCTGGTGTTTTTATAGATGTTTTTCGTTCTCCGCCTTTCTCCAGACACCTTTTTTTCTGCGGGCGCCCCGCTAGGGCGCTGGTCCGAAGCAGGAGCGGTGGGTTTTTATTTTTTGCGACTGCACCCGAGCCTACCGAAAGCTGCCGTTTGGTGATGAGCAGAGCATGTCTTTTTCTCCCGAATGAGGTTTAAAATTTCCTCCAGGTCCTTTCCTCCCCCCAGCCCGGGATTGTCAGAGGGCCCTTCCATTCGACTTCCGTTTCCCTCATCCGGCAATTTCGTTATTTTGCTTTTTGCCCTTGGAAAAGGAGTTCACTTTTTTTTTTTGTAAGCAAGGAACCCACACGATTGAGGTAGACCTGTGACCGTTCCACCCCTCCTGAAGGTGGTCCACTTGACCTCCCCCCTTTCGTCCCCACCTTCGGCTCCCCCTTTCATCGAGGATTGCTGAAAGTCCCAATCAATTCGGATGACCAGGAAAATATGAAGTTTTTGATGTCAGCCCTGCCCTTATCCTCTCTCTTGTGAGCGTCAGGAAAAGCTTCGTCTTTTCGTACCCTGCTTTTGTGTGGCAGCCCGCGACCCGTTTTTTGCGCCCTTCCCCTCTGTTTGCTCACGTAGCCATGCGGGCCGCGCCGAGAACCTTTCTCCACAGTAGAAATGATCTCGATCTCTCTTCTTTTTGAGACTCTTCGCTTGTAGACGGTGATTGCCACCGTTCCTTCCTTCCGATAGATTCCACATCTCCTTATCCGTGTATTCAACGTCATCTGGGCGTGTTGACACGTCTCGATTCTCCCGACTTTCTTTTCTTGTGCTTTTAACGGAATTTGCCCAGATCACTCCTCCCCTTCTTCTTTTTTTCTCCGATTGATTACCTTTCCACTTTTTTTTTTTTTCCCTTCTCTGTCGGGTCCTGTTAAATTCCGGGGTGCCTTCTTTTTATGGTTATGGACCACCGGCGAATTCTTTTCTCAATCTTGAGATATCGGCATATGATTCATGCTGTCCTTACGCTTGCCCGCTGCCCCCTTTTATCTCGCATCTGCGCTTTTTCTTCTTCCCGGCTGATTGGATCTTCTTCGTTCCTCCTTTTTTCATCCGAGCACCTTGACCTGGGATTCTGAGTCAACCTCCCCTCCTTCCTTGGATCGGAAGGAGTCATTTTTTCGCATCATGCCGCTTTCGTTTGCAGTTTTCCCCCCTGCAAAAGCACCCCCCCCTTCTCGCAAAAACATTTTTCCTGGTAGGATTCCGGCTTCGCGCCCTGTCCCTTTTCTTGTTCGTCAAACAGGCGGTTCATCGATCCGCTTTGACTCCCAGCCATCTTGCCCGCACGTCTTTATTTCGACAGCTCACTTCGAGGCACCTCGCACTGGTGATCACGCCGCCGTCCCGGCAATTGCGACGAAGTTCCCCTTTTACGAGCTTTACACTTCTTGCCGTGCAGAAGTCGTGCCTTTAGCTTTCAGGCCTTGGCGTTTTCTCCTTTCTGAAAACATTCTGCCCTTACAAAGACTTCCCCTAGGACAGCGTGGGACGCTTCTTTACCTTCATTTAGACAGGTGTGACTTTTTTGGCACATAAGCCCGCCCCCCTCTTGCGAGCGTCGCGTTTTTTGACCTGCGGCACCCCCTATAGTGACGCTCGCACCTGGCATGGAGCCTCGCAAACCCCACTCCGCTTTCCCCACAACCAAACACAATCCCCTATGCCGCCATGTCTCCGGCTGCACGTTGATCTCTTTTTCGAACGGCGGGTGTCCCCCCCGGTCATCTTTTTTCGGTGTCTTCGATTGCTGCGTCTTGAGCCTTTTTTTTGGCTGAGGGCTCTTGTGTTTTTTTTTTGTGGAATCACTGTTTTTCTTTTCTTCCTCACATTCCTCTGTCGAGCCCGGGCCGATCTCATTCCTTTTGCGAGATCCCTCCATTGGCCTCCTAGCTTTTAATCGGAGAATGATGGACTCTTCGATTTTTTTTTGTGCAGGAGCGCCAATCCGCTTGCTCGACGTCCGGCGGTACGCGTCCAGTAAAGGGGCGGGATTGCCCGTCTTCAGGCACACCCATTTTTCTTTCAGCGGTTTATCCATCTCTCTTTCTGACACGCTCTTTTCCTTCCCCTTCTTCGATAGAGCCCCCCGACATCTAATGTGTTCGGGGCGCGGTGGTTTTTGTCGGTCTCGACGCCTGGTCCTCCCCCCTTTTCGCCAGACACGAAGATCTCGTCCTATCCGGCGTTTCCTTAAGCGGTGCCCCAATCAGCCTTTTGAGAAAGCAGTCTTTCACGTTAACGAGATTTTCCGCCAATCGAATCCTCGTAAAAGGCTAAGCCCTCTCAGACCAGTTTCGGGTTCGTCTGGAATTGTTTTTTTTCCGGTGTAGATTGAGCCGCCGGGCTACTTCTTTCCTTCACCGAGGACAGGCGACGAGCTCTTTTTTCTTCTGCTCAGCTTCCTTCCTTTCCCTTTTTCTAAACGATATGGAGCCCCCTTCATCTGCGCGGCCAAACACCCTTTTTCTAGATCCCTCTTTTGCCTCTAGCGGCGCGCTCACATGATCCTACCGCAGGAGCCGCCTCCCTTTCCTTTCCCGCGCGCAAAGCGGGTTCTTTTTTTTAGCTGATGACGCGATACGCCTCCCGTCGATCTGTAGGCCGTCAGCTCCCCCCCGAGCGGTTTTTTTTTTGCGGCAGTGCTAGAGCTTCTTTTTCGCTATGTCCTCTTTCTGTTGGCGACCAGTTTGCTTTTTTAAGGTCCTCTTGGTGATCCTTTATGACGCGGTCTTCCCTCGTGTGCAGCTTACACGGAGACATCGTTCTCTCTTCCTCTTCTCCACCTCCAAGCTCAGGACCTTTTTTTTTGTACACGAATGTAGACGTCCGAGTTCTCCATGCGTACGGGGTTCCCCTTTATTTTTTTCTCCTCTCGTTTCTGTTTTTGTCGCCTCGCCGCCACTTACTCTTGCCCTCGTCCCGTGACAGTTTCCCTTTCTCGATGCCAGATTGTTTTAGCCTCTTCTCTTTCGCGGAATGATGTCGACTTTTTTATACGGCTTTGTCTGTTTCTTGCGTTCCCCCCGTCGTCATTAGAGTCCACCCCGGAGACTTTTTTCCCCGCGCCCAGAACTTTCGCCGAGCAGACCTTTCCTTCATCCGTCTGATCCCCCGGGATATGGGCCCCTTCTGCGGAATCTTAGATTCCATTACGGTCCTTTTTCGATTTTTATGTAGTAAGCATCGGTCGCAGGCACCCACCTTCCCTCTTCCCAAGAAAAGCGGTCTTTCCGTTCCCTTTTTTTTTTCGGGAATTTGAGAGAAGCGTCCTCCCGACTCCACGTCCCCCGCACGAGAGCGCAGAGAGCCCTCTCCCCTTCGCCCGCGTTTCACTTCTCGGACTCTCTTTCTGATCAGCATGGCTGAGCGCTCTCTCTTTTTGGTGCGGAAGCAGGCCCGAGCGAACTTCCTGACTACCTACCGAACAACGCGAGCCTTCTGGAACTCACCGTACCATTTTTCCCTTCGGGGCGTTCCCTTTCATGTTCTATTTAAAACTTTCTTTCTTGCCCGTCCTGGGGCCGTTGGCTTTGCTTTTTTTCCTTTGAGAAGCACCTTCGGTGGCGGCTGATTTCCGGTCTTTCTCGATTTTTTTTGGGCTCCCCCACGTTTTTTTTTATCCCCATTTTTCTTCTCACCGACCGCCCACGTGCACTTCCGGGGTTGCGGTTTTCTTTTTCCTCGAGATTTTTTGACAAGAAGACGCGTGGATTTTCCATCCGCTTGTCAGTTGGTCCCGTGAGAGAGACTGGACTCTTCTTTTTTTTGAGCCCTTTCCCTTGTACTTTCTCTCCTGTTAACGACGGCGTCCTCTCGGCGGAGATGGCGCAGCCTGTCTTTTTCCTTCACTTCGCCTCCCTAGAATTTTTGAGTAGTGCCAAGGCGATGGTGTCCTTTTAAACCACATAGGTTTGGTCTGGACTGGACCGTCCTTTTTTTTCGGGCCAGACCCCCCTGCGATTCGCACTAGAAAACAAGAGCACCACCCGGTCCAAGGAACTGGCCTTCTCCACCGCCGTGCTTCTTTTCACGCCGTTTCGATTGCCGTTGAAGTCTCTCCACTCTACAGTAGGAGTTCAGAGGTGTTGTTTCTGGTGGGGGCCCCCCTTCAGTACTCCTCCAGGTGGGTTTATGCCTCCCCCAAAATTGCCCGGCTTGGCCGCAGGTTTTCCCGCGCGGAAAACGCCGAGACGCGATGTTCTCACACGCTTAACTTTTTTCAGGGACGGTTGTCCTTCTTTTTTGAGGGTTCTGGCCAAGTCTTATTTTCCCGGTCAGGCTCTCCAGGAATTGAGTCGCTCTACGGACTTTTTCAGGGCTTTTTGTACTTTTTCGTGGCAATTGCCATTCGTTTCGTTCTAAGGTAGCGGAAGTGCTTCGGTTTTTCGTGACCTTTTTTTCTTCCAATCCTAAGTAGACTTTTGACGTAAGATGTTTCTCTTGATCTTTTTCTGTCGTCGGGGCCCCGCATTTTTCCAGCGGTGCCGGCGCCGCCCCGCTCGGGCGCGTCTTTGCTGAGCAGCAGGGCTTTTTTCTTTTTCTGCTGCAGTACCCCCGCAAGCAACGAACTTTTATTCTTGACGTCTTCTTCTTCGATCATGATGAGCCCCTTTTTTTTTTGGTTTCTTTCACGCCAGGTCAAGTTTGGCACAATGTCTAGGCTCGCTGGCCCTATTCGCGCCCTCCTTTCTTCTTGATCAATAAAGCCTTTCCCGCTTTTTTTTCCTTGGCGGGCAAAGCGTCCTGGTCCTTTTCTTCGAGTCCGTTGCTTTTTCCACCTTCCTTGCTTTACCGTGGGTCCTCCTTTGGTCCATAACGCCACTGTTCCTTTCCCCTTTCCGATCTTGAAAGTCGAGGGCCCGTGGACGTTTTTCCCCGGAAAATTTCCGTCTTTCGTTTTTCCAGTTCTCCCGGCCGATGTCCTTCACCTCTTTGAGCGTCGAGGAAAAGCTTTCGTTTTTCCGATTCCCCTTTTTTCGCCCAGCTTGACCGTTGACCCTCCTCTTTGCATCGATCGGCCGCGCTCCGGCTCTCCTCGACGAAACTGTTTCTTGTTCCGACCATGCATCTCGATCTCTATCTTTTTTTGAGTCTCTCTTTTTTTTCTGTCGTTGGGATGAAACCAGTGCGTTCTGCGTCGCGCGTCCTTTTCATGCTGAAGGGCGTGTGCACTGTTTCCCCGTTTCGCTTGGGCGGCTTCATTGACACGATCCGTTCTCCTCTCCTCCCTTTTGCTTTCGTCTTAGTTCTGAAATCGGAATTTGACCACTATTTTTTAAGATTGATTACCCTTTTCTTTCTTTCATAATCCCCTCGATGCGGCTTTTTCCCGCGAGGGGAGGGAGGACCCCTCCTGTTCCCAATTCCCCCCTCAGGGTGTTTCTTCTTTTCATTGGCTGCCGCCCTCATCCTTTTTTCCCCTCGCTTTTAAGCCTTCTTTTCCTTGCAGGCTGGAGTGGATAAAGGGCTCTGACTCTTCTCCCGGACATCCGACTTTTTTATTCTGCGGGGTACCGGGGCGTTGACAGTGCGCTTCCCCCTCATTTCTAAGAAGGATCGGCTTGCATCCCCCTGGCATAAACACATTTCCTCGTGTTGCTGAGGTTAGAAGCACCAACCTTGCTGCTCCGGACAAGGTAGGATCCCTTTTTATTAGCCAGCCTCTTCTTCTGGGTCCCACCTTTGCCCGCCCCACCCCAGATGGGACGATAAGCCTCCGCACCGCAGGGCCCTTCGATTTCGATGATACAGAAATTTGCTTTTCCGACCCCGCCGCCCGAGTCCCCTCTTCGACGATCGCGGTGTTCTTCCCCCTTCGCCCTTGGCCAGTTCTTTCCTCCTTTTCGCGAGACGACTCCCTTTTGGACTTGCTGAGGCGGAAACCCCTTTTTCAAGGGAACGTTCCCCATGCCAAGTCGGCCCGCGCACGCGCTGACATATTTACCTTTTTCTTTCATGAGAGATCCTCTGCCGACTTGCGAATTTCTTGTAGACATGCTTTTCGCACGTTTTGCCTTTTTCCTCTGTGACGATTCATTGGAGCCGCCCAGCAACGGCATAATGTGGGCCCTTCCCACGATCATTGCGCCCGTGCAAGTTTTTTCACAGGTTTTTAAGCCCCCTAAGAGTGCCTCAGTCAGAGCCTTTTTTTTCTTAGATTGTGTGTCTCCCCTTTTTTTAGACTGGTTTTCTCTTGGTGTTTTTTTGTTTAATTGTTGGGAAGCAGGTAGCCGATTATCCCGGGACTAGTTTTTCTTTCTTTTCAGGGAATTCTCCCTTGGTACGTCGAGCTGCCCTTTCTTCTCCACCAGGTTTTGGTGCAGGGCGCCACTTTTCTCCTAAGCAGGAGTTACTGACTTTCTTAAACTTCTTTCCGGGCTTTTATCAGGCGCTCAGAAGAGGCCCCCTTCTTTTCCCTCCCTTCGTTGTCGAACGCTCTTTTCCTCCATGATCGACCAGCTCACCCCCCAACGCAACTCCCCTTTTTCGTCGTTGAGTGGGCGTTTCTCGCCTGTACTAAGCGTGGGGAGACAGCCCAACTGCCTTATCCCAACCGAACGGAAAGGTTAGGCTCCCTCCATATTGCGGATCTTTTTTTTCCCACGGCAGCGCTACCTTTTGAGATTTTAGCCACTATAGCTCACGCTTCCTCATCTTTTTTCCTCCAAGACCAAGTTTCACGTGTCAAAGGGTTAGGTCCTTTTTATTCCGTGCGATTTAGCGAGGTTTCATTTCTGTTTTGCTTACCTTCCCCCCTTCCCGGCGCCGATGTTTCCGGAGGAGCAAGCATGCTTGAGTAGCCTCTTTTCCCTAGGGTTCCTTTTCTTTAGCACCTGGAAAGATTTTGCGGGCGTTGATCGCTCCGCGGCGCTCACCTTTTTTTCTTCCCGCTCCTCTTGCGCCGGAACGACCCTTCTCTCCCAGAGGGGATGCGTGCGGACGAATCGAGCTCGGCTGTTTTTTCTTCGTTTTCCTTTATCTTCGTCCGATGTCATGCTGGGCCCAGAGCCAACAGTGATCGTCTTTAAGGAGCGAGGTCACCTTTGTTGGCGAACAGTTTTTATCCCGGCAAGTTTTCTTTTCCTTCTGAACCGCGGTCCGCATATCGTGATCCCTGACAGCCGTTCGCTTTGAAGAGGATACTTCCTCCCCAAGATCATTCCCTTTTTTTTTATCTGGGCATCGTCGACGGCCCTTCCGCTTTGTGTGTCAGATGGAGGCGATTTTTCTATTTTTTACTCCTCCTCTTTTTTCTCTTCCCTTCGAAAGCCATCTTTCCGGCCGGGAAATATTCTTTTTTCCTTCCCCCATAAGATGAACCTTTTCTTTTTTTTTGTGGGCATTTTTCTTCTGATTTGATTTAGAACGGGTTCAGGTCTGGATTCATGCGAACGACGTGAGGTAAGGTCGAGGACATCCTTCTGACCTTGAGGGATCTCTCAAAATTTTTGTAGAGTTGAGGAGAATGAATCCGACATCCTTTTGGCCACCTGTTTTCCCTCCCTTAGATGGATGACCCCTAGAGGTTAGACGTCTACCTGCGGAAAGAACTTTCCCTAAATTCAGGTACGCCCTTTGCGCTCGACGACCCTACCCCGCGGTCGGGTTCTCTGCCGACGATCGACGCGCCTTTATCTTTCTCGATCCGCCCCTCAGCAGCTGCGCTTGGTGTCCCCTTTCGTGCCACGAGTTCACGTAATCTTTCGAGAGATCAGGGTTCTTTCGGACCCTTTGCGCCGGCCTCGAGTTTCTCCTCATAGAGCGAAAGGACGTGACACTCGGCGACCCTCCTACCCCATCGAGCCTTCGCCGAAACCTTCGGGTGCCAAAGGGCGTCGAGTCGAGGTAGGCCTGGTTTTCTCTGCTTCTGGGCGGAAATTTTCTCGGTACGCGCGGCCGTGGCTTGCCGACATCTTTTTAAGGCGCCGCTTCTTACTGCGATTTCCTTCCTTTTCGTGGCCAGGGTTGCTGTGCTTCTTGAGCCAGTCTCCCACCGCCCCCCACCCGACATTCTCTGTTTTTTTTTTTGGGTTATGGGTGTCTCGGAGCAGGTCTCTTTCCTCTTCGGTTGTTCGACAAGAACGCGGTCCCGTGATAAGCCGCGTTCATTTTATTTTTTCGAGCGCTGTCGTCTTAACCCACCCTTCCCACAGCACGAGTATTCTTTAATTTTTTCGATTCGATAAAACCGCCAGGCAACATCAACTAGAGTTCAGAAAGGCTGTTCAATTATTTACTACCACATCGCCTTTTGAGCGAGTCAGAGACGGCAAGTCGACGTAGCCCCCTTTTCTTCCCTTCTGCGGAACCATCGAAGCCGGGCCATTTTCATTTCAGTCCTTGCGACTGTTTTTCACATGATTCCACAAACGGTTAGCACCCATTTCGCCAACCACTTCTCCGCACTGGCATCGCGTCCTTCCCTTTTGCGCGGAGGAGGCACCCCGTTCGATCTCAACCGGTGCAGGACGGCGCCCCTTTTTTTGTTTTGGCCTTTCTCTGTGCTTGTTTGGGGCCCAATTTTTTGTTTGTATAAGGCTGCCTGTTAGCAGGCACAAAGATGTACACCTTACTTGCATTTTTCCTCCTGTCGCTAGCCAGGCGGAAAGCATCGGTTTTCAGATGTGAGCTCCTTTTCCACCCCGCTCACCCTCCTTTTTCCGCGCGGAGTTTGGCTCGGTGGCCTTGTTTTTCCAAGGATGAAATTCCGTCTGAAACGCCAAAGGACTTCTTGTTCTTCACGCGCGGCCAAGGGGCGGGTGTAATAGCGTCCACGTTCTCACTTGCCTTCGATGCGTAATCTTTTTTTTCACCACGGGGTAGCTGTTCTTGCCAGCATGTCGGGGCTTCTTTTCCTCCTTTTCGGTTTCAGTTGAATTGGTGGTCAGTGTGATGGGATCGTCCATTTTTTTTGTTGGCTGATCTGGGTGCTCGCGAAACGGGTTTTTCCTCTTCGTAAAGACCATGGCTTTGGGTTTTGCTGCGAGATTGTTTGTAACCGCAGCCCTCTGAAACTTTCTGTTTTAGAGCCTCATGGCGGCGCTTCATGTCTGAGAAATGCGCCTCTTCCTCACTGTCCCGCCCTGCCGCAGCCCCCCTTCCCCGTGGCAGGCATTCGGTGATAGGACCGGGATCTTTTTTCGATATAGCGCAGCTGCGCAGTCTTGCCCTTGCAACGGTCTTTTTCTGTCCTCAGTGAATGAATAGAGCCGCTGGTTTTTTTCGGCACTTGGACCTTTTTTTTTTCCAAAACGCCCTTCGCTTTCCCCTTCGTTCCCGTAATGAACCTTTTTTCACCTTAACGGGTAATCAATCGGAATCGGGCATTTCGTCTGGGCAAATTCCGATGTCAGCCGCCACATTTCTTGAGTAAAAGATGCGCGTGAGAAGCGAGATTCCTTCCTTTTTTTGCGGGAGCGCCTTTCCTTCTTAAATGGCGCGCCCTTCCAGCCTTTTTGCCCAAGTAGCCCCACCCCCACTCTTTAAGAAACGGCCACCCTTTTTTTCCCCTTCCTCCCCGACTCTCTCTCCCCCTTTTGGTTCAGAGCCGTGTGCCCCCCCCCCCCTTCGGTTCTCGTCGCGCCGTGTCATGCTGAAGGGGCGCGCAAATTTCTTTGTTCCCGAACACGGACGCGGTCGCCACGCCTTCCTTTTTCCCTTCTGACGCTCACGCACCTTTTTTCTTCGCCTCTCAAGCCTTCTATTTTCCCGATCCGATTTTTCAGCAAATCCTCATGCGGGACTGTTTTTTTCCGCGAGGGGCGGTTCTTCTTTTCCCTGATCTCCACGGTAAACTTTCCTCCCTTTTGATTCCTTGCTCACTTTGACTCCCTCTTGCCTTTTCAGCGCAGTTGAAAAGCACCTTCTCCCCCCTAAGTGCCGGCTGATGTTCTTTTCTTTTCTTTCCCTGCGAATCTGCCAGCGGGTCAGCTGGGCCGTTGACCGTGGCGGGGAATTTGTCAGTCGCATTGCTCAGCTTAGCTCATGATTTTTCCTTCCCCCACCATTCTCCCTTTTTTCCCTTGACCAGCACCAATTTTTTCAAAAAACAGATCCCCAGGTAGGATCAGGTCTCTTTTTGACCGCCTTTTTTGGTGTAACCATGGCGGGGCCTCCGCCCCCCGATCCGCTTTTCTCAAAGCAAGTTCCTCCCCTGATCTTCGTCCGCTCTCCCGACATGGCGGTCCTTCAACATGGTTTTTTTCTTTCCCGGCCGCCTTTTCTACATTCGCGTAGTTTTTTCCGCCCGGTACAACCTCCCTAGAATCGTTGCGCGAGCGATGCGTTCGAATGAACCGGGGGCCTTTCAAGGAAAGCCCTTTCCTACTTTGTGGCCTGAAAACCGCGCCCCAAGGTGAGCGGGTTTCCATAGAGCCGAACTCGGCATTTTCCCTCGCGTTCTTTTCGCACCTCCTTGGCACAACGTTTTTGACTTGTGACTTTTGAGCCGACCAGAAACCACTTTCCCCCTTTGGCCCCACCCCCCCGACTCATCCTTCCCTTCTGGCCATGGCAGCCGCTGCATTTTTCCTTTAGAGAACGGCGTTCTAGAACAATCTTTCTCGATTGCTGTTCTTTTCCTGCATGGTTATCTCTCTCTGGTCTGCTGGCTCCCCTTTCACAGTTGTATGGAACCGTTTCCCTGCCTTTCCTTTTTAATGGTTTCAGCAGTAGGGCCGTATCCTCTCCTGACTCGTAGCTGATTTTCCCCTAGTGTTTCTTCTTTTTTTGCTGCTCTTCATCGACGAATGGCGGTTACGTTCTGGATCGTGCTGATATTTCAGGGCTCGACCTTTCTCAGTTGGGTGCCACGCTCCGCCGGTGCTTGTCGCTTTTTTTCAACAGACCGCGACTGTCTCTTCCGAAACCCCTCCCCTCCATTCCCTTTTTGTTTTTGCTTGTGCTTTTGGTACCGGACTGGGTCCCCCTTTTTTCTCTTTTTTCCCTCAAGCGTGGGGGAGCCATTCAGATAAGCACTACCCGGCCCTATCCTTTTTAGCGTTCCGAACCGCTGGTCTCCATCCCAAGGAACCGCTTTTTCAAGAGAAGATTTCCCCCCTTTCTCTTAACCGCCTCCTCGTCTGTTTAATTTCTTTTTCCTTTGAGGTTCATTTTTCTTCTGAATGCTCATTTCGAAGAGGTAAACGTGCTTCAACGAGGCCCGGCGCCGCGAGTCAGCTTAGGAGCTTCGTTTCCCTTTCTTTTCTTTCCTATTACTTCCTTTTTTTTCCCTTGATCTGGATCACCTGGCCGAGTTCTGCGGCGGGCGTGATCGTTCTCCCTGGAGTCAAATGCCCTGTGCTCTCGCCTAACTTGTTCGGTCGTCGAGTCCTTGTTTTGCTACGTGAGGACCGATCTCTCTGAGGGACGCAGGTATCCCTTTGATCTGTCGGCCGATGTTCCCGATGGTGGTCTTTCTGCTTTTGAGGCTTCTTCCTCCTCGGGGGTGGGGTTTTTGGGGGGGGGATCACGTCATGCTGGGCGGCGTGGAATCCCTTTTTTAGCGTCTTCTTGCTTTTTTACGAAGCTCGGCGCATCCCCCTTTCCTATTTCAGAATCACTTTTTCGGCTCCACCGCACCTTCTACCTATCTGGGAATCGTCGCGGCTCCTCAAATGTTTATCTCTTCTTGGCGATGCGCAGCTTCTTCTCCTCCCCTCTCATAAGTTTTCCCCGTAGCCGCCATCTGCCGTTTGGCACTCGACAGTTTTTTTTTTTTTCCGATCTGTTCTTGGCGTTGGCTTCCCGGCATTCGAACAGGCTTTTCGGCGTGGATGCGCTTTTCCTCAGCGTCTCAATAGATGCTTCCACTTCTATTTTTCCGGCCCCGCACTGTTCGCCCCTTGGAGGCGCTTTTTTCCCCTCGCGCGGATCCTTCAGCCGCAACCTGGCTTGTTTTTCTCGATCGGATTTCCCATCCGGTCGAGGCGCATACCTAGCCTGCACGCAGATGTGCCGATCACTAAGCTCGGTCC
>Ga0179593_1452316_pt1 | contig 15570 bp, 20 predicted proteins | sample CZODoug2_1_08_16_FD_185931 | JGI IMG/M metagenome (GOLD analysis project Ga0179593, IMG submission 185931) | Vadose zone soil fungal communities from Angelo Coast Range Reserve, California, USA - CZODoug2_1_08_16fungal (PacBio error correction) | ecosystem: Environmental > Terrestrial > Soil >... | reverse complement strand
TCAGCTACCTCTCCTTCCTCCTCTTTCTTAAGGTACTTACCCTGATTTTTTGTGACGTCGCGGCGAGCTTTTTTTTTTTCTTTTATTGCGACTAACAGCCGCCGGGTCCTCATACCATTTGAAAGACCTTGCTTTCATTGCTCCAATGCTTCCCCCAATGGTAACGGCCTCCAAACTCTTGATTTGCTTTTTTCGGATTATTCCCATTGTTTTCCTTCCCCCCTTTTTGTGTGGGTTTCGCTCAGGTTTGTTCCTAAGAATTGCTTTCGACGTCACGTCTTCTTTCTCCCCCCTAAATTTCGCTCACAGCACCCCTCAATGCACCCCCCATTTCCTTCCTCCCACTGACAAATAGCCCAGGTGTCGTTCACACCGTATACTCCCCGGAGAGATGATGTTAATACATTTTGCCATTCCCAGATTTTCTATGATTTAACCTCCCTTCAGTCATTGACTTCTTTTTTTTCCCCTTTCCCCCAGTTTGTCGAAAGTGCTTTTATATTCGGTGTGGCCATTCTTTAGAATTACAATCAAGCTGTTCCTGTAATATTCCTCCCTTCCGACCGGCCTTTTAATTTAGATCGTTTAAAGAGGATTTTCAGCCTTTGATATTACTTAACCTCCCAGGTCCCCCGCCACCTTACCACAGGAGAGCTGTCCCCTGCCATTTTCTCAACGAGTTTACCTATTTCTATGTTTTTTCTGCATAGAACACGACGAGTCAAACCTTCTTCCCCCCCCTCCCTTCCTTATCCAGGTGTCCCCTCTCCCCTTTTTTTTCCCCCCCCCCACTTGCTCATTATTGACTTTTTTTGGCCATATCAGGCCTTTTATTCGTCCTCTGACTTTTCCCACTCCCGAACCGCTTTTAGTAGTTTTTGCCAGTTTGCGTAATCATCCGTGGCGCGGCCAGCCCGCTTTACCCCTCCTGACCACAACCGCAGGACGAAGTCAGCCGGTGATGCGCAGTCTCAAGTAGTCTTTCTTTCCATCCCCCCTCAGACCAGTTCCTATTCGGTAATCGCTCCAGCATGATCGTAGAGTTGGAGATTTTTATTCACTTTACATTTATTCTTTCATAATGACTCCCAACAAACCAGCTCCCTCCGATAGGCTCTCTCGGTTCCCTATTCGACTTCCGCCCATGGTCAAGCGCCATGGATCGCTCCCACGAGCCCCCCCCCCTATGACACTTTCCCTCACCTTCTTTTGCTCCCCCTTTTTTTAGTCTGACCCGACTTCGAAGGCCTGACCTTACGCATCCACTTACGATATGCCTCTCTACTGCAGAAGAATTTCCACCTTTCTTTTATGACATGACTGTCCTTTTGATGTTGCTTTGTAGGTCTTTCTCCCTTCTAACTGAAACATGAGCCGGAAGCTTGTTCGTTCACCTTCCCTCCCTTTTCAAGTTTACTTTTATTTTTTTTGGTACTGACACCCCCTCCCCATCTCATTTGCTCCCGACCTCTGAGATCCTCCGTCCCTCAGCGGGCTTTCGTCTTTTTGGTATGACTCCCCCCCTTCAATCTTCTTTGGTTTATGTTAGGCGGCCTTTCCCTCACCTATTTGGCGCCCAGAAAGAAGAGAACCCTTCGCCGCCCCCGGCTTTACGCCGCAAATTCAACTCGCAATTTCTCCCACTAACCCAGGTTTTCCCCCAGCCTTTCCACTCCGGAGACGGGTGTCACTTGACCGTAGTTCGGCCGACGCGGTCGCCCATAAGGCCCATGTCGTTCCCCCCTCTGTCCAATTCTCCTTCTTCTCACGTCGTTTTTGTAGATATTATTTCCCCGCGGCTCGTGCAAGAATTTATTTAGGCGCACCGTCGTTTCCGACCTCGTCAAGACACGTCTCCCTGCGTAGTCAAGTTTTTTTTCCTTTCTCTCTTCTGCTTTTTTTCGCATGGTTCGCGACTCTCTTCTTCTTCCTTTTGCCCCCAATAAGTTGATTGAACCGGAAAACCCTCCCTGCGCGAGGTAGGTCCTCCGCTGACCCCCCATTCCTCCCCCCCCCCCCGCCCCGCTGGTTTTTTTTCCTGCATTTTTGCGTAGTCACCTGATCCCCCTTTGGTCCTTTCCTTCTGACGCACACAAAAAGCCAAGTTTTGGCCCATGAGTTGCTGGATCAGGAAAGCCTTGTTGTCAGGGTTGTTCCTCCGCCTGAATCTCCATCACACCCCATTCCTAAGTGTTTTCTCTCCTTTTCTTTCTTTCGGCAGCGAGTCCAAGATTCGTAAGTGTTCTGCGTTGCTTCATTTCAGGGCCCCACGACCGTGCTGTCTCTCAAGCCCCCCCTATTTTTTGTCTTCCCCCCCACCAGATATTCTTTACTCTTTTGGGATCGTGTCGTGCCACATTTGCCTCTTCCCCCTTTCTTTTTAAATTCTCCGGGGGCACTCCTCGTCGAGGTCCCCTTTTTTCTGGTTCTTGCTTTTTGGCAACTGGCTATGTCGACATTGTAAGGTGAAGACCCGAAGTCCCATCTAGATAACGTTCTTGATTTCCTTAACTTCTCCTTTCCTTGCCCAACTGTTTGTACCGTGCGTACCCCCCGATAATGGCTTTCTTCATTCGTTTATTCGTGCGTTTCATGCGGGTGTCGTCATGGGTCACTAGCCCTCTGCCCCCGGCGATGATTGCACATTGTTCTCTTTCCCATCATTGTTTCGTTGTTTGGGCCCCCTTTCCTTCGTTTTGACGAACACCGCTTTTAAGGGGCCACCAACCCGCACATATTGAATTTTTGGTTTCTCAACCTTCTCCTTCCTCCCCCTTCTCATTTCTCGTCATTGACTTCGGTTACCCTTCGTTTTCTTGCAACACCTCGACACGAGCGAACCTTTTTGCGCGAGATGGCAGGCGCAACCTCTTCCTTAGTTCATTTCCTTTGTTTTTTTCATTCGAAATCCCGCTTTTCTCCTGAATTGAGTGACGTGGCTTTGATCGAGTTGCGTCCTATTAGTGGTCTCCCCCTGCCTTTATGGTCCTTCGAATCCCAACAGAGATTCCCCAGGCCTTATCCCCCCTCCTTCGGGTAGTGGCGCCCTCATGTTTTCGTTGATGACAGTTTCCTTCTCCCTTTGCCAGCGGCAGCCACTCTTTTTACCAGCTCTCGCGGAGTAGTCGGGTCCGCTGTCGTGACTATGGGTTTCAGTTTCCTTTTCCGGGGTTTTTTTTCGGTCCCAGTGCTTTTTCAGTTCGGCATCATATACGGTTCGTCGAACCATTGATTCTTCGACAACCCCTTTCCTCCCGACCCCCCCCCCCAAACCTTTTTTTTTTTTGTAGAACCCCTTGAGGAACTAAGAAAGAAGACCCCATGTCTCTTTTTATTGGTCGCCTACAATTTGTACGCAACAGTTTGACCCGTCGCTAGGCCAGGTAACACCCTTTAGTGTAGTAGCCGAGAATTTGCCGTCCGGACTGGCCCGCCTCCTAGAAGGTACCCGGCATCTCCGCTCCAGGAAAAGTTGCCTCTTGTAGGAGCTTTTTCACCTCCCCCCCCTCTCTTTTTCCCCTTTTCTACCAGTTTTGTTGTTGAGCTTATTCGTTACTTTGTCAGCTCATAATAGCGTTCTGAGACGTCTCCTGGACTTTTTTTTGTGCCGTAAGCTCGTGCGTTTCTTCTTTTTCCAACCCTTGCCTCTTGCATCCCTTAATTTGATCTTTACCCGAGCTTCACTGCCCCTTGCGTACCCCTGAATTTCCCACATACCCCCAGGTTCCCTTTTTCTGGTCGTATTATCACATTTAATTTTTTTTTTCTACTGATCAGTTTGTTTTACTGCCCCGAAATCCGGTCGACTACCTCTCTTGTGCCGAACTGCTCCACCTCATGCACCCCCCCCTGCCCCCTGAACTACCTCTACCTTCTCCCCATAGGCAACGTCAGGCGTAAACCCTAATACTCTGAGTCAGATCTCACTTTTACCCCTTTTTTTCAATGATTTTTTGCTTTTGCGGCACGAATCAGTCGCCACGCCGGAGGTTCTTTGAGAAGTTTCTCCTTCGGCTTTTGAAATTCGTACCCCCGATCTTTAGACCTTATAATTCACACGTCTCCTCAGCCTTTCTCCTTTTGCTTCACAACGGCTTTAGCCTGTCGCTCCTTTCCCTGTAAAGATCCTCCATTCTTTTTTGATCCAGTTTTTCGCGCCTTGTCGAGGTTTCCCCCGCGCTTCTTCCGGCCCCTGCCGCCTTAAACCGGTCCGCTTTCCCCCCTGTCGTTTCCTTTCATACCCCCACACTTTCTTTTTTCCATTCCTTTGCCCCTTTTTTTTCGTCCCTTATCAAGGCCGCTTTCGTCGTTCCTGTTCCATCCATCACCACCCTGCTTTTAGTTCTCTTTTCCCCGCCAATTTTCTCTTTTTCCGGATAACCCCCTGACCTTCCGCAACTGAAGTGGAAGAGAGTTTGCGCCGCCTTCAGTTCCTCCCCCTCTTTTTTTTTTTTCTCCCCCCCAAGGGTTTGCATCTTTTCCTTTCTTCGGACAGACTCCAGAATTTTATCGTGTGAGCTTAGTTTCGTCCCCGCCCTATGCTTTTCCTTCCTTCCCTTGCCCAGTCACACCCTCACCCCCTTCCCACCGAAGGCCTTGACGTATAGGGCCCCGAGGCGCTAAAGATATAAAGGAAAGGCCAGGTTACTGCTCACCGCTCCCCCCTGACACCCCTGGAACCCAGTTTGTTTCTATCTCAAACATTAGGGCCCGGGGCCTTTGCAAGGAATCCCCCGGGAAGATCTTCCCTTTCCCGGAATGGTTTTTTTTTTTTTTTTTTTAACTGTGCCCAGCTGGCTGATCAGCCATGATTGTGGGGGAGGGTAAGGATGCAGTACGGAACATGATCGGCAGAGGGGAGGGATTCAAGGTGCACCCCCCTCCGTTGGGAAAAAACCCACACAACGCACCCCACTCCCACCCCACACCACAACCCAACCACCCACACCAAACATGCCACCACCCCCACCAACACCCCCCCCCCCCCCCCCCCCCCCCCCCCCCCCCCCCCCCCCCCCCCCCCCCCCCCCCCCCCCCACCTTTTGGTGTTTTTCGCGAGGTACTCCTTCCAAATGTATTTGTCTACGCATGTATGCAGCGACCATCGTCTGTTTTAGTTTTTGTTTCCTCCCGTACATCTCCCCTCGTGTGTTTTTTTCGTGTCGTTCCATTGCTTCACAAGAGCTCAATTCTTCGATGTCGGTTCGACGCCATCAAGTTCCCACCGTCCCCAATGACATGTGCTGATCCCTAAACCATAAGGCAGGAGAATTTGTGGATGAGAGGGAAGTCGAGGGTCTTTCCCCCTTCTCCTAAAAGGTTATAGTATGTGTGGACCTCCTTTTTGAATCTCCCGTGTGTGTGAGATTTATTTTATTTACAAGGATTTTCCACTTCAAGGTTCCTTTTCTTCTCCCTTTTACTCAAACTTTCCCAAGTCCCTCCTCTCCCCCCCCCGTTTTGGGATCGCCTCTTTTGCTAGGCTTGGCTGCGACGCTCTGATTTAGATTATGTTACTAGACCACTAAGTTTTGTCTGACTTTCCCCCTCCCACCTCACCCTTTTTTTCCATTCCCGTCTACACCCAACCAGCACTCCGCTTTCGCGCTAGCAAAATTGGCGTATCAAATTCTTTTGGTCTTTTAGCTTACTCCCCACCAACAGCACCATTGCAAAATAGGAGATTGCGCAGCCCAGCGGCTTTCTATGGGGACGGTCAGGCATTACTGTTCCCCCCCTTCACCCCCCCCCCCCCCCCTACAGTCCCATTCAGCTCCTATATCTCTTTTTTTCCCTTATGGGCCTCGCAGGGGTTATGGCGATGCTTCATGTCAGGGCACGCCCGAAGTTCGGGCTCCCCGCGAGGGCTCCCCCTCTCTTGGTTCTTTACTTTTACGGGTCTCGTCCCATGGCACGCTGTCCCCCATCTTACTGTGAATAGGGGGCACGCCCTGCCCGAGCCTGATGTCCTTTTTTGCTTGTTTTGATTCGTGCGCCCTTTTTCCTTCGAAAGGAAGTTTTTCTATTTACGGGTGTTGAGACTCTCCTCCCCACTCTCTTCCCTCTTTTCCGAGACCTTTCCCTTTTTTCTTAAAACCCATGGGGAGATAAACATAGGACTGAATAAGTTTTTCTTCTCTCCTTCTTTTTCGTCTTCCCCTTTCTGCTGTAGTTGACACATTTGAGTGGAACACTCTCGCCGGCAAAGAGTTTCTTCGGAACCTTCAGAGTTTTCCCCATACCCCTTCCAGTTTCTCCCAAAAAAGCATATGAGCATTTTTTTTTTCTCACACGAATTTCTCGTCATCCTCCTTTGAATTCCGCGTGCGTCCTCCCCCTTTCCTTTGTCTTGTGGTCTCTAAAACTCGAAAAGCTGCTGACGGGGGTCATTTCAGACCTAGCTTCGTGTTGGCCCTTCCTCCGAAGCTCTACCTCCCCTAAGTTTCCTTTTCGGCATCTTTCCTTCCTGATCAAGTTGCGGTCTCATGTAGGTTCGTGCATGGGTAACCTTCGAACCAAGTCCCTCCTACGTCGAACCATCCTTTTCCCTCCCTGGGGGTTTCTTTTTGTGCGTTTTTTTCTTCCAGTCCTCGCACGTTTACATTCTTTACCCCATTCCCTTGCCTGAGTAGCTTTGGCACATGACAGCTTTTTTTTTCAGCTTTTTCTATTTGCGGTGGCCATTTTTCCCGTCTCCTTCCGGTCCTACCGATAAACTTCCAACCCAGGACTTCGTACAAATGCCTAGCCAAAACATTACCCTGGGCCATATACACCATTAGGAAGACTCAGGAACTCCTTCTGAGGAGATGTGGTTTCTCCCCTTTCCTTCCCCTGGTGAACAGTGATTATTTTTTTCCCTTTTCTGGTAGGGACCTTGCGTTCTTTTTCTCGGCATAAGCTATCCTACGTTCCCATTTCTTGAGGAACTTCTCTGAAACGCAGCCTAGATCTGTCATTTTCCCGACCCTTTCCCCACGTTTGTTGTCCTCTTTCTTTGCCCGTTCAGATACTCCTTTTTCCTTGTGCGTTCATCCTTTGTTGGACCCGTCGCTTTACGCTCTTCTGTTTCAGACGAAAAGAGTTGTCTCGTTCTCCACACAGGTCCTCACCCTCTCTTCCTGATTAAGCTTTTTTTTTACCCTCTTTCTTGAACACCTATCTGTTTCTTCTTCCTTAGGTAGTAACAAGGGTGATACAATCCTGTTTTTCGTGAGCATGTTGTACGAACAAATATGTCTCCTCCCTTTATTCTTTCGGACCCTTCTTTCCAATCCTTGTTTCCTTCCCGACATTCCCCTCCGCCCACTTTTGCCCAGAGGGCACGAAGTTTAAAACCGAATACCCGGGAAAGAGAGCTCATCCCTTGTGTTCCCGTTCCATTCGAATTTTTAAGGAAGCCCTTACGTACGCCACGCCCAGACTTTTTCTTGCTACCTGCGTTAGAAGTTTTTTCCCCGTTTCTAACCCCCTTGCGTATCCGACATCAATTCTTCTCCGGCCGCTCTGCGGGCCTGCTCTACGTCGAAGTTAGAATGTTCTTCCTTTCCTATCCGCCCCCTCGTTTTTCTTATGCCCAAGCCTTTTCCGGCTGTAGAGGTTTCTTGCCCAGGATGTTGCCCTGGCCCAAATGCGCCCTGTATGCCCCTCTTCTCTTTGCTGCCATTTCTCAACTTTCTCCATTGCTTGTTTTGTTCCACATTTCAGGGGGAGTTAGTATTCTTTTTCTCCCTTTTAAACCTTGCCTTTAGTCCCCTTTTTGCCTCAAGCCCTTGGGGCATCAAGCGTGACCCTTAGACCCACCTCCTTCCCGAGAAGCGGTCTATCCTTTCTCTTCCGATTTTTCCTTTTCCGACAAATTTTAAGAGAAGTTTAGGTTAACGCGTGCTCCAGAATATTAGCGTTTTGGATCTTATTGTTTTCCCCAGTCCCTTTTCTCGTCTTGAACTCTCCCCAGAGAAAAAGCCTCGTTCTCCGCTCGTGAGTCCCGTCTTTCCTCCCCCTTTAACGCTATACCCCTCGCCCCTTTTCCTCTCTTCCTAGCCCCCCCGATCACCCAACAAACCAGAACCTTGCTCCTCTGTTTTATTCCCCGACTTTCCGTGCCTTCCCTACCGCTTAGCCCCTTACGTGACTAGTCGATTAGCTGCCGTAACGAAAACCTCGGTCTCCCCTGCTGCTGGGCCTTTTGTGATTTGTAGGGTCCCCTTTTCCCTTCCCCTGATACCCTCCCCCCCCCTTTTCCTCTTTTGGTTCGACTCTTCTCCTTTTTTTTCCGATGCTTGGTGTCGTATACAGGACCGAAATACCCAAATGGTCTTTGTCTACGCAATTGAGGCAGCTAACAGCCTTTTTTTTGAGTCTTTTGGTCTAATATTCCTTGAATTAGGAGCCCCCCCATTTTTTTTTAGGGTACAGGAGCAATTCTTTGGCGAAAGAATCCGCGAATTCTTCGAAGGATTTTCCTCCTCCCCCTCCCCAGATCCTTCCCCTCACCCCCCCCCAGAAGATTTCCCCCAACCTTGAGCTCTTGTACTTTGGGCATTGAAGCGCGGCTCCCTGTAGGACCACTGTACCCTTTACTTTTTCCTTTTTTCCTTGGTCAAATCTCTTCCCTCACCTCCTTTTTTTTTTCTCTACATTACAAGAGATCGGTTCACTTTGGCTCCTTTAGCCCGAAGCGTAGCTCCCTCCGGCCCCCCTTCCCAAGTCCTTCCCACGTTTTTCCCATGCTCCCTATTTTTTATAGTTGGACCCTCTTTGCCTTGGCTTCTACCTAAGGATGTAGATTTCTTTCTTTCCCGCCCCTTCCTTCCTCTTTTGTTTACTCCCCCCCGTCGCGATTTAAGGCTTAGTCGCCCCCCCAAAAAAATACGAAGCTCGCGTTTTGGGTTGTTTTTTTTTTTCTTTTGTTGTTTCTCTGTCTTCAGCCAACGTCCCAGGGGATAGGTAGCCCCCCCAGCCAATTCATGCAACGTTCTTTTTTCCTTTCCTTCATCCCCTTTGTTTTCCTTTCTCAGTTTCCTGCCCAACCCCCGCCCTACCCCACACAAAGCCCCATTCCCCTCCTGTGCGTCACGATAGTTTTTGCCCCCTTTTTTTCTGCTGTCATTTTTTCCGGATTTTTAATTTTCCTTCCAGTTTCCACAGGCCCAGAAGTGATTTGCAGCCACGGCCCGAGGTGCGCAAAGCGTTTTGTTTTTTTTTCCCCTTGTTTTCTTTTGCTCGTCGGTCTTTGCGCTCCTAAGCGTTAAAGTGTTCGCCTCGTTTGCACTCACTAGTCCGTTCTTTTTAGTTTTGTTTTTGATCTCCCCCTTTACGAGAGAAGCAACTACCGGTTTGAAATCCCCACCTGCCATATCTCAGATTTCTGGTCGCTCCTGTTCCCCCCCTAAATCTTTTTTCTTACAAACCAAGTGTGTCGCCCTATAATACTTCGCTATTTTTTTTTCTCACCGCCTTTTTCGCGTTGTTTCGATGCCACGCTTCCAGGAGGGCGATACCCCGTTTCGAGTGGCCCCAGACCTTCCCCTCGGTTGCTTCTTTGACCTTTTTCAACCCTAATTCTTCTTCCGGTACTGCTAACACCACATGCAATAATGAGCAAAGTTTTTCTCCAGGCGCCCTTCCCTTTTTTCGGCCATTCCTTCCTTCTTCGGCCTTTTTTTTAATGGGGTTCCTCTTCGTTTGGTTTCCTGCAAGCTCGACAACGCGCCTTCACCCTCGTTGTTGCCTGTTCGGCGACGAGATTTATACGCCCGTCATTCTAAAGTTTTCATTACCCTTCCTTTGCTAGAGTTAGAGGATTCCTTCCGTTGGGTACCTACTTTTTTTTTGGGGCCCCCGTGATTTTGTAATTCGACTACAAAATCCCCCCAGCCGACCCAGCATTAGCAAAATCATGGGCGTTTGGTCCCGTCATCGTGACGTGTAAGCCCTTCCTCCAGTCCTCTTTCCTTCTGATCCCCCCGTCTCGGAGTAGTTTCGGTGTAGCCCCAGTGAATATGGTGCGGATGCCGTTTCTTTTCTTTCGTTGTTTTTCCACAAGGAGTTTTAGAGTTGCCCACGTTATCAAACGTTCTAACAAGGAGTTTAAAAACCTGCTCGTCCGACCCCAAACATTACCCCCCCCCCATTCTTCCCCTTCCAAATTTAGTCCCCACCCCCCCCCCCGCCCCAGAAAGAGGAGACTCCCTTACCCTTCACAACTTGGTGACCAGATAGAGACAGTTTCATTGTCAACATTGTTTGTATTTTGTGGGTTAACCGAGAAGCCGGATGTAAGGCTTTCATCCTCCCCTCCCCGGAATTCCACATCCTCCCCCCCCACTTCATGTAACCCACGGTCCTCCCTGCGCGAGCCCTTTCGAGGTTCAAAGTCAACGATCTCTTCCACTCATTTTTTTTTCTCATCTATCGTTTCTTTCCCCCCCTTTACACACACCCAACCTAGGATATCCCCTTTTTTCTCCATGGCGTTGGCCCCCCGCCCCCCCCATTATATCGTCAACCCAGCACGGAGAAGACCCGGTCCTGCGTCTCGTTCCCACGACCTTTTTCCAACACTCCGTGACCCTCGCTTCTGGATAACCTTTTTCGTCCCGGCACTTCAGACAAACCCCCCTTCTTCGGCGTTTCTTTTTGGCGTAGTATCTTTCCTTATTTAATTTTTTCTTCGTTCTTAAGAGAACTCGAGAAAAGTTATATTGAGCGTCACTCTCCTCCTTTCGCCCCCTGACCCAATGTTTTGAGCTACCCCTCCCGGAACCCAGGTGTCCTCATCCTTTCCTCAAGTAATTTATAATGGCACCTCCACTCCATGCTTGAGAACTCCTTGTTGAAAGGACTTAAGACGTGATCCCCCCATGCCCCCCCCTACTTTGTGCTATTTCGACTCTTTTGGACCATTTCTTCGAATACCCCTCAACGTTGCTTCCGGACATCTTTCTTCCCCCCTGTAGATAAGTTGTCCCTCTCCGTCCCCTTATTTTTCCTCCCCTTTTATCTTACGTCCCCACCGACTTCATGGAGAGGTTAGGACGTCCTCCCCCCTTTTCGCCGCTTTTCGATTTATTTGCAAGTCTCCCCTCGTCTTCCCTTCCCTCAGTTTCCCTCCCGCTTCCCCTGCTAATTGAACAAAAAATTCCTGCTTTTGTTACGGCCCTTATCAGTGTATTGTAGTACCGCTTCCCTTTTCCATCCGTTCCCTTTCCTTTTTAACTCGCCCGTTCTCATCGCCTGGCGCGTTCAACGAAGAACAAGCCGTGGCCTTTCACGCAGGTGAGGAGCATTCTCCGACTTTGTTTTTCTTGTTCCCTCACGACCCGATTGTATCCGGATATGATAAGCCCCAGAGAATTACGAGCGTGTATTAGTTTTTCTTTCCCCCCTCCTTATTTCCCTTCCTGGCCCTATTCAACCCAAACCCCTCCGCCGCTCGGATAGCGAGTTGTTATTCTTCCCCTATTTAATTCCTCCTATAAATAGCCTCCCCCTGTCCTCGTCTCCCCCTTGCTCCCACATTTTTAAAGTAACTTCCTTTGAGAACGCTTAGTCTGCCCCTCCCCCTGTTCAGGTTGAAATCCTCCGCCCTCCCCTTAAGATGTCCTCCCGTGTCCAGCAGAGCGTCGCGTTCTCTATAGGCTTGTGTTGTGGAAACATTCCCGTCCCCCCTGCGGCCCGGACGCTTTTTATTCTGACAAGACCAGTCCCTTGTCCCACTGGCCTTTGCTTTGGTTTTGTTACCTTGGACCTCCAATTACCATTGGGATCTGCTACCCCCTGCGCTTCACCAACTCGCGGGGTTTTTTTTTCTTTCTTGTTCCTTATTCCCTCCCACTTTTTTTTGGGTCCGGCTACCCCTCTTCAAGCCAGTCGCCAGCCTTCACCTTCGAGTTTTTCCCCAATTAAAGATCGGCCACCTGAATTTTCGCTCCCCTTTACCCCCCATTGCGACGCAGGAGAAGGGGGTGATTTTCCTTTTGCTTACGACGCGGTTTTGCCCTAACACGAGTTTCCTCTTGGTACCCCTTTTCCTCCTCCTCTGTGTTTTGCTGCTCTCTTATTACCCCGCGCTTTCCCAGGAAATGTTAAGTTCCTTCCTACCGTTGTCTCTCACCCTTCTGCACCCCTTCTCCCTTTTTTTTAGGGTTTTGATAGCCCTTCTTTGCTTGTCGAGCAAACTTTTGAGAGGCACCTCCTGCTCGACCTTTTCCCCCCGTTTTTTTTTACAAGTGCACCAACTCCCCCCTTCTCTTCACCTGACTCGTCTAACCCCACTACTCAGCCCCGCGCTTTCTGCGACTTGAGTTAGAACAGAGCCATTTGGTACGTTTACGGTGAAACCCCCCCACCCTATTCCCTCAATTCAGATTTTCTTCGTTCCGCCCAGAGTAGACTTTACAGCCAATGAAAAAGTAACACACCTCCCCCCACCCCGCATCTCCTGTTCTAAGATCAGGATGAACTTTTCTTGTGGCATTCCTGAGATCGGTTATGAGTCGTTTCCTTTTCCCCATGACAGCAGTGCGGGCATTCCACCTGGCACCAAGAGTTTCGTTGATGGGTCCCTCTTTTTGTAGGTGTCTTGATTTTCCTTCCATTATTTCCTCTTTCCCCTTCATTGTCGCCTTTTTACAGGTGGGCGTTCTAGGCTGTTTTTTTGATATTCCCATGGTCCGAGTTTGCTCTTTTTTGTCCGGTCCGAAACGAATCTCCCAGATAAAAATTGGAGAGTACATGCAAATTAATTATGACTAAACCAGGTGGAGTCTTACAACGATAACAGTAGTCTCAGCTTTGCTCCATCAACGATGTTTTTCTCGTCCAATGAGTCTCTTTTCTCCCTCTTTTCCTCAGTCCTGATGATCCACCGGAGAGTGAACCTCTAGAAGGCACCGCATGTTCATGGTTCAACCGTGTCCCTCCTTTCCCCCCCCTTCTGATAGGCTGGGTGGGGCGGGTGGGGGTTCGGGGGTTGGGGGTTGGTGGGTGGGGGGGGGGGGGGTGGGGTGGGATTTTGTTGGGTTTTGGTTGGGGTTTTGGGTGTTTTTTTGGGGTGGTGGTGTTTTGGTGGGGGGGTGGTGGGTTGTGGGGCGGTTTGTTGGGTTTGTTTTTTTTGGGGTTGGGGGGGGTTGGGAGGGGGGGTGGGGGGGCCTAACCACCCACCCCTCCCTTGAAAAAATTTTTTTCCCCCGCTTCTTGATCGTAACCCCGGGCCTTTTAAGTCTTGACCTGTCTTCGACTGAAACTCGACCCAGTCCTCCAGTGCTTCTTTCGTCCCGTTTTTTTTCTTCGCATTGTTTTCACCAGTAACGACGACCGGGACATCTCCTTTTCGAGCGTGCCCTCATCCCACCTGTTCGCTCCCGCCGTTGCGCAAGCGGAACCGTGATGACTTTCTGAAGAAATGTGAAACAGCAGACGCTAAGACTACGACTTCGTCCTTCCTTTCGTGCACCGTGTTCAGTATGCCCATCCTCGGTATCCCACCCCCCATGTCCACATCGTATTGCTAGTCGGTTCCGCACTGGGAATTGGGGAGAAGTTCGCGTTTGGACTTTCTTTTTTGGCAAAGGAGGTCGTATCCATTTAGCCCTCTCCAGATCCCCTTTCCTGATTCTCTTACCCCCCTTAGACGCACCCCAAACGTAAATGCCTCTCCCCCCCTTTTCTCCTAATAAGAAGAGACCGTCCTCTTTTCTGTGGTTCCCCCCCTTACCCTTTTCCCGAAGTCCTTGAATTCGTCCGGTTTAGCTCAAATTGCATGGGTAGAGCCCTCTCACGCCTTCTGCTTCGAAGGAAGCCTCTCCTCTTCTCTAATTTTTGTCCCAGGAAGAGAGAATATGTGAGCGTCCCCCTCAAACCTCTCTCTTTCTTTAATAGTTTTGTTGTTTTTTTCTAGATCTTTTTTTGATTTTACCTTTTCCTCACGGTATCCCCAATTTCCGGTTGACTTTTTTTTTTTCTAGATTGAGTCGATTCTTTTCCCTCAACCTTTTCGGTCTCCCTCCCCCCAAAGAAATTGACCAACCTGCATTTCCACTTCCCCCTGTTGTTTTGCTTTACCCCATGGTACCTGTGCCCAAATAGGCTTCTCGTCCTGTATCCTGATTGACAACTAATTTTTTTTTGTTCCGTCGTCTTTGTTCGAATACTTTTTCGTGCCCTTTTAACCTTCATGATTCCCTGCCGACTCCCTTATTTCCCAAACGAAGGACCCAACCTAGATATCTTGACCCAGCCCCCCTGCCCGTTTTTAACGATACCTGCCGCACCTAACTGGGGACTGACGCTTTCTTTCTCAGCATGAATGACCACCCCCAGGAACTATTAGTATTCCCATGAAAAGCACTGTTCAGTCTCAATGTTATTCTTATTATGTGTTCCCAGTTTTTTTTTTCTCCGTTACCCCCTCCCCTTCATCCCCTTATTTCCTCACCTCGCATCCGCCCTTCCTGCTTTGCGGAAGGAGTCTTTTCCTAGCTTCGGGTCCCCGAAACGCTGACCTCTTTGAGGTTTCACTGGGCACCCTCCTTGAAAAGCTTTTATTTTTTCGAGGTGTTTTTTCTTTCCGGCACGGTCACCGGCAAATGCAGGCATTCTGCCCGTGGTCACAGAGTTTCCCCTACGGCCTGCTCCGGTTTACCCCCCCAACTTTTTGTTATATTCTTTCGTGCTGGCCGGTATTTTATGTCGCTGAAAACCCAGTCACTTTGACGCGACCGCCAATTGTTCCCCCCCGCGTTGGCCGGTCCAAGGTCCATCCCCCCCCTCGGTCATAGACTGATTTCGGCCCCTTCTTTCCTTCTATCTACCGGTCTTAGTTCTCCCACCCTTGGATAGAAATCGGATTTCTGGCACTCCCCGATACAGAATTTTACCTTTCTATTTTTCGCTTCTTCCGGTTCACCCCTCTCGGCCTTTTTTCCCCTCTCCACACCCAGCCCCCCGAGGACTCGTCTCGCTATTGATGCCCCCTTGACGGCGAAAATTTAATCCATTCCCTGAGACCAGCCCCTTTCTAGATTCCTCTCCCCCTGTTCACCCTTTCAACCATAAACTCGCCCCATCGGGCTTCTGCCCGCACTTCTTTCATTTTCCCCCACTTTCCCCAATGCCCAATCCCCCTCGTTCCTTTTCCCTTTCATTTCCTCTGCAGCCGGGCACAAGGATTTGCTCGCAATTTTATGCTTGTGATTTTGAGGCTTGTTTCAGTCGGCCTGTCCACGTCACCAGTTCGATCTTTTTTTTTTCCTTCCCTCCCTCATCCCCTTGCCCATTGTTGGCCGTTCTCTACAAGCAATACCAAATGGTCTCCTTGCTACTCCCCCCCCCTTGTCCGACGCAACTCGCCGGGGCGGTTAGTCGTTTGTTCGACGGCTTCCCTTGAACTTCCGTCTTTGTCCGCCCCCTCCTGCCAGTGCTGAAATTTCCCTTAGCAGGTTTGGGTCCATTCGATCGTTCAATAGCCAGAAAGTGCGGCCCATTTCCCCAAAATTGGAGGAATTTTCTCCTTTTTTGGTTTTCTTTTTTTCGACTCCGTCCCCCCTGTCTTTCACCGAGGCTTGA
>Ga0179593_1391794_pt1 | contig 15570 bp, 25 predicted proteins | sample CZODoug2_1_08_16_FD_185931 | JGI IMG/M metagenome (GOLD analysis project Ga0179593, IMG submission 185931) | Vadose zone soil fungal communities from Angelo Coast Range Reserve, California, USA - CZODoug2_1_08_16fungal (PacBio error correction) | ecosystem: Environmental > Terrestrial > Soil >... | reverse complement strand
TTTCTCGAGACGACACGTCCCCCTAAGTACCCCCCCCCCATACTGCTTTTTTCCTTTTTTGAATCTTCCTCCTCTCCTTGACACATCCCTTTGCTCGGATTAGCAGGCCGGGTTCTTTTAATTTTGTGGCCCTCACCCCGGCATTCTCTTCCCTTGCGCGATGACCGCTCGTGACCTGGTCAGACCAGACTCAAAATACTTTTCCCCTTCGTCAAACCACTTGTTTTTTTCCTTTTCCCTTACTTCGTTTTGACTCCAGTCTCCATTTTTGGTAGACCTCCAACCCTTTGTGGGCGGTATTTCCAGTATCCCCAAAATACCTCTTTTCGTGATTGACCTTCCCCTCATCGGTCTTTATGTCTTTCTTTTTAGTTAAGTTTTATAGGTTCCCACCCCGTTTGCTTCACTTTTAGGTACGATTAAGGGAGATTTGATCCTTCCTCACCCTTTAATAGCAGTCCCCTTGATTTTTATAATGATTTCTTCCCGAGCGCCCAGGACTTATATGTGGGATTGATCTTTCCTTCACTGTTTTCTTTTTCATTCCCTTCCCGCACTGCCCACCCCCCTTTCCGAGTTTTCCGCCCCCCCCCCCCCAAACTTCCCGTAACTTAGGAAGTTTTAAGCCTTATCTAAATATTCCCCCCTTTTTTTTTTCTTTTTGAGTTTTTTCCTGTTCCGGCCCTTTTTCTGTTTTTTCCAGTTCCCTTTTACGTCATCACGTCCCTTCGTTTGATCAACCGTTTAACTCCTTGATTTAGTTCAATCTATTGACCATGCTTCCTAAAGATACCCCTCCCCCCAATGACGGACTCGTGACTTTTTTTGGATGACTCCCCCCTGTTTCTCTTCGGAGAACCACACCCGTGCTTTTTGGTAGGAATTTTCTAGAACGAAAACGGACAGTTCCTCCTCGGCCTGGTTTTTGGAGTGTGCCTTCTCTTGTTTTCCTCCCCCCCACGTTCCTTCATTCTTGCCCAAAACCTTCTGTTCCCAATTGTGGATTCAAGCTCGTTAATGTCGTAGCACCGCTTCTTCTTTTTTGGCCTCCTCTCTGCGAACTCATACTTTCCTTGTTCCTGTACCTCCTGATGGTTGTCCTGGGTCCTTTCCAGTATCGTCTGTGTTCCCCTCTTTCTGGGATACCCTTATGAATATTCTTTTCCCCTTTTCCTTAGTAGTCGGCTTACCTTTTCTGCTACCCCCATGCGGGCAGGTGAACCCTCTGGGGTTTTCCCCTTGTCGGACCCCCCACCCCATTTATTCTTTTGTTTTATACGGCCCGGCACAGAAAAAACTAATTCTCTTCGATTTCTCTCCACCACAATTTTGTACGTGGAGGGAGGTTTTCTGTCCGTCCCTTCCCTTTCTCCCCTACAACTTTTCCCCCACTCCTCCGAGTTTCCTGACTTTCCTGAACATAACCTCGGACTGGCTCGTCTTCCCCCCCCCTTTACGCCTTTTGGGCAGGTTTTGGGCTTTCCTTCCCTTGGATACCTTGTCTGCAACCACCTTTCCTGTACGTTTCCTTAAAAACTAAACCCCGATCCCCGCCTGCTCCTTATATTCTTTTTTGACTGTTTTTTTGAAGGATGGCGTCCTCTTTTGCGTTCTGACCCTTTGTCCTGTTTTCCCTAATTCCTCTTTTGGGACCAGACGCTTTGTTGTTCCGACGTTGAGTCTCCTTTCAAATCGGTCTTTAATCCATCTCCCCTCTCCCCGCTACGTCTCCCCCCCACCCGGCAACACCCCCGCACCTTTTCTTGCCTGCCAAGTATAACTTCCTGAAAAAGCAGGGAGGCTAGGCAAAGAAGAGGGGCGTCCTAGACCCCCTCGACCCTCGTTGTTGCCCCGAGCTCTTTCCTGCCCCTTCCCCCCCCCCCCCCCCATATCAGGCGCCTCTTTCTTTTTTTCTATCGAACATATTCGTAGATTGATGTTTGCAGGCCTCTCAAACACCCTGGTCGATCCCCCCGTTGTTGCACCTGCATTTGATCTTTTTCCGTTTGGTGTGCTTCAGAGGTTGGTCGACACGATTTATTCTCAGCACCGTTTTATTCCCTGTCCGTTGCTAGATTTCGAGTCATTTGTTCCTCCCCACGGCCGTCTGAATTTCCCCCCTCTTCTTTTTCTTTTTAGACTCTCTTCCCGGGTAAACTCTTCTCTAGCCAGATGTGTCCTCCACCCCATTGCTACCCCTTCTTCGCCCCTTTTATTTTTTCCTGCCCGATGCTTGTCCCGGCAAGTTTGGGAGGTTATCGTGCCCTTTGTCTTTCTGCATATTTCCTTGGAAAATTTTTGCTTGTCGACTCCATTTTCCCCCGAGATGATCATCTACTTTTTCCCCTCATAATAGTCTTTGTGTTTTTTTTTCGCATGTCGATCCCGCTCGTCTTTAATTCACCCTGCTCCTGGCCCCCAGTTTTAATTTGTCAAAGTTGTCTCAGCCACTTCTTTTCTTTCACCCTCCTTCCCCGACCTTTCCGCCCTCTTCACCGTCTTTTTTGAAACCTTTTTTTCTTCCTTTTTCGAATTGTTTTCCCCCCCTGAACCTTGTCCCTCGGTATCCTTTTTTTTCCCTGAGGGTTGATCGCATCGTCCACCCACAACCACCAGGTTGACAATGTCTTTCCCCATTTAACACTGCGAGGCCCCTGGTTTCTCCAGTTCGTGGCGACTCCCTCCTGATGTTCCCCCTGGCATAAATGTGTTGTGAAAGTGCTTTTTTCAGTTTTTCGGGCTCCCAATCGATCCCGTAATTACCTGGTGTTCAACCTTCTATACCCTGTTTGTTCTTTCCATTTCCACCCTCTAGCAATTCCATGCGTCACACGATTTTCTCGTCGAAACCCCCTTTACACCCAACGGGCAAATGCTTTCTATTTGGGGAACTTCACTTTTTGTCTGTCTTCTATCACTGTTCATTCCCGGCGGGTTTTTTTACCCCAGGTCCCCTTCGAGTCTCCTTCCGACCTTTTTCGTCTCCCAGTCGTGAGGCAAAACTTTGTCCGGTCACCCCCCTTTTCCATTGGTCGTTGAGTATATTGCGAGTGATTGATCACCCCCTCTTTTACCATCTGGTTTCTCCTTCCAAGATTATTCCAAGCGACTCGAGCAGCCCTCAGTTTAGTTTTCCCCCCCCCACGTCTTTCCTTTGCCGCCTGTCCCGGCCTTTTTACTTACGAGAATCGCATTCTGCGTTTCTCGTAGGTTTTTTTTTGGAAATTTTATGAGCTTTTCCCCCCTTTTCTTTCCTCCCGGTCCCACCCCCCACAACGAACTTCACACCCCCCCCACTCCTTCACAACCACCCCCTCTTTCACACACTTGGGCTGAAAATGTTCCCTCTCTTTTCCCTTTTGTCCGCCTGTTTCTTCTCGGTAGACCTCGTAAGTGCTTGGGATTTCCCCCCCGTCCTGCTACCCCAATCTTCTCACTCTTCGACCCTTTACACCGACGGTTTTTTTCCTAATATCGTACTAATTTTTTACCGTTGGTCCTTAATTGACCCCCTCAACCTTGGTTTCCTCATTTCCCATTTAGGTCCATGAAGATGGGTAGTTCCCGCCAGCGTCCGCTCGAAAATTGTTCAGCTTCTCCCTTCCGGCCCTTCTCATCTCCTTGTACTTGTTTAAACCCCCCAGGCTTACCTCGTACTTTTCCATAGCAACATCAGATTGTTTCCCCCTGGCTTCTTGAGTTTCCTCCTGAGAGTTCCCATCGTCTCCCTGATCGCTTTGCGGAACCCCCCCCTGAGTGCTTTAAGACGGGATCCCAATTATGGGTCCCAAGAAGTCCTGCCGGTTTCAGACCACTCCTGACTGGTTTCCAAGTTTTTTGCGCTTCAACCTTCCCCCCCCTGGGAACCACCCGTGTTCCTTTCTTGTGGGTGACCCGTCTGTATGGTCTTGACTCTTCCCCGGAGTGTGCCTTTTCTTCCCCTCTATCCCTTGGGTCTCCTTTTTTTCCCCAAACCCAAGACCCCCCCCCCTGCAAGTCGTAGCATTTTTTCTTATTTTTCTTGTTCCTGTTCGCACTTGTAAGTCTCTTCCCCTTTTGAACCTCTTTCCCTCGTTAGCCACTCGGGGACATCTGCTTTCCCCCCCCCTTTTACTGAATGACCCTGACCCTGTTAAAACCGTCTTTTCTTCACATGACGGTTGAGCGTTGAATGCCCCCTTGTCCAGCTTTTTCTTTCTTTTTTGGTCACTTTTTTTCTTTTTTCTTGCTTTCACACCTTCAACTTCGTTTTTGACAGGGTACGGACTTATCGTCCCGGGTCCTCCACAAACCCCCGCCTAATCCCACGTTGGACTTTTTCCGCCCCCACAATAAATACGCATTGGAGACTGCCCTCATCCTCCCCAACTCCCATTCTCCTTTGAGGCTTTTTTTCCCTCTCTTTCGGCATCTTTTTTTCCCCACCATTCCATCGAACCCCTCCACCATTTGAGTCCACTTGGAGAAGACCTTTTTTCGCTCTCCCTCCTTTGAGTTAGCCTTTCACAGGCCTTCTTTTAATCCCCATGTTGCGTGTTTGATGTATTTCCAGTGCATTGCAACAAAAGCCCCACTGGTTTTATGTCCCCCCCCCCCCCCCCCCCCCCGAAACCTTTCCTTTCTTGATCAACCCCGAAAATTACTTTGTGGGGGGTTTTCACCACCCAAGTTTTTTGTCCGACTCCCCAATATTCCTTGCTTGCTTCACCCCCAAAAGAACAGCCCTCACATTCCCGCGCCCGGATTTGAATTGGCAACCCGGTTTTGCGGTTAAACCCCTTTTTTTTTCCTTTTGTCCCACAGGACATTCTTTTTAAACTCTTCCAGTTATGGGTGCTTCTCTCGCCCAAAGGCGATGTTCACATCCCCCCTTTGAGCTCCCGAATTTATGCCCCCCCCTCGCGAGTATGCGCGGTTGATGTTGGATCGGGTCCGAGTTTTTTTTTTTTCGAGTCCGTTCGTTTTTTTCTTGACTTCTCTTTTTTCCTGTTCTCTCCTTGGCTCACACTGTTCCCACCCCCGACTTTTTTCGCTTTCTATCCTATAAAAGTACTGAACCCTCCTCCCGTAAGTCCTTTTCCCCCAACCCCCACGGTGCTTTTTTTCCCCCATTTGTTTCTGCTGGCCACTTTCCCCCCCCTTCCTTTAGTCGTTCTTTGGAGACGGATTGGTTCTGTTGGAACCCCCCCCCCACCCCCGTGCCCCAATGGGGGCCCTTTCTGCGCGAATTCCCCCCCTGGATGTTGTGCCTACCACTTTTTTTTCTTCAAACCCCCAAAATTCACAAAAACACTGGTCCCTCCCAGGTATTGATCTGGAGTTGGGCACTTTGCTAACACGGCCTTCGCTCATTTCCCCGCCTCAGCTTTGGGGAACCCCTGGCACACAACCTTGAGAGCTAAAGGGCTATTCTTTCTTTTTCTGGCTTTTTCTTCCTTTTTTCCCCACGATGGCAAGGCCTGTGTGTCCATTTTACCTTTTAACTCCCTGCGTCACTTTAAAAGACTTTTTTTATCATTTATGTTTGACCTGCTTGGGGTCCCCTTCTTCCGGTTTACGGGTCCATTTCTTATCGTGCCCTCTGCCCCACGCTGGTACCTCCCAAGTTTTTTCCCCATGATAGGCCCAAGCCCCCCCCCCATCTCCTTGCTTTCCTGTGACACCCAATCCCAAAAACCTAATTAATGCCTGAACAAGCATTCTCAGTATCTCCCATTATTTTGGGATACTCCAGGAACCCAGTCTCCCTCCACTTCCGTTTTTTTCGTTTGAAACCTCTTGGATGTTTTCTAGATCTTGTGAGGTTCTATCGTTATCATTGTGAATACTTCGTTCGATTTTTTTTTTTCCTTGTAACCCTTGACCGACAGTTTTCACCATTCCTGAGTATGGTTTTGAAACCCATTAATTCTTACTGCACCACCCCATTCTACGCCCTTGACAACAACTCCGGTACGGGTTTACAATCAGACCAGTTCTTTTCCCCCTACCTTTTCCCCCCCGGCTCCTACTTCACCGTTTGTGTGACAAGTGGACTTTCAACCGTGCACCATGTGTCCCCTGTGGAACTCTTTTTGTCGTTTTGATGCGAGGATCCAGTTTTTGACCTCCCCCTTTTCTGGCCCCGGGACCCACCCCTCTATGTCATGAATTTAACGGCCCATCCCCCCTGTTGGGGGTGGTCAACCAAGTTCCCAGTTTTTCCAGTACGGTTCGAAGACGCCTTTTCTGGTTACTCTTTCCTTGGCCCCTTGAGGAGTACCTGTAGATTTCCTCTGCGAGACTTTCTTCGATTACCTCCCCCCCCTTTAACTTTTACCTTGCACCCCTTTTCCCTATCGGGTCGCGATTTATTTCCCTTTTCTTTTGCAAAGTGTTTTTTTTGAACAGTAACACCCCCCAACGCATTACCTGGGTCTTTGTGCGCGACCTTTCTTCTCCTTTTAAAACACTCTGTGGTTTTTGATTGTTTTTCTTGCTGTATATTCTCCCGTTTTTTGATTTTTGAGGATTTTTCTTTTTTTTCCTTTCCTTTTCTTTTTCCCCCAAATTTTTCCCCATTTCTTCCCGATAGGGTCTTCTCTGTTTTGAATTGGAACCCTTCTTCAAATATTGTCCCCCCGGACTCCATTCCGAGACAATAGCCTGTATTTCTCTTTTTTTTTTTTTTTCTTTTTTTTATCCCTTCGATGTTGGTTATGCTGTGAAAAAATGAACCACACTTCGTATCACTGCTGTAACCCCCCGATGGAAGTTGATCTTGTTTTGAGTTCCAGCAACGTTCCTCCCCCTGTAGTACCTTCATGCGCTTCCAATTTATGCCGTTTCCTTAGACCAATTCTGCTTAAAAGAAATCGGTTTCCGTGCCCCTTTGGGAGGCCCCGTCCCTCACAACTAGTGACTCCCCTCCCAATGTCAATTCTCTTCTTTTTTCCTCCCCCCCCCCCCGTTGTTTTTGTCATTTTTTTCAGAGCTTCGTTGCTTCATTTATGAGCGCTCTCTTTTTTTCCCTACCCGATTTTTTTGTGCTCGCCTCTTTTTTTTTTTTTTTGGCTGTATGTTGGCAACCCATTTGTCCCTGCGCCGTTTTGCGGCCCGGTCCCGCATGCTGTCAGTCCAGTTTTATTTGCATACAACTTTCCTCGCTTTTACCTAGCTTTCTTCTTTTTCACCGGTCCTGCTTTTCCCCCATTTCCCCTGCCTTTTTTTCGCTGGTGCTTTTCCATTATTTTTTGACCGCAGTGCACCCTTTTCTTCCAAATCCGGTCCATCTCGAGACCAAATTCTTCCAAGGACGGTTTCCCTTGCAAAATTTTCCTTTTTCCTTTCCGTTGTCAACCCCAAAAAATTTGATTACCCCCACCTCATTTTTTCCCACCGCACCCCACTTGGCACATCGCACAACCTTTCTGAGTTTCTTTGTACCCATTGGCGGTTTTTCTATCTTCCCCCAACAAACAACAAACACCCCTGCTCCTCTCCAGGCACCCAATGCTGCGTGTTTGGGAATTCCCCGTTACCTACTCTTACACCCTCTTCCCCAAACACCGCTTAAAATTCTACTTTTTTTTTTCTCCCATCCATGGTAATTAGTAACATTCGCCCCCGTGTTCCTTTTACTTTCCGGCTGACCCAAACTTGTTCCTCCCCCCCCCACCAGTTTGATTTGTTCCGTTAATCCTTCCAAGTTTTGTGTTTTGTAAATTTAAAGCGGAGTTTCCCATCCACTTCTTTCGTTCCCCACCCAATTGGCCATTTTTGGAAGTTTCCCTCTCCTTGTGCCCCAGTATGCTTCGTTCCCCACGTTTCTTCCTGAATTCTTTCCCCGCTTTTACCCTGTTACGCGGTTTTCGTCCTTCGCGATGTTTTGTGTAGTATAGATTATTTGCAATAATTATTGGTCTTTTTCCTCTGAGTTCTTTTCATAGGCCGTTCTTTTTCCTCCCACCCCCTTTTTTTTTTTTTGCCTTTTCACCGGATCAACTTCTTCGGGTCCATTTGCCTTGACTTCAAAGCCCTCCCTTTGTCTCCGCTTTTTTTAATCTTCCCGGTTTTGTTATTGTTTCCCCCACCCCCCCCCCAAAAGTTAAGATGATTGCCTCTTTGAATGGTTTTTTTCCCTTTTGGCTCCTTGTTTTCCTTCCACTGTTTGCCCTCACCTTGCTCCCCTGAACTGTTTGACCCCCCAAGCTCCTCCATATTCCCCCCAACTTTAGTGTCCTTGTGGATTTCCCCCTGTTCTGGAGGGCATTCCACCAATTCCTTTCCCCCTCTGGTGCCCCCCCCTTTAAATGTGTACGCCTGACGCCATATTGCGTTAAAACCAAATGCACATTTGGTGAGATCTGTAGAGTTTATTTGTTAGGCGTCTTTCTCGTCGGTTTGGTTCACTTCCCCCATCCCCCCCATCACCCATTCCTTTTTTGTGCCTTGGGAATTTTTGTTTGCCCTATATTTGGCCCACACCCACATTAAATCGTTGCGACTCCCAGGCCCCTTTTTTTTCCTTGCACTTGGCTTCGCAAACACTTGTTTTCCCTTGCGGCCCACTGATGCCTGGGTTAACCCTGGCCCAGCGTCCCGCACCAAGGTTTTTCCCCCGTTTTATTTTTTCTTCTTCGTCGCGAAAGTTTCTGCTCCTTCAAGCGAAAACCCTTCCCATGGGTTGGATCGTTGCTTTGGGACCACTTTTCCTGTGTAAGTACCTCCTCGACTCTCTACACGCACTCACCTCCCTCTTTGCGGACGAGTCTCGGCCTCGCCTTTTTTGACATTCTGCATTTTCCATGCCCTTCGTTTTTTCCCAGTTTCCTTTTTTTTTTCCGAACCCCCTTCAGTTAGTTATGTCTCTGCTGCTTTCTTCTTTTGGCCCCTGCCCTTCCAAGAGACCAACCTTCTTCTTTGATTTTTTTTGCCCTTTCCCGTATTTTTTTCCACGATCTTTTTTTTTGGTTCGACCTAACTGTGGGAAGATTTTTTTTCCCACATTTCACGAAGAAATAAGATTATTTATTATGGAATTGGTTGATAAGCTTTTTTTTTTTCCTTCCTAGGTCCCAAGTTGGCTCAATGGTCGTTGTATCTTAACTTTTTTAGATTTACCTGCCCGTCGATTTCGACACTCCTCGAGGCGCAAATGTTTTTTTGTGAATGAGGTTGCTTGATTGGCTGGCAGGCTGTGTTTTTCATTTTTTTTTTGTCTTTATTCGTTGTTTTTTCCCACTCTCTATAAATTTCCCAGGACCGGCACACCGTATCCGCTTGTTTTCTTACCCACCCCCCCTTACCTCCAGGACTCTGTCCCTCCTTCCGATCAAATTTTCCCCTTTTCAGGTTTCTTGGAGGTGTGGGTTTTTTTACCGGTCGTTAGGTTTAGCTGTTTTTTCAGTCCTTCCTGTTTCCCCCGTCCCCTAGTTTCTTTTCACGATTGGACATCCTTCCTGCCGGCCCCAGCGTGAGACGAACCCCGGGACCCTCTACTCCCCCTTTTTACTGTGACTTTTCCCCCCCTTGAGGGGTTGAAGCGCCCGGGAGTTCTCGTTCCTTTTGCACACTTCCTACGTGTGAGCGTAGCACGCCTACCCTCTTCTTTTACCTTCATTTTCGTTATTCCCAGCGGCCGGGCTTGCCTTGGACCTTTGCTTTTCCAATTTCCCGGAACCTCGTTGCTTGACATTTTTGTTGAATTTTTTGTACACCCTCCCTTCCCTTGGGTTTTCACGGCCGGGACTTCGTCTCCCCTGGCCTTGGTTTTTTTTTTTTTTTTTGGTCAAACTCGTGGGCTTCGCCTCAAGGTATTACGGGTAAATCTGTTCGGGTTTTTTTTGTGTTTTTGATGTATCGTATCCCCTTTCTCCAATATGTTTCTGTGTTATGGCTACAGTCGCTTCTTCTGTATCTGTTCCTGTTGTCGCTTCGCTCTTTATTACAATGAGGGTTTTTAAAAATTCCTTTTACCAAAGGTTTTATTTTCGATTCCCTAAGGCAATGATCATGATCTTTTCGGATCGCGCAACGTGGGTCGCCTTTGTCCCAATAGTTCCCGTCTACTTTTTTTCTCCGCTCCTTTGGTCTCCTTTTTCCATTACATTTCTCCTGTCTTCAGGGGGACCCCCCTTTCCCCCTGACCAGTCCTAAAAAATTTCTGACTGCTGCAGAATCGCCTTTTTCCCCTTTTTTTTGGACTTTCTTTTCCACTTTTTTTTTTTCGTGCTGGGGTTTTTCAATGGTTTCCCCCCCAACGGGATTCTCCACCCCAGGCTTTCGTCACTCAGGAAACTCGCTAACCGTTCGCCTATCGCTGTTTTTTTTTTCTTTGAATCTGCTTTTCCTCTTCATTTTTGTTTGATGCGTTCCCCCACCTCCAGTTGACCCTGTTTCCTTTACCGATTTTTTGCTGAAAGGAAAAGCTTTTCCAGAGGAGAGTGCTGACGTTTGGGGAGTTTATGATTCCAACACCTTCCAGCGACCTCCCTCCCAACGGCACCCCATTTCCCCACGGTCCACTGTCAAGCAAGACGGTGGATGGCACGGGGCCCCAATGATTGGGTTTTTTTTTTTTTTTTTCCTTTCTTGCCTCTTTTTCCCGCGAGGTGCCTTCGCTCGTCACAACTTTCCCCCACAACTATAAGTCTCCTCTTTTCGGGTTTGAGAGCTCACGAATTTCCTATATTTCCGAGAGCCTTCCCTGTTTTGAACCCCCGGGAGGATAACGTTTCCACCTGCAGTTTTTTTTCCGGGATAGATGTGTCTCGCCCTGTCTATGATCAGTTTTTTTTTGATCCCTTGGCCCTGTTTTTTTTATCCGCTTTGGTTCGCCCCTTCCCTGGCGTTACCCCCCGGACGTTCGATGCTTTTCCTACCCCCTTTGTTATTTTTACGCATTGTGCATGGTCGAATCCAAGAGCCTACTTTCATGGTCCCTCACCCCCCCAGGCTAATTATCCTACCTTTGGTTGCGTCCGCGCGTTCTTCTCCGTTAAGTTTTTTTTTATATCTCCCTGTTCTTGCATTCATTGTTATGAATTTTTTTCCATTGTTGCGTCCCTGTCCTTTAACGAGTCTTGATTTTTTCTTTCCCTCTATAGTTTGGGAGATCTTTCCGGTTTTTCTTTTCACACTGCAATCCCGTAATTTGTGCCTTATTCCATGCCAAAGCGTTTAGGCCCCCCCCCCTCCTCCCTTCACTTCTGAGGGAAAGGCAACCGGGTTTTTTTTTTTTTTTTCCCTTTATGTCGGGAATTTTTTTCTTCTTGGGGGTTACCTTTTTACGTTCGTTTTTCTTCTTTTCACCGGTTTCTAACGCAACCCCCACCCCTAACAAGGCTGCGGACAAACCGCTTGTTTTTTGAGTTTAGGTCTGGGCTGCACCTCCGTTCGTTTCTTCAACAGTTGTTCAACCGTTTTTTTACCGTTCGATCAGCTAGGTTTGCCAGAAAACTCTTTAAATTCTATTTTTTCAAGGGTGCCCCCCCTTGAATGCCCGGGTGAGCCTTGACGCGGCGTCCTAACCTTCCGACACGGACTTTCTGTCGTCGACCCCAACCCCCTTTCTTTTTTTTTTTTTTTTTAAATTCAAATGAACCTGCTTCCTGATTCCTATTTGGGGATTTTCAGTTTTTTGAGGGATAGGAATGTCATTCCTCATAGGACCCAGGTTCAAGCAGGACAATTACGAGATCCTACCCTCTGGTCGTCACTACCCCTTATTGGGGGGTCCACCCACCTGTGGCTGGTGTTAGTTCTCAAACTGTTGATGTGGCATGTACATTTGGATTCACCTTTTGACTTCAATCCACTCATCCCCGACTTTTCGGTACCACAGATTCCTTCCGTTTCGAAATCGCGACTGACCCCCCCTTTTGGGAGTGAACAGAGCACCTTTTTCGCTTGTTGTTTCCCCCCTTTGCACCCCCTTCCCCCATCCTTCTAATTGCATTTTTTTTCGTCTTAGTTCTTCTACGGTCGGGGTTTCTTTCCGGGTATCCTCCATAAGTTTTTTTTTTTCGTTAAAACCCCCGCCACGACAAGTTACCCCAAAACCACTTTCACAAAATGCGGTAATGGCCTCTAAATTCCCCATTTCCCAGTTTTCTGGCTGTCCCCCACCCAGAGGTTTTATTTTTTTGTTTTGAGTTTCCTTTCCCTGGTGCCTCAAGTTGTTACCTTTATTTTACACAAGCCAAAAATGGCATCTCCGCTCCTCCGCAACGACCCCGTGGTTACTCAGACCCCAGCCTTCTCATATATGTTTAAGGAGTATAGTAATCTACACCCCCTTCTTCCCGTGCCGAATTTTTTAATGACCGTATGTTCAGGCCGATGGGCTCTGTCACTTACTGGAAACCCCAGATCGGCAGCTCTTATACGAAAACCCGTTAAGCGATTTTTCTTTTCCCCCCTTAGCATAGCCTCTTTTTTTGCCCACCCCTTTTATTTCTCTATCCCAATCAGGAATTTTTTCAGCGGCCTTGGCGCCCCTTGATGTTCGCAGCGTCTAGTGAGCCCCAGCCTTTTGTTAGCCAGGAGCCCTTTTTTTGCGTAACCACGGCCTTGTTGTTTCCCCCTTGCAACGCTCTTTGTAAACGAAGTTGTACCCCCTTCCCCCATTTTGTCCCTTGAGGTCCGCCCAGCCACAAAAGGCAAAGCAACCCCCCAAGTCCCCTGAGTGCCCGCTTTCTCGCTCCCTTTCATCTTTTTTTAAAGTTCCAACCGCCGAGTTTTTCCTTTTCTTTCCAGCATTATTTTCTCATGGCCAACTTTACTTCCCAGTAGATCTTTGTCCTCCCTGTCTGCCCATTTCCAGTTCTCTCTGCGTATCCCTTCCCCTTCGTGAACTCTGTCTTCTTGACGTTTCCCTTTTTACTTTTCACACACCGTCCCCCCGAGGTGGACACTAGTAAACCTGGCCGTGTGGTGTGTGAAAACACCCCGCCGGAATGATTGCCGTTTCTTAGGTCAATGGTGGTTTTGACGGTTCAAATCGAGAAATGTTTTGGCGGCCCCCCCCTTCTTTTTTAAACCCCGGACGTCCCTTACAAACTATTTAATTAACTACGCCAAATCATAAGCCTTTGAGCTCGTCAGGCCATTGTCTCCCCTGCGGCCTGTTTCTCCCTCTTTTGGTGAGTTTCGTGAAATCTCGTAAATTTTTATCCCCACAATATTCCCAGGACCCTTTCTTTTTCCCCTCTTTTTCCCCTGACCCAGCGGTCCTCCTCGGATTTTCTTCAACCTCCGTGAGTGTTTGATACGGCCCTTCCCCACCTAAGAAATGTTTTTTAGGGATCGTGCCTGTCCCCCCTTCACCTTTTCGCCCCATCAAAAAGTGCGCGTTCATCAAACGCCCGAATGAGGAAAACCCCCCCCCCCGGTTTCTGTTTTTCCGACTGTTCCCGCTTATCTCTTTGAAGGACACCGAATCAGCGGTTCACCCCCCCTCGCCGTCTTTTTTTCTTTAGGACTTTTCTGTCTGCTGCTTATTAAAATAGCAAAATTCTTTGTAGGAGAGCAATGCTCTCCCAAAGGACCGGTTTGGTCTTTTTTTATTTTTTTGTTTTTTTTTTTTTTTTGGTTTTAGTTTGATGCCCGACAGATGTCTCTTTTTTGTTTTGATGAGTTTTGTCATAATTCTGTTTTCCTCCCCTTGAGTTTTATTCGTAATTTTTTTTCCGGACTTCTACCGAATTGCACGACCCCCTTTTTTCTTGGTATTTGCCCCCTTCGACCGAAGGGTTTTTTCGTTTCTTTCTTTGACCAGTCCTGATCCGGCGCTCCTTATAATTACCCCTCATTCCGCCTGAACAACTTCGGTGTTTCCTCTTTGCTGGCCACACAGGCCTTGCTTACTGACCCTGTTTTTCCAAAGGGCACTAATGCGGCACCCACAAACTTCCAATGGTTACCTCGCAAGGTTGCTCGGTGTTGTGCCTTAAATGATAGGTTCCACCAAAATCCCCTTTTTCCCCCCCTTGATTTATTTCTTGTTGCAAAGTGAACACTTAGCCCATACGTTTCCCCCCCCCCTCGTTCCTTTTTCCAAGTTTCACACTGCACAAAATTTTGCCTGATACGGCGTTTTTTTTTTTTTTTCTTACGACTCGGTCGTTGGGCCGTTCCGAATTTTTTCGGCGTGGATTTTTGCATGCCCCAATCATTTTGGAAACCCACAGCCACCGCCCCCCCAATTTTCTAGAGGCAGTCTTTTTTTTTCATCACGGTCCCCAAGGCATCTTCGGTCCTGCGGGCCCCCTGCTGAACTTTTTTTTTTATTTAGGCCAGTTCCCATGCGAAACCCCTACTTCACCAGCCCCAGTACTTCGCCTGGTTTTTTCACACTTCCCCAAAAAAAACTATTACAATCGGGGGGGGGGCAACATCTCTTTATCCTCTATTTTTTGGACGCTCACACCCCGGTGACTACTCCAAAAGCCTTTTTTCGGTTGTTTCCCAAATTCCGAGCCTACTTTTTTTTTTACTCCGGATGTCCTGTTCCCAGATATCCTCCTTGGTTACGCACCGTCACCCTCGTTGGCTGTTTGGAACCCCCCATACAAGCTTTTTTGATGCTACTGTCCACCACCCCCACTCCACTTGCTTTCAAACTCCGGGTTTGTTTTTTTAAACCTCTGTGCTGTCCCCCTTCTTGATTTCCTTATGTGATGGGTCTAGTTTTCAAGAAGGGGGACTTCAAATGTCCCCATTTTGCCCCCCCCGTGGATTTAATATTTAGGGGAGTTTCCCGTTACCCTCCCCCCTTTCTGGACACACCCTCTTCTTTTCCAGGCTTCCCCTGTCCAATCCGTTGTGTTGTTTTTTTCCCACCTTTTTGGTCGAATTCGCAATTTTTCTGGCCTGGAGTTTTCCCTTTAAGAGAGAAGACCCCCCTTTTTTCGGTTTTTTTTTTTTTTTTTTTACCCCGTTAGAGAATTTCCTCTATTGCGTCGATTTGTGGTTTTACTCGTTTTAAAAACCCAGTCTTTATTTTCCACCATTAGGCCCGTAGGCAGACCCTGGGTCCCATGTCTGGGCGAAGTTTTTTGGGGTTTTGAAAACCTTAACCCACAAAACACTTCCCCCCTCTTTTTGTGTTCCGAGGCCCTTACTAATTATCCTTGTTTTTTTTTCTCAGGTTTTTTTCTGTTATTATTTTTTTACCAACTTTTGCTGATGTGGACTTTTGTTTCTTTTTCTCACTTGGAAACCCCCCTTTTTTGTCTCGATTTCATTTTCTGGAGGGGCCACACTGTCCCAATACGTTTTCACCCCTCTGCACATCTGCTCCTTTCCTGTTGACGCTTAGTTCCCTGACCACCCCCTCGACTTGTGCTCTTTGCGCACAACTTTTCGTCAGAAATTTTGCCTGGGCACTTTTGCTTTTTTTTTTTCACCGCGGTGCTTTCCCCCTCCTTCTCACAGTCCGTTTTGCAATTTCACTCCCCTTGAACAAATTATCAGAAATTTTCTTTTTTTTTTCCCCAGGAGCACACCCCCCACCACAACCTTCCTTTTCTGTTGCCCACTAACCTTTGCGTATCCCCCCCTTCTCGGACCCATCCTCTTAAGACTTCC
>Ga0179593_1651553_pt1 | contig 15571 bp, 13 predicted proteins | sample CZODoug2_1_08_16_FD_185931 | JGI IMG/M metagenome (GOLD analysis project Ga0179593, IMG submission 185931) | Vadose zone soil fungal communities from Angelo Coast Range Reserve, California, USA - CZODoug2_1_08_16fungal (PacBio error correction) | ecosystem: Environmental > Terrestrial > Soil >... | reverse complement strand
GCAAATCTCCCCCCTTTGGCGTTTCCCGTGTTCGCACCGGGCCTCAGTTTTCAAACAATCCGATCCTAGATCTCTTTCCTTATTTGTTTTTGGAACTTTTTTCCGCCTCCTTCCCTTTGAAAGGCCGCGGTGAGCTGAACATTCCCCTGGTTCCAGGCTTCGAGTGTTTTTCTTTTATGCTTATGATTCGGCACCCCTGCTGCAAGTGCGGGGCGAGGGCTTGCACCGACCAACGCTTTTCCCTCTTTTTTTTCCATGCCACAGGCTTGTCCCCCGGGAAGTTCAATTAGAATGTAGGAACACCTTTTTTTTTTTTGCTTCCGTCGCTTTCTTCCCCCACGCCGCGACTTGCTGTTTTGTGTTCCTCCCCTCTCGCATGGTCCCCCTCAATTACTCTGCTTCGGCATCGAATTCACATATTCTTGTCAAGGAGCTCTTTGCACGCTCAGCGTCCCTCGAACCCCCCCCCCAAGGACAAGTCAGGTCAGAGATAGTCAGCACATGGAAAAAACCCCTCCTGGCGTCAAAGTTACTTGCGGTTCCGTCCCTCTTTCTTTCCTTTGACAACGCTTACGAGTCACGGGCCATTGAAGCATGATCAGGCCGTTCTTGTCTTTACGGTGTATTCTAATCGTGACTGGTAATGTCCATCGGTGCCGGGTCCTGTTCTCCAGAATGTCCCACCTTACATGATGACCACCATCAGTCCCGTGCCCCCAAATATCGCCCCCCGTACCTTCCCTCCGGCGCGGACCTTTTGTAATTGGATCTTAAACCGCATGTGGTTCTCCTTCCTGAGGGTTCGCATGGCGGAACCCTGTCCGAAGCGCATTTTGACCGTTGCTTTTCCGTCCGACCTGGCGAACGACTTCACCAAATATGAGCCAATTGTTCGACGAAGTCCATTTCTTTGAACCTTGCATTTATTAACAATTCCTATTTTTTCTTCGCGCTCTTCCAATGGAGGCCCAGTCCTTCTAAATAGTCTGTTTCCGGTCCTGGCAATGTTTCTGTCTGATACCCCCTTTCAGGCGCAAGCCCTGGCATCTCCTTTCCAACCAGATGCGGCCTCTCGTCTTTCTGCCCGGCCCCGGGTAGAACTGCTTGGCGGACCCCTCTCTCCGGTCGAGTTTCAAGATGAACCCTTTAGGCCATTAAAAGATGATGTCTTATTGGGGTTCGCCTCCCTTCTCCCCCTTTTTCTCTTTCTTATCGTGTGGACCCAGTTGCAATCGGATGCAGCACTGATCTCCCCTTACTCCCTGCTGAAGCTCAGCCTCAATCTCCGAGGACTGCCGAACATATTGGTCAGTTTCTCCTACCGCATGCCAAATAATTTCTCAGGATGCGGTGGCTTGAGTTACGATGGAGGCAATGCATCCTTTCTATTTTCCCCCCCGAAGAGGCTTTCATTCTGGTTAAGTTCCTCGCCCGCGTTAAACGTTTAAGCTTGACGGCTTTTCCCTTCCCTGTATCCCGCAATACCTTTCTGCAATTCAGGATGCGGATGACATTGGATTTGGTGAACCTGTTGTGCCCACCCTGCTCTCCCCTCTTTTGTAGGTTGGAGGCGCACACCCAGTGCTAAGGGCCGTCCCCTTCCCCTTTTCCGGGCTTCCGGTCAGCGCTTAGGCCATCCCTCCGTTTCATTGCTTTTGGAAGCTATGACTACAAAAGATCGTGTGCCTTTCCGTCCACCGCTTGCCCCACCCTTGGTAACCAAATGGACCTGCGTAGTTTTTTTTTAGACCACACCACGCCGTTTGTTTTTTGGCTTTCCGACCCCAGATTGGAGATTGTCATACGGTACATGCTCGGTCCTCTTTCAATTCCTCGGGAGAGTGGGGCAACCGCTGTGGATCACAAATTCCTTCCTCCGATTTTGATTCCCCCCATAAGTTTTATTACCCCCAGGAGGAGTAAGGCTTTGGCAGCATCGGTTTACGTGTTTTATCTACTCCTTATCCTCTTTTTTGTCACCGGCCGCCGTCGTCCGCACTCACTTTATAAGCCTCGCGCGATCGCGTTTTCTTCCCTTTTTCTCGCATTTTTCTTTAGGGTCCCCCGGATTTGTATTCTCCCTTTTCCCCTTACTCTTTTCTTTCTCAGTACTTGGCCCAATGCCTGACCATGCTTAAAGCCCCCCCCTGTCTCTATGGCGTGCTCGTAAGAACTTAGATTGCTTCGGACGGGTGCCGTGCCCTTCCCCCCAATACATCTTTTTCTTTTTTCGACCACATCTTATAACCGATGCTTGCACATCTCTTCCATGTGGTGTTTGCTTTACTCCCCCCTTGGGGATCCCCTTCTTCTGAAGTTGGTGATAAAGGCGTGTATGACCATCCACAAGAAATTTCTTGATCTCCCATCGCATTCTGTAACTATGACATCAATTCTCCCCGACAAAAAAAGTATGTGTGCCGTGTGCGAATTAACCTCACCTTGTGGTCCCCTTTTTAGTTATCCCACTTTTGGGCGCGTATTGATGTCGTCTTATTCTTGCCGAGAGTTTCTATCTGCCCCAAGGCAAGCCCCATGCTCTTTTTATGGCCCGAAGCGTGATCTTCTTCCCCAAAACCTTCCATTTCTTGCTTTATTGCTAACGATCCCCAAACCGCCTCTGGCCTTGTCAGTCGCAACCATTTTCCCCTTTCATGGCCCCTTTCCTTGGGGCAGATTGTCTGCTGATTTAACCCATTTCCCAAGTCGCCCAGTTTTTTTCCGCTTCACTCGCGACGCCTTCGGGCGGGGAGTTTGGGACTTAATCCTGTCCATTTGATCAGGCGCGTTCTTTTTACCGCAGTTCATCTGTTTCCTGCCCCTCGCGGTCCCCTTCGACCGCGACCCCCTTTTCCTCACCTTTATAGATTGGTCCAGGCTGTGTTCTGTCCTCTTTGGAAGCCCCCCTGAACAATATGTTACATTCTATCTATATTTCTAGACTTCGGCTCTCCCGCTACCCTGGACGGTGATATCTTCGTTCTTTCCCGATCTGTCCCCTTTCTTTCGTCGCAGATCAGATCGAATTGCGTCTCCCCCCACCCCTTTTGAGTCCCCCCCCCCTTCTTGTTGAATGGCTTTTGATTGTTCACACATCGTGACTTCCCTGAGAGTGACCCCTGAACTTTTTTGATTTCTACCTTGCGAGGGCAAATCCTTACCGCCTCTGTTATGTTGACATCCCCCTGCCGCGAGGTTATTGCGCCTTTTTATCAGCTCTTCCCCTGCCACATAACCGCCACGAATTCTTGAGTCCTTTCCTGACCTCCCCTCCACCCGTTCGTCTTTTTCTTCCACAATAATGGATCATTTCTTTCAGCCTGCCAATTTCAATTTTTTTGCCCATTCCCTTCCCGGGATTGGTATATTGGTCCGCGGTCCAGTCTCCTTTCTCTTTCGGTCGCGCGGCGACAAGCAAGGACGCTTTTTCCCGGTCTTCTCCCCTCCTCCGATGACCCTCCTTCCCAACAGGTACTTTTGACTGCTCCACTATTTCCAGTGGCAGGGTCAGTTTGTACCCCTTGCGGGTAGTGGTGATAATTTTATGGTTGTTCTTGAAGTTTTTTCCCGCCCGAATCCCCGGCAAACGATTTGTAAGTTACCAGATCGCCCAGCATTTTTCCTCCCCTTTTCGAATCAATCCAGCGCGTCCTGATCCGATCGACAAATGGCCTCCAGAACGATAGCTTTTTCGTGCCCTTGCTCGCACCTTTTCACCGCCAGTGACTTTGCCGCCATCCCTTGAGTGTGTTTTTCAATTATACTCGTTTCTGCAACCCTTGGTCTGGGATTCCTCATCTCCTCTTCTTTCGGCTAGTCGTTCCTGTTGCAGAGCCCTTTTTTGAAACATAGTAAAATTGTCGATGCCGTCTTTTAGTATCTTTTTTTTCCGCCCCGATGTGCTTGTCGGGACGTCCACTAGTCAAATCGTCGAGGATTTTTTTTCTTTCGGATCTAGTGGTTTCCATTTAAGTAGACATCATGCCCTATCACTGTGCATTTGCATCCTACTGGCATGTTGTCGTGCAAGCACTCTCTGGCCAGGCGGCCTTGTTTGTCTCCTCTGCATTCCCGGTGCTCATAACATACCTATGCACTCGAAGCCTTGACCCAGGTTTCTTCCCCAGTTTCCTAGCCTTTTTTCGGGGCCGTCTCAGAGTGCCACTTGGCTTAGATTCATGATCTTAGGATCGGAATTGGATTTCGCCCCTTTTCCCTTCCCCACGTGGCGAATGAACCTCAGCGACACAGGATGGTCTTTGCACTCGCCCCTCAACCCTCTCTCCTTCTTTTCTTATCGCGATAGACGATTTGGTGCTATTCCCCTTTTTTCCTTGCTGTGAAAGGCTGGTTCTTCAGTGAGCAGGCTCCCGCGGGCATCCACGGCCTCTTTCCTCCCCCTGACTGTCCTCCTGCTTGGTTTCGACGATCACTGATATCGTTTTTACTTTCCTGTGTTCCATCCTGAGAAACCGAGAATTTCCCGAACACTACCGTAGGTTTTCTTTCCCACACTTTTTCCTCTCAACGCGCCGTGGGTGAGCAGCAACGCGCAACAAGTTTTTTCTCCCGGTGGAATCCGCCCTCTTTTTCCCTTCTCGATTTTTCTAAGTCGAATCCTTCGATCTGGGCTTTAGGGTCTTGCCTCGGTACCTAACATCCTCCTTCCATGGGGCCCGGATGGGAATGCGCGAGTTCCCTTTTCCAACTGTTCATTCTTTTTTTTTGTCCTTTTTTCAATCTTCCTTTGCATTATTTCAGGTTAACTGCCGCGCTGAGCACCTAACCGAAATCTCTCTCTTTTCAACTTTTGTTGTTTCGATTCATTCGTGCATCAGAGTTAACCCCTATGTATTTCTTCTACCGTTTTTTGGTTTCCCCCCCCCCGCAACCCCCTTTTTTCTGACCAGTGACCCTTTGAATCCCACTACGAACTTTCAAGGCCTATTTAATTGTGTCGTCCGATGAAGATACACGAAAAGCCCTTCCTTGCTTTTCATTTCATCTCTCCCACAAGTGTCTCGAGTCTCGTTCCTCCCCGATTTCTCTTCCCCCTCTGACCCGACTTGTTTGAGTTGGCTGAATATGAAACGTATGAGCTACGTCTTTCGCGGTTTTCTGGACGGGGTAATCCTGTCTCGAATCCTCAGGTTTCTTTTTCCCCTTCCCCCCCCGCACCCACCCCGGTTTTCACCCTTGCAACCGCTCCCTGTCATTGTGACAGTAAGGCCGTCCATCTTATCACCGCGGTCGAATGACTCCACGAACCATCCGCAATTAGATTTACACATTCCTACCAGCCCGCCGTGGCTCTCTGCGAGCGATATTCCCGACATCCCCCAGTCGGTGGCGCTGCGGGTTCTCCCCGTCCCGTTTGACACACTCTCTTCTCAAGGTTTTTTGATCATTCAGGTATTAGCCCGGCACCTCTGATATCAGACACCAACTCAGTTTTTTCGCGGAGCTCCCAAATTACCCTGGTTAAATCCCCCTCCCTCTCCATCTCCACCCATTGACTCACTCTCCCCTACCCCTCCTGCCTACCATTCATCCCTCTCCTCAACTACTCCACCCCTCCATCCCCCCCTCAACTTCTTCTCTTCCCCCCCCCCCCCCCCCCCCCCCCCCCCCCCCCCCCCCCCCCCCCCCCCCCCCCCCCCCCCCCCCCCCCCCCCCCCCCCCCCCCCCCCCCCCCCCCCCCCCCCCCCCCCCCCCCCCCCCCCCCCCCCCCGGCCTTAAGTGAATTGTTATGCTATGTATTTCGGGCCTCCTTCTTCTCGAAGCCTTCCTGGCACTCGTCTGGCCGGATAGCTTCTGCCGACAACCCGCTCAGTCCCTCCTTTCTTTGTTGCCCCTCACAGTGCTTTCGTAAGTCTTCTATAACCTTACCGAGTATGTAGTGCCACGACAACTCACAACGATTCTCTTTTTTTTTTCGCGCATCGCACATATTTCTTTCCCCCTCATCTTAATCTGAGCTCTTGTCCTCCGGGACACCTTTTAACTTCCCTTTTCCCTTGCCGAAAGCCAACACCTATGCGCCCAGCCCAATACCGGTTCAGAGTAGTAGAGACCTTTTTCACCACTCCCCTTTCCCTTCGGCGTTTGCACCCTTTTCTTGTCGAGCAAGGTGCCTCCAGCTCTTTTACGGTCCCGGTCCGGACCGGGATCTTTTCCTTTTCTTTATAATTTTGTCCCCGTCTTGTAATAGGCGACTTTCCACTGAAACGTTTCCTGGGCGGGCGATCTTTCCTTTCACCACCGTTCCCCCCGATGAAACCACCCCCACCGTACCGTGTCACCACGTTTTTCCCAAGCGGTTACTTATTGGCCGACAATTTCTTTTCTTTCTTCCAACCGTTTTTTGTGTGCTTGGGGAGTTCGCATCGGGCGGCCAGCGCGTACGACGTAGGTAAAGCCGTCTGCTTTGCGACTTCCCTCTTGGACTGGACTGAACCATATCTCCAATACAAGGTGAAGAGTGGCCTTTCAATTTCCCCTTCCAGTATTCTCCTCTCATATTTGACGCCGATAGCCAGAACTTTTATGGGTGCTTATGAGTAGTTTTCAATAGTTTGGCTTTTTCCATGCCCCCACCCGTGTTTTCACCGCTGCATGATTAGGGCCCCATAAACCGCCGACTTTCGCACTTTTAGAACTTCACCCCGCGAACCTCCTTTCGTGTCGACCTTCAGGTTTAGTCCGACCCTAATTCCCAACAGCTGACTGTTTCCCATGTGGGGTTTTCCACCTCTGTGCTGGACTGGCGCGTGCCTCTGTGCATGTGGTCCATTGCCTCTCTCCCAGAAACGTAACGTCTGCTCCCCCCGTCCGCGGGGAAGCGAGAGCGAGACATATCGATTGCTTCTGCCTCACAATCTTTTAAGGTGCGAACGTATCACTTTGCCCACGTCCTCCGGATGCGGTGGAGGCTGAGTGTTTTTTTTCTGGGCTTAGGGACTCACCCGGGGATTCGCGGCCGAGCCGCCCTATGAGCAATGACCATTCCGGCACCTTTCCGACGCGTGGAAACTAAGCTTGAGCGCTTCATGGTTTTGAAAGTTCGCCCGACCATTTTCCCCAATCAGGCCTGGTGCCATTGTTTTGAACATGTGACCCGAGTTCGTACGGTAAGCCTTACGTGTCTTTTTTTATTCCCCCACCCCCCTTCGCTATTTCCGTAAGGCAGTACAGTTACGTTACGGCCTTTTCCTTGGCCATTCAGGCTTTTCTTGTCTGGGGTACTAGACTACCCCCGTTTTTCCTAAGCCTCTCCCTGTTTTTCCAAGCCACCCCATGCGTCACCCCATTCCCTTCGTCTATCCCCCACCACGCCTAAGGTTTTGGCGGGTGGCCGGACTACACTTTTTGGCGGTTTCCTGCGGGGCTCTATTCCTTAAAGGACTTTTGTTTGTATTTCCTTCTCCCTTGGGCCAAATTTTCTTCCTATCCTTGGATCCCCAATACGTGTGTACCCTTTTTTTCCTGTTGCAGCAGGTCCATGATGTGGATCGCATACCGATTTGCCCCTAGCCAAGGCCTTTTGGACCGGACGCAAGCACTTTAATGTTCTCTATCGTCTTTCCCCCCGGGGGCTTTCCTTGACCCCATTTCGTCAGTGGCAGGCGCGTCTCTCTCTCTTTTGTGAGCTGGCTTTTCTCAATGAAGCCCCCTGCGTAAGCCGTGTATAAATGTGCTATTACTCCCCTCTCTTTTAAGAAAGTAGTTATAGGATTTTCTTGCTTGCCGGGCCGGCATATGAAAACTCCTCTCTGTTTTTTCCCTACTGTACCCCCCCCATTGACAAATACCCATGCTGATCCTCATGTGGTGCTCCCGTTAGCCATCTGCATGGATCGGAGTGGGCCGTTGGTGATCGGCGTGTAGGCCCCTGCCTTCTACTTGAATATTCCCTCCTTCTTACCCCGCCCCATATATCCAATATTCTCGCTCCCCCTCCCCAGTTTATCAAGTTGGTCGTAAAAACTACGGGTCCCCTGTATTTGGCACAATGTGCGTCGCCTCGCTCGGAGGTTCGCGATCGCGCGTTGTTTCCTCCTGCCCCCCACGAGACCAGCTTCTTTGGCCCCTCCTAAGCGCTACCGGCCCCCTGAAAACTTACTTTAGGCCTTTCTCTACGGGGGTCGCATCCCCTCCCCCCCAAAACCACCGGTACCAGCCGCTTGTAGCGCATCTTCACCAGGTTCACCGCCCGCAATTATCCCCCTGGGAAGAAAGTCTTTCTTATTTCACCCCCCCTAACAGGTCGTTGCCCAACGTCTGTCCTAGCGCCTCACTCTCTGGTCTTTCCACATGACTTCCGTCTGGTCACATTTGGTTTTTTTTTTCCCGTTCCGGACTATGGATGCCTGCCCTCGTCTCCCAGCGTACCCGTGGCAGCCGGCCCACCCCATCGCTCTATTCTATTGGCGGTGGACCACTTGGTCTTCTTTCTTTCCGGCTTCCGACTTCGCAGCGCTCCCTCACGCGGTCTTTTTTTCTTTTCTGCCTCCGATTTGCCGCTGGTTCCACCACATTCACGATCTTTTGACCACTCTCTTCCCCTCAAATTTTTCTCTCACCCCAATAAGAGACATTTCCTTGGTTTCAACAATCGTGACTCTTGAGCGTTCTCACGATGGTTTTCAGTGCTGACCCCGTTTTCCGGGCAAACCTAGTACGCATCGGTATGTGTCCTTTCCCCCGTCGTTCTTTCCGAATTTTATCCTCATTGCCAACCATAAACAACAGCAAAGCCCGAAAGGGCTCATCCAACCCTTCGTCCTATCGTCCCCTGTCGAAAAACTTAATTTCCTTCCCTCGAACGACCCTTTCGGCGCTTCAATACGGTGGACCTGGTCCGTTTTTCCCCCTTTCCCGCATAGCGTTTTTGGCGACTCCGGACGGCGTTTCTCGGCGCGCTTTTCCTTTCCGTTCACGCCAACCTTCGGTTAGATCCACGGCAAAGCAATTTCGCGCAAGGAGGTCCCGAACCCGCTTTTTTCCCCCCACTTGTCCCTGAGAATTTTTTTTTTCCTTTTGTCATCGTTATGTATTTTTTCATCGCCGCCTTTTTACCCTCTGTGTTTACTCCCTCTTCATTACACCCGGGATGAAAATAAACATTTTTCCCTTACACAATCGCTCCGGAATTCCCTACTGGCCCGTAATCATAAGTTCTTCACTTGCTCGCATCCATCCCCAGTGGGGCAACCGAAAGTTTTTTTGACCCACTCCAGCCGTTTTTTTTTCTGTGCTCTTCTTTCTTGTATGTTTTTCTCCTGTCTGTGTTTGTTTCGCTGAGCGTGCCGTTTTCCCTTTTTTTGTGTCGACCGACCACTCTTAGCGTAATTGTCTTTGCGCCATGTGCCGGTAGGGAAAACGAACGAAACTCAGTTAGTTCTCGTTTTTCTTGCCTTGTCTGCTTCGCCTTCTCTCTTTTCCCCCCGACATTTTCGTACCTGACTTTCCCCCCGTAGCAAAGACGTGATTTTTCCTCAAATCCTTTAGACCTACATTCTTTTTTGCACTTTCCCCTCTAACGTCGGAGCCTTGACATCCCGCTTCGAGACTATTCTCCCTTTCTTCTCAAGCATAAGGGATTTCCTCGCCTCCTTTTCCCCCAGGTTCCGCTCCGCGTGGGCACGTTTCTCCCTCGTTTTGCGTCCCTCTCCCTTAGGCTGTCTCAGACCTGAATGATCTTACTGATTTTTTTTTCTTTCTTTCTTCGCGTTCGAACCCCGTGCCTCCTTTACCGCAGCTCCCTTTTGAATGGGAGGCTGTTGCACTCTCTCATCCGATTCTGTTACGGGTGATTTCACATCTCCTTGCGGCAAAGGTTTTTTTCCCCCTTGAGCAGTTGAGGACGCTGGTCAAAGGCTCTTTCTTTCCCCCCCGGGCATCATACTTTTTCCATGTAACAATCCATGAGCGTCACCCTCTCCTTCCCTCTTTGCGCATCGTTGCCCAAGCTTTGGGCAGGACTGGATCCGCTCCCTCGAGAACCTCGAGCTTTCCCCTTTCCACCCTTCCTCCTAGAAGTTGCACGAAGGAAGGGGTCCCTCCTTCCGCCCCGCTCTTCGGTTCCTTTCCTCCTGCCTTTGCGCCATCAATCGTTGTGCTACGGAGAGTTTTTTCCTTCTTTTTCCGCTGCATCGTTACCGTCCCCCCCCATTTAATGATCCGTTGCTATTTCCATGGCCCTCGGCGGTTCTTGCAAGTTTCCTTTTCCCCTTTTCAGCTTTTGTCATGTTCCGGGGTTTTACGTCCTTCAACGACATCCTTGCATCACTTAGCAATTTTTTCCCCTTGAATCCTTCTTTTTCTACTTGTTGGGTTGCTTTTCTCTATTTTTTCCCCCTAGTTGCTAGTTTTTTGCTAATGAAATATGTTCCCGTTCTTGACGTAAGCAATTCCCCTTCCCTGCGCTCTGCATTCCCCTCCCGCCGGTGCGCATGGAATATGCCTTTTCTTTTTAACCCTTTATCAGCTAAGACACCTCCCCTCCCTAAGGATTAGAACCCCTTAGAAACAGTGTTCCTATTCTTTCTCCATCGTGCAGGCTTATTCCCCCTCCGATTGCGCGTTGATGTCTGACCACGTCTGCGTTTTCTTCACAGGTTTGAAGGGACTCTTCTTTTTTCGTTGCTTATAGGGTCTGCGGCGTCCCCAGTCTTTCCAATTTTTTTTCTTTTTTTCCTTCATCTGATCGTAGTCAACTCCCCTGGGCAGTTTGACCCCCTGATTCTGTTTTTTCTCCCGCTTTCGCCTGCTCCCTGCCCAACTGCATTTCCTCCCGGAGATTTTTTCGATCACTCGTCTAGTCCTAGCTTTCGTTGTATCTCCTTTCCCCCCCGCATCGTCCGGTGGGCGCTGACCCCCGGTTTTCTCCCCGTCGAATTTCCCTCCTTCCCCCTTAAGAACCCCTTAAGGTCATCCCCAGCCAAGTGGCCAATTTTTTTCCCGCACTGAAGATTCTCAAACGTGCCCTATTGAGCGAAATTTAACCTGGGCCTTTGAGTGCATCTTTTTCTGACGCCTGGCAAATTTCTACCTATTACCTCCCATCACGGCCGGGAGGCTTTTAACTTCTTAGCTTCCGACAACCTTTTTTCAAACCCTTTTCCTCCTTCTTCCAAAGGTGCCAATCACAGTTTCGGGAAGTCTTCTACTTATTTCGGAACCTTTTTCTCCATACCGAAAAGTAGCCCCCAAGATACCTCCTGAGTTTATCTTTTTCCCCCCCCAAGAATCAGCCTCTTCCCTTAAGATTTTTATCTTTCCTTACTCCCCCATGTTTCACCTTTTCAAGCCTCTCCCTGAACGCTCAGCGAACCATAGCCCTCTTCCCCTACCCCTCAGGTTCAGAATCTTAGCCATTCCCACACACTCTGGCGTCAATTTTCCTTTTTGGACCTTTCAAGGTTGCTCTCCTTTCTTACGGTTTGTCGAAGCAGGGTCTCCCATGGCCGGTCGCTGGCTTTTCTCCTCTCCCCTGCTTTTTAATCGCGATTTATAACTTGCCCCGTTTCCTTTTTCAGAGAGGGCCCTCAGTCATAAACTTTTTATGAACATCCCCCCGTGCCCCCTTTCCCAGTGTCCAAAACTCGGTTCATTCCCTACTGGCGGGACTTTTTTTGCGTTTGACGGATTTCTAGTTTCAAGGGTTCCGACGCATCGGTCAGACGTTCTGACTTCCCTCGACTCCCCAGTAATTCTTTACAGCGGTCAACTTCTATCCCTCCCCTTAGTTTCGCTCCGTGGATATCTTTCGAAACCTTCTCCCCTCCTCTATATTTTCCGACGCGCCTCTTTCGACTGTAGGTTGCTTTCTCTCTTTTTCAGTTCTTACTAGTCTTGGCTGTGGTTATTTTTCCCCACTTCTCTGGGCTGATACCGCGCCCCTCTTTCCTTATTTTTTTGAAACATAACACCCGTCTTGGAGAGATATTTTTCTCTTCAGCCAGGAGGACTCCGGTATTTTCTACGTTAAGGTTTTCACGATTTTGACTGTAGGGGCCATCTGAATTCTTTGGGTTTTTCGCTCATTTTCGAAAGAGCTGGCCGTCCGGGCAGATTGTGTTGTGGTTTTTTCTGTAACGAAGTCCTCCCCTTTTTAGAGTTTCGGAGAAGTCGAGCCCCCACTTTCCGACCTTTTTTCTTGCCAGAGGTCCTCACCAGCCTGCCCATCATCGAGTTTTTTCCTTCAAGAGTACTTATGGATAGGGAAGAGGTTTTTGGGCAAGTCCTCCCGCATGGCCCTTGAAGCGCATGGTGGACCGTTTATGAACACCGAGTCTTTTCCTCACGTTTCCTCGAGAGATTTCCCCCCTTCCTTATTCCCCCTCCACCCTGCCAACAGGATGCGGCTTCCCCATTGGAGGTTCGGTCCTTCGATTGACCCCCAATGAATTCTTTTTCTGTTTTGTGGCTTTGGTCCCAACCCACCTCGCTAATTAAGTTCCCCGTTTTTTTTTGGACCTTCCGGTACCGCTTCGGGCCCAGTTTCTTGTCTTTGGTTACGCATTACACTTTCATCGGACGCATTCGCATGTTCCCCCACCTTGGTCCCCACTTCCATGGACTTTATTCCCCCTCCAACACCTCTCGTTTTAGGGGGGGGCCTCAAGATTGGCGATTGTTTTTCGGCTGTCCATTACTTTTCAACTTCGGGGAGCAGTATTTCCTCCGGGACACCATCCCTTCCGTCTACCACCCCAAGTGTTTAGCACCACAGGAGTCATCAGGGCTGTGGTCCTCGGTTTGCGTGGATTTTTTTCTGTCCAAGGATCGTTAGTGTTCCGGCGTGCACGGCACGCTTCATCCTCCTTCCTGCTCTCCTCTAGCGTATTATACGGGGTCTTTTACGATTGGAGTAGTGACCCCCAGTTTGAATCTCCTCTCTCCTTTTTTTTTTCTTCTCTTCACTCTCCTGGGCCCATGAACTAATGCGCGGAACCCCCGTCCCTTTTCTCGTCTCGATTCGTAAGACAGTGTGACCTTCCGTGCAAGTTCCCGGCCCCTTTCCCCTCCTTTTTGTTTCCTGACTTTCCATAAAATCTGTCACTTCGCCCCCAGACCATTCCGATTGGTTCCCATTAACACCGATTGTTGGTGCCCCGCCTTTTGGAGTGAAGTTTTTCCTCTTGATGCCCTGATCCCTGAAGTCCTTTTGATTGAATTTTTTTTTCCCCCCCAGTACAATGCTATCTTCCCCCCCCCATATGTATTCTTACTAAAAGCCACCACCCTTAGCGTGGCGGCCCTTAACTTCCAGGTCCATGTTCTTTGGGGACCAATTTTTGGATCTCCGATAGTCATTGTCGCTGCCCCCTCTCTCAATTCCCCCCAAAGACCATCCAAGCTTCTGTGCCCATAGCTTCCCCTTTGGTCAGTGAAACTTTCCTGCTGGACCTAATCTCTACTGGTTTTAGCCTCCATCCAAAAAAATCCTCCTTCTTTTTAGTTCTCTTTTTTTTTCCAGGTTCAGAACCGCTCTCTCCATGGGGGTTTTCTGATTGATTTCCCCATGTCTCCCGTTTGGAGCAATTCCTTTCCGTTGGCACAGCCCTTCGTTCATTGACCCATGTTTCAACCCCCTTCGTAGCTGATCGGTCAGCTTAACCTTTCTGTCAATTCCTCCCCCTTCTCTCCGCTGTTAGCCGGCCCCGCGCCCTTTCGCGATATTCGTATTGGGATTTTCCTTCTTTTTAGCCCCTGTCCCCAATATTGTCGGCAGTCTGCTATTGATGTCTTCGCTCGTCCGCGCTCCTTGCGGCATTTTTCTTTTCTCTTTTTTTCTGCATCCCGATCTGCATGACTGGAGTCCCCCCACATGCACGATCTCGGATGCTTTTCGAACAATGTTGACGCGCCCCCCCCCCCCACTACGAGTTCCGATTGTACTGGCCTGAGGCCAAATATCTTTCCCCGCTTCCTTTCGTCCACCAGATTGTCCGCCGTCCGTGCGCCTTTGCCAACTCCTATCTTCGCTGTTATGTTGCCCTTATTTCATTTCCCCGTTTCCTTTTTATCCTCCAGAGCACATTGCCATAAACACAGCACTGATGACCGGCGCTCCCCAAATTCCAGTTCCTGCTTCCTGGCGAAAACTAGGGTTAATTTCTTCAGACTGCCGTTTCAATTCGAAAGAGCCCTTGAACTAATTGCTTTTCCCCTCTTTGGTTACCGCTCCAGTTGGCCAGCTTACTTGCTCCGTCGTCGCGTAGCAGCCTTGTCACCGCTTCCCATTCCCTTCCCCCTCCCCCACCTTTTGAAGATCCAGTAAGACTTTGTCGCAGCCTTCGGAAATCCTTTTTTTTTCCCCCCCTGTTTTTTTTGCACGTAGTTGGTGCTCCGGGACTGATGTGATTGTAATTTTTTACCCGGCACCTTGCAGTACCCCTTCCTCCCGTTACACAATCCGGGGAATGAACCTAACTAACCTTAGATCTTTTCATTCTGGCCTGATCCCTGCTTTCGAAACTGTCCTAGACTCGATAAGCCGGTTTTTCCCCCCTCCTCCCCCCATTGTCACCGCTGAATGGACGCCTCGTTTTTTTTTTTTTGACATGTTCCCTTCTTCCCTCTCCTGAATGGGGTTTCTTTTTTCAGGCTTCTGATGGAGCGGGCCGTTGATCTACCTTTTTGAAAAAAATATGTGACCTTCCTCATTGTTTCTTCGTTCCGATGTTGGGTCCGTGGAAACGAAACGAGAAACGTAGGAGGATAGTGGTTGTGTTCCTGTCGGTCTGGGTAGCCTTCCCCCCTTTTCCGCCATTCTCAAGTTCCCGACCCCATTCCCGAGACATCTTTCCTTCCGGGTAAATTGGACAATTTTTTTGTCGGGCATTTCCTTCCGTCCCCCCTGAATTGAACCTGCCTTCTTTCGAGGTGTGCCCTTTTGTTCCTTCCCCTAAGCATTAAAAGCATCGAGAATGGACAGTTCTCCTTTTCTTCTCTGAGTCGCTTCGTTGGCGACAGTGAGTGCCAATTGTCTAAGGAATGATCTTCTTAGAGTCTTCCCCCCCCCGTGTTTGAAAGACCACGGTCTCCCGCAGCGCCACCGCTTCTTTATGTTTCCTTGCCACGATACTGGGATTATCTCCCCCTCCGTAGAGGTTTCTTCAAATATTCCTCCTGAAATTTGGCCTTTCTGCCTACCCTGGGCATCAAAGCTTTCTGTTCCCCTTCTTGACTCACAAGCCCTGAGTTTTGCTACCCCTTCTAATGAGTTTGCCCCATCGTTGACTGTTCCCCCTCTCCCCCCGAGAGCAACGACAGAGCTCTTCTTGCCCACACCGTAAGCTCGCAGTCGTGTGTCAGCCGTCCTCCCTGCGCCAATTCTTGTGGCATAATTCAGCATGCCCGTCCCCCTTCAGATCGACGCCTTGCGAGAGTTCTTTTTCTCTTTCCTGTGTAGCTGCATCGGTTACCGCCTCACAATTAATGATCGTGCATTTTTCGCTTTCTTTCCTGCCGCGTGCCGCTGTCAGCTGTTTCCTTTCCCCCCCCCGGTGTTAATCCAAGGAATCCTTGCACATTTAGAAGGGCTTGCCCCAATTTGACAAAT
>Ga0179593_1651007_pt1 | contig 15571 bp, 26 predicted proteins | sample CZODoug2_1_08_16_FD_185931 | JGI IMG/M metagenome (GOLD analysis project Ga0179593, IMG submission 185931) | Vadose zone soil fungal communities from Angelo Coast Range Reserve, California, USA - CZODoug2_1_08_16fungal (PacBio error correction) | ecosystem: Environmental > Terrestrial > Soil >... | reverse complement strand
CCCTATTGTTAAGACGGAGGTTTTGCGCCCCGCTTTCTGCTAAAGGACGGGGCCACCACCCCTTATCAAGGGTTTCCCCTTTGGTACGCCCTTTCCTTACAAGCATAAAGCGCCATAGCTCTTTCCCCTTTCCCCCCCTTTTCCTGTTTTGTTTGTTGGAGGGATCTTTTTGAAGTGTGCGCTTCCGTTTTTCCTCAAGGCGTTTCCCCCCCCCTTGCTTTGACATCCCTTTTAAATAATTTTGGGGTTTTTTTTTATTCACAGTAAGTGCAAAACCCCCGTCCTATCAGTACCCCCTTGTTTTAAGGCACCCTGTCTTCCTTTTGGTTCCCAGGACTTTCTAGTTGTAAGGGTTTGCCCCCCTGTATCTGATGTTTTTTTTGCTAAGTGCTTTGGCCCTCCCTGTTTTTTTTTTTTTTCGATTCTTTGGGGGTGTTTGAGCCCTTTTTTTTTTATGTCCGATCCAGCCCTTAACTTATCAGCCCCCTTCGACCGGACCCCACCAAAGGTTTTCCGTTTCTCATTTCAAGTGCTTTGATTTTTTTTTTTCCCCTCAAGGATATTGTTCCTTTGACCTTTTTTCAAGTTATTGTTCCTCCTTGGGTTGGTTCTTGGCCCTTCTCCCCCCTCCACGTGGAAAAGGGAGAGTCTTCGTTCCAGGTCACTTGTGTTTGGCAATTTTTTTTTTTTTTTTTCTTCTGAAACCCTTGGGGGTTGGTGGGGGTTTGTTTTTGGGGTTTTTGGGGGGGTAGTTTTTTTTTAGTTGCCTGGTTTCCCTGACCCCCGTGGGATGGTCGGTGCCCAGCTAGGGAAGGGCCCCCCCCCAGACTTAGCATTGAGTTTTCCCTTTCCCCTTTTTGGTTTCCTCCCCCGAGGAGTTTCTGGGTCTAGGGGTTTTTTGTTTTTTTCCATTTTTGTTTTTTCCCCTTTTAGGTCCCCCCCTTTCTCTTAGGCCTGTCTGTCCTCCTTCTTCGGACTGCTTTTTTTCCTTTGGGATTTGTGCTTTTTTTGGCCTGGCTTTTCTTCCCCCGGGTCCCGGCACTGTGGCCCCTTTTTGTCCAACTGTTTTTTCCGCCCAATTGATTTTTTTTCCCCCCTTGGTTTTTTCCCGGCTGTTTTGCATACCCCCATCAATTCTGGTTGGTCCTCCTGAGGCTTTTCCCACCCAGGCTTTGCTTTGGGGACCCTCCCTTTTTCGTTTGCCGCCTATCCTTTCCCCCCCTAAGGGGGCCCTGTTGGTGCCGTAATTGGCCAGGGCTCCCGTTTTCTGGGGGTTTTGGGGCCGTTTCACGTTTATGGTTTGCTCAATAATTTCATGGGCCGCCCCTTATTTTTTTTCCACGTAGTTCTTTCCCCCCCCCCTGCCCCCCTTTTTTTGATTTTGCCACCACAGGGTGCTTGTCCCCCTTTCCCCGGGTCCCCCCCTTTCCCGGCCCCCCTGTCTTTTCCCACCCTTCGTGCCTGCCCACAATGTTGTCCCTCCCCCGTCTTTTTGGCTTCCTCCCCCCAGGCACGCGCTCTTTATTTTGGTTTTGACCCCCCCGTGCCGTTGGATGGGCTTGTTGGGCCCCCCTTGTCCATTTCTTGGGGTTGTTTCTTTTTTTTTTTTTCACGACCTTGAGTTCTTGCCTTCCTGGGAAGTTGGCTGGTTGTGCCCAAGGCCGGTTCTTGCCACCTGCCGGTTAAATTCCAACGACCTTTTCCCAAGTAGCCTAACCCCCCCTGTTCTTTTTGTCCCCCCAGGAAATAACGGGTTCTGGTGGCCGAGGCCCCGGTTTTTTTGGGGGCAGGCTGGTTTCAAAACTTTTTTTGGTTTTTCTTTTTTGAGCCAGTTTCTTTTTTTTCCTTGATGAGCTGTGAGCGCGCCGTATGACCACTAAGGTGGGTGGGACCGTCTTTTTCCTGCGGGCCTCATCACTTCCTTCTTTCATGGTTCATTTCCACCCTCCCCTTTCCTTGGCATATAAACCCCCCGATTATCGTTTCATGGCCGTGCTTTTTTTTTCCAACCGCGTCCTTACCTCCCCCTTTTTCCCCTGTCTACATAATTGGTCCTTAACGACACGCCATAAAACTTTTTCGGTCTTTGTTCAAATGGCCCCAGTTTTCTTTGGATTTCGCGTCCCGTTGGGTTTTTTTTTCCGGTTTTTTTTTTTTTTTTTTTTTTTTTCTTTTCCGCGGGACACCTCTCCCAAAACGGCCCTCTCTTTTCCCCAGTGTTTATCACGTCTTATTTTTTCACGCGCCCCTTCTTCCTCCCGACCGTTTCCTCTACGTCTCCCCCCTTTTAAGGCAGGTTTTCGTTTTTTTATGGTCCCGTTTTAAGGGGTTCTGTTGACTTGCCATTCTTTGGCCACTCGTTAATCCATAGGATTGGCCCACCCCAGCCCTGGTCCCCCCTTTTGTGTTTTCAAGTGGAGCTTTTTAACCCCCCCTTTAGGTTTCCACCTTGCTTTCAGGGGCTTCCAACCCATCGGGCTCCCACAGGCTTACCACCCCCCGCTTTTTTACAAAAAAGCCCCACTGAGATTTTGGTCCGGGGGAACTTGCCTCGTTTTTTCCCCCCCCCCCACCAGCCTTTCGTGGTTTTCATATTTTTTCCCCCTGCCGCGTTCCAATCCCGATGTTGTTTTTTGTGCCCTTTGACACCCCTGGGGACGCTCAGGGCCCGTTTTCCATCACCCCTTTCTTCCCCCCACCACATTCATTGTCCCCCCCTTTCCCATAGCCCCCAGGTTCCCCTTGGAGGGTGGTGACCTCATTTGGGCGATTCCCTTCAGATCTTTTCTTTTAGCCCTGCAGGCCATGATCCCCCTCCCCCCAGGTTGGGCCCCAGCGTGCGGTGTTCCCGGTTGTTTCGGCCCGTCCCCTCCCAACTAAATGGCTGGCTCCATTTCTGGCCCCCTTTCAGTTCTTCCCGTTTTCTACTTGGTCCGGAGGGCTCGATTGAGTTCCCATTCCGGCCGCTTGTTTGCATCCTTTGACCTCTCTGTTTCAAACGGACCACTTTTGGGTCCCTGGGGCGAGGCCAGGGGGTTTGATTTTTTTCCTAGGGTTTTGTGCGAAAACTCCTCTGGAAAGGGCTTTCCCCGGGGCCCGGGATCCTGCTTTGTCTTTTTTCGGGCCCCGGACCCGTCCCCCCTCCTCTTTTTTCCCTTGGACCCCGCCACCCCCCCACAAGCTTTTCCCTGAGCTTTTCAAGTGGTTTGAAAGTTATAAATTCATTATTTCCTCCTTCCTTTCCTGTTTTTTTTCTTCGCACTGGGGGAGACTTAACCTTTTCTTATGCCCCGTTGCCTGTTCCTTTTTTTGGGGTCGCTGCTTTTTTTTCTGAGTTCGTTTTAGGGCCGCTGCCGTCTTTTTTCCCAAGGGGGCCCTGGGGCGAACAGTTTTCTTTCTTGGTTTTTCGGCACCCCCCCGTCGACTTTTCCGTCTGGTCTCGTTTTTGGTTTTGTGGGTACGCGTCACTACAGCCTCGGATTGCCAAGCTTTTCCCTTATTCCCGCGCCCCGATTTTTTTTTTCTGGACCCTACCCGTAGGAACACGGGTTTCACCCTCCCTTTCCCAGGATGAGGGCCCATTGGGGTATGTGAGGGTTGGGCGGCCGACAAAACCGGGCTGGGTTTCCCAGGCCTTTTTCCCCCCCCCAAATGGCGTTTGGGTGTGTGCGCTTGTCCTTTTCCCCCAGTTCAGATATGCCGCCGTTTTCATTTCCTCCCCCCACCCCCCTTTCTTATCCCCTCGTGGTCGCTTCAGTGCCGTGGGGCTTGGCTGTTGCTTTTTGTTTTTTTTGTACCTTGGTGATGGTCCCCCCTTTTTCTTTGGGTCGTTTCCCCTTTTTTCTTTGAAAGCCATGGGGGCGGCGGCCCGTTCTCCCGTGGCTGGAACTTTGTCTGGTTCCCCCTTGGTTCAAGAATTCGTTCTTTGTCCTCTTCCGCGTTGATCTTTTTTTTTTCCTCGTCGTTTTTTTCGTGGGAAGGGGTTCCGTTTTCCCAATTGTGCCCGCCTGTGCGCTCCCTGTTTTCCCCATTTTTATTGTCGATTACCGTTTTTCTCCCTTGAACTTTCCTTAACAACCCCCCTCCGAAGACCTACCGGGGACCCTGTTTTGTTCCAAAGTCCCGTAGAGTATTCGGCGTCGGCCGTGGCTCGGGTTTTTTCTTTCAAGGGTGGCATTTAAAACCTTTATCCCCCCCTTTTTCCATCTTTCGCGAGTTTTCTTGCCAGGAGCCCTTTCCTTTTCCCATCTCTTTCTTGTTGGGACCCTTTAATTCTACCCCATTTACGTTATTTTTTGCCCCCCCTAATTTTTTTTTTTTCCCGCGCGGTAGGACCGATTTAGTCAGTAGGGCCGTGGGGCGGGTGCGACTTGGCTTACCTTCCCCGTTGCGTCTTTAGGTTTTTTCCCCCTGAGGCCCCTCATGGGTCGTACCTTTAACCCTGAACCCGTTTTTTTTTTTTTTTTTCTGAAGGTTTGTTCCTCAAGGGGGGCCCCGGAATGGGTTCCCTAGTCGATCCCTTTTACTGTTCCCCCCCAACTGTACCTTCTGTCCATCTTTGTTTCCCCTCTACCCTGGCTCCCTTACCCCCCAGGACCCTACTGGCAGGGGCCGGCCTCCCCTTTTTTCCGGTGAGAATGGGGACTCTCCCCCCCCCCTTCCTGTTTGCAGGGGCATGTCTTTACCCTTATTTCCAGGTGGGGTTTGGCCTCTTTTTATTCGTTTTGATTTTTTTGTGGCGGAACCCCTGTTTTTTCCCCCGGTCAGTATCATCGGGTTAAAACCGTCATTTGAGGTTTTTCGCGTTGTGCTTTCCAGTGGGCCCCTACCTTTTTTCCCTCAACGGGGGAAGTCCCCCCTTACTGTGATGACTACGAAGGTGGGGGTTTGGTGACCCACGTTCCTTTTTGTTCTTGCTTTCGGGCACCCCGCGGTTTGCTTTTCGGAAACCACTGCTGGGTGCTTTCCCCCGTTTTCGCCGGCTGTTTTTTTTTTTTCGTGGACCCCCCTTCACAGGTAAGCCCCCTGTTGAAAACTTGATGGCATTTGCAGGCCATTTCCCCTTTTTTTTCCCCCATTCTTGTTTGAGGCCCCTTGGGCCGAACCCCCTTTGGGGCCCCTATCCCAACTGTGGTAACAGGTCTCGTCCTGCGGTTTTTTTTTTTTTTTTCCCCCAAAGTGATTTGGTTCTTGATTTTTTTTCACCCTTCCCCCCCTTTCCAGTGGGGTTGCCGTTTCGGTGGACCTGTTTCCATGGTTGAGGCCCCCGGGTTTTTTCCCCCCCCCATCTGCTTTTCCACCCTTTCCCCCCCCGATTTCCAGCGCTCCCATTTCCCCCGCAGTCCTGCTTCCCACCCCCCACCCCCCCAGGGGCCGTCCGATTTTTTTTTTCAATAACGGAACCCCCCCTCCGGCCCCAGGACTTTCCCAACACGGAACTACAAACCCAGGGGCGGGTCTGCATTTTTTTTCAGCTGGGTGTCCCTTCCTTGCGGTGACTCCCCGACGCTTTTTTTTTTTCCCCCGTCCTTTTCACTCCCAAAACACCCCCTTTTTTCTGCTGACCCGGGCGACGTTTACGGCCCTTCCTTTTACCCCCCTGGACCACATTCCCCGGTTCCTTTGGTCGGCTAGGCGGCAACCCAAGCTTTTTTTTGTTCCCCCTTTCAGGTTTTTTTCTTTTTTCTCCCGTGGAATTTGTTTCCCTTTCCCCCCCCCGGGTGCCCGTTGGTCCCCCGGTGTCGATGCTGCCCTTTTCGGGGCCTGTTTTTCTTTTTCCTTCCCCCAGATGCGGACACCCCTTGGCTGTTCTAGTGATGCCACGGTGGCGCCTTTTTTTCCGTGCTGGCGTTTTTTCATTAATTTCCTCCTCCGGCCCAACGGTGGGCATGTGCTTCCTCATCCCCCCCTCTTTGGGCCTCGGGGCCGTTGGTTCCAATTTTTTCTTGATTGTGTCCCAGGGGGACCGTTTTTCCACAACCAGTTTCTTTTTCCCTGGGCCCGTTTAACCCCTTTTCCCCGCGTCACCCTCTCTCTTTACCTTACCCCCCTTCCGTGTTATGTGTTTTATGAGACTTTTCTTTATTAATTTTTTCAAAGGGCTCGAGTTTTTTCCGTTGGGGCAATGTTCCCGGATTTTTTTGGCGTTCCTGCCTCTTCTTTTTTTTTAGCACCCCTTATTTTTTCCCCGGGGGCATGATGTTTCCTTTTTTATGGGCATTTTTAGGGGGACCCTGGGGACCATTTTTTCGTCTTTTTTTACTCCTGGTACACCTTTTTCCCCAGTTGGCTTTCCGGTTGAAAATGTTTCTCCGATTGCATTTTTTTCTGTCCACTGGGGGGCCGTCTTCAGGTTTTTTTTTTTTTTTGGGGGGTGGAACCTCTTTTACCCCTTCAGGGCCCACCACATGTTGTCGGTGGCGGTTTTCTTTTCTCTTTGCCATTTTTTATTTTTTTCCATGTCCGGGTGGACAAGGACCCGGTTTTTGGCATGTTTTCCCCCCCCTGTGCGGGGTCGGGGCCCTCCTCCCTTCCCAAAATTGGAACAGGCCTCTTTGAGTTTGGTTTTTTCTTTGATAGGTTTAATGGCGTTTACAAGTTTTTGAACTCTACTGGGTTGTGGTTATTAAAGGGTTAACAGTTGCCTTTTCCTCAGTTTTACAGTGTTGATTTTTTCAAGAGCCGCTTTTTTTCCCCCCCTATCACTCCAAATTGGTTTTTTTTTTTCTTTTTTTCGAATGGTTTTATGTTACCTTTGTTCTTGGGTGGTCAAAGGGGCTGTCTTTTTTCACCCCCCGGTGCTGTTTTTTCCTCGGTTTTCCTCCCTGACGGACTTTTGATGTAGTTCCTTTTCCTTTCAATGCTGTTTGGAACTTTTTGATCATATTATGACCCGTTTTTTTGGGGGGGAAAATGGGGAGTAAAGGCGTTTTTTTTTTCACTGACTCGTCCCTAGGGGTGCAGTTTCCTTCATCGGAATTTTCCACCCCCTCCGAAAGTGATGAATTTTAACCTCATATTGTTTTTTGTTCCCAAGTCTTTTTTCAATTGCTTTCTTCCTCCCCACAACAATCTTTTTGCTTGGTGGTGTTGCCCCCCATTTTGGTTCCCCGTTGCCCGCTTCGTATACCTGAAAACGGGGGCCCGTGGGCCCTGTTTCCCCAGTTCCGGCTTTTTTTTGGCCCCAGGGGCTCACGTTTCTTGTCCGTGTGCCCATTTGCTCAAGCTCGTCGCACCTTTTTGGTTCCCTTCCCCCCAAGGCCGTGTTTTTTGCAGGTTTCTACCTTCCGTTCCCCCCCCGTCCCCTGGACCCTTGTGTCTGCGGACCCGTCCCCCCCCCCCCCCTTTTTTTCAAAGGCCCGGGCCTTCACCCCCCTTTTTTTTTAGTGCATTTCATTTTGTGTCGGGTTAACCCCCTGGCCCTTGAGAGGACGCTTCCCGTTTTTAATGGGACCGCTTTGGTTTGGACCGTTTTTGCGTTGCTTTTTTGCTCCTTTTCACGTGCTGGCATTTTTTTCCGGTTTCCGCCCCCCTGGTCTCCCCGCACCTTTTCATCCCCCATGGGTTTTTTCTTGGGGCTCTCTCTTTGCAACCTGCGTTAGTTTTTCTTTTTTTCTGCCCCCTTTTTGGCCCCCCACCTAAAACCCACTTGTTTGCGTTTTTCCCGGGGGCTGACCATCTTGTCCGCCGAGCAGGTTTTTTTTGAGGCCCTGATTGTCCTCCTTTAGATTTTGGCTTGTCTTTTTTTTTTTTTCACCTTCGACTAGGTGTTACATGTTTTTTCGTTTTTTTCCCCCGGCCTTTCGGTTTGGTTTCCATGTTGCCCCTATTCTTCCCCCCAAAATTGTTTTCCCTTGTTCCCACTTCTCTCTCCCGAGTCTGGGCGCCTGCCACGTTCAGGCAACCCCCCGCTCTTTTAATCGGCCCCCCCCCCCTCTTTCAAGTTGGGCGCTCCATTATGAACGTTAATTGGTCAACGGTTTTTTTGCTATCTTTTCCTTTTTTTCCCCCCCCCCCCTCCCCCAGGTACTTTTTTCCAGACTGGGCTGTTGTTTTTTTCTTTTCTGAAAAAATATCAGTTGTTATCACCCTTTCCCTTTCAAGTCACGCGATTTCCCCCTTTTTCTTAACCAGCTCTTTACGTTTGGGCTTTTTTTGGCCCTTTCATTGGTTGTTATTGTTCTACGTGTGATGGTTTTTCGTCTGGCCTGTCCCATTTTTTTTTCCCGTTGGGTCGTTTTTTTTTTTTCCCACCTTTTTCCCCCCGTTCGATTAAACCAGAAGCCAAGGCATGTCCACCTTTTTTTGGTCCCCCAAAGTGGGTGGCCTTTTTTTTTCTGGCCTTTTTTTTTTTTCCCTCAACACTCGTTGCACCCCCATGGCTTCCACCTGTTTTCCCTCTTTGACCCAATTCTGTCGGTTTTTCTTTTTTTTTTTTTTCGGGACAAAAGTTTTTCGCCTTTTTTTCCCCCAGGTGGCAAAGTTTTTTAGCTTCCTCGTTTCCTACTACGGATTTTGGCTCCTTTTCCCTTTTATTCACGGTCCCATTTTCCTTTTCCCCCTACCAAAGTAACACCCCTGGGCCCCTGCCCCGGGTCGCTGCCCGCCCTTTTGCGGTACTTTTCCCTTGTTGTGGTCCTTTCCCCCCTTCTTGAAGTATTTCCGGGTTGTTTTTTTTTTTTTCCGCAGCAAGCAGGGTTCGCCCACGGGCTTGCCAAGGCTTTGCCCTGGCCCAAGTGCGGGTGTCGGGCGTCTCCCCCCCCCCCCTACCTGCTGTCTTTCCTGGTAGGGGACCTGGCAAGCGTTTCCCGGTTTTATTTTTCTTAAGAACTCCTGCGTCTTGATCCCCTCAGTGTCGATGCTTGTCTTTCACGTTTTTTTCCCACTGCTTTTCCCCAAGGGCGACTCCCCGTGGGCTGACCAGTCTTGCCCTTTCCGTTTTTGTTTCCCCTACTAGTGCCCTTCGTTTTTCCCTTGGCCCCGGGTTGTCCCCCGCGGGGCATTGGTTTTGCCCCTGTTTTTTTTTTCCCGGGCGACGGCCAGTTCCTGTTGGACGGTCCCACCCCTTAACTTTTTTTTGCCCTGGAGGGGGCGACCGTTTTTTTTTCCCAATCTTTTTTTTTCCCTTCCTCCCCTTTTTGTTTTGGTTTCTCGGTCGATGGTTGGTTTCTCCTGTCCTCCTCAAGATTTGCCCTGTCCCCTTTCCCCCCTTTTTTTTTTTCAGGTTCTGATCCGTCCTTTTGTTCCGTTTTCCCGGGGAGGCCGGGTCTTTTTGGCGACAGGGTTAGTTGATTGTTGCCAACACCTTAGGTCCTTTTTTCCCTTGGCTGTCTTTCCGCTTTTTTGTGTCTTTGGTTTTTCGCGTAAACCCCTTCCTTTTTTTTTTTCTTCCCCCCAACACTGGGCTTGCCGAGTTTTGCCATTTCCGCGCTTGCTGCTGGCACCTTCCTTTTTTTTTTTCCAACCCAAACCCCCCGTTTTTTTTTTCCTCGATGGTGTTGAGCCAATTCTGGACTTTTTTTTTTTTTTTTTTTTCGACCTTACCCAAACCGGCTTTTGCCCGCCCCCCCCTTTTCCCCAGCGGCGTAACTTTTTTCGCGGAATCCCCTTAATTTTTTTTTTTTTTTGATTTTCGGCCATGGACATTTCACCCGGTTTTTTTTTTGAAACCTTAAGGCTCTACTTTTCGTTGGGGGCCTTCTTGTTTGTGTTTTTTAACATTTGTTTTATTTGCTGGTTTTTCCCCCCCTTGCTTTACGTCTTTCCCTTCAGGTCGGCGCGGGCCCTTTTTTTTGCTTTTTTCTTTTTTTTTTTTGAAAAATTTCCCTCCTCCCTGCCGGGGGACCTCTGCTTGCTTTTTCGCGGTTTGCTTATGTTTCCTTTCTTTCTGTGGATTTCTGCCTTTCCCTTTTTTTTTGTTGTCTGGCTCCACTGGCTTGGGGCCTTTGACCCATTTTCGGGCATTCCGTTTGGCCCCGCCTGTTCGCTTTCCGGCAAAAAACTTTGTCTAGGACCCATAGCCTTTCCCTTTGTTTTCGCCGCCACAAGGGCCACAACAGTTTTTTTTTCTTTTTTCGCGGCTTCCCGGGGGGGCCCCCCTCTGTGCCAGGAAAGATACACCCCCTGCTCTCGGGTGCGCTCACCCGCGCCCCCCTCCCTCTACTACCCGTCCCCTTTCTCCTCACCCCTTTTCCCCCTCTCCCCCCCACCATCGTTGAGCACATTTCCTAACTCCCCCCCCCTTCTCCTCTTCCCCTCCCAACCTCCTCTCTTTTCATCGTTCTCCTTTTCCCTCTCCCCTCCTTTTTCAACTCCCCCCTTTTCCACCACCCCCCCCCCCCTCTATCCTCCCCCACCACGTACCTACCACCCCTCACCCCCCTACCCCTTTCTATTCCGCCATCCCCCTCCCTATCTACGCCCCTCTCATCCCCCCCCACCCTTCAACCCTCCACCGCCTGCTTCTCCACTCCCACTGATTCTCTACCCCACACCCGCTTCACCTATCCCCCATTTGGGCCCCTCCCCTTCCCCCCTCCCTTACCTACCTCCTTCTAAAATCCCACTTCTGTTGAGCCATCACTTTTTTCTTCCCCCTGTTGGCCCCCTTTTTCCCTTTTTTTTTTTTTTTTTTTTTCTCGTTCGTCCTTTTTTTCCCTTGTTTTTTCCAACGGTAACGGTATCTTTTTTTTTATAGCTTTCTTGCGTGGGGGTGCTCCCTTACTGGAGGTGTAGTTCCCCCCCTTGGTTGACCCCCTTTTCGTTCACTGTTAATGTACGGGTCTCACCTACCTCCCCTGAGGCGTTTTTAGAAGGCTCTTTTAGGTTTCCCTCCTAGTCAGACCAAGCCGACCAAAATTCCTGGATGGCTGACTTTTCCTGGTCCCCCTGGGCCCAGGAAACACCCTGGGTTCCTGTCCCTTTGCCCCAGACAACCTTTTTTTTAAACCCAACACTTTTTTTCGTTTTTGGGGCAGGGACCCAGCTGTTTTTCTGAGCTGGGGCCTTTCCTCAAGGAACCATGTTTTTTTCCCCCAGGGTTTTGGAATTGATTGTTTTTTTCCCCCCCAACGTTGCTTTTTCTTTTGGCCCTGGCCTTTCCCCCCGGTTTTCTTTAGTTGGTGGTTTTTTTTTTCCCCTCTTTCCCTTCTTTCTGTTTCCCCTTCACGGGGTGACTCTTGTTCACCCCTTTCCCTGTAGGCGTCCGGTGTTTTCTTCCCAGGGCGTGACCCTTTACCCATTCCTTTTTCCCTTACAGTGAGGTACTCCTTTTTTTAGTGGTTGACCCCGGACCGTTTCCTCCTCAGGCGTGTCCCTTCCGTTTTCGAAAACCCTTTGGTTTTGGGTTTTTCCTTGGCTTTGGGCCCACCAGGGCTTTCCCTTCCCTTTTTCTTGGACATCATGGGGCCCGTCCGTTGGGTCTTCCCAGGTTGGCTTTTTTTTTCCTCTTTTTTTTGGAGGGCGCCTTTTTTTATTTTGTGATCTGACGTGTGGGTACGTGGTCCCGTAGTCCTTGGGTAACAAAGTGGCTTCCGCCCTGCGTCACCCCGGGATTTTTTTTTTTCTGTTATGGCGGTTTTTTCTGTGAAATTTTTTTGACAATCCTTTTTGGGGAAGTCCCCGTACGGGGTTCGTCTTTGCGGGCCCCTTTCGGGGTCCTTCCACCAAGTGTTTTCAGCATTGGCCGATCTTTTTTTTTTTTGCCCCAAAGGCCCCCCCGAAGTTTCTTCCTTAATTGTGCCCTACATACCAGTGGGGCTTCTAGCTTGTCCCTCCAGGGTTTGGGTTTTTTTCCCCAAGCATACCTTGTAGCCTTCCAAAAACCAAACCCTAGGGGGCCCTTTCCGGTTGGGGCCTCTGTGGACCCCCCCTTGACTTCCCACATGTTTTCCCCCCGAGACCTTTAAAGGAGGACTCCCCCCCCCCTTTGTGCCGGTGCGACCAATTGCCTTTGATGGCATTCCTTTTGCCACTGGGTTCCTCCTTTTTTCGGGCCCCCTCCGGCGGCCCATTTTTTTTTGTGTCTTGGTCAACTTCATTTGTGTTTCGGGCATTTTTGCAGAAAAGTTTTTAATTGTCCCCCCTTACCATGGTTCCTCTTCTTGTTCCCTTTTCCTTCAATTGCTTCTCAGTATATGCCCAGGGAGGTTTTTTTTCAGTCGGAGGTGGCCCCCGGTTTTTTGGCAACTTGCCCCTTTCTCTTTTTTCTGTTTTTTTTCACCAGTCCTTAACTTCTACATTGCCCCAGCAGGTGCTGCCCCAATCCCTCCTGATTTCCGGTAAGGTTTTTACCGTAGGAAGGGAAGGGTGGTTCAACCCCTCTGCCCCACCCGGATGACAACATTGGTTTGTGTTCTGGACTTTTCTTTAGCCCAGAGGAGAGTCGTTTCCTTCGGGGTTGTTGTTGCGTCGAGATTGTCCGCCGTTGTCGGAGGTTGCTGCTGCAGGCCTTTTTTTTCCCCTACTTTCTTTTTTTTTTTTTGTGGCGTCCCCGCCCCCGCCTGCACCCTGTGCTGGGCGTCATTTTTTCGGATCGGCCGTGGTTGCTTTTTTTTTTGTAAGGGGGTAAGGTCCGGGGCCCAGGGGGCCTCTGTTCCCATGTTCTTTCCCTCTCATTTTCTTTGGGACCCCTGCGGAGCCCTTTTTGCGTTTCTGGGGGTAACGTCAAACTGAACTTCAGTGCTCTCCCTTTTTCACCCCCCCCCAGGGTCGTTTGGCATCCCAACATCTGTTTTTTTCCTTCAGTTTTGACCAAGAAAAAGGGGGCTTTTTAGTCCCGGGTGGGTTTGCGTGAATCAAGTCCGTCCTTTGACACTTGGCCCCAGGACTCTTTGTCTGGGCCCCCTGTTTTGGGTTCCAATTTTTTTAAGCCGGAGCCCCGGTGTGTGTTTTTGTCTCCTTCGGGGTTTCTGGTCCGGGGCGGGGCCGGTCGTGTTCGGTTTTCCAGGCGTTGGGTTGAATCCCCCAAAGGCGCTTTTCGCCCTCCCTTTACGTACTTTTTGGTTAAGTCATGTTTTCTTTTTGTCCACTTTTTGTGGGTCGGACCCCACAGTTGTTTCCCTTTTCTTTTTTTATCCCCACGGCCTTTTTTTGGGGTTTCGGGACCCTTCGATTTTTTGTCCATTGGTTTTTCTCGGCCTTTTTGTGAGCTTGATTGGCTTTTCACCAGCACTGGGCCTCCCCCTTCAACCAGTCGTTTTGCCCCTTTGCTTTTCCCCCCAGGGCTTTGGTTCGTGGGTGCCTTTCCCATTTTCCCAACTCCTTTTTTTGTAACTGCACCACGGGGGTTGTAGGTCCGCCTTTTTTGGCCTCTTTTTTCTATCACCCAGCCCTGGTTTTTTGGGGCCCCCCCCCCCCCCCCTGCCGTAATGATTTGCCCGTATCACCGTGGGAGGCCCCCCCCCTATTTTTCACCCTGGTGCTCCTCCGTCGGACAAACTTTTTTTTTTACAAGAGTGTTCCCCCCCCGACTGGTGTTTCCCCCCTAGTCCCCCGGGGCCTCCTCACCTGTTTCCCCCACTTTTTGTAAACGCCACGGAAGTTCCTTCCACTCATTCCAGTTTCTCCCCCCCTTACCCTTGTTGGGGCCGTCCTTTTCTTAGGTTGAAGCAGGTTTTCCGAGCTATTGCCCTGGTTTTTTCACCCTGGGAAGGGATGATTGTACCGATGAATTCTGTTGGTCCGTACATGGATAAACGTTTTCATTTTCCCCCTTAAGGCCCCCCCCCTTGGTTGGCCCCCATTCATATGACCCCCTTCTTTTTTTTGTTTTGACGCTTCCCCAGGTTAAGGCAACCAGGACGGTTTTTTTTTTGCAAGGTACCCCATCCTGCAAGCGGCTGATTAGGGTGGTGTCTGGTAACTTTCTTAAGGGGATTTTTTGTCTTGCGGTTTTAAATTCCCCCAGAATGACTGTCGTGTGCCCGCGCTTTCTCCCCCCCTCATGGATTTTTCCCCGTTTAGAAGTTACCCCCTTTTTTTTCCTAATGCCAACAATTCTGGCTTTACGGGGCGGTGACATCGAACCTCCCCCCTCACCCTTTTTCCCAACGTCCCCTTTCTTCATTTGACGTTTTTTTTATGCGGGAAACTCGCACACCCATTTAAAACCCGTGCCTTTTCCCCATGGGACCATTAATTTGGCTTCGACCCTTTGCTTTTGTTTGTCTGCCGTTTTTGCCTGGACCATCTCTTTTCCTTTTTTTTTTTACCTTTTTAATGGACCCTCGTCCCTCGCCTCCCCCAGACCTTCTAGTTGATTCCCGCGTATTGGACAGTCACCTTTTTTTTCGGTCTTCCCCCTTGAGGGCTTTCGCAATTGCCGATTTCGGCAATTTACGACGAGGATGCCCCCCCGCCGCCCCTTTCCCGTTGGGAGCGCACCACTTTAGTTTTTGCCTTGTCTTTCCCCCCCGTGCTTCCCCTCCCCACTCTGGCTGACCCCCTCTTCACGGAGATTTGTTTTTTGCTGCCTTTTTCCGTCAGCTGACCATACCCCAGGGCCCTTTTTTTTTCAATCCCCGGGTCCTCCGCCGTTTTTGTTTAAGGTACGACACCTGGACTTCAAAGCCCAATTGTTCCCCCACATCCCACATTCCCCGTCCCCCCCCCCCCCCCCCCTCCAGTTTTGACGCCCCCCCACGTTTCTTTTTTTTTTCCGTCCGGATACAGGCTGGTTTTTTACCATTTTCCGCCCCCCGGGGGGCGCAGACGGGGTTGGGGCTTGTCCTCGCAAGGCAAAGTTTCCCTTCCCTTTTTTGTTTTTCAGCGGCCTGTGGCCCCCTTTCTTCGGTGCTCACCGGACCCCCTCCCCCTTCATTTTTGGAAGGGACCGGGGACGTGGATTGGTGGTTTTCTTTCCCCTTTCTCTTGGTAGATGGGCTTTTTTTGTGTGCATTCCGAGGCTTTAGTCCGGGGCTCCCCGGGGCTGGGGCCATGGAAAAGGGCGAACGGTCCTGTACCGTTTTCCTTTCGGTTGTTTGCGCAACCCCTCAGGGTTGTGCCCCGGGTTTCGGTCCCTTTTTTTTGTGCGGCTATTGGGTTCCGGCCCGACTTTCACCGCATTGGATATGGACGCCCACCCAAAAACCTTCCTTTATCCAATGGAGCGTTCTGTTCTCCCCATGTCTTCCATCTCATCGGTTGTTCAGTTTGTCAGTTTTTTTTTCGACGTCACCCCCCTTTTCTTTCCCGTTACGTTTTTCCCAGCGTACCGGTTGTTTGGTTTTCCTTTTTTCATCCCTTGGAGTGAGTCGGTGTCCCTCCCCTTTAGGTTGGGGCCCCCCTTCATGGCGAAACTTGCCTTTTTCTTGCGTTTTTGTTGCCCCCCTAGTTGCTCCGTTTCGGGTCCTTGATTAATTGCGGTTCATGTCCGTTTTGCCCCTCTTCCCGTCCACACCTTTCCTCTTTACCCGTGCTACTTTTCTCCTTAGACATCGGTTTCTCTGTCCTTTACGAGAGATTCTTACTCCGACTTTCTAATCAGACGCCAGGTTCTCCCTTCCCGCCTCGGCAATCCCTCCTTTTTCGTGGCCTTTTTTTTCCCCTTAGTGGCTTGGAATCCCCCCGGCCC
>Ga0179593_1607735_pt1 | contig 15571 bp, 18 predicted proteins | sample CZODoug2_1_08_16_FD_185931 | JGI IMG/M metagenome (GOLD analysis project Ga0179593, IMG submission 185931) | Vadose zone soil fungal communities from Angelo Coast Range Reserve, California, USA - CZODoug2_1_08_16fungal (PacBio error correction) | ecosystem: Environmental > Terrestrial > Soil >... | reverse complement strand
GGTCTTCGTGAAGTGAAGAACGCCGTCAAAGTCTGGACTCTTCCAAACCTCTTTCTCTCCTCGGTGTTGTTGTTTAGCCCCGTACTGACCTGTATCGTTTACCTTTCCTCCTCCTCTCCCCCTCTTCGACATCGGTGATTACGCACGCCCCCCCAATCAGGTCTGACCCTTGTCTTTCCGCAGAAAGCGGACTCACATCGAATGATACTTTTGACTCAGCGATGATTTTCCTCTCATGGCTTTCTTGGGTTTTTTTTTTTTTTTTTTGGGGGGTTTTGGGGGGGTTGGAGGGGTTTTTTTGGGGGGGGGGGGGTTTTTTTTTTTGTCACCTTCTGATCACTTCCGTTAAAGTTCGTGGCTTCCGTTTCTTTCGTAAAGTCTCCTCCCGTGTTACCATCGTCGTTAGGACTTCGTAACCGTTTTGACTGACGTCCCCACTTCCCCTTCCGGTCGATAAATTCGGAGACGATCCCCTTCCTGCCTCCCACGGCTCGAAAAGGGACGCTTAGCAAGGGTGAACCTTCTTGTGACGACCTTTCTTCGTCCCCCCAACCCGCCCCCCCTTTTCATCTCATGATTCGCCACGCCTTCAGCAAGACAGTGTGCGATCTCTCCAACCCTCGCTCTGCCATCAGGACTGCCGCTGGGGGGGGTTTTGGGGGGGTTGGAATTTTCTGACTCCCTTTTTCGTATTGGGCATAACTGATTTCCGGGTGGGTGAATCTTTCCGCTCTCCGGACTGCGGCAACGACACTTCACTTACTCTCATGACGAGTTATCTCTTCCTTTCTTTCAGGAGTACCCAGTCAGTATTTGAGTGCTTTCCCCCTTTTTTCGAGCAACGGTCCGAGCTTCTTCTTCCCCGTTCCGAACAGATCAAGTTAGGCCTATTTTTTTCGAGCCGCTCTTTTTCGGTCGTGTGATCCCCCCTGACCCTCAACTCGACTGAGCGAAGATGTTAGACGCTGTCCGAATGTCCATTTTTGGACCCTTCCTAGTTTGTTCCCTCCCCGAGACCTCTCCGCTGAAGACCCCCTCACCTCGGACCCCCCCCCCAACCAGCCGCAGCGTCTTGGTGCAAACTTCGTGGAGGCGAGCTTTGTGTCCCTCTTGAACTTCCATGCGCGATGTTCAGCGCCACGACTCCAGCTAGATGCATGCCTCCCCCCGCACCCTTCCACAGAAACTGGCTGCCACGGCAATGATCGCGCTTCCCTCCCCCGGTCATTCCGGCCCGACCTCTCATAAGCAATCTCTCTCCCTCTTCCAGAACTTTCCACGGTGAACCTTTAGAGAATCCGTGCCCTCTTCTTCTCAAGCCTCCTTGGCGATTCCAAGCGGCCTCCGCCTGGAGGACGCCCCTCTACGCCACAACCTGTGGTCCTCTTTTCAGCCAGTACACCGCCTTTAAACACATCCAGATCCCTCCCCAATCCCGCTATCCCGAAGCGACCAGCACGGTTGGAAACAATTTTCTTTCCGTTCGCCTCGTCTCGTCCCGCAGCTCTCCCTTTTGATTTTTATTTCGGAGTGCCTTGGTGAACTCCAGTGACGTGGCGTCGTGCGTCCTTCTCACCCCATTTTTGCGACCTGACAAATGCCCCCCCTGCCACGCGCTCCCAGATCTCCTCGTTGCGCCTCCCCCTCACAAAAAATTTTAAAAGCACCTCTCTTGAACTTTCCTTCGCCTCCCGAAACAGTAATCCTCTATCTTCGGGTTTTGCTTCCGATTCGACTCTTTTGGCAGGCTCTCTTCTTTTGTTTTCTGGCTTTTCCTTTTCTTGTAACCACCCCGCCTTCCCCCCCGATACGACATATAACCCCCCTTTATCTTCCAGGCCTCTCTAGAATCAGAGCGTGGGGTTCTTTGGGGGGTCTTTTCCAGACCTCCCTCCGAGGTGTCCGATCCCTTGCGCACGGCAGTAATCTTCCTCCTGCGTGGCTGGACTGGGCTTGTGCTTCGACGGCGGCTCTTTTTGCAGTCCTGTTTACCCTCAGATCGGCTCCTTCCCCTGCTTCACCTTGAAACACTGCTCATGCCCGCCCGACGCGCCGCTTCGAGGGGTCTTCCCTCATTTCCATTTCCTCCTCTTCGCGCCTTTTTTTTTTCGACAACACGCGCCCCCTTTGCAATAATCCAGTTCCTCGCCTCGGCCAAATCGACAAGAGCCAACGCTCCTCGCCCTATGACCCCCCCTCTTCGACTATTGTCCGCTTTGGAATACGTTGTTCACCGCAAGCCTAATCCTCCCCCTCCAGGCGATCACTGCCCCATCCCGAAACATTGCGTTGCTTTGACCCCGTTTCCCGAAGAAATGTTCTCTCTCCCCCGGGCCAGCATCCCTGCAACAGGTAGACGTAAGCGCATTGCTTGCTTCAACTAATGGGCAGCAATCGCGCCCCCGCGACTCAGCAGACATTCGCCCCCTTACTCGTTTTTCTCTTTGTCCTTCTTTTAAAGACCGCGACAAACGGTTTGATCTGAGATAAGAACCTTCTTGCTTATGGGACGGCATCAACGTCCTCTATGCCTGCTGGCGCGGTTCTTTCTGAATTCTCTCCCCCAAGTGTTTTCCCCCTCCCGCCCTCCCTTTTGGGGGGGTTTTCTTGGGGGGGGGGGGGGGGGGGTTTTTTTTTTTTTTTTTTTTTTTTTGTGTGGGATCTTGCCCCTTTGCCGCATGCAGCACGACGTGCGTTGATTCCTTCTCGGTTCTTCTATCTCAACGCCTTATTTTGTTTGGTTCCTCTCCGTAAACGCCTTTTTATGCTTGCTCTCGGTTCGATCAGGACGCAGGGTTCCTGCTGTCGATGGCGCCAAGGCTTGCCGAGAGCAATGAGAGTCTTCTCCTGAGCGTCCAGAGCGAAAAGGGCGGCACGGTGAACCGAGGACGTTTTTTCGCCATCGACGAAGTAGTGCAAGTCTCTCCCCCTTGCCGGGGATTTGTTTATTCGGGACGACTTTCATTGTTGTGACAAAGAGTGATTTTTCACCTTTCGAGGACTGGTTTGAATGACACGAGCAGCGGATACGTTTCCTTTCTCTGCAGAAGCTGTCTCCTTCTGCTAATCGAATGGCCATTTCACTTTTCTTTTTAGGAATAGCCTCCTGTACGCCGTGTTTCCCGCTCCTAGGTCGTTCCCCCCCTGAACCTGTTACCATGATTTCCAAGATGATGCGCCTTGTTTTTCCGTGTGGTCCTTGACTCCTTGGATGCTGGGCCCCTGTTTTGCCGTGCAGGGCTCTTCGGGCTTTCATTTCTTTCCATGGGACGTCCTCGCCGCCCGATGAGCCAGATAATGATGTTCTCCTATACCACCTTCTTTCTTGCCCGATCGCGAGCCCCGGTTTTCCTGAACACTCATTCCCCCCCCTGCAAGAGCCTCACGCCGCGTCCCGCGATGCATGAAGGTTTTCGGTACAATTTCCATTCTTCTTCTAGCAGGCGGAACTCTTAGGCGCCTTTCTTTGTCCCTATTCTTTCCGATTCTCGATGGTTGTACAAGCTCTTCTGACGAAGTCGCCCAGCTGTAACTCTCTCCAACCCACAGTAGCCCGACTTCGCTCAGACTTCCTTTTGTTCCGGTGATTTTTTTTTTTTTTTTTTTTTTTTGTTGGTTGCCCCCCCCCTAAAGAGATCTTTTCGAGATGCTTTTGAGCCTGGTTTTCCCTGTTTTAGAGAGCGAGAGAGTCACTCTTTGACTGCCGATGGCATTTTGCTTCCCCGCAAAATCCATTTCCCTTTCTGCCTTTTTAATTGTCTCCTTTCCCCCGGTCACTCCGACCCACACCATATCACCGTGGTCTCTGAGCCCAGTGAAATAAATAAATTGATCCTGACTTGTTAAGTACGCAAGACTTTAGCGATCACCTCACATATCGGCTCCTTTGAGGTTCCCCTTCGGATGGGTATCCTTCGGCTGTCCCACACCTGACCACCTTGTTGTTCATTGTTTTACGTAGCGTTGTTTTCCTCGTTATTTTCCCTCTCCCTCCCCCGGCATTAGGTGGAAAGGACCTTTTCGCGCATGAAGGCACTTCTATGGCCGTCACCAGCTGTACGCTTTCGTGCCTCGCTGCCTTGGAAGTCTGTCCCTGCGTCCCTTTTCTTTCCCCGCTCGATCCCTTTCGTTGTGGCCAGACAGTTTCTGGGTTTATCTTCGTGCTTATAAGAAGTACATGCTTTTGATTAATCGTGCTCCGAAGACGCTGCTCTCTCACCCTCCCTATTGCTAGACGGCTCCTTCCCCCGACACGTGCTCACCACGCGTCAACTACCTCCGTTCGTCTAGTTTCTTCCAGATGATGGGTCATGTCTCGCAGGAGGCGGTTTTAACCCACCCTATAACTCCCTTTTCCATTCTTCACGCGCCTACACTTTTCGCCAGTCGGTTCTCACTCTACCCGTTAAGCAGCAGGACGACAAGATTTCCCTCTCAACACCTGCTGTTCTTCTACATGCTTTGGGCCAGTTGCCCTAGTTTGGTAACCTCTGACGACCCTCACCCGCCAAGCCTTTCTTTTACCCTTCCATTTCCGTCCTGTCCCTCGAATTACTTTGGGTCAGCCCTTGAGGGAGGGCGCCTGTGAAGGTTCGCTTCCCTCAGTCCTGCCTTCGCCTGAGCTTTTTATTGACTTTCCCCCCCACGCGCCCCAACTTGTCGCAATGCGTCCCAGTCCAGTGCTAGAGGAGCTCCCGTTTTCTACACTTTTTGCGATCTCCCCTTCTTCGTTTGATTTGTTCTTTTGAGGACGCGAACCCATTGCTGACCGAAACCGGGTTCCATGGTTCACACTTGCTTTTGACATACTCTTCTGTGCGATTCTTTTTTCCTCCATCGTACTTTTCTCAGTTACGACGGACCGTGCCCCTTGTGGACGTCCAGTTCCCTTTCCTTAGTGTCGGGTTCCCCTCCGTTTTTGTTCCTCAGCGTAACGATTCCTCTCCTAAGCACCTATTCTGAAGCTCAAAATTATTTTTCCTCCCTTCACCGGAAAGAGTCCGGGCCTCTTGTCAGTTCCGAAGTTTTTCCTCAGTGTCGCACATGCAGCACGGACCCAATAAATCGCCTGATGCACGGTTTTTCAGCTGAGGTGATGGTTCCCCCCCTTTTCCAGCCTTCCTTTTCCCCCCAGACCTTTTGAGAGCGTTTTTCAGCACGATGGCGTTTGCTCTTAGTTTTTTACTATTCGGTAAAATCAAATTCTTTGTTTAAGACAGGTCAGGCCCCCCTTCTTTTCCTCATCAAGCCTTTTGATCCTTTACCTTCTTAGCTCCAGACTTGATTTCCCCATCTTCATCTTGACTATTCGCCCGCATCGGTGACTGTCTTTCAACGTTTCTTGCCATTAGACGGCTGATTGGTCCCGACCCAGCCGTCCCCTCTTTATCCCCCGATTATCTTGCCTCCTGGTTCCTGGGAACAGACAATATGCGGACCCTCAAAGAGAACCGGATCCCTTACTCGTGGCCGTCCGATTCTTTCTTCTGTCTACACGCTCACCGAAATGACATGCTTACCTCGGCTTTTTCAAAGTGAGGACGCCGACTTGTCTCTTAAACGTCTCTCGCCCGTGACCTTCCACACACTTTCACTTATCTTTTCTGGAGTTTCTGCCCCCCCCTCTGGCATGATCGCCCTGGGGGGCTTGTTTTTTTGACACTTGTCGTGACCCTTTCCCTAGTTTCGCCTACCAGACCTTGTTCCCGTTCATCAAACCGAGTCCCCGCCCCCGCACGGATCCGCCGCCAAGGACAGCAGCCGTTTCGATCGGAACAATTTCTTTGAATTGCTACCTTTATTCCATTCTCCTCCTTTGGGTCTTGCCGTCTTCCCCCTGCATAGCGATCCGAGACCGGAAGACGATCGTCTGATTCACGAACACTCAAGACCGAACAGCCTCCCCCCCCAATAGTAGTTACCTCGTGATGCTGCTTAGTGCGGAACTTTGGTTGTCACCCTCCTCGCGGAAGTAGTTTTGTTTTCGCAGTTGCCCTAAAGGTTTAGGCCCCCCCTGTTCCTGAGGTCGTGAGAACCGCGCAGGAAGGGGACTTTTTCCTTGCGAAATTCTTGTTCTCTTCCTCTTCTTTTCTTCCCTTATGTACACCGGACTTCTCGATTAGCTAGACTCATTTGTTCCAGTCGGTTTTTGGACCAATGAAGGAGATTGTTGAACGGCGGTCAGTTTGCCTGCTTCAGCCCTTTTCCCCGACTGACGACCCCCCGCCAGACATGTCGCTTGACCCCCAAGTGTCGTGGACGTACCCTAGTCTTGGTCCTGCTTGGAAATTAAGGCCATCTCCTTTGTGGAAGGCGATTCAGACCCCTATAATCCCTCCCCCCACTGCCTTCCACCCCGTCAACTTCAGCGAAAGTGAAAATAGTTCCATCCTCCACCTACGGGCAAGGCTTCAACCTTATCAGCTTGCCCCCCAACCCCCCCCCCCCCCCCCCCCCCACCCCCCCCCCCCCGAGAGAGATGCCACGCTGTCCCCCCCGGTGAGAAAAGTAGAGACATGCTGCCGGCCATTTACTCTCCCATTTTCTTTTTTTTTCCTCAGTCCCTCCTGGAGGAAGACGACCCGGCTAAGGCAAGGACAGCCTTCTTTTTCCCCCCGGCTTCCAGCCAGACACTTGATGATACCCATCCCTCTTTTGACATTCGTCGCCCCCTTTGTTTTCCCCTTTTTCTCAGAAGTTTTATTTCGACTCGGCATAGTAGGATAAGGGAGTTTCGTTCCCTTTCCTCCTCCCTCAGACCTTTTCGAGGGTGTTTTTCTTATTTTTTTTTGAACGACGCACCTTTATTGTATGTTCCTTATCCGATGCCCGATTTTTTTCCTCCCCCCCCACATTGCTCTTTCCCCCTCCGCCAGTCCGCCAACGCATTGAAGTTTTTTCCTCCGGTTCAACTTCCACCGGCGCACGCCGAAAACATCTTTCTTTGAACTCTCTTGAACCCTCGTAACCCCCCCCTTCCCTACTTCTTTTTTCCCCCTATTCGACCCGAAGTCTTTCCTGACTTCGGACTGTTTTTGTGCGAGAGATTTGAACCTCTTCTGTTTCGTCGTTACTGTTCACCCCCGCCCCACCTGCCGTAGGTCTGCGATCGTCAGGCGACCCAGCCTTGCATAAAGAGCGTTCCCTTAATATTTTTAAGATGCAATTGCCCTGCCTTCCCTTGAACGGCGTACTTTTGGGGCCCCTTTGCGTTGGCTAGCGCAACCAGAAGGTTGCTCTTTTTACCTTTTTTTCTTTCTCTGGTATAAGAGGTGCGAGTCGCACCTTTACACTGGCGCTCAGTTGTCATTCCTCTTCCCCCTCCCCCAGGGCCTCACGACATACAGATTAGAGATAATGTCCAGCGTCCTTCGCCCTCGCTCATCGATAATACGTTCACTCTTTTCTTGCGTTTTCACTTTTCAACATCACGCTCCCCACCGGAGATCCTCCTTTCGTCTGATCCATGTCCCCGTACACCCCGATATCCTATTGAGAAGTAGATGGGCCTCTTGGCCCAACTCTCGCATCATCCCATTTGACTCTTCCACTCTGCCACCCCCAGAAGAAGGCGCCAATTTGGCCACTCCTTCCCTTCCGTTTTTCCCTATGTGACCCGTCTTCGTCTTTTTTGCACGCGAGAAAGGCCGATCTACGCCTTTTCATGACACCGTTCCCCTCCCGTCATTACCTCTGAAGGCCCTTTTTCCTCCATACGCCTCTCACGCGCTTAAAGCAGAAATAGCCCTACCTGGATTGCAGCCATCATCAGAATTACCCGATCGCTGACGCCCTCCTGCAAAATGATCCGAGACTTCGTTTCTCCTTTGGGCCGTTGCATAACCCTCCGTTTCTGTAGCGGTGCCCTTCTTGTAGAATCTCTTGTAATCCGTTGTTTTTGTAAGCCTCCCCTCTTGCCCTTCATCGACCATGTGATTGAAATGATTCCCGCACTCCCCGCTAAGAGTTCGCGCCCTGTCCCTCAAAAGCCCTGTTGCGGATCAAGACTTTTCCCCTCATTATTTCTGATGCTTTCTTTAATCGCCGTTTAGACTCGAGAGAGTCCTGCCCCCCTTCTTTTAGAATGGAGAAAAGGAGTTTCGAGCCTGGAGGCGGTTTTTCCCCCGGCCCCTGATCGGTCTGCCGGCCACGGTGCCCCTCTTCCTTTACGCCGCATGCCTTCCAATCGACGAAGACGGTTTTTCCTCTGCCAGACCTCCAAAATGGCCGCGTGTTTTTTATTCGGGATTGCCTTGGGGCAGATTCAATTTTTTTTCCCCTTTCTTGGGGTTTGAAGCAAGACAGGCTTCCTCTTTCCCCCCAAGGTCGGTATGGTGTACGGGCATATGAGACCTTCGATTAATTGCAACCTTCTGGCCGCCTTCCGTAGGTGTTCTCTTTTTCCCGAGGCCCCCCCTTTCTCAGAACGTGAAAGATGATTTCAGTGTCGCCTTGTTTTCGCCAGGCGCCAGATGCTTCCCCGATATGTCTCCCGAAGCCTCTTTTTTTTCCAGAAGGCTTTTTATTCATGGGGGTAAAGGTGACGTACCCCCTTCCCCCTACTTTCATCAAGATAAGGATGGTCAACGAGTTCTCCCTATTGTTGCTTTTCTCCGTTCAGCAACTTTTTTGCCAGTCTCCGACCCCCTCAGAGGAAAGTAAGCAGTCCCTTTTTTGCCCAGACAGCTTGTCGCCACTGGACACCTCGGATGATTCGCTTTTATTTTTATGACAGTCCTTCGCAATTGCCAGATCGCAAGTCCATACGGTTGCATCTTTATCGATTGAGCTTGTTAAAGCGCCGCCCTTCTTCAAGTCGCCAGACTTATGGTTCCCGCTCCCACCACCACCTTATCATCGCTCCCCAACCCCTCCTTCTTTGTCCGTCCTTCGGTCTGGCATAGAGTGAAAGCTTCCGCTCTTTAGATCGTGTTTTTTGAGTGCCCGCCGTTCAGTGCGCCGTCTGTTCAGCTTTCCTCTTCGCGACGTTGGACGTTTTCATACTGACGCAAATCCCTTTTCTGAACTCCGGCTTCCGCACCTCCCTTTTCCCACTCCCTAACACATATCCGTTTTTCTCAATGAGTGAAAAGAAGCAAATTTCCCCCCCTCCTGACGATTTTTCGCCAGCTCACTCAAATTTTGAAGTTCTTCGGCGTAGGTTGATACGCAGCCCACTTTCCTGGTATGGTTCTTCATCCTCGGTGTCTGGCTGGTCTGCTGACACGCTTTTCTTTTTTTTGTACTGGCCCCCGTAGTTGCGGCTTCCCTGCAAATAACGAGACCATTTCTTGGAGGAAAGAGCAGCCTTCTCACGATTACTTTCCCGTTCTTCATACATTTGTCTCTTTTTTTTCTCTTTCCCGAGGAATTGAGACTTCTTGACCCCTGATCCCCAGCGTTGTTGGCCTTTCCTTTTTTTTTTTCCCGTTATCTTTCCCGTCTTACTGGATTCTTTCCCCATCGACTCTACCGGAAGGTCCCCAGAGTACACCCTTTCCTGTCAGACTGTTACCCTCCACGTTCACCACGGTCAACGACCCTGCTGGCGTTTGGCGTCCGTCTTGCCGTGCTGTGGTCCGCTGTTTAGCCCCCCCCTCTTCAATGCGTCCACTCCCTTTCAACTTGACATTCTCCAAAATGCCGAACTAATCTTCTCCGTCCTGATTCCGTATTCACACACGACCGTTTTTTAAGGCGACTTTACATTAGTAACCTTCCCTTACTTGAGTTCTTTCTCCTGCCCTGCGCCGGAAAGTTCGCCTTTGTTCGGCCTTTGAACGAATCCGCCGGGAGCACAACCCTTCACACCTCCCAACGAGTCCTAATCCATAGAAATCTTCTCAAATCAGTTTTTAGAGTCATTCCCTCGGCGAGGTTTTATGATCTGTGAGGTTCGTCACTTTAGTAGACAGGCGATCCTTATGACGGAATCAGTTGAAGGCCAAATCAGTGTTCTTTCCTTTTTTGGCGGAAAGAGTGCTCGCTCCCCATGTTCCCTTCCCTCTGCTGTCCTTTTTTTCTATCCGTGCCGGAAGGCAGCCGGAGGATGTCTCTTTTGTTTCTCGACGGAACCTTGGTCTGGGACTTTCCGCAACCTGTCCCCTTGCGTTCGAGCTTTTCCTTTATTGCAATTTTTCTCTTCTCCGGAAGTACTGCGGAACGTGAAGTTGTTCCCCCCCCGCTTAGTGTACGACGGTAGGGACCCCTCGGTCTTCTTTCCTCAGCGTGCGCACCTCTTTTTTTCCCCGATGTAAGACCATCATTGCGGGGTTCGTCGAAAATCTTTTTCCACGAACGGTAACGCGAGCTCCTGTCTGGGTATCCCTAAGAGTGCTGTCCCCAGTTCTTCCCAAATGAGACCCTCCCAAACATCGCTGGGCCCCCAGTCTGCTGCTGGCTTTTCCCGGTCGCTTTGGGAAACTCCACCCTCGAAGAGCAGAAAGGATTGAGTCTTTCTTTCTGGGTCCCGATCCTGTTTAGCGAGTGAAGATGCGAACCGGTTCTGGACGCCTACTCTCCTTCTCTTCCTCCCTCCGGAGACAGAATTGTACGTCTCCATTTTCCAATCCCGAGACGATTCGTCCATCTCCACGTCCCCGAATCAGGTTTCCTTCGATTGATTTCCCGCCTCGATCCCTCACTCATCCCCTCTTTGCCTCATGGCCCCCTTTCTTTCTGTGAACATGACCTCCGTTCCCCTTCGCTCATTATTTTCGTGGAGCCTCCCAGATTTTAGTCGCTACTGTTTCGACTATTTTCATTCCCATCGGCGCTGCTTTCACGCTGAGGACGTCTCCCTTTTGTCCGCGCGCCTTCTTCTCCCCCCCCCTTCTTCCGTTTCGTAACTTACGCGAGGACGATGAAATAGGCACTGATCGCCCCCTGTTTCTCCCGGGCGAGTATGTCCCGCAAGGTAAAGTTCCTGCTGCCCCCACCCTTTCTTTTTTTTTCTTTTTTTCACACCCGAGACAATCTTGGTCCCTGATCCCTGCCCCCCCGACCAGGACAGCAGCCCGCGTGTCTTAACAATCTCGGACGTATTTTTGAGAATCGGCTGCGCTCGCATATGGGCCCCCCCCCCTTGAAGATCCTCCTCACGAGACGGGTTTTCCAAGAAAACCTTTTTTCCCCCCAGCCGTCTGCTGAACCAACGAGGAGTATGATGAATGCTAGTCCCGTTCTTCGTGAACCTTGTCCCCCTCCTCTTCCTTTCTTATCCCCCCTGCAGGGTCACTTTTTCTGCCTAAACTTTCCTGGCCGGCCTCCTGTAGAACGGGCCGAACAGCAGCTCCCTTAAGGTTGGTCGAAATTCTTGTCCTCCCCCCCCCCTTCTTCGTGTTCTCCAGCGATGCACCTGAATGGAACTCCACCCTCCGGCGTTAAGAATGTCCCGTCTTGCGTGGACTTTGACGGAGTCGTTGCGACGTCTTCTCGAAGACCATTCCCGGCAACATCCGACGCCAAACGCCCCCTCCCTTTGATTTTTTGGTCCCCCAGAGTCGTGGACTCAGTCTCCAGTGAATGGTGGACGTTCATCCCGAGTGTTCGCGAATCCCTTCTCTATTGACGTCATGTAGAAGCAATGATCCAAGATTCCCACAAGCGCCAACTTTGAGACAGATTCCCCCTGGACTCCAGGCTCCCGGCTTCCAATTCGAATAAGTCTTTCGCCCCCGAAAGAAGCGGCACTTTTGAACCGAAATCCGCTCCAGCATCCTCCCGTAAATGCCGAGCTTTCTGAAATGGGCACCGCTGACGCACGACTGCTACGAGTCCGGACAGAGGCTTGCCTCCCCCCCCACCGCCAGATGTACCATAACCTTCCAGGGCCGAGAGAAATCCACTGACCTCAGTCTAATTCGGGTGGGAAACAATTGCCCTAAGTCTGGCGACTTTAATCGTAATCTTTGTGATTTACACGTCTTCCTTTTCTTTCTGAGTGCCTTCTGTGAAAGAGTCCCCTTTACGTGAAGTCGTTTTTGACCGCCCCGTGCCCTGCCCCCACACCAACTTTGCGTCATGCCACAATATGCCCGCCTGACCTGCGCGTCCCTCCCCGGCTCTTCCACACCATCTCCCCCTAAAAGACCTCTCCTTTCAACTTCTCCCCCCCTCACGACCAGAAGTCGCCAGACTTCGTTTGAGCCCCCCCCCCCCCCCCCCCCCCCGCTGACCTCGAACTGGCTCTATTCCCCTTTCTGGCCCGCCTTGCATACGTTGCGCCGCCTTGTACAAAAACGCAAGATCTCCTCACGTAGCGACTTTATCGCCGGCGCAGCGGGCCATTAGGCGTTCCCTTTTTTTAAGAGGTGTCCGTGGACACTGCCGACCGGCGTCCCTTTTTTTTGGTACTGGGCTTTTTGGTCTTCCGGCCTTCCAGACATGCAAGTACCGTTGCCGTTCGCCATATTCCCCTCAGCGGCGTGTTCAACACACTCATGTCCGTCCCCTTCTCCGGGTCTTTAAGCCAGGAACAGAAACCCTTGGGCGCCCCCTCGCAACTAGATAGTTCTGCGCAGTTGAGCGAAACCCCAGCATTCATTTCCGGACGACCTGGCACCGGCACAATCACTCCCCCCCAACTGACCTGACCATGCGGACAGATCAGACATCTATTTCAATTTTTTTTTACCCCCTTCGATTTTCAAGCGTTCTTTCCTTTTTTCTGCCGATCCCCCTCTCCCCAAGGAAGTTCCTTCTCCCCCCGAATCCCGATCGTTTGGCGCTCTTCCCCTGCTGCGATCTTTCGTCTCGTCGATGGCAGGCCGTCGCCCTTCCCTCTTCGAAGTCATCCTCATCCCGTCCTCCAGGCATCTTCCAAATCGCAAAGGACGCCCTCTCGATTCTCCGCTGTTTGCAAGAGCGCTCGCCTCCCCGGCGATTATAAGCATCGAAGAAGAGAAGTTCTCCTGCTTCCGAGACCCCCACAATCGCGTTTATCTGCTGACGAACCGGTCCTGCGTTTTTTGGAGAAACAGTATCGCATTTCGCATTTAGCTTGCTCCTTTCGAATATATTTTCAAATAATTAGTTTTGTGTCTTCCTCGAGCTTCGACAAGCCGACACGCCCCGCCCTTCTTGAAGCGACTTTCTCCCGAGCACCCATACTGTCCCTACGAACGCCTTCACGGAGCGACCCCCCCAAGTGTCTCCCGCGGCCTCTGTACACGCCTTTCTTATTCTTGATGGCAATGATAATAGCCCGATCGCCTATGCCAGTGCGCTGGCTCTTTCGGCCGCCCAGCGGCTTTTTTTTTTGCCGTCTCCTTCGTCTCCTGCAGGGACAGGGCGGGAAAAGGTGACACTCCTTCATTCTGCGTGCCGAGACGGGTTCCCTGGCCGCGCTCCCAATCTATCGGGATTTTTTGTAGGCAGCAGAGTGATAGCTGACTTCCCCCCATTGGTATGAGGCGGGCGTTCTTGAATGAGGCCATCGTTCCAACGACGATACTTTTTTTCTTGCTTCCTCAGACTATGAATCTTATTCTTTTAATGGCCTTTTTTTAGTTCATAGGGCGTTGATGGTCGCCGTGCCGCTTGCCATTTGTTTTTTGATGGTCTGGTTTTGTTGTTTTACCCCCCCAGTCGTATTCTCCTCCTGATCTGGATAGGCTCCGCATTGTGAATGTTTCCGCCCGCGACCGTAGGGAATTCATTGTCCCCTTTTTTACTTGGACGACGCCGCCGCTTTGCTTCCCTGTTTTTTCTACTTTTTACTTCTCGCTGGAATCCTTCACAAGCCCCTTGCCCTCCCTAATTCAAGACGCTTTCACAGCGGATGATAGAAGGCATTTCTTACCCCTCGTCGATAAGCGGGAACGCTTTCCTGCTCTTACATGGTTCAGTCTTGATCTCCCCGGGATTTTGTTTGTTACAAAGACGCCCGCCTAGACACGAATGCCCTCTTCATCGCCCTCCAACAAGCCCCTCCGAAGTCGCAATTTCTTTCCGACCTGTTAAGTCTGTCCCCTTCCGGGGTCCGCTTTTCCCGTCTGACAAGTTCCAGAGAGGTCCCTTTTTTTCTTTTTTGCGCCGCGGTGTTCTTTTTTTGCGCCGTTAGGGAGAGCGCGATTCATCGTTTCCCTCACGCAAAATCCACTTAAAGAAAACTTGCGTTCTTCCTTTTCACCCGTCACTGGCGTCCTGTTCACCAAGGCACTCGACAATAACCCCGTGGTCTCGAGACGCCTTGTTCTTCGTCGCCCTTTTTATCTCCAAATTGTTCCCAGAAGTATGTCTAACTCTTTACGTAGTTTGATACGCCATGCGGATGATGTCAAGGCGGTTGCTGGTGTTCCCCTCTTTTGCAGGTCTTTCCTTTCTTGCCGTAGCGTCGTATCGTATGGCGGATTTCCCCCCCCCCACTACGCTATGGAATGTTTGAAGGCACCGCTTTTCGCCTCGGACCCTGTTTTTTCCTGAGGCATGCATCTGATGCTTAGTGCAGAAGAATTGCCCTTTCTTGGCGCCCGATGACAGTTCTGCCTTTTCGATCTTTCTCCTTTTGGGTTTTTTTTCCCCCCCCGCGACGATAATTCTCTCATGTATTAATAGGCATTCCCCACAAACTCGCGCTGTTCAACTCGTTCCACCATTACCGAAGCTCTATGACGTCCACGACACGTTCCGTTGGTTGGCCTTTCCCTTCTCCGTGCTTTTTGGAGCTTCTCTCCGGAGGCTGTCGTCAAAATGACCCATCATCCCCTCGGCCAGGTCACCCCTGAACTTCTCCGCGTCCTCTGTCTTTTTGCATCCCACGACCCTCTAGAAGGACTTCGACCCCCCTCAACCTTCCCTTCCTTGATTCGGCACGTTCTACGGCCTTCGCAACAGCGGCTGACCCCCCCCCCCTTCCCTCCGACTTTCTTTGAGACACCTTCATAAGTCCCTGAACGCCCTACGAATCATCACCTGAAGGTAATCTAGTTGTTGTCTCCCTCGAGGGGCGGCACGGTGCGCGCCTCTTCGCCCGTCCTGAGAATCTTCCGAAGGATAAGTTGACGCCCCCAAGCGAAACCGTCGCAGAAGCTCGGAACAGAGATGATCCTCTCTTCCGGATTGTGAATCGCACACCGGGTTCTTGGCGTTGGATCCACCATTTTATGACCTTCGAGATTGTCTCGATTTTAGACGGAACGTCACGGCTGCCTTCCCTTGTCACCCTTGCGGGGGTTCTTTCCAAATGAATCGAACTGTCTCGTGGCCGATCGTGCCTTGCAATTGGCATCTTCCGTCCGTTACAGTTATTCGTCCGGCTCTTCTTCTTCTGTGGACCTTTTTTTCCCTCAGCGCCCCGATCAGAGCGCATCTGTCGTCCACTTTCAGTTATTGCGGAGACTTTAGGACCCCTTTTGCGGACGCCTACGACGGGTTTGATGGCCCCCCTCAGTTTAGATCCTTCCACGGAAACTTCCATCGCTGAGTCCGAGCGGGAGAAAGTAGATTGTGATGTTCCCCGGTTTCGGGACCATCCACTTCGAAGCTACCTTTTCGCACCGATTTTTTCTTTTCTTTTTCGAGGAAGTTTAGAATGGAACCTCGTCAAAAGTTTTTGCCGCTACGACAGGTC
>Ga0179593_1547097_pt1 | contig 15571 bp, 13 predicted proteins | sample CZODoug2_1_08_16_FD_185931 | JGI IMG/M metagenome (GOLD analysis project Ga0179593, IMG submission 185931) | Vadose zone soil fungal communities from Angelo Coast Range Reserve, California, USA - CZODoug2_1_08_16fungal (PacBio error correction) | ecosystem: Environmental > Terrestrial > Soil >... | reverse complement strand
TATTAGGAGGATTTTTTGTTCTCCTTGGTTGGCCCTTGCTTGCGCTTGCCCGCCGGGCGGCGTGCCCCCCCTTCGCCTTTTTGACCTGACTCCCTTGAGCTTTGACGGCGGACATCTTCCTGAGGATTGTGAATCCCCGAGCTTGTCGGGGAGAAATTTGATTGTGTGTATTTTTTTTCTTCCCGATTCGTTTTTCCAAGCACCTTTTCCATTAAGACTGGTTCGCTAAAGTCCCAATGACTGGAGCGCCCTTCCACCAATCATTACTGAGGGGAGCAGGAAGAGTACTAGGGCTCTACTCCAGTGCTTTTTTTGCCTCTTTTCGTTGACCCAACCGCCCTCCCCCGTAGTAGGGAATCATGGCTCCTCGTGACGAGCGCCCCCTTCCCCTCGTTCTCCCCCGACCGGACCGGTTGTGTGCGACCCCCCTTTTTTAGGGTTTTCGGCTACACAGACCATTTTACCCCGTTTCTGCCCCTCTCATGACATGGTCAACCTTCTATGATTTTTTTCTTTCCGTCTTTGGAATAGGGCTACCAGGGGTTCCGGATCTCTTTCGAAATGTCCCCCCCGCAGCTTCGCCCTCTCCCCACCCCCCCAAGCCAGTTTTAGTCACACGGGTTCCGGGAGGGGTCCGGTCTTCCGTCTTCTGCCCACTCACCTTCCTCTCCCCCGGCCACGCGTCGTGGACCTTCTTCGTCGCACACCCAAGATCTCAGTGGGCGCTCGGAAGGAGGGCCTTCACTCTTCGTTTTTTTGTCTCTGGGCACTTCCTGTCCCAAGTCAGGCTGCCCACTGCCCCTTCGAGATTCACCTGCCATTTCAAACTGTATCTTTTTTGAGCTTTCCCCGCAGCTTTCTTTGCTGCCCTTCTTTTTTTACGTACTGCATCTTTTTTGAAAAGCACAGGCAACTGGTGGCTTTTCACATCCAAGTGCTATGGACATTCCCCTTTCATTTTCCCTCTTCCCTAGAGCGTCGCCCTATATCCACGCGCAACATGGACTTTCAGTGCGCAAATTCGTTTGTTCAAACAAAGTTCCCCTCCTTTGTTCTACTACGGATGCGTTTTCCAAAACCTGCTCCAGTGGCTTGTCCTTTTTTCCCGGAGTTCTTCATCACCCCTGTTGCGGGGGTTGTTCTCTCCAAAAGGTTTTGGGGGTGTGATTTACAAGTCTGCAGAGTTTTACCTTTTTTTCATACTTTTCGGTCTCTTGTTGGTAACGGAACGAACCTTGTCCATCCTAGTTGGGATTGTTTTTTTTTGGCGGCTCGTTGGCGCATTCTTTTTTTTCCTGAGCACCCAACCGTGGATACTAATGGCCGAGTTCTTCTTCCGGTTCCCGCCAATTTTGGTGCCTCCACCCTTTTGGGTTCTCTGGCGTTTCTTTTAAACCCTTTCCACGGCTTTTTGGACCCTCCTTCGGTTTTTTTCGGGCATTTTCTTTTCACCCATGGTCCACCGGTGGTTGGTCCTTTTTCAGTCGCCCGTTTGGTGAACTTGGGTTCCCTTTTTTTTCTCTCCCGCTCAGGCCGCGGGTCTGTTGCGACGCCTGTTATTAACGCTAAGGGCGCCTTTTTGTACTGTGGTTCAGTTCCTTCATGAAGGAGCTTCTTCAGGAGGTTTTGGCGTGTTTTTAAACCCTTTTTTTTTCCCTTTTTATGCGGTCCTGCCCTGGACTACTGACGATTACTCTGTTCTTACCTTTTTGGTTTTTCTCCTTTTCTCTCTCTTGGGCCTGCGTGGGCCCCTTCTTCGTGCAATCGCTGTTTTTTCCCCACATCCGGCTTATTTCTCATGTTTTGAGGCCCATTGTAACTTGGGTGGACCTTCCAGTCTTTTCTTTCAAGGAAACACTGTAGCTATCGTGTCACCCGGCCCATTTTTCCTGAACAGACCCTCCACCCCTTCTTTTTCTTGAGGTAAAGGCATCTGGCAGGGCCAATCCCCGTTAAGCTATCGACCCCCTACGAATCAGCGTCCCTTTCTTCCCCCGCCTACTTTTGTTTAGTTTCTCCCTCCATTCAGACAGCCCTTTATACATCTCCGTCCCACGTCCCTTGGGACCCAAAGACCCCCTTCTTCGGAACCCCTCCGCAGTCGCTTTTTTCTTTGCACTCCCTCAATTCGGTCCGGATTCTGAAGGCTGGTTCTTTTGGCCTAGGGGTGCGTTGAGGTCATATTTCAAATTATTTACCCTTGCCCTTGTCCCCCTTGGTAACTTTTCCCTTCCTTGTTGTTTTGTTTTTTCTGGTTGAGAGATACGACCTTCATTGTCTTGGGCCCTGGATATTCTTTTTTCGTGTCCCTTGACCCCAGTCCTCTTCAGTTCGCATTGCTGGCGGTACGTGTGCTCCAGACTGTTGCGTCCTCCTGGCCCGTTCGGATTTTTTTTTTTCTTTTTTCCCTCCTTCTACGGTTTTCTTGGCCCTGGTCCTTGCACATTTTTTCAGAAAACTCCGTCGGCGCCTCTTAATCGCTTGGCGAACCTTCTCTTTCCCCTTTCGGTCCGTTTTTTTTCTTTCTTTCCTTCAGTCTTGTACGATATCTCCCGCCCCGGCCTGTCCTCCCTTTTCTGAGCTGCCCCCCCTTTTTTTTCCTGAAAGTTCCCTTGTTCCGTGCCCTAGATTACCTTCATTTTGACACGGGCCCCGATGATCTGGGTCTGGAATGGCTTTTCCGCCAACGTTTTCCAGGTTCCTTTTTCTTTTGCAAATTTTTTTCCGATCTTGCCCCCCGGCCTTTGTTCAACCCACGTCTCGATGTGTGTCGAGGTTGCCGCCGCCCCCTATGCAAAAATCTTTCCCATTCCCCTCCCCCGACCTCGGCTGCAAACTTGCGAAGTGTTTATCGAGGCCTAGTTCACTCACCCATTTTTCCGTTCCCTTTTATTGGTTCCACGTAAACGCTTCTCGAGGCTCCGGGTCCCTTTTTCCCCGTACCCCAGACCTTCTCACCTCCCTCCCGCCCTCGTACGCGTTTTCCTTCTCAAACCCCCGTGCGCCTGCCGGCGGCTTAATGTTTCTTTTTTTTCTGCCCCAGACCGTCTGAATTACCCCCCCGTCTGATCCCTGTTTTTGACGGGCAGACTTTTCACTCCCTGGTTTCCCACGCCACCCTTTCTTCCCGTTCCTCCGTTTGCCTCTCCCAGGTGGCAGAGATCTTTTCGACTGTCCCGATTGGCGTCCTTTTTCATTTCATTCCTTTGATTGTCCCCTGCCTGCCACCAACGTCTATCACCCCTGGGACTTCCCCTTTTTTTCTGGCCCGCCCCCCTTCCCCCAATACTCACATTCGGCTGCCCGTTTTTCGGCGGAACTCACCCCCCCCACCTTTCTGTCTGTTAAGGAACCTAACAATCTTTCCGGCCTCCGGTGTGATTCCCTGTTTTCCTACCCACTCTGCCCATTTTGGCACCCCGCTTTTTTTGAGTCCCCGGGGCTTTCGCTTTGGCCTTGTCCTTCCTAATCTTTAACCTAAATAGTTTCCCCTCCTATCATGTGGATTTGACCATCCCCAGCTTTTTCTGCCCCTTCCCGCACGAACTCTCAAGGCTGGTTGCCAGAAAGAGACCACCCCCCTCCAAGGCCCTTTTTTGCCCCTGGCTTTAAGACCTACGCTGAAGGTGAAGTTCCCGGAGCTTTCCCAGTGTCTCATAGACCGACTTTTTTCACTGAGGGCGTGGGGGACGCTCCAAGTTTCATTTCTTTTTATTTGAAGTCTGCTTCTCAAGTGCAAGACAGCTGGCTTTGCGGTTTGACTTTTCTTTTTTGCTGGAGTGGTCTTCTTTCTCTACCGCTACTTTGCCCAAAATCTTCTTGCTTCGCTCTTTGATAGTTTTCCATTAACTTTTAATTTCGTCTTTTTCTTTCCCTCAGGACCCCCCCTCTTCCTTCTAACAGGCTCTTTATTAATTATCCATCCTTATTACCCGGGCCACTAACAATTTTATGTCTTTTTTTCTGACTTTTCGGTATGTCGGCACCCGGTTCCTGGTTCTAGTCATTTCGGCGGCTCTCCCCCCCCTCAGTCTGGCTCGTTTTTTCTTTTCCGCGACTTTTGTGGTTTTTTCCCCCGCGTTGACCGTTTCTTGAAATGCGCTCGCAGTTTGTCCGGGTGAGCTGACAGCTGATTAGGCTCTATCCGTTGTCCCCATGCCCCTCCCCCCTTTTTTCCTGGCATCGCGAAACAATCTTGATCAGCATTTCTTCGTTTTTTTTGTAATTCTTTGAGGTCTTTTTCGCTTTCTTCCGTCTCCCTCCCCCCCGGGCCGAGCACGAGTACGCCGGTTACCATGTTCAAAACCGTCTCTTTCGCCCTTCATCTCTCTTTTCTTGTTGATCTTCTTACTTGATCTTTCGGCTCACTCGGGGACGGTTGGTCGCCAACTGGAACGTGGCCTTTTTACGTTTTTTTCTGGCGGCGCCCGCTCACGACCTGACCTTGACCTCCCCTTCCCTGCTTACCCTTTTTTTTTTCTTCGTCCCTCTTTTGCTCCTTTCCCGGATCGCGGTCCTATTTCGTTTTTTGTTGGCCCACCCCTTTGATGAACTTTTTTTTTCCCATCAGTTTCCAAACCCTTCGACCATAGTAGTTCGCGTCCGAGAGTTGTGCGTCCCCTTAGATTGCGGGTGGGGTTGGTTTTAGGTCCCTCCCCCCCCCTTTGCCTCTGCTTCGTTCTTGTCGTGTAGCGTTGCGCCCGTACCGCCCTTCTGTTTTTTTGGTGTTAGGTGCTACAACCCGTTTGTAACCGAAGTCTCCACCCCATTCAATTCAGAGCGGCCTTTCCTCTTTTTCTTGATTTGGAATTGTATCGGCCTTCTGTCCGTCTCGTTCGCTTCCCACCCGTTGCGGCCCTCTCCCCCCCCCCCCTCCTTTGGAATCCGTGCCAGGGCACCCCCAAAGGAAGTGGGGGGTTTGCACTTCCCCCCCTTTGACGTGCACGCGATTTTCCGGACCGCGTATCCTTTTCCTTCTTCCCCCACTTTTTTTGGAGTTTGTGAAACCGAGTCATTGACTGGACCCCACCCAAGGAATGTTGCAAATCACCCCCGAAGCCACTAGATGGAGCTTTTTCCTTCTCCCCCCCCCCGCCAGTCAGGCGTAAGCGATAGCCTTTCGGTCCAAGGCTTTTTTTTCCCCAACTCTTTTCCCCCGCCTGGGACACCCGGGCTGGGGGCTCTTTTTTGTTTTCCTCCATCCTTTTTCCCGTTTTTCGTGGTTCATTCGTGACTTCGTCGAAGCACCTTTTATGGTGGCCTATACTGTGGGCCTATGCAGGTACCCGTTCTTTTTTCCAGTTTGAACTTCTCTCTTCCCCAGTAGGTTTTTTTGAGCGGGGGTCTTATCTACCCAAACAAATTTTTTTCTTCTTTTCTCGTGCCCCTTCTCAATACGAAGTATACGTTTTTGTCCCCAGTGAAAGTAATGGTGATAGAGGACTTCGTATCTTTTTTGTTTCCAGAGTTGTGTTTTATAGTGAGTGTCAAGGCGTTGAATACTAACTCGGATTTTTGGTATTGCCCTTAACCTTTCGGGGTTTTGGTATACCTCGTCGCTGAGGTGGATTCACGGTTTATGTGTAGGTATTGAAGGGATCCAGAGGGTACTTTATTGACCCTTCTCTGGTCGGCTGTTGGCGGAATTGGGGTCTTTTGCGCACCTCTACCATTCCGTGAGTCGTCTGGGTTTTGTCTCGACCACCCCTGATCACCATCTCCCTACCATTGGTGTTGTTGAAGATTTATGGCTGATCAGTCCTCCCCCGAGGTGCCACATTTGTTTTTATATTTTTTTTCCCCCCAGGTTCACGAAGGTGGTCCTGCGGTTTCCTCATTCGGCCTGGTCAAGGCCCGGTGACACACCGCATGCCTTCCTCCAACGTTCCGCCGGAGGTGCCTCCAATCTTGCAGGCCCATTCGTTGAGGCTGGCGCTGTTTTTTTCCCGTGCCAAGTGCATTCCACTTTTAATGCTCCTTTTTACCCCCCCTTTCCCATCATAGACTGGTCTCGCTTTGGGGGTTTTTCGCTTTACAGAGGCTTCAATACGGTCCTCTTCGCTTTAAATCTTTTTTGCATTTCTTTTTTTTCTTGACATTGTTGCGGGTTTTCCTTTTCGGGGCACGCTCGTCCATTGAGTTTCACCCTCTTCTTTTGACATCCCCTTGGAACGCAATCTTAAGCGTGTGTTTGGCGACCTCTTTTATCCTTTGTGGAACACCGTTGAAATTCTTGGCCTAGTTTCCATTCACCCCCCGATCATCGGCCTTGTTCCTTCAAATTTCGTTCACAAAATTCCCGCTTTCGAAAAAACTCCTTTTGGCTTTCCCACCTTCTCTTTCATTTTTTTTTTTTCGGATGGCTGCCCAGATCGTCGTCAGGGCCTCTTTTAAAGCTCGACACTTTCCTTATTTTCTTCCACTACTTTCAATCGATTTTCCGACTGTAGTTTTATTCCTGTTGCAATCTCAGTAAGACACTTTTTTTGGTTCACGCCCCCTTTTTGGGAAACTTTCCATCGGGAAACAGTTGCCGACTTCGCGCCCCATATAAGTTTCACCACCCTGTGACCCTTTTTTTTTTTTTTTGTTTTCCAGGGCCCCCTTCCCCTTGAGAGTCCTGTCCGGCTGCATTTGATGCGCATTGCTTGTTCAATATCACCCTTTTTTTATGACCCCGTCTGTTGGTACACGCTTTCTTTTTTTTTCCCCCTCTGTTACCCTTATTTTATCTCTCTCACGCTTGTTCAATCCTTGTTGTTTTTTTTTGTGTCCGTCTGGGTATAAAACCAGTTTTTATTGACCGTCACTTCCCTTTTCTTTTTGCCAACCCCTCTCTCCTTTTTCCTTGCAGGCCGGACGTCGTGCGTTTCCCTCGAACTGTTTTTGCGCGCTGTTGCACGGTTCCGAAGGACACTTTTCCTCGTGACTGCATCTTTTTTCTTTTTTTCACATTCTCACCCCTGTGCGCCGCGATAACCGCTTGCGACTGAGCGAATCACCTTGCCCTGCGCCTCTCTCTGTCAGCTTTCCGCTTCCTTCGACTACCCTCGGTGTGAGACCGGATCGTTCGAAGGCGCTACATTTTGCTGGGTTCCCGCCCAGCTCCCATCCTTTTCCCCCGGCCTATGGTCCTGAATCTCCAGCACCCCCCGGTCTTCCCGGTTTTTTTCCGTTTGTTCCAAGGGCGGCTTCACCCCACCTTTGTAGTAGTCCTTTTTTTCGTGCTTCCCCATTATCGTATGGCGAGTTGGCGCCGCTGACTCCGGTGGAGACCCCCCATACCCCCTCTGCTTGCTCGCCCCCACATTGCCGATGCGAGTAGGATATTTTCCCCTTCCCCCTCCCCTATATCCCTCGTTCTTTGTTTTCTGTTAAAGCCAACAACGCTTGGAGAGACCCTGAGTCTTCCCTCCTCACGCGCTATGAGCCCCAACGGGATCTCCCGCCCCCATTGTGCTTTGCTAGCCTTTCTAAACACCCTCTGGGGCCCATTTGGAGTCCGATGTTACACCGAGGCTTTTGGGGGGTTCCCCTTCTTTTTTTGACTCGCGTTGCGACTTCCCACCACAGTCTGTCCTGGTGACCTGCTCTGACATTTGGGCCCCCAATTTTCAATTTTTTGTTGCCTCGATTCCGTTGCTCGCCGCCTCTCCCAATGCCCGGGTTTTTGGAAACCCCACCGCCCGCTCGTCACAGGGGCAGAGATAGGAAATTTCCGTTTTTCTCTTCCCCTCCATTTATCCATCCCGAGCGCCCATCACCTTATGTCTCCCCAATGACAAACACATCGTTCCCCGCCTTGTTTTTCCCCAACTCTGCCTCTTTCGGGTTTCCCGTTGCCCCCACACCCTTTTTCATTAGGTACCCCTTTTTTTCCCCCCCGGTTGTTTGGCGCTGGGACCCGACAACAAATTCTTTCGGCTTCCTTGGTTTTCACTCTTCCTATCCCCCGTACTGTTTTCTCACGATTGCAAGCTTTCCTCTGAAGTTGGGCTGTTCGCGTTGATATGGACTCTTTTCTTGCTCCCCCCCCCGGCCCCTCCTTTCATAGTTCACCCCGCTCTAATATGGGACCATCCACCAGTTGTTGCTTCGCTTCATTTCCAACGAAGGTCCGTTTTTCTTCCAAGATGTTGGTTCCGCCTTTTCCTTTTTTCAAGCCAGAAGTCGGTGTCACGCGGGAAGATTTTTCTCAGTCCCCCCTCCGTTTTCTGCTTGTACCGGCAAGTGGGTTACATCGTGCGTCCTTAACTGAGTTTCTTTTTTGTCCTTCCCCTTTCGCGTGTTTTCCTCCATTCCTTGTTCTTTCTCACGTCCCACGAGGAACCACTGTCCCTTTCTATCTGGCTCCATCCTTTTTTTCTTTTGGATCTCTTTTCCCTCTAAACGCCCAACGTGGCTTTGACCGCAACATTCTTTTTCCCCCACGTTGACACGCTTTTTGCATTTTCCTTGTTTCGATTCCCCCGTGGAGCCTTCGGGTACGGCGGAGACTATCCATTGCTGTCACTCCCCCCAGTTTTTTCCTTTGCTTCGAAATTGGCCTGTTCCGGTTTTGGACAAGTCTTCCCCCGGGGTCCAGTTCAAACGGGTTTCAACGGCGGGGGTTGAGACGGAGGGGAATACACACCCACCCCCGCCTTTCTCACGGTCGGCAGCCATGCAGTCCGCACCTCCCGTGTCCGCACTCTGGCCCTGACACGACGCCCCCCCACTAGATTGTTGACAGAGTACTTGGGTGGGACTTTGACTCCTTTAGACCGGTGTCTTTGGGGTTTCCTCCTTTGAACTTTTTCGTTTGTCTATACGGGGCGGGATGTCTTTTGCAGTTCCCCCCTTTATATTTTTTCTTTTTCCTTTCACCCTCGTCTTTCGTCATCGTTGTAAGCCCTCATGGCGTTCAGGTCCGTTGTCCTTTTTCGGATTGCCCGGTGAAGGCATCTTCTTTTTCCCCTGACACCCTTTCTTGGGACCCCCTATCACCCTTTTTTTTCTCTATTTACATACATCTACGTTGTTTGTTGTTTATTATCTTTTTCAGCTTTTTCCTCCACGTTTTCCCCCAACTTTACACTGTTTTGCGGATTTTCTTTTTTTCGCGTCGGGAGAGAATTCTGAACGCCCTGACTCCCTTGAGTCTGATTAACGTGCCCTACTGCTCTACCCACCCCCGCCCCGTTTTTTTGCTTGTCCCCCGAGGGTGATTCTCTTTTAGTTTTTTCCTCACTGTTTTTTTTTCACTTGAAAGTGAGCTTGACGGCTAACTTTTCATTTCAAGTTTTTTTCTGGTAGCTTATCATTGGGGCAGTTTTTGTCTTTGCGGACCCCCCCAAGGAGGAGGGGTAGAAAGTTAAGTTCCCCCAGACGTTCTTCTTTAGGGGGAGCATTGTTCCCCCGCATTTTTTTGTACGTTCAGAATCATTTGTTGTGGACCGTTGATTTTTTCCTTTAGCCCGACCCACCAGGGACCCGGTCCCATTCTCCCCACACCCGTTTTTTTTTTAACGAGTCTTGCCCGTACCCCCCCCCCAACGCTTCCCCGGGAATTCGACCCCACAACCCCGCGGGTGTCCCTGTCGGGCCCCGGTAGGGCAGTCGGTCACGCACATTTCCTCGATAGGGGTTAAAGTCTGTGGGGGAGGAAGTGTATGGCCTCGTAGTTGAGGAGACAGTACACTTTCCATCTCTTCCCCGCCCCTCAGGGTGAGGCGGTGGAACCCCACACCCCCCACCTTTCTCTTCCCCCCCCCCCACTCCCCACACCCCCCCCCCCCCCCCCCCCCCCCCCCCCCCCCCCCCGGGCACCCTCTTGCAACCTGAGTTTTCGTCCCGTCCACTTCAACTGGCTTTTTGTTTATGTTGCCGAGCTTTGACCCCCCCCACGAAGGCGCACCCCTCTCTCACCTTTTTTCCTTTGAGTGGGCCTTGATCATTTTTTTTTTTGCCAGAAAATTCCCCTTATTTCCACCTCGGCGCCAGTTTTTTTCATGGGACAAACCGACTGCAGTTTTCAGTCTCTTTTTTTTTTTGGGATAATCCACCTGGCGGTTAAAGGGGCAGTAATGGTCCATTGCCCTGCCCTCTCCCTTTGTCTGACCCGCAATGCAACCCTACGGGGGATGAGTTTCCTTTTTTCCCCCCCCCCCTTTTTTCTGAGTTTTGTTGACTTTTTCCGGACATTCGAAGAACCTTTTAAAATGGTGGCCTGACTCTCTTTTGAACTTTTTTACTATCCCTACCCAAACCTTATTTTACCCTTAGAGCTGTTTTATCCCCACCCTTACCCGACACCTCCCTTGTGAATTAAATGAGTTGAAAATCTACACCGTACTTCTTTGCCCCCCTACCCTTTCTGCCTATCTTAGTGTAGTATTCAGGATAAACAAAACCGCTTTTTCACTTTCCGACGTTCCGTGGGGTTTTTCCCCCCGGGTTGGTCCCCAACCCCCCCCCGCGTTGTTTTTTTTTTTCCTCCCACCCAATTGTTTGGGGGGGGGGCTGAACGAATATCGGTTTGCCTTCGAATCCCCGTTCTGCCATCGAATGAGATTGTTCTTTTCTTCCCCACTGGACCCTCTTCTTTCCTTTCAGCGGTGATGACAAGTTCGGTAGGCAGGTGCGAACCCCCCACCCCCTTTTTCGATTGATGTTTATTCCATCCTCCTTTTCTTTGGTCTTTTTTCGGAGCTCCCAATGTCTTTTTGCAGTTACCCCCTGGGTTCATTTCGGTCCAGGTGGCTCCCCCCCCGGAATTCCGAAGTGCCCCCCTTATTTTCCCTTTGTTCGTTTTTTTCGTTCCCTCTCCTTTTTTTTCCCCCCCGGTTGGCGCGACGGCTCTCGGTTAATCCGGTTCACCCCCTTTTTTCTTCACGTATCTCCCCCTGCTGCACTGTTCCCTGTTTGTGCCCCCCTGGAAACACGGACCCCCGCCTCCCTTTTTTTGAGTCGTTTTTCGGTGCTCTTTCGGAGCAGTTTTTTGAGAGTTCCATGTTTGCCTTCGGCTTCTTTTTCTGCTCTCGCCTTTTCTTTTTACGGCCATCCCCCTTTTGGCTCGGATGGGAAACCTTTGGTTTCCCTGTCCCTCATTCCCTCGTATATTTCCCCTTTGCCTTCTCCCCTGCTTTTCCACCCCATGTAGTTGGGTCGTTTTCTTTTCCAGTCTTTTTGAGGATTTTTCCTGCTAGCCAATTCTTAGGCACGTTTTTTGTTCCACACCTGCCTTCTTCCTTTTTTCCTCATTTTTAGTGTTTTTGTAGCCGCCCCCCCCTTTTTTGTAACCTTTTACACCGGAAATTTCCCCCGTTGTCCCCGGGATCCCCAAGTTTCCCCCCCCGCTCTTCCCTTTCTTGTCAAAGTGAAGGTAGCTATCGGTGTGCCATGCCCCGGCCAACCCCCCCCACCACTTCTTTCCTCCTACTCTTTCCCTTAACTTCTTTTACCGGCTGAGGATTTCAGGCGGACTGCTTTGCTTCCGACCCCTTCCCCTCTTGACGATAGACCCTCCCCTCCGTAGTTAGAAGCCTTTTTCCTTTAACCAGAGTTCCCGTCAAGTTCCTCCCGATTCCCCCCCCCTCCAGGGTTTTTTTCCGACCCATGTTAAGACCTCCCGTCTTTTCCTTCCCCCTTGGGACCCCTAGGACCAAAAACTTTGGCCGCATGTGCACCCCTTCCTTTTCCCTACGTTTTTGACCCCCTTTTTGCGTTGGATCCGAAACCTTTGACTGTCGTTGTCTCACCTTTCCTTTTTGGCCCAACCTTCCCCCAATTCCCCTGGATGTCCCCCCCGTCCGTTATTTATATCTATCTCCTCCTAGACGTTTTTTTTCAGTTTTTCTCTCTATCTCTTTCTTGGAAGTTCACCCCTTTTTTCCTTCCCGCATGCTTTTCCCCTCCCAACGGATGACCTCTCATTCGGCCTTGCATTGCGGCAAGGTCCGTGGGTGGGGCGCCCTTTTTCCCTCCGTTTTTCTCTCTTGACCTTTCCCTCTCTGGGGGTTTTTTTTTTTTTTAAGGTTTTCCATGTTTGGGACGGCCTTAGGCTGTCGGATTGCTTCTAAGAACCCAGGTCTCCTCCCCTCCCCTCTCTTCAGCCCCCCTGCCCCTCCTTTCTTGGAGGGTTCAGCTCCAGACTTGAACTGCAGTCTCTTACCCCCCTCCCCTCCTTCAGCCTTTTTTGTAGCCCTTCTGTTGCACAGCGGAAACCCTACTTTTGGCAGTTTTTTTTCTTTGACCGCTCAAGCTCCCCCTTTCACTTTCCTTTCCCTCGCCTGGACCCCTCTCCCCCCCCACGTTGAATTCAGGTGTTACTGGTTAACAAGGCCGGGGCCCCCCAGCTTTTCAGTTTTCCCCTTTCTGCCTCCTCCGGACAAACAATTCCATTGGCTGAGGAGTTTCTCGGAGACTTTATCCCACTCCCCTGACAACCCTTTTTCTTTCGTTTGAACCCCATTGTTTCCCGGAGCGATTTCTCGTGATTTTTTCGTACTCTCTCCCACCCCCTTAGATTCCAACTATTCATAGCCATTATTATGTAGCTTTTCCCACCGACCCCTTGCTTCCCCCCCCCCCCTGATAGACCTCCCTTTTTTTGCACTTACCCCGAGCCCCCTGGAGTCTCCAAATAGAGCCCATTGCTTCTGACGGCGTTGTCGCCTCCCCCGGCTCTTCTTTTCATTTTCGGGCGATGCTTTTACCTCGGGCTTGACGGACTTCTTTGTCCTTCCCTTTCGTCCTCCGACCCGTTCCCTTGGTTACGTTTTAAGAATGGCCCTACAACTATTTGCCCCCATCGGGCTTGTCTTTCTAGTGATTTCAGCCTCTCCTTACAAAGGGAGATCCTTTTTGCCTCATTTCCCCCCGCTTTTGATGGAACACCGTTTTTAGAGACCCCTTGCCTTTCTTCACGTTTCTCTCCCCCAATTTTTCCCCCCCAACTGCGACCACTCCTTTTTTATTGCCCGCCACCCCCCCCTTTGTCCGCGATCGCAACCACTTTGCCCCGTTATTTTTTTTTCCCCCCCCCCCTTGAAGTCGCCCCCCCCCCCTTGGGAAAATAGGACCCCCCGTCGTGATTGTCCTGTTTCCAATGTCCTAAAAACCGGCCCTTTTTTTTTTATTACTCCAGCCTGCCTTCCTTCCCCCCCCCAAGTTGACTTATGTTTTACCCCCCTTTGTAACTCTTTCTTTATGGCCCTGCCCCTTTGGTTCTTTTCCCGCGTTTTTTCCGCTCGGTTTTCGACCTTCCCCCGATCGTTTCAAACGCTTTCATTTCTATAGTTCTTGGTTCCCCCAGTTTTCATCATGTTTGTTGCTTTTTCGTGTGAAGTGTCCCCTGAAATGGCATGCCCTTTAGCTCGTGCTACATCCTCCATTTTTTAGTTGTTCCCCATGTCGTGAATACCCTGACGTTTTTTGTTCGGGCTTTTTTTTTTTGCCCCGTGGCTCTCGCTTTTTCCCCCCGTGCGACTGAATTTTCGGTGTTTTACCTTCCACGTTGTAGTTCTGTTTCCCTTCATTGTTTTTCTCTCACAGGTTCACGCAGGCCACAGATTTTTACTCTTTCGAGTGCCTTTGAGTTTTTTTAATCTTTTTGGTAGGAGCTTTTTCCCCTTTTGCCCCACTCCACAATTGTCGACTTGATCTTTTTTTTTTTACCCTGTGCACGCGGCTACACCTTTTCTTAGGAGGATATAGTTCCCCTGGGCCTTCAGATCTTGTAGGTTCCCTTCTTTTTTCTCATTATATGGAAACTCGATCGCGTTTCGAACTTCCTTTTATCTGTCTTTGCTGTACTTCCCTTTCCCTTTGCTTGCCACCCCCCCTCGTTCCTGTTTTCGCTCTGGATTCTGAGGCTATCCGGCCCCCTAGTTTCATTTCGGGCATTCGGGACAACGCGCCTGGTCCCTTATCTTTTTACACTATTTGTTCTCAAGGCGACTCCCCCTTTTTTTGGCTTGAGCTTCCCGTTCTTAAAACTTGATCTTTTTAATTTATGATTTTTTTTGCCACATTTTTTTCCCAATACTTTCCGTCCTTTTCTCTCTAAAACTTTTTGCTTGATAGCATCGCCGGTACGCATCTCAATGTTTGTTTCCTTCGAGGTCGCGTCCTCCTGCCGGTTCGAAGGCCGCACGCACTTTTTTTAACGGCCCCCCGTTCCTTTGCCTCCTTTTCTCATCTCCCCCTTTGGTTTGTTGAGAGCCCGAGCTTTTATGACTGCTTTCGCTGCTTCCCGTGTTCACTTCCACATTTCCCTTGCGTCACTTTTTTCTCGCCTTGGATTCGTTCGACCCCTCGCCCCCGGAAATTACGTACATAACCTGGTTTTTCTTATCGATCGATGTGGCTTCATGATCAAGGCTTTCTCTTTGATTCCTAGATCCTTTTTCCTTTTTTTTCCCCCATCCCCCCGGTTCTCAGCTCCTTTTAATACCGGATGGTCGGCTCCAGTCAAACCTGACCCTTCTTCGGCCCCCCTCACCTAGAGCAGCCCTGGAAAAGTGATGGGCAGCTCCCCGACTGGTGCTTTGTTTGTCCTTCCCACGCGCTTCGACCCTAGTTTCGGCCTTCGGCTGGCGTGTTCTTTGTTCCTCAAACGCACTTGGCAAGTAGTCGTCCATACTTATCTTTCGCCTCTCCCCGGGGAGGCATCTGAAAGAGAGCCGTTCCAGAGGCCCCCAAGGTATTGAAAACGAACCCCCTTTGGTCCCAAAGATCCGTCAATGTCGAACACCCCTCTCAGGATTTTCAAGAGGAGGGAGGGACTGAGTTCTTTTTTGCCTGACGTGAGGATGAGAGGCATCCCGAAGTCCGAATCCAAATAGCTCCCCATTGTTAAAGCACGATCGGCCTTAATAAACCTTTGTTCTTTTTTCAGGGTCTTTCGGGCCCCCTGTGCAATTTTGTGAAAGCAAAGTTTAAGGTCCTCGTTTTAGGTGAGTGATGGGACTTGATTTTTCCCGTAGTGTTTTTGGTCTTAACCTGGACGTTCCATCGCCACAGATCCCTTTTCGGGCTGGAGGGTGTCCAAATTCCGCCCAGCAGGTTCCTTAGTGGCGTTTTTAGCCCCTTTACAGTTTTACCCCCCTTTCCCCGTACAAGGATCCGAAAAGACTGGTTGGGACTAAGCCCCAACTCTGTACGAGCCTCCTTTCCATTCCCTGTTGAATTCTTCACCTCGGGACCCCGGTACGGCTGTTTGAGCCTTTTTGTTTTCGGCCCTGGCCTTTTTTTTGGAACGCGCCTCGGTTACCGCCACCTGACCCCCCCCCCCCGCAACTTTGCTGTCAACCCATCCATGCTTTAGCGTTTTTTGTTGACCCTATTAAGTCTTTTGAGAATCTGCGTTTGGTATGCAAGTTTTTTTTTTTTCTAGACCAAACCGGAACACTGCACTGGCGCTTTCATTTGTGCGTTTGCCAATCGTCATACAAAAGCCTTTTTAGTACGGTTTCCCAGAACTTCTTGCTCTCCACGCACTGAGCAAGAAAGGAGTATCTCCCCTCTCCACTCAAGTGGTACCCTCCCTATTGACCCCAAAAAAGGACCCTCTGTGGGCAAATGGGGGACA
>Ga0179593_1526737_pt1 | contig 15571 bp, 17 predicted proteins | sample CZODoug2_1_08_16_FD_185931 | JGI IMG/M metagenome (GOLD analysis project Ga0179593, IMG submission 185931) | Vadose zone soil fungal communities from Angelo Coast Range Reserve, California, USA - CZODoug2_1_08_16fungal (PacBio error correction) | ecosystem: Environmental > Terrestrial > Soil >... | reverse complement strand
AGTCTTTCTACCATTTCCGATTATGCTGGGTGAACGTGAAATTTACTTCACCCCTTGTCTTTCCCGAACTGGGCTTTTTCGATGGGTAGGACCCCGGTACTGTTCCGATCGTGAATTTATAAAAATCATAATCGCCATGTTCTTTTTTCTTCCGCGTCTTTTTTTCCGTACAGTGCTTGGACCTTATGGATTTGAGCTTTTCCGTCCCCGTTCAAGTCCTTAAACGGAGAGTGACCCCGAGAGACCAAACCCCCTCCTTCTTTTCCCCCATTAGCGCAAGCGCCCCCCCTTCCCGTGAAGCCTTTTGTTCCCCTTGCTGGACGCCCCCTCTTTAGAAAAGGTCCCTGTTTGATTGTTTTTTTTTGGGAAACATGGACTCCCCCCCAACCCCCCCCACCGTCTTCTATGGCCCTTTTTTCTTGGCACACGGGAGCCCTTCCCCTCCCGTTGTCCAACCATTTTTCAGGTCGTGTGAGATTCCTTCCCCCATTCAGTGACCAGGAACGGGATCCGTCTCTTATTAAGCCCCCCTTTGGCCACCAAAAGACTCCCCGGTTCCTTGGCCGATCTCTCCGTCTAAAAAAAAACCAGTCTTTGAGCTTTGGCTTTTGGTTCGTTGCCCCAAGAATTGTGAAGCATGATGTTGGCCCTTTGATCACGGTTTCCCCCGGAATTTTTGGGGTTAGTAGGAAGGCAATCTTCTTTGGCCTGGAAGATTACCGATTTGGTCGTTGGGGTGAAAGCCCTTTTCCTTAATTAATTTCTCCCCACGCATGTGGGTTTTCTCTTTGTGTTGGAATTTTGCCAATCTATGGTTGGTCGCCCCTTCTTTTTTTATGACGTGGGAGTAGGATTTCACCGTCCTTGGTTACCAGTTTGTTGCCGGTTAAACCGGTTGCGGTGTTTTATTTGACTTAAAAAAAGTGAATTACCTATTTTTGGACAGTTACCCACACAGTCCTTTTCCCCCTTTCGGCCCTCAGCTTCGCTGGATGCCTTTCTTTCCCCCCCAGGCGTTGACACCCTGGGAAACGCGGTCTTCCCTTTCCAAAGCAATCACGGAACGCCTTTCTCTGTAGTAGCCAAGTGCTTTTGCATCGGGTGTACCGAAACACACCAATCGCGATTTAGCCGGTTCAGAGGACCCCCGGCACAGCCTCCTGCGGGGAAACATTTTGATCTCCCCATTTCCCTCCTTCGCCAGTGCTTTCCCCCTTTTTGTTTGAATAAGGAACGTACTCCGATGGGACCATGTTTTCTTGGTGTGAAATTCGCTGCCCCCTCGACCCGTTCCTAATTTTGCCTTGCAAAACAGGTTTGGCCCTGTTCTTTCCGTGCAAGAGGGGCCTGGCAACTGTGCCCCATCACCCCACCCAAAACCCGCGTCCGGACCGATCCTACTTGTCCAGTGTATTGTTGGTACTGTCACTGTGTGATACCCGTACTTTGAGAGGTAACTGTCTCTCTTGCCACACATCTCCAACCCCTTTTGAAACTTGCCCCCGGTACTTCATGTGTTTGAAGTCCAATGACCGCCCTGCCGTTTTTTTGATGGCATTGGAGTTGTCGGACTTTCCCGCTTTTTAACCCTTTTTCGAGGTCCCTAAATTCTAGGGACCCCGGTATGGAAGCGAGGAGAGTACCCGTAACGACCTCCCTTGCGTCTTTGTATTAACTAATTTGGGTTTTTTTTCTTCCCGACCCGCTCGTTGACTTTTCCGGGCGTTTTGAAATCCAAGACCCTTCTCGTTCCTTTCCGTGTTGTACGCATTCTACTCACCGCTTGATTCGTCTTTTTCGTGCCGCCCCCTTCAAAAGTTTGGACTCCATTTACTTTTTTCCCTGGAGGAAAAAGGGGAACCTGGAATTTTCTTTCTTCGGTGTTTAGTGGATTTCCCCGATACCCAGGTTCTTTTTCTCGTCAGCCTTCCCCGGAGTCCCCCGTTTTTTCTTTGATTGCGGCTTCGCCCCCTAATCCATAACGAGGTCCTCCAATAGGCCCTTCCCCGTTTTTTCTAGATAGGCCGTTTCAAACATCTTGCCTCCAAGCGGGACGACTTTTTTTTTTTTTTGTTATTTCCATCTCGGTCCGTCTTCTTTCCTTTCCTCCAATCCTTCGGTATCTACACCTATTCTCTCGGTACTTTCTTCTTTTCTTACGGCTGGGAAGATGGTCCCGGAGCTTGTCTTGTGTTTTTCTCGTTCTTTTTTTTTCACGTTTCTCCATCCCCTTATTTTTCCTCGGCTCCATTTACAAACTGGTTAGTAGGGCCATGCCGTTTACATTTTTTTCTCTTTTTGCAGGGTCGAGGGCCGTCCTTATCATTACTGCGCTGCCTCCCCCCCTCTCCCGCCCACGCGTCTTCCTTCTCCTTTTTTCCGTCCCTTTGATGGGGGTTCGGTTACCCTGTGAAAGACACAGCCTCCCATCAAACTCCCTCCCGTTTTTTTTCCCGGCGTGAGTATTCTTCCCTGTCCATAAGGGGGACCCCCGTCCTCTTTTTCAGTTCCATTAAATAGGGTGGTGTACGCTAGGTTTTCCTCCCATCATGAGTCCTCCCAATTCGTCTTTTCCCTGTGCAAAAACTTTGATATACACTTTACGGCGCCTTTTCTAAGTACCGTGGACCTCTTTTCTTTTAACAGATATTTTGAACTTGGTACCCTTTTTTCGATTTTTCAGGTTGTTCCAACCCGAGCCTCCGCTACTCCAACCCCCCCCCAGTAGAGGATTTCCCCCGGTTATTTTTTACGCGCGGGCTCTAATACCAGGCCCGCATCTGTAAACTTCCTCTCCCCCGAAGCCCCACATGCGAGCAGGCTTCCTGGCCGTGTCTCTTTTTGGTCTATACTTTTTTTATGTTTCGTATTTCTTTTCCTACCCCCTCGCGTGTTTTCCCGGTGATTTCCTCAAAATTGATGGCTCCTTTCCCCCGTTATCCAGAAATTCCTTCAAGGTGAAGTGAATTTAAACCCCCCCCCTTTTGGTGATATTCCATTCGCTTGTAGCCCTCACAGTCTTAGACTTCCCCCTTTGTTTGCCCCAATTCCAAGCCAATGGGTTGACTTTTTCCCCTCCCCCCTCCCCCTATCGGTCTTATTCGACCAATCTTCCACCTTGATCATTCCACATGAGTTCCCCCCTCTGTAAAGCTTCCCCCCCCCTATTTTTTTAGATGAGGTGTCCTGGTACATCCCAGTCGCTTCTTTGGGCCTTCTTGGTTTCTGTGCCTTCTTCTCCACACCTCGATCCCTTTTTTTTTTTTGCTTCCTCGGTGAACCCCCCGACGACATGGGTCCCCTTAATTGCAGTAGTCTCGTTCCCCCCCCCCAAATGCAATACTTCTGTCCATAATTACCCTGACCGGTGTGGTTGTAGTACCCATTTTCCCTTTCCCCCTATTCGGAAAACCCTGGTTTTATACCCGATTTGACGTAGAATCCTGGCCACCTTCAGTTATGGCGCCTCTTTTCTCCTGACGTATATCTATTCACTTTCTTTCCCCCCTATTAAGTTACGAGCTGAGCACCCCCACGGTTTGAGCGACAAGCTCGTCATTTGGATTATTGATTTGCACGCTATGCCCCCCTTTTTCCCTTTTTTAAAAAGTCCCTAGACAACACCTTCGTTTCCCACTGTAGCCGGTTCAATTCATGCCCCCCCCCAAGTGCCCTAATAGTCTTTCCCTCCCTTCCTTCTTACTAATGGACCTTGTTGTTTTTTTTGGTGTTGAGGATATTTTGAGGCAGTCAGACCATTTTGAACTATGGGTTCCCTCCTGTAGGCTACATGGGTAACCCCCCCCCCTCAAAGTCCCCCCGTGTCTGTTAGGCGGCTGGGTTCTCCCTTTCCGGTTCTTTGTGTCTCGAAGTAGTTCCCCCAACCCTAAGGCTTGTGTCAGTGGGGTTCCCCGACTAGGTCTGTTGTCCTTGTCAGCTGGGTTGTTGGGGTTCCTTTGGAGGACGCGCGTTCGTCCGTTCATCATAAGATGTAGCACTAGAGCCGCCCCCCGTGGCCCTTCTTCAGCCGAAGACAATCCCCCCGCTGAAGAACAATGGGACCTTTTCTCCTCCCCAATCTTTTAGAACTTTTCCCCGTTTTTTTTTTTTTCCCCTCAAACTCCCTTGTTTGTGAGGAAAACCCTGGACCCCCCCCCTCTGCTTCGCTGGCCGAATTATTTATTTGTACCCCCAGGGTGAGACTCTCCCCTCGCCTTACCTTTTTTGAACCCATTCGTTCAGGTCGAGGATAACCCTTTCCCTCAGTAGAACTGATCTTGAGTTTTGTCCTGAAGGGAACTCAGGACCCCCCCAAGGATACTTTTCTCCTCCACTGATTGGCCCCCCTAGCACTTCGCCAACGTCTTGTGTCTTTTTTTTTTTTTTTTTTTCCACCCAGTTTCATTGGTGCCTTATTGTTGTTTCTGTTTTTCCCCCACGTTTTTTGGATTTTCGACGTTTTTTCGGAAGAAGTCCCCGCGCACGTCGGTATATTGTGCTTTCCCTGGCCCGAAAATTCTCGAATTTCTCCCATGCTTGCGCCCGGGAGACACTAATGATAGCAAAATTTTGTTGGTTCCTCCCGGGATGTATGGAGGGTTTTTTTTGATTTATTTTTAGGCCAATGTTTCCCCCCCCCCCCTTGTCGTTTTTTTTTACTATTAAACTCTCATTAAACGTTGAATGAAAAAAGTCATTTTTTCCTTCTTAAGAGTAACCCAATACGGCCCCGTATGTCAGGTTGAGGAAGATTGCTTAGTGTGTTAGTTACCCCCCCATTCTTTTCTCACAGGCTTGACACTTGGACAATTAGGGCCGGGGTTCTTTTTCTAAGAGTATCAGCTCCCCAGTCCGACCCCCCTGGGGACTTGTTTGACCAAGGCCCGTCATTCGGGTTGGCCCAAACCGTATTTGTCCCCTAGGTCCCGCGCGCCCTTTCCCCCTGTGCCCCGTACGTCGCCCCCTCTTTTGCCCTGGAACCCGGTGATCTGTTTTCCCTTTGTCCCCTTTAAGTAGTGTCCCTCGGACGCATGCCCTTAAGCAGCTGACTCACATGTTTCCCTGGTAAGTCGTGACCGCCTGAAGTCCCTGACCGTTATCCGAACCCATTGTTTTTTTTTTTTTTCACGGTGGCAGGTGTGTATTTTTTTTTTGAGTGACTCGGTCTTCCAAGGACCAACTTCCACCCAACTTTTTGTGTTACACCGTCCCGGGATTCGTCCCACTTGTGATTTCGCTTTTTACGTCCCCGTTCCCCCATTCCGGATACTGAAGGTGTTTCCTCTCTTCCACCCTCTCCAAACTGGAACCTCTTTTCCCTGGGACCCCACCGTGTGAAGTTAAGGCATTGGAAGAGTTCCACTTTTTGGTTTGGGCCTTGTTTTTGGGTTTTTCGAGACGTGCTATACTTCTCCACCCTCCTAGGACCCCCCCCCCTTTAAGCCTCTCCCGGCTGTCAGCGGGGATGCGTTTTATCCCCCAGCGGGTGTATATACCCAAGGCCGATGTGCTTTCCCCCCCTTCGTTCGGATTTCCTTCGATTGGCAGACCCCAAAATTCGTCCACCGTTTTTTTTTTTTCCCCTTCCGTTTGACGCTATCCGAAAAACGGTCTTTTTTCTTTTCTTTTTTTTTTTTTTTTCTTATGGACCGTTTTTTTTTGAAAAGGCGGGCATCAAGGGCTTTGGACGCGACCTGTTCTCTGCTTAGCACTTGAACTTGTCTCTCTTTTTTTCCTCCCTTGTTGTTGGTTTCTGACGATACCAAAGGTCCTTTTCTCTTCTTTCCTCTCGAGCGTCCCCACCCGCTTGGTTTTTCTTCGCACCCCCAGGGTGGGGTACCAGACCTGTAATATTCATTCTGACCGTCCCCAGAAAAAGGAAAAAATTTCTTCCCTTTTTTTCCAAATCCCCCTTTCGTTTTACCCATTTTGTTCGTCACTGTTTTGTTGAAGATTTTCCTTTTTGAAAGATTCGTTTTTTCAGAAGCCCCCTGTTGACCCGGTGGCACCCCCATTCCCCCTTGGTATATAGTTTCACCCAGTTCCCCCCCCAACTTTTTCTCTTTTGACGTTTCCTCTCCTGTTGGAGCGTTTCTATGTTTTCCTCGAGGGTTCCAGTCGGCCTTTCCCCTCTCGTCTTTCCCCCCCCCCCAAACGGCCCGGATCTCTTCAACTCTTTAGGTTCAATGCGGCATTTCTTGACTTTTTGTAGATTTGGTGCGAGCGCCTGGGACAAAACTTCTTATCACTGACTGTTCTGCTTGGTTTATACCTTCCATAGTACTTGACCCCTCTTCTAAAGTATAGTTCCGTGAAGCGTTTTTTTTTTTTGTTACCCTTCGTCAAAATCTTAACTACACCCCCCCAACACGGTGCCCGGGTTTGTTAGTTTGTCTGCCCTTTTTTTCTTGTACTTAATGAATTTGTTATCAAGGTGCCATTTCAGTTAATTGTCCGTACGTTTCCTATCCCCATTCTCTTCCCCCGGCGAAATTAGGCCTTCCCACCCCGGATCCCCGGTTTTTCCTGTTTGGACAGGTTTGTCTTACTCCACTGCCCGTGGATTGCCCAGCCGGGTCTCCCCTTTTTGTTAGATTCTTTACCCCCCCTTTCGGACTCAGATTCCCAACCGGTAGGCCCCCCAAGGAGTCAGCTTTGCTACGCCCATCCCGCCAATTCCATGTCCCCCCAAAAGGTGCCCGCCCCGTTTTTTCCCCCCCGCGAGAGTCCTCTTTTCATTTTAATTCTCCCCCGATTGTGGTTATACTTCACATTTTGTCTGCCTTTAATTTTTTTCCATACCACCTCCTCGGTTTTTAACTGAGGTTTTGTGTGAACTCCCCCTTTGGCCTCCTTTATTACAACAGTTTCCCCCTCTCACTGGACCTCAACCCCGGTCCCCCCCCCCCACAACTTGTCCTTACCATTTAACCGCAGTTTTACTCCCGATTCGCCCCCTCCCCCCCTTCAGTCGAATTTGCCAAATGCCCCTCTTCTGCCCCCGTAGACGAAGATTCTCGGGATCTTTTTTTTTGGCCCCATTCACAATCCCACTTTGATTTCCCTCCCCCCTCGTCCACCCAATTCTTGGTGCAGCTAAACAATTTTTTTTTCGGCTCTGTGCTCGGCCCCGTTCGGCCGGTTTTCTTTTCCTTCTTGGTATGCACTTCTCCCACTCCCCCCTTTTCATCGTTTAGTTTTCTCCCTTCGACGGAATGGGTCGTTCCTTTCGTTGGGTCCTGCTTTCTGTTTCCCAAGACACTCCCCTTCTGCCCCTTCTAGACCGGACGGTTGGTTTGCCATTTCTTCACCCAGATCTTTTAAACCTTTTCCTTTCTCCCCCCCCCCCCCCCCGATTTGGCGTACGCAATGGAAAACTTTTTCCCCATTTTTGCATCTGTTAGTTTAGTTACTTTCCATACGGTCTCTTTTTATACAGTCATTTTTTAGACCGTTTTCAGTATCCAGATGTAGTGGACCCGAAAATCGTGCGATTCTGGTCCTCTTTTCTCTTTCGTTCATTTGGGGCCCCTTCGATTTGGGGAAACTTCGTACCAAAAAGGTGTTCGGGTTGTTACCCTGTATTCATTCTGTCACCCCCAGCATTTTTCTCATAGAATTTTGTTTTTTTTGCCCTCTTATCCTTACTAACTACTTTTTGTTTCGCAGTTCCTCGCTTTTACCATGAACTATTAGATCGGGTAACTGCATTCCCTGCTCCACCATACAAGGGGTGGGATACCACAAAAAAAACACCCAACCACACCAAACACAAATAAAATAAAACAACCATCCTCTCACACCCAAACCCCCCCCCAACACAAAATCAAAAAAACTAACCCCACGCCAACCATCACACCACCAAACATATCCAAAATCAATAAACACAAAACAAACCAAAAACAACAACCAAAACAAAACACCACACACAAAGGCGTGTTAACAGTATTCTTAACAAAAAACCCAGTCATTTAAAACGGAAATTTAGTCTGAATTTGTAAATTTTACTGCCAAAACCCGTCCAAAACTCCGACTGCTTTTGTCGGCCACGCCCGAAATGTTTTTTCGAGCGTGTGTTCCAAGGCCCGTGTTTGCATTTTTTCCTGGAATTCACTGCCCCCCAAAGAATTAATCTTAAAAAGATTTGTTTCACTTCTCCCTATCTTACTGGTGGTCCTTTCAAGCTTGGTCAAACAATGGACCCCCAGATGCGCATCGTGGGAGGGGAAAGGATTCTGTCCCTTTTTCTTCCCCCGGACTTCATTTCTGCTTCAAACAACGGAGTCCTTAGATTTTCAAGAACCCCAGGTGGCCTTTTTTTATTTTGTTTTTTACCCCCGTCGGTGTTTTTCGTGGGAACCAAAGGAAACCTTTCCCTCCCCCACCGTCTTTCCGATGGGCAAGAAGGAGGTTCTTTTTCAACCCTTTTTTCATTTTAATCCTTCCTGCAAGACCATTAGTAATGGTCCTAGGCTTTTTTTTTTTTCGACTGGCCCCCAAGCTTCTAAGTTGCATAAGGTAGAACTTTGTATTCCTGAGTTTTTGATCCTACCCTTCAGACACCAGGGAAGACTTCCCTCCCCGAACACTCCCCGAGCCATCGAGTATTCCCAACAAACAAAAAGTCTTGGGTAGTCCTTGACCAAGTAATTGTTTTTTTTTCCTAATGTGTTTGTCATTTTTCTCCTTGGTGGATTTTTTCCGGGACTTTTTGAGGTCTGTACAAGTTGAATATCCCGAGATAGGAGGGTATGTCCCTCCTGTTTGTTGGTAGTTTCCCTCCGTTCTACGGACTGTTGCGCAAACCTTTCTGGTTTCCTTTTCTTGTGTCTTTTGAGCCACAATGGTTTTTTTTCCCTTTTTGTCTTGTTTTGTCTAGTGTTTGGTTCAGAAGTAGGAAACTTTGTGATTGGCCCCTTCCCCCATGTGCGTTTGAAACCCTTTTTTTTTTCTTGGTGTTGATTTGGGATTCGTCCTTTCCCCACAAAAAAAGGATCTCCTGTGCCCCCCCATGGGGCCGTGCTGTCCAGGCTTGAGCCGCTTCCGTGATTTTTTCTAGCGAAGCGTGCAGTTGCTTTGGGCCTTTTTATTGACGACTTAAAGCAACTACCCCTCAACTAATAGTGGAAAGGCCACGTTTCGTTTTTTTTTACCAAGTACGGTTGGTGTTTTCATTCTTTTTGGCCACGAAAACGGTAGCATGTTTACCATTTCCCCCTGAGGGGGTTTGGGTTTTTTTGATTTTTGAACTTCCCCCTCTCCAAAATTCCTGCGGATTGGGGAATTGGACCCCCCCTTTTTTTTTGCCCCTTGCAGGTTCAAAGTCGCCTGGGCTTTTTCGCCTCTAAGGTTTTAGTAAGGACTCTGTCCTCCCTTGGAAAGTCGGACCAACCCGTCTTGTCCCCTCGAAAGTCCCCCTGACCAAAGTTTCCTTGAAAAAAGCGTGTCTTTTTCTCCTTGCCCGAGTTTTTCTGGGCCCCCCCCCCAACCTTGCCCCCCTGACACACAACGGTCCAAAGTTTTATCCCTCAAGGGACCCTGTACACGTTCTTTCTTGATGATTTTTGTAAACGTCCATTCCCATTTCAACTTCTCGACAGGTTTGCGGTACCTTTTCCAGTTCTCCCCTCCCCCCCCCCACACTCTACCCCCCACAATGGTTCCCACGCTGCGCACTGGCCTCTCCCAGTAGACCGGAGAAGCTTTCGGTGTGGCTTATGGGGTTGCCCTGGGCCCCGCTTCCCCCCCTCCCGAGGACCCATCCAGGTTCCACCGTCCCCTAGGTCTTCCTCTATTCTGTTTTTCCTGTTTTAATAGACAGTCTTTGGTGTATACCCCTGGATGGGCGCCCACAAGGGGAACTCCAGTCCTTTCCCTTCCGGAACGACACAAAATCGTCCCCCAGATTGCCTGTTGTCACCTTCCCCCCGCTATTATTCCCACGGATTGTTTCCTTGATTCTTCGTATGTCGGTTTCCCCATTTCCCCCAGAGTTGTTCCAAGAAGATTCTTATCTGGTCCTTTACGCTTAAACTTTCAGGTCCTTATATATCCCCCCCCCCCCCTGCAGTTTTTGTGTTTTGAGATACAACCATAAATTTTCTAGTCATTTTTCTCCCTTCCTTTCTGCCCTCCCACTTTCTCTTTTTCGAAAATCCCCCCTTCCATAAATTTTACGTCTTCGCAACTACCCACGTCTTTTCCATGACCTTCCACCCCAATTGCTCTACCCCTGTTTTCCCCTTGTCCAGATGTTGAACTGTTACGACCATGGAAAGTCACGTTCCTTTCTCATGCCCATTTCGGGCCCCTTTCCCTACTCCCACCACTAAGACCCTGTTTCGCTCCCCCCCTCAGATTCCCAGAATAGTGTTCAGGTTTTTAATTTTCTCTGTCCCCCCCCCATAGCAGGTTTTCACCCTCCCCCCCTAGTCAGACCCCATCTCTAACATCCCACACAGTTCGCTTCTTCCTCTTCTCCATCCCCTCGTAGTGTGCACTTTCTTGTTCTTTTTTTTTTTGTTTGTTGTGTTTCTTGAAGCGAAGGTGTCACTGGAATTCTTTCCTTTGGAGTTTTTCACCAGCTTTAACTTTACCGCGTCTTACCACTCTCTTTTCCCCTTTTATGTTTTCCAGGTTAAATTTTCGACCACTTTTTCCCCCCCCACCTTCCTCAACCTTTTTGCTTCTTCGTTCTTACCTTCGCAGGTGTTCAGGCCTGTTTTACCTTCTTTAGTCCGGAGCTAAGTCCCCCCCCCTTTTTTTACTTTAACTTCCCTCCTTTTTTCCACGTTAGGACTTTTTGGCCCTTTCCCATTTTGATATAACAGGTTAAAGTCTCGGAGGTTGTCCCAACTGGGTTTTGCTTCCCCATCGGATTTTACATATGTTACACATTGGGACTTTACTTTTCCTGGTGTTGGCCCCCGATACTTTCCCCCCTGCTTACCCCCCGTTTTGGATTAGAATTGATTAAATTTTTTTCACCCTCCCCCCGTTTCTTTTCTTTACCCCGTCAAATCTTCTATACCTCCCCCCTTTTTCGTATTTGTCTCCCCAGAATTTTCACTACGGGTGCCGATGTGTTTTTTATCCGTCTTCTGCCTTCCTTCACTTATCCTCCGTTTTCCCATTTTTTGCATTTTCCCCCAGCCCCCCTCTGTGCTTCCTTCCTTGCCCCCCCCCCTTCCCCTCCTTTTTCCCAAACAAACCCAGTGTGCTCCGTCAATCGCCAGTTCGGGCTGGACGCTTTTCCTTTTTACCCTTTTTTGGCAACCATGCAACTGCCCGGCAAACTGTTGAATTCGCCGGACTCGCAGGATTATTCTTACCCACCCCCCTTGCTGGCACCCCCTCCCCCCCCCATTGTAACTGAACCCTTCCTTCTGCCCGGTAAAAAGCTCCCATTTTTTCTTTCCGTTTTTGTTAGGCCCCCCCAGTCGGACCCCTCGTTCCCCCCCTCCCCTTCTCCATTAAAACTTTGATCCGTTTCTGATTATTCTCCTTCCCCCCTTTTGCGAATGGTTCTTGGAACTTTTCGTTTGTTGCCTCCGTTTTACAAAGTGCCCCCCTTCTTTTTTCTAAGTCCTGGGTTGTAGTACCTTTCCTTTAAACCAGATTTCTTGCCCCCCGCCCTTGTCTACCCCCCCCCCCCCCCCCTTTTCGAGACTTTTTTTTCTCGTAGATGGCAACCTTTCTCATCTGTTTCCTTTTTTTTCCCTTTTACTCCTTTTCTAAAGACGAACGCTCCCTTTGTTCCTTTTTTTTCCCCCCCGACCCGGCGAGATATTACTCGTTTCTTTTATTATGATTTGGGGTCCTCACCCTCTCTCCCAGTTTTTCATTTTATAGTAAAACCCGTTCTTTTCCTTTGCTCCGGTTCATTATGTAACCAAGCATCGTTAATTGTCCCTCTGCTCCTTATCAATTCTCCCTCCCCCCTTTTGTTTTTTTGTTGAGATCTTAGTTCGCCCCACCTTGTCTTGGGTTACAGAACTTCCTGTCTTACCTTTAACCCCCCCGGGCACCCCTTACGTGTTTCAGAGCGGTTACCAGGACCCAGTTGTCAGATGAAGTATCACCCCCTCCACCAAATTCCTAGCAAAGGTATCGAAAGTTGTATTTCTGACTTAAATAGTGCCTTCCGGTGAGGGAAGTTGGAAGTATCTTCCTGATGAGTTTCTCCCTTGCGGACCGAGCGCAAGCCAACTAACCCCCATCTTTTCCTTCCAAGTGGCAATTGGAAAATCCTTCTGTACTCCCCGTGGCCCCCTCTTTTTTTTTAATAGTGAGGCACCCCTTTCCCACAACCCCCCCGGTTTTCTCTCCCGCTTCAGAATGAGGGTTATTTCCCCACGGTGAAGCTTCCAATCTCCCAACAGTTTCACTCTTTCCCCCCATTGGTTCCAGTAGAATCCCAGGGAAGGTCAACCCAGTATCCCTGAACGAAACTCTCTTTTCTGGGATTCTTTTTTTCCCCCCTTTGAGGGAGACCCAAGTCCGAAGTCCTTATTTTTTCAAATGATTTCTCCCCTTCGTAAAAACCCCAACGTCTTTTTGTGAATTTAACCCTTTGTAATGGATGTTGTTTCCCAAGTCTTGGTGCTTTTTTTTCTTGATAGTTTTGTCTGTGAGTCGCCTTCACTTTTACCCCTTTTTCCTTTTTTTTCCGTTTGGTTTTTCATTGGGTTCCCCCGTTTTATCTGCCAGAGTGGTCTACTTAAGGCGTGACCTCAGACAATGGTTTCTTTTAAAAGGGATTTTTTTTCTGGGTTTTTCGTTGGTTCTGGACTCTTTTCTCCTCTTCTTACTTGAGGACAGTTTCCCCCGTTTTTTCTGCGGCCTTCATTCCCAACCAACATTGTTTCAAGTATTTCCCCCCCCATTACACTGGTCCCCCCCTAACTTCTCTCGCGAGGGTGCTATTTCCCACCGTCCCTTGCTTTGAGAATGAACGTCCTCCCCCTTATTACAGTCCGACTTGTTGTAAACCCCCCTTTTTTCTTCCGGACCCGCCTGGTGAACATGACCCTCGCTCTTAACAGAATCCCCTGCTCTAAGAGACTACAGCACTCCTGCGCGGGACCCCGGGAGTTTTTTCCCCCCCCCTTTTTGGACAAAGTTTTGAAATTTTACGCTCGGGTCAGTTAAATGGTAGCCGATTGCCGAATCCCGGGGACTTCTTCCCAGTCCTGACCCCCCCCTCCTTTCCCCCCCTCCCTTCTGGACGTTTTCCCCCTGGTGGCGGACTTTGATGTCGGGCCAGTTTCTTTTCGTCCCCCCTTTTGCCCCCTTGCCCCCCCCCCCCCATTTACCCGTCCCTAAGCCCTGGACCAAGTCCGTTTCCCCCTTTGGATCGTCACAGCCAGTAAGGCCCGAAAGTTTTTCCGGCCCTTTCCCCCCCTACAATTTTCACACGCTGTGCTTTGCCTTCCTTGATCCCTCGTATTTTGGGCTTTGGCCGTGGCTCCCCTACCCTTGTTTGAGACCCTCTGAGGAAAATTCCACCCCTAGTTGTCTTGATCAGTGCTTTCCTGCTATTTCTTTTCAGGGTTTTTTTTTTGTACACCGAAGGGGCCGTCTTTTTTGCCCGCCTTCGGCTTTTCCTTTTTTTCCCAACTTTAAAAGGTTTGCGGAGTTGAGAAAGTTTTTCCGCTACAACAAGATGTGGATTTCTTGATTCCGTCTTTTTGGTTCAGCAAAGAATCCACCATTTTGGACCCGCCTATATTTCTTTTTGGAGCTGGTGTTTGAAACAGTTGGCACTGTTCCTAATTGTACTTCCCCCCCCCCCGTTTTTTTTTTTTTTTTTTGCTCTCTCCAAAGTTCCCCCCTTTCCTTTTTTCCAGCAGTTTGTATAGAGCGTTCCAAACCCTTGTGGACGACCACCGTCTTTCCTCCCCTCCACTACGTTTTGATAGCGTTCAAAACCCCCCGACCCTGCCCCCTCACGCGACGCTTTTTCTTCCTCCCGGGAACTTCCTCAGGTCCAATCGCTTAGGTATATACCCTTCCACTGGGCCTCACCCTCTCTTCAAGCAAGCTGGGACGCCCCTGGAGTGATTGCGAGTTTCCGCAACTTCCCCTTCCCCCCCCACACACGGTGAGAGGCTAATTATTCCCTTTGTCAAATGCTCTCTTTCCCGGTTTCTTTTTGAATTTTGAGACCCCCGTGAACCGCTCTCAAGGTTTTTTTTTTTTCCGACCCCAATAAATCTCCCCCTTTTGTTGTTTTAGGCGGTTCCCTCTTTTTTTGCAACTTTGGCCGAAATATACCTCCATCCTCCCCGTCCCCCTTTTTCCTTCCCTTTTTTAGAAGGTTCCAAGGGGCCTTCCGACTTCCTCCAAGGGGTTTAATTCCTTTAGAATCCCATTTTCCCTTTGGGACCCGACCCCTTTGGCAAACTGGGTATCAGGGTTCCCCCGACGCGTCTTCTAATTTCTTTTTTTTTTTTTTCCGGGGTTTTCTATGACTGTACCCACTTGTCCCCCTTTATTTTTTTGCCTGAGGGCTTCCGCTACTTCCAACAGTTGCGTCGGTTCCTCCCGTTCTTTTTTCCCCCCAAAGATTTCAATAACCAGGACCGCCGCCTGTCAATCTATAGACTTCCCCTTCTTCCCCCGAGTTTGCATGACTTGCAGATTTTTTGTTATCCTTTCCCCCCCCAATTTTTTTTTCATTACCTACACCTAGGCAGGTTTAACCTAATTCCCGCCCATTCTATTTTTTTTTTTTCCCCAGCCCAGAAACCAAGGGGACCTTACCCCCCCCCCATTGTTCCTTAGTCCCTCTATGCTGAATTTAGTAGCGTCCCCCTTTTGAAACCCCCCTTCTCCACCCTTCGGATAGTAAGATCCCTCCTTTTTCTATACCGTCAAATTTAGGTCCCCCCCCCTACTTACCCTCCCCTAATGGGAACCCCCTTTATTTTTTTTTCCACTACACCCTTTTCTTTTTTTACGCGATGTGCATCAAAGTCGTGACAGTTCCTTTTTCTTTTCCCTGATTCTTTCCCCCCCATCTTTTCTAAGTCCCCTGATTATAATACGACCTGGTCCTTCTTTTGGTTTCGGATGGATCATGTTGTGACGCGGAGGCTTCTTTTTGTGAACCGACCCAGGCATTATGAGCCCTATAAGTAGAAATTTTCTTTTTTGTCAATTTTTTAATAAACCCCCGGATTCTCCCACCGGGCGTCTCCCCCCCCCCAAAAAAAGTTTCCTGCAAGAATGGTGACCACCTCATTCGTTCTGCCCGATCTTTTCCCAGTTCTTCCTTCTTCCTTTGGATCCCCCTCATCCCGTTCCAAGATTGCTTCCCCAGACAACGGCGCATTCTCCGTCCCTTCTCTTGGGTCCACCCTTCTTACAAACCCTGTTTTTTTTTTGAACAACCCCCCGGCACAACCAGTTCGCGCCGGTTGCCATTTTACACATTATGTCCCCACAGCATAATAGTCAGGTCGGCCCCCCTATCTCCTTCTTTCCCGGGTGTCTGGTGTTGATGATTTCTCATCCTGGATCCCCCCCTGACTATTACTTTTCCCCTCGCTCGTAACATTTGGGTAACCCT
>Ga0179593_1502569_pt1 | contig 15571 bp, 12 predicted proteins | sample CZODoug2_1_08_16_FD_185931 | JGI IMG/M metagenome (GOLD analysis project Ga0179593, IMG submission 185931) | Vadose zone soil fungal communities from Angelo Coast Range Reserve, California, USA - CZODoug2_1_08_16fungal (PacBio error correction) | ecosystem: Environmental > Terrestrial > Soil >... | reverse complement strand
TGCTCGTTCGTACCGCCTACTTTGGGAACGTTCCCTGGCGGTTTTTTTTCCGAACCCGCGGTTTTTTCCCAGAGCCATACAAGAGTGCTGCTTTCCGCCTCGAAGTTTCATTACAGTTTCGAGACCAAGGATGCGACGCCGCCTTTTCCCACCGAGGAACCCCCCTTTGGACTTCCACCCTTTCTCCTCTTCCTCGTCTCTTTTGGTGGAACCTCTCTAATTTCCTGAGCGGTTTACCCCTGACAGGACACCTCGACCACTCCTTTCTTTCCCCACGGCTGGTTTTTGAGGGACCAAAGTGGCGTACAATCCCTTTTCTCCTCTAGAGCACGAGTGTACCTTTGGCCTTCTTCATGTTTTTTTAAAATCATCCGAGGACGGTGTGCCCAACTGACTTGAACTTTCTCCCTTCCCCCCCTTTTTGTGCCCGGCTTCTGCATTCAATTCCACCCCTGCCCGCTCAAACGTAACTATTCGGGTCGACGTCTGAGGCGACCTACCGATTTTTCAGACGCTTTCTCTTTCTATTACAGGCTCCCCCCTTGTGTCCCCCGAAAAGACCCGGTTCCCGAAACTTGGATCGCTTTTGTGAGGTTGAAGTATTGGTCAGGGGGTGTCTGTAATCTCCTTTCATCACGTTGGGTCACTTGCCTATTTTCTCCCCCCGGCCGGTGGTGGCCCCGGGTTCGGCTACCCCCTGGAATCACCGTTTTGCCCCGCCAGCCGTGCTGAAAGAGTCCACCTTTCCCCCCCGTATTTTTTCAGATGGATCTACCATGTAGCATTGGTGCCCATTCCTAAGCGTGTTTTACGTCCCCCCCCCCTTTGGGAGTTAAAGCATTCTGAACCCATTTGGGGTCACGAGGTTGATTTTTTTTATCACGTTGCCGCCGTATCCCTGAAACTTTCCCCCTTTCGTCTTTCCTTTAAAGACAGTTGCTAGGGAGGTCATTTTCCCGACATTTTCCACCCCGGTGTGGAGTTGTTTTTTGAAATTTTTGTTTTCTCCATACCCACCTCCCAGTTTTTTAACAGACGGAAGTTCGTTAACCTTGTTCTCCCCGGTGGCTTCTTCTCTAAAGGGGGTTCCCAGGCCGTGTGAGGCTTTCTTCCGGAAAGGTCCTCTGTTTTTCCTTCTTTCACTGACCTTGTTGTACCCCTTCTGCGTCGATTCCTCCTCCACCCCTTCTGGTTTAAAGGTACCAATCAACCCTCTTCCTATTAGCCCTGTTGTCTTTCCGCTGTCTGCTTAATTGAGGACTTTATGTTTCAGTTTCCTACAGTTTGCAACTGGAAAAGGTGTGGATCGTTGAGCGTTGGTGCTGTCTATCCTTCCCCCCTGGTCGGTTTCTTCTTCTCTTTATGGTTTCCTTTACCCCTGACCCCCCTTCGCAGCGCATTTCTTTGTCTAGGTAACAGTTTCTGGTCTCCTCACATTCTCTTTCTGGACCCCCCCCCCATCTCTTCCGTTTGTTTCCTTCCTGGTACACTTTTCAAGGTCCACCTTTTTGCGTTTTGGTTTTCCCTGGATTGGCCCAGATCTGAACCTTTTTTTAATTCATCTTTGTCCCTCGTCCTCGTCCCGTGGCTACCACCCCCTTCAGTTCCTCTTTGTCACCCTGGCTGGATCTGAGGGTGGTCCCTTGTTAAGTTTTCCATAAATCTTGACTATTATGCCGATGGCCGTCAAACCTACCATTGTCCCATTGTAATGGGTGCAACGTACCTCGTCCCCCCGAATCGTAATTTGAGGCCTTTTCCTACCCCCATTGACTTTTCAGCAATGTCTCCTCCTTTTGTTCCTATTACCCGTTCTTTTTCCTGATTTTTCCCCACTGTGACCCTTTCCTTCCCCCACGGGTAACATCCACAAGTTAGGGGTAACTGAGTTGTGACTTTCAGCCCTTCTGTTACCCCGTCCGGTCAACCCAAACAAGGTCCTCAGTTTCCTTGGACCCTTGCGAGTCGCTGAATCGACATGCGTCGAAACTTTACTCCCAACCCGGAATGCCTTCCACAATTTAGGACTTGTCCCCAATTTACCTTAAACGCGTAGTTTCTCGCAAACCCTTGGAATTCTTCGCTTGCTGTCCGGTGTTCTCAACAGTAGACCGTTCATCTGTTATTGACTTACTGACCAAATTGTCGGGAACAAAACGTTGAGTTCTAATTTGGACAGATTTTCCCCTAACCCAGGTAGTGAATGTTCTTTTTTAGTTTTCCAGTTTTCATAAGGTGAGTTGGTACATGGAAGTTTTTCATCTTTCATGGGTTTTTGTTCATTTCTCGTAAACTTCTTTTTTCCTCTACTCAACCTCTTGAGGATCCTTTTCCCCAATTCTATGAAAACCCTCTCTTCGTGAAGGTTCCTTTTGCAAACTGTTTTGGAATGAAATGAACATGAAAGAATTTAATTTTATGAAATGTCCAGATTTATGTCAGACACGTTTCTTTGGATGTGCTGAGGGCTTTTTCTGTTCCGGTGTGAATCCACTGTTGTCTTACGATGTTAACAAGGTTTTCCGCAGACTTGGTCATATTTCCAAACGTTATAGGGGTCTGTCTTCTCCCTTTCGGCCATCCGAACAGTTGTTTATTGATTCCCCTTCCCAAAACTTACTTTCACTTCTCCCCCACTTCGTTAAACTTACAATTTGAGCGGAATCGCCTTTCCCCGTGATTCAATTCCTGAATTGCTATTCTTTTTCTTTGGTGGATGACGTGTGATTTCCCAAGATGTTCATAGGGACGCTGCTTGGAACTATTACATGAGATCGCTGGTCCTCTCGAGCTTCCCGTCTTCTCTTCTTTACTTCACGAAACAAAAAGAATTGGTTTTCGTTCTCCTTCTTCCTCAATGCATCTTTGGGGGACTGACGTCGCCCTTCATACACGGCCCCCCCCATAGCTACTGCCCTTCGACACCCCCTCCTTCTTTTCGTTATGACTTTTTCTCTAGAATACTTTTTTTTCAAGATGTGGCGATCTCTCGCCTAATTAAAGTTGTTGTTGTTTGGCGAGATTCATCTAACAAACACCAAAATCCGGTCCAAGGTTGAGTTTTATGAGCGGATGACCCCTCAGAGAAAAAAAAAAGGCACCCCACTCCGTGTTCTGGTCTCCTCGCCCCTTGTACGTAAGTCCTTTTCTTCAGGAGTAAAAGCCCCCTGGTGCAGTTCCCTTATCAAATGGGCTTAGCCCAATTGCTTTTTTGAGGAGAATGATAGACCCGCCCTTTTTTTTACCTGATCTTTTTCCAGGGTTGACCCCTGGTTCTCCCTTCAAGAAATGATGCGTCCATTGCCCTTGGACCTGCATCTGTTACCCTTCGAGGTGACTGTGTTCTCCTTGTGTTCCGACACAAGACCCCTCCTGACGTGTTTTTTACCCACGGCTGGAATTTTAAAGCCAACCTTACCCCGTGAGATCCTCTCCACTTTTTAGTGTTATGCGTGTCATTAAGTACCGTTTGTTGCCAGTAAGCCCCCATCCCCGGTTGATATACCTCACGAGCATCAGTCAAACTCCGGGTTTTTCTTTCTTTTACGTTTTCAACTTTCCTTCGAACCTTTAGGCCAGTTCTGAAGAAAAACCCTGACCTCTTAGATTACAATCACCGACACCTCCTCAACCTTTTTTCTTCAGTTTACCCCTCCCCAACACGGTCAGAAGGATTCTCCCCTAATCCCCTGATTTAATACAAGTGGCCTTTCCTTTTTTCCTGTTCTGGTGAGGGTTTCTCTTTTTTTATGAAAAACGATTTCCTCAAGTTTCCGTCAAATTACCTTTACAGGATGTTTAATCTCATTCAGGAGGCATAACTGATTTACTTGTGATTGTATCCCTACCAGTCTTGACGGTTCCTCTCTATGATGGGGTCCCACATCCCAAATGACAGGACACCCTGCCTGAGGGCCGACACAACGGCCCCCCTTTTTTGCCCCGGCACAAAACCGAAAAAGGCCCTAAACAAGCGGGCTTTCAACCCCCCGCGTCCATAGCGTTAACCCCCTCTGACTTTTGAGTGCATCATCCGATGGCCCCCCCTGTTTTTTTAACGTCACTCCAACTCCCTCAGCGTTTACCCCCCCACATTGGGGGTTTTTCGACCATAAGCTTTCCTTTGGTTTCCCCCCCCCCTGTGGTTTAATTCGAGTCAAGGAAGAACCTTTTTCTCCTGCATCGTTCCTCCCCAGGTTTCTCTCATTTTTGACCCCGTAGCCACTTCTCGGTTTCCCTTTTTTGGAATTTCTGCGTACAATATTTTTTTCCTTCCTTACTTATTGCTGAAAGTTTTCCAGATGTCAAGTACCACGTGTTATTCTGTTTTACCGGGACTCCTAGGGTGGTTAACATTCCCTGTGACAAACCTCGACCTTTTCAGTGACAAGATAAGTTCCTTTCCTTATCAACCCTTGGTTTGTAGCAGGGCCTCCAGTCGATTTTTTTCTTTTAAGGTATTTTTGCCCAAAGGCAGGGCCCCATAAGAACCCCCCAGCTGTAGGTAGGGTGAGACCCTGTACCCCAGCAGGCTTTAGCGGATGGAGAATTGCCCTATCACAGATAGCTTTGCTTTCAATGACCCCCCTGGTCACCCTGCGTGTAATTCCAGTGTGTGTCAGGGAAAGTTTAGTCATAAGATGACACCTTGCTTATGACGGGCTTCCCTTTACTCTTTTCCCGCGCCAAGACCCTTTCCCTGTTGACGTTACCTTATCAACTCCCCCCCTTCCGATGTTGAAAGAAGGTTTACGTTTCCCCCCGGCACGGTTCTATAACACCAATAGGAGATCCCCGCCCCTCCCGGCGGGAGAGCTTGGTCTTCTACGTTGTGCCCTTCTTTCTACCGAACTACATACATCCCTCAAAGACGTTGAGTCTCCTTGACCTTCCCCCTATACTTGCCTGATCTCCCCCCCCCCCTGTTCAGTAGCTTTTTTAGTAATTTCTTTCGACGATATCAATTCCTTTCAAAAAAGAGTAAACCTACCTCCTCTCTCTTCTCGGCGCGACATTTTTGTGAGCCGTTAATTCCAGGTGGAGCGTAATTCTGCATAGACCCCCACCTACACCAGTTAACGTTAGTTCCCGATTTTACCGGAACCAAGGTCCCTTCTCATTCCCGGAGGATACCGACAAACCGTGCGTAAATCTCTTCTGCCGCTTATTCGTACGAGTTTATTTTTTGTTTTCCCCAATAAGGTAAAAAGACGACGTTTTTGTCTGCGTCAGGCCGACACCGCAGACAAATGGTACCAGGCAAGCCATCCTCTGTTTTTGACACGGTCCCTGACTCTCAACCCCCCTCGGAAGCATGGGCAAGCAAGAGGATGAAAAACGCCGCCTATGCCGTTTAAGGCAGCGATCTAAATGTCCTACCTACACACGGGATATCCGTCTTGGATGGAAACCATCATGTTTTAGTTTGTCCTCCCCCCGGTCCCCCCCACCTTGGTTAGGGCGGTGCTTGTGTCAAAACTCCTTTTTCTCTTCCCCTGTTGTTTGACCACCGATAAACATCCTTTAGTCCCCAGCCGTCCCTGGAGGGGTTCCACCGTGAGGTCCCCTTAAATGGTAACTATATTACTGAGGCCCTTTTTTCCCAAGTAAATCCCCCCCGCATAATCCATTTTCAAATGGCTTTCTTCAGAGTCCCCCCCAACCGTTCTTATGAACTTTAGTTTCTCTTAGATTACGCTTTTTCACATTTCTACGACCCTTTAATTATTCTCCTGATAGGGCACCCTGTTTGCTTGCGTGGCCGGTTTTTTACTGTACTGCGCCCGTGCTAACCCCAACAAGTTTTGAATCCCCCCCTAACAACGTTGGGGCGTTGGTCCACTTCAAAGGACTTTCTTCTCTTTTCCGGCAGCAGGCACGTAATCTTTTGACCCCGGCGACGTAGTCAGTCGGGGCGCCACGGGGTTTCTCATCCTTTTTTTTGAGTCCCCAGTTTTGCGTCGAGGGGCCTGGACTTCGGTTTAAAACACTCTCTAGGCATTTTTCCAGGCAAAGCTTTCCTCCCCTACCACTTGAGATGCCTGGCCAGGGGTCCTCCGCTTGTGAACCCGTGAGCTAGGGCTGCTTTTTTCTCTAACTTGATATGTAGCTTCCGTGCTTTTCTTCAGAGTAACAGCGGACCCTTTTATGAGTGCTTCGGCATCCTTTGAAGTTCCCCCGTCCTTCCCTGCCATTAGTATTTATTTTTATAATTTCCTACCTTTTGTTTTCTTTTGTTTAGGATGGATCAGTTTTCTTTTTTTTCGGGACTTCACTTGTTGAAGGGTCTTCGTCAGAAAAAGGCCCAGTCCCCTTCACCTCTTTTTAAGCGAGAAATCGCTCCCCCAGGGGATAAAAGGTTTATCAGTGTCAAAGCCCAAGTCCTTTACACGAGGCCATTGTACCTTTAGGTTCTGCAAAACTGTTCCAGTCATCGCTCTTGACCTCCGTTCCTTATGGACGGTCCCCTTTTAGAGTTTTTTTTTACCCCGAATTGCAGGCCCCCCCTTTTTCCCCCCACCTGCTTCAGCAGTTTGATATGACCCGTTGTGTGGCTCCCGGGGGATTTTCGGGTTATCACAACAATTCCCTTTCCTTTCTTCCAGTTAAACTAGCCCTCTGTCCTTCCGTTGCCCCATCGAACGTGCCTCGCAAACGGCTTGGTTTTTGCGATTCTAACCTTTTTCCCACCGGCACGTGCACCTCCGCGTGCGATTTCTTGGAGGGGATTCTATTGCTCCCCGCCTTTGTCATCTCGTTCTCACATTGGTGTCCAGACGCTTTCTTTTGGCCCGCCAAAAGAGTTGCCCCCCTGGGCTGTAATTAGGTCGGGTCCGGTATTTTAAGACCCGCTTACGACTTTGTCATGAAAACTACCACGTCCAGGCCGGGGGTGCGACAAGTTATATTGATTTGTCGTCATCCCCCCATCAGTCGATTGGGCACCAGATCCAAGTTCCAGTGTGGCCACTCCCTTTCCCTCCCCCTCCACATGATATTTTTTTGTTACATCCGTATTTTAATTTGGCTTTTGGTTTTTTTTTTTGTTTTTTTTTGTTTTCTTTTTTTTCTTTCTCGCGTTTTTATGACCCTCCCCTGGGGATTTAGGCCGAGTAACACCCTGTTTCCAGATTCAGTTGACGTTGCCCCACGAGGCCGTGTGCACTCTCCCTGGGTCAGTACACCTGGAGGTTATGGAATCCCCCCCTGCATAGCAGTGCTGCGGGTTCCGCAAATGACCTTCCATTCCAACCTTCCGTTCGTGGAACCTTTTTGAGTATTGTTTTTCATACTCACTTTTTCTCCTTTCAGTAGTGATTCAGACCCCCCCCGGTTGTGTGACCTGGTGGATCCTGCCCTTGAAGCTGCCTCCTTTTTCACTCCGGGTCCCATCTTGTCCTTTTGTGCCCTCTTTTGGGGTGTTTTACCGACGTTCTTTTTCTTCTCCCTGTGTTTCAAACCGTTCCTTACCCCCTGGGGCCCCCACTCATGGGACATTCCTTATAGTTAAAGTAGGCCTTTAGCGGCTGGTGGATCCCCCTTCACGAGAGTATAATCGCCCTCCCTCATAGAAGTTTTTTTCCGATTAGGGCGGTGATGGACCTTCGGTGTTTTTGGTGTTTGGCCGTGTGTTTTAGATGTCGAGTTCTGTTCAGAAGATAAACAGTAGCGTACCCCAACAATTCTTCGTGCAATTGTTAGGACAAGTGCGGTGCCTCCAGGACCCCCCGGATGGCTGTCACCCCCCTCTTTCTGGTACCTTGGTCTCAGGTTTCCACGTGCGGTTACAACGTTTTGGCGCTTTAAATGCTATGCCAGCCTTCTCCTGGGCCCTTTCTTCTTGCCCTTCTTTTGTCCCGTCTCCAACACCCTTACCCATTCTTTCCCTAGTTGTATGTTGAACATTTTGGATTTCCTCCCAGGATAGGCTTAACCGGTACCCCCAAGAAAGATACTCTTCGGACATGGTTCCCCCCCCCCCCCCAATATTTCCCCCTGGGACATGTCCAGGTTGACACACACTTCTAAGAGTGCAACAGTTCACCTCTCTTTTGAGGCTTCCTCTACCAATTGAATTCCCTTCCGTCAGTCCATAATTTCCTGTCTTTCGAGGGGTTTGGATTGATTTTCAAACCTCCACTCTCCCCGTTCCAGCTCCAAACACTTTTTAGGCCCCCAATACCGTCATTATTTCCGTCAGGCGACCTGGAACGTTCCGGACAGTCACCACCACAAATTGGTACTTTTTGCATCAGGGGCAAAAAGGCGCCCGTATTGACTTGTCCCCCACTCTCCAGCTCCCCCCTTTTATCAAACCGTACAGACGGTTTACCTTTTTTTTTTTTTGGAGTCAAGCCTGTTCCAAGTGAGCGTGTCTTATAGCCCCCCCCCCCCATTTCTCCTTCGTGGCGTTCTGTCGGTGATGTCCTTCTAAATTTCAATCCTTATTGCTCCCACAACTTCTCTGTTTTTCTTGGTTTTTTTTGGACCACCTCTTTAGTTCCTTTTTCAAGAGGCGTCTTTCGGCTTTTTTCCTTGGCCCTTTGAATACGGGGTTGTTAATGACCTGTAATTATTTTGGGACCTCGTCCGTTCACTGTTTCCCTTCACAATTCACTGTTTTGATCTCCTTTGGCCTCGTTTCAACGCTACTTTGGTTGTTTTTGCCTTGCTGACCCCGGTTTGTCCCCCCTTCACTGCAAAGACATGAAGCATGCTCCTTCTCTCCTTTTGTCTCAAAGCTGATTGAAAGGGTCTAGCGAGTTTGGTTGATTATAGTGGGTTTCTTTTTTCTATTTGGCCTCAATGTTCGACCTTTTTATAGGTACGTACCCTGGTTAATGTTCCTGATCCGTTTTCTGTGACGTTTGGAAACCGGGTCGGTCTTTCAGGAACTACTCCTTGACCCAGGGTCAAACAGGGTTTGTGAAACCCCTACCGGTGGCACGTGCGTTTCCTTTTCCTTACCCTGTGCATAGGAGGCATTGTGGATTAGGTGGATGAAAAGAGGTCCCTCTTCTCTTTGACAAGCTGCTTGCCCTACTTCAGTTTCTCCCCAGCAATTTTTTGTCCGATGAGTCCGGGCCTTCTAGTCCGGTTCGCCCCTCCCTTGTTAAAGAATGTGCTATTCCATTCGAAATGCCCCTCTTAGGATTTTAGTTTTTTCCCCTTGGAATCATAACTCCAACCGTATGTACTGTCAGCGGCCAGGCCTCTTTTTTTTTCCCCTCTTTTTTTGATTTCTTCCTGCGAATAACCGGTTTTACTCTTTTTTTCTGATTCTGTCCTCTCCTCCCGGTTGTTTTGTAATCCCAGATTCTTTCGACAAACCATCGGCCCCGGGTCTCCTAGAAATTCCACCTCAAAAAAAGCTGTATTTCGGATTGACGTAATGGAGAAGTCAGGATCTGTTCGGTCCCCTCCTTTTTCAGGGGTTGCATTGCTCGCCACCAGGCTCCCGGGAACCAGTCCACTTCAGCGCAGATTCTTTAGGAACCCCCCCAGGGAAGAAGGGTGGCGAATTGCCCACTTCTCCCCCCATTCCGCCTGTTCCCTTTTTTCATATGGTTGATCTTTGGCTACCCCCCCCTGAACATCACAAACCAGACGCTAAGAGGTAACGTGTATTTACTGGGCCGTCAATTTCCCCCCTGCATAGTTTCCTTTCGCCATTTCTGTTTCTTACTTTTCTTTGGTCATTGGCTTTTTTTCCCCATTCGGGTGTGCCTGTTAGAAACTTTCAACCAGAGTGGCGATTCCTTCCCCAAGATCCCCCCTTGTTCAAATCCTGGTTATTTTCTGACCTTATCGTAACCTGTCGCCCTCCTGACTGAACAACAAGGAGATTCCACCCCCCTCCATTTTCCCACCCTCGCTCAGGGCCAGTTTTAACATATGTCCTGCTTCCTAATCGAGACTTTGAAATCTTTATTTCTTGTATTTCATTCCAGTTTCCCTCCACAAAGGGTACGTTTTTTTAAGCAGTACACCCGCTTTCCCCTCCCCCCGTTTTTTAATAATGCCATTACTCCCGTCTGGGACTCTTTGAGAATGAACCTGTGAAACGAGCCTCCCCCCTTTTCCCCCATGTACCGGCCGAGGTTCCTAAACTGGAAAAGTTTATTCCCCTGGTCCACCTCACGGCCCCCCCAAACGGGCCGTTGTCAACCCTCAAGCATTTCGCTGTCCCAACCCCCGATTTGAAATGTTTTGTTGCATGGCATTTACTACTTGTTCATGTTATAAGTTTTAAAAGACACAGACTGCTGCAACACGGTCTTTCTACTTCTTCTCGCTGGCACCCCCCCTTAAGATTGGGAGGGTTCGCCTCCCTTCAATTTGGATTCTGGCTGGTTTGGAGAATTTTGGATTTTCCCCCCCAATTTCGCGCAATGTCTGATCCGTCATCGGCGTCCTGGCACCGCCCTGTTTCCCCCCAAGTTTTCAGGTACCCGTCCAGTCGTGTGCTACCTCTCCCCCCGTAAACTCGAAACGTCGTTCTTTCCCGTCGTCTTTCTGTTTCCCTTTGGAAATTTTACATGACCACCCCCCTTTCACAGAAGGACCTTGCGCGAATTCCTTTTTCTATTCCATTTGGTTGTCGATAAGCCGCCCCGTCCCGAGAGATTTTTCTGCCGGAGCTATGGGTGAACACGGAGTAAGTTAATCGGGTTTAGCCCAGTCTTCCCTAGGGTTTTAGCGGGGGGATGTGGACTTTTGACCTTGACGACTGAAATCTTTTAATGGTGATAAGACCCCATTTCACCTCGGCCACTCAGGAAGGTTGTGTTCCGTTTCTTGTTCGACAGAGGGTCACTCAGTGTCTGTACTTACCGATTACCCTGTCCAACGAAAGTTTACGTGCCACTTTTGCCCCGTAAGTGAAGAAAGCTCTTATCTGTGGCCGTGCCAGGGCGGTGGTTGACCACACGTTTTTTTTGTAAACAAAATTGCGGGGTGCCCCTCCGCAGCAGGGTTTCTTTGTCGGTTTTATTGTGGTTACCGTCACCCCTACACAAGATCCCCCGCCTTTGAATTTAGGGAAGGGAATGCCCCCCCCCCTTTTTTTCAACCTCCCGAGTTGCACACATGTTCGGATTGCTTTTTCCTTTTTCCAGTTCATGAGTCGTTTCCAAGGGCCTCCACCCCCCCCCCCCGTGCCTCCCGCATTCTCGTGTCAGGATTGACATTGCGCATAAGGACACCTTTTTCTATCCTCCCGCAGCTTTACCCCCAAAATTTATGTCCCAGTCCCGGCCTTGCCGCGTTTCTTCTTCTTCTCCAGGGCGCTTTCCCCCGGACTCTACAATCCCCCTTCGACCTATCTGCGCTTCCTTTACAGCGTCTGCGCCTTGGCAGTAACGACCCCAGGTTCAAACAAGAAGGTGATTGGTCCTTTAAGCGCCCTTGGCCCTTCAGCACCCCATGAGGAAACCCACAGGGTACAGAGTCCGATTTTCATTTTGAATGAAGAGGTACCTTGAGAGTTTAAAACCACTTAGTTCCCCCTCTCTGGCCCCATGGGTACCGCTTGTCAACTGAGCCAGTGTCACCCGCGGATATCTTCTTTTTTAAAAAAGATACTGTCGTAAATCATCTTCCAACACTTCTGTGCTAGGGTTCAAGCGGTCTCTTCTTCGTGTCCTACTCAACCCTAGGTCTCCTGTTATCAACAGCAGGGCTGGTGATGTCTGACAACTTCGTGTAAAGGTACAACCTCTTTTTTTTTAGCTGCCCGAATCTGAAAAAGTTACCCTTCACGCAAAATGATAGTTTTCGTTTTTGGTAACCCCCCCTCTTATTTTCCACAGTTTAGAGTCGGATGAATGAATGTCTTTTCAAGTGAATCGTCCCTCCAAGTCGCAATTTTATTTGCCCTTCCCTGGCTTGTCCCAAGGTGTCTGTTAGGCCGTTTGCCCCCGCCCTCCCCACCACAGTTGGAACGGCCAAAGTTTCTTTGGGAACCCTTCACCGAAGGCTTTGTTGGGGGTGACAGCACGGCACCGCGTAGCTGGTTGCTCCCCGATAGAGAATGCCATTTTTGTCGCAACCAAGGGACCCCCCCCCTCTTTATCTTAGAATTCCTTCTGGAACCTTTTTTTTTCCCCCGGTAACCCAGCTCTCGTTTGGGACAATGCTTTTTCACCCGGTACGATGAAGAGGATGGATGGTCAACCCTTGCGTGCTCGCTTGGTTTGGAAAGGTCTCTCTCGTTTGCGTTGTGAGAGGAACCTTTTGTATTCCCGTGACTCCCGTTCTTCTGCTCTCTTAAGTTTTTTTTACCTTCTTTTTAGTGTCTTTTGTCGGATACAGGTCCCCTAGTTTTAGGCTCGCCATCTCTTTTTCACCTACTATTTTTTGATGAGTCTTTTCTCAGTAAAGCGTGTTTGAATTTTCAGGTGGTATTCACCCAGCCTTCCCCTTCTGGTTAGCGACCACAACTTGACAAGGGATCACCCCCATTTTTACTCGACGAAGCCCACCTACTCCGGACTTTCCACCCGCTCTCCCCATTGGGCAGTCATCCTTCCCTATCCCATTGAGCAGTGACGGCCCCTGTTGCGAGCGGGTTTTTCCCAAACTCTGGAAGGTGGAAAGACCTTGATTGCTCCCCGTACTTCTTTTACCCCCGGTTTCCGCGAGTACCAGTGGCTCCACCTGTTTACCCCCTGTCTTTCCTTTAGCCCCCCTTAACCCACCCCCTCCGAGGCTCCTTTTTACAGTTGTTGAAAATCCCCCCCCCCAGCTAGAAAGAGCACTGCGGAGAGCCCCAGCGCTGCAAAAAAAATACGAAACCCACCTCCCGGGTTAAAAACCAACCATGTGCCCCTTTGTGTCGGAGGGACTCGATACAGGTTCCAATGTCTGTCCTGCCCCCTAACAACGGCTAAGAAGAGGATCACTCTGTCCTTCGCCATTGCCTGCTTAGTGGTGTGGCTGAATGTTTATACCGTCCTGTTTTTTGTCTCCATTCCCCTCTAACACATGCTTGACAGACTGACGCTGGTGTTACCCCTCCCCCACTCAGCAACCCGTTGCCTTTATGAGCTGTCTGTAGGTCCGCCAGCTAAGCAAGCGTTGCCAATTGAACCTCTCCGGTACCCCTTCCCGTTGTACCGGGGCGGTCGCCCCCCTGAACCCAATGGTAGTGATTTTCTTGTTGTGACCTACCCCCCGCAGGCCGCTGACCCAAACAACAATCTCACAAAGTGGTGAAAGATTACCCCGATAGGTACTTAGTATCGGTTCCAAAGCCGATTTTGTTTAGAGGTCTGTTTTCCCCCACCAGTGCGTTATCTGGTTGCGGACAATTTGTGGCCACGTGAGATTATAACTCGCCGCCTCCTAAGGCCTTAAGTTCTTGGGCCTTTTTTTCTTTAAACCCCCTCTATTTTTTGGGCCCTTTACTACTGAGCGGGGGACTGTTGAAAGGAAATCCCCCCAACTTCCAGTACGTGCGTTCAACCTTTAGGTTTTTCTACTACCCCATACCAGATTAGATCACTTGAAGTTCCCCCCTTGAGATGTTCTCCCCTGGTGGGTTCTGTGACGGGGGGTGGGCGTACCACAGAGAAGGCCCGCAGTTAATTTGCTAACGTACCCCCCTCTTTGCCCGCTGTTTTTTTCTTTTATTTGAAAGATTTTTTTTTCACGAGTCTGATCTTTAATTACTCTTCAAACAGTGACGTAAATGGAGCCAGCATATTTTTTTCTCTAGAGGTGTGAGATGTCCGTTGGATTTCTTTTTTTCTTTGATTCCCAGTGCGAACTCGACCAATTTTCCTTAAGCATCTTTCAACCTTTTGGAGAGTCGAGGTTCTTTCCTTATATTAGAATGGTCAGTGTGCTAACCAAAATTCTTTTTTAGTTACGCCCCAGTCACATAGGCTAACCCAATAGCATGTTTTTTCCCAGTGTGCGGTCCAAGCCCTTCGATGAAAAAGTCACGCCTGGCTACTTTTTTAACCCTGTCATGGTGAAATTGAGTTTCGATCTGTTAATCTATCCTCCCGAACAGGGATTGGAACCCTGCGGTATCTTATTTTCGGACACACCTTCATTCTGACTGGTGTACACCTGTTGAATGGTCCCCCCCCTTTCGCGGTTCGCCGGGATTTCAAATACACGTGTTACTCTTTCTTTCTCCCCTATTTTCTCAAAAAATAAATGGTCACCATGCCCTGTTGTGACAAATACCTCCTTCCGTTCCCCATTGAACCTTACCCACCTCGCTTTCTTCTTTCAACACACATTGATACTCCCCCTGCCTTCTAGTACCTCAGTGTCCTTTCCTTTCTAGGTTTTTGTCCCCCTTGCCCCTTTTCACACCCTCACTCTCCGGACCTTGAAAGTGCCCCACACAACGTTTCTTCACCTCCTTTCTTTCCGTCACGCACCCCCCTGTGGACGTTTCCTGCCCCCCCACCCCTTGTAAGAATCTTTTCCCACTTTCTCTATTGGGACTTCCCCGCGGGTTCTATAACCTTGATCCAAGACCCCGCCCTTTCATTTTTCATTGGGCTGAGCTCCCCCCGGGGGGGCCTGGCCGTCCCTTTTTCTGATATCGCCACATTTGCCGCAGTGATCCATTTTCCCTCTGTTGTGTTGTTTCTTGTGGTTATGGGTTTTTTTGGTCCACCCCCAAAGTTCTAACAGTCCATCGTTTTTCGCCTTCTTAAAACTTTTTCCAGGGGTGGGAAACCACAGCGGACGACCCTCTTGTACCCCAATCTTCGCTTTATTTGTCTTTCCCAATTTTTTGCACCCCCCCACATGAAGGGAGACGGGACGGTTCTTGCCTCGTTTCTTGCCCCGTGGGTTCATTATGGGGTGACCCCCCCCCATCCTGTCCTTTGGTTGGGATTTTCTCACCCGCGGTTCCTGGCATACGAGGACCCCCGGCCGAGGTGGGTTACCTGTCTTTTGAAAGGTTTTGGCCTGGCTTTCCAGCCTCACGCCTGAAGGCATCGGCCAATTCTCAGTATTTATGAGCAAGCTTACTTCTTGGAAGTATCGCGGGGCTTCCCTTGTTTTTTTTAATTCTTCTGTTGTAGTCACTGTTCAGAAAGTTTTCTCGACTTTCCTTAGTACTGACCCCCAGGAACTTTTTCCTGCTCTTTCTTTTGCTTTTCCGCCACTTCGTTACAGGGGTCTTGTTACTGAAAAAAACCCCCTCCCTTCACTGTCCAATTCCCTAAAAGTTCTGATTGGAACTTCCGTAGTCCAACTTGTAGGTAATCCTTTTTTTCCCTTCTGTCGTATGTTGGTTGGCTGAGTATAACCAGATAGCCCTTTTTTTTTTCTCCCCTTTCAACAGTGCTGCTGTCCCTTTTATTGCCCCCCCCTCTCCTTTGGCTGTGTCTTGCGATGAGTTGTGAGATGATATTTTACTAAGTTTTTCTCCCCTTGGAAAATAATGGTTTCTATTCCTCTCTCCCGGACCTGCTTGTTTGCTTTTTTTTTTTTTTGCCTTCAAGTAACATTTTTCCCTAAAACAGCCAAGAGGTTTCCATCGACACATCCGCCTTTCTCTTATTTTGTTTCATACTTCCAACTTGTCAAGATTGTGTTC
>Ga0179593_1457594_pt1 | contig 15571 bp, 22 predicted proteins | sample CZODoug2_1_08_16_FD_185931 | JGI IMG/M metagenome (GOLD analysis project Ga0179593, IMG submission 185931) | Vadose zone soil fungal communities from Angelo Coast Range Reserve, California, USA - CZODoug2_1_08_16fungal (PacBio error correction) | ecosystem: Environmental > Terrestrial > Soil >... | reverse complement strand
CCTATCTGCGTTGCGTACCGTTCGGGACAGAGTTTTCCCAATACATTTTGACTGGTAAGCTTCGGAGTCCCCCCTCCCCTTCCATAGTCAAGAGTAACCCCCCCCTCCTTTTTTCCCCAATGTGTGTCCCTCAAAGTTTCTTCCTTACCCTTTGTTCGCCGCTCTACTTGGTTCCCCCCGCCTCTTTGGTTTCCTTTTTTCCTCCCCTTTCTCAATTTTTTCCCCCTTTTTTTCCCCTCCCCTCTTCTTGATCCACCCCTTAGGGCACGTCGCCAATCTGGACGTTGTCCCTGTACCGACGTTGCTCCTTCTTGGCATTTTTCTGCTTTTTCGGCGAAGCCCCTTCCGATGGTGCCCCCAATTTTCCCTTTTTCCTCAAAAAATATTTTGCCCTTCCTCCTTTTCCCTCGAGCTATCCGTCGACACGAGAGTCCTGTGTTCGGGGCTCTTGGTGCTCTCAGCCTCGCGCGTGCTGGGTCTTCTGCTTTTTGCTAGCCTAGCTTGTATGGTGACTTTACTTAGCTCTTTTTTCCATCCCCTTTTTTTCATCCCCCAGACTCTCTTTTTCATTGGGCGTGTTTCCTTGCTATGTTCCCCTCGAGCGCTAATTATCGATTCGGTCCCGATCCACATGCTCTTTTTTTTTCCTGCCCCTTACATATTTCCACCATTTTTGAGTTCCTGCTCCTGCGGCAAGACATTTCTACTGTAAGCCTCATGGACATCCCCCTTCCTGTCCTTCCCCCCTCATTTTGGGCATTGTGACCCTTCATGGAAGCATTGTTTTTCGTTATTCGAGGAAGCAAAAGAAACAACATCCAACTTTCCCCTTTTTTTTGCGACCCCTCCCCCCTTGGTCCATTTTTTTTTACGGGGGAAACCTTTCCGCCTTCCTTTTTAGAAAAGTGCAATCTCCTTGAACTCTTTCGGTTGACCCTATTCGATGAAGTCCGAGTTCTTCCATTTCCCTCCCTTTAAGGGGGCCTTCCCCTTTCCTCTTTCCCCCTTGTTGCAAACAAGAACACACAATGTCTGGTGTGAAACCCCACCGCCTTATGCTGCATGAGAGCCACGTTATTACGTCGTACCCCCCCTCTCCCCTCTTCCTTTACCTTTTTATTCCTCCCTCCCCCGACCCGCCTTTCTCGAACTAATAATCAGGCTGAAGATATTCCTACATGCAGCGGTTTGAACGATTACAAATCCCTTTCTACCATCCTTGACCTTTTCTCCTTTCTAGGCTCCCTGTTTTTCTTTTTTCTCCTTTTCGTAGTTTTTCCCGTCATTGTGTAGGTTCAGCTTCCTGTCTGCTGCTTGACGACAGCCCTTATTCGTACTCCCACAGGCGTCCCCCCTGACCCTCTTCCCCCCCCTTTCCCTCTTTCGACCGATTTTTCCGCTTTCTTTTCATACTCAATATTCAAGCGTGAACAATTCCAATTTTGAGGAGGTGTTCTTTTCCTTGAAACCTTTCCTTCCTTTTTTGATGTCTGTCTCCCAACCAGATAAGCCGAAACCCAAACCCTTCCATTACAAGTCGTTGTTCCCCAAATTGCTTTTCCCAAAATCCCGGCACCTCTTTTTTTTTTTCTGGCCCCCCTTTCGCCCTCCTCTGTTCAGCCCGAAATTCTTTCGGCACTCGACTAACCTGATTTCTTTTCAGGGAAGTCCGTTCCTTTCTCTCGTCCCCCTACGTCTCCCTTAGCTAAAGTTTCTCCCTTTCTTTCCCCGTTTTCTTAAGCCCTGCCCATGTACACCCGCCCCTAGAATTATTTGGTTCGGTTTCCCCAGACGAGCCCCAACTCTTACCTCCCCTGCGTCTCCCCCCCCCCTCCGATCTCCTGCTCTCTTTCCAAATTTTTAAGAAGGCTGACAAACCCGCACCCCCCGTGAACTCGCGTATAAGCCTTGTACTTTGAGCCGGTAAACTTGACCTCGATTTTTGACCGACCAATCGGGGTTTCCCCCCTTTTCTCCCCCCCCCAATTTCCTCCCTTTTTTTCCCTTGAAATTTTACATCAGGTTAGCTTTGCGGCACGCATAGCAGGAGGGCACTGTGACAAAAAGGGCTTGAGACTAAATCCCAGCGTCCCTCGTGGATACCCTGCTCTTATTCTTCTCCTCCCTCTCTTTAAGACTCTGGATTTTTCTTTTTTCCCCTCGGGTTTTCCAACAGTTGTTCCGTCCGCTGTTTCCCGGTAGGGTTATTTGAGGAAGCGAACCCAGTCCAATGCCCCTGACCCTGGTTTGGTTTTATTCCTCCTGCTTTAACCTCCAGTTTTTTTTCCCTTTTTTTTTTTTTCTTATTCTCGGTTATCTGATAAATCAGGAAACGAAGCATCCTTTCCACTCCGTGAGACAAAATCCGCTCCTCAGATAAATTCTGTTTTTGCCCGTCCCCCCCCTTCTCTACTCCTTTTTTTCCCTCTCTTCTTTTTTTAGCTTTCATTCTTCTTCCTATTTGATTCCGGAGAAATGAGTCGCGCACCGCCCGTTCGCTAGCTTGGCTCAGTGGGTTCAGGTTCCCTTTTCCCTTTTCGCCCCCCCCCCCCCTTCCTCCCCCCCCCGCGTGCCCCCCCCCTTTTTCTCCCCAGGGCGATAATTCCTGAAGAGCTGGTCTTGATTTCACCCTTCCACCAATCTCCCAAAGTCAATTTTTTCCGCGAAAATCTTGGCCTTAATCTCATTCCCCTTTTGTTATCACAGTCTTTTCCGCTTTTTGCTTCCCTCTCCCCGTACAGATTCTTGTCTTTCTTTCTGTTTTTCCCATCAGACCTGATTTCCCGTACAGAAATTGAGGTGTTGCCCTTTGAGGACTGGTTTGTTACCCGATTGTGCCACGCACCACCCGGTAAAGCAACGGTACTAGCTCATGAGGTGTGTCAGTCCAGTCCCTTCCCCTTTCTTCCCCTATTAACCTTCCAAGGTTTCTTTTCTTTTTCTCAATCATGCTCTTTTCTCTGGACTGTGAAAACTCGCCCCCTGATCTGGGCGCGGAGGTTGTATTGTTACCTCGGCGGAGTTGGTCTTCGAGTTTACTTTGCTCTTTTCTCCCCTCTCGACATCCGGACCTCCCCTTCTCCCCCACCCCACAACTGTCGTTGACGCGAAGAAAGTGGGTCGCCCTTTCGGCTTTTTCGTCGCGAAACTCTACCACAGTTTTTTGACTCAAAACATTCGCCCTTGACTTCCCCTCCTTTAACCTCTTTTTCCCTTTTTTTCAAAAGAATTGACTTCCATCTTGGTTCTAGCGGCCTATACATTTCCCGCACGCATGTTGTTAGCCATATGTGATGTTTTTTTGATTTCCCTTTCCTTCCCCCCCTCCCTTTTCTTCCTTTTTGTTTTCCTTTTTTTTTTGAAGTCAATCTATGGAGTTGCACTACCCTACTTTCTTCCCCGGATCCCCGGCTGAGTGCCAGCTCTATCGCGAGTTTTTTCTGTTTGGATCGGGCCTTGGTTGTTCTCTTGAGGGTTTTGATCCTTTCTTGCTATATCTCTTTCTTCTTTTGTTATCGTCTGACTTGATCTGAACTTGCGATACTCCCACAATGCGCTTTTTTCATTCTGGCGTTACTGCTATTTTTAGCCCTGCCTCCCCTATCTCTTTTTTCGCATTTCTTTTTACTGACTTAGCCCTCCCCCACCTGCTTTTCCAACTGCAATTTTTTTCGCGTGACTGAGGAACACTTTCGCTTAATTGGAATGCGCGGGTATTCAACACGACACTCCTATATGTCCCCCAACTTGCCTCTTTTTTTTCTCTCCCATTTGATTGTCCCCCTTTTTCCCTGGAAGAACTCATTTTTTAGGAGTTAGGACATCAACCCGCGACTTCCCACCTCTCCATTGTCTTTACCCTTCCTTCATTTATTTCAAATTTTCCTTTCCCCCTCCCTCTGAGTTTTTTCTCCCCCTTTTTTTTCCTTCCTCCCTTGTACCAGTGTGACGCTGTACGATGATGTAGTCCCTTGACGTTTGACTGTGCTGTCGTAGCATTGTCTTCAGGCTTTGCACCCAGCGACACCTTTTTCCCTTCCCCATGTTACTTTTCCGTTCCCTATAAACCAGAGGTCAATCGCCTCGCTCTCTCTTTCAATACGTTCTTAACGGAGTCGATGCTATGGACCACTTTAGACCGAATCAAGCAGATCCCCTTTCCTTTTCTAGTTTGGTTTTGAGGTCCTGAGTAGATTTGCCTACAGCCCCAAGCGTTCCCGGCAAGGCGCTAGTGAATATATATTGCCATCCTGTCCTTTCCTAACGTTCTTTTGGACCTCTCTTCCTCATAGGGCTACCTTGTTCCTTTTCCTCTGTATTTACATCACCCGTTGTCCTGAGGGGTCGTTTTGAGTCCTGACCAGGACAAATTGACTGACGCACATCCCCTCAATTGCGACAAACCTCCCCCTCCCCCGAGCACGCTCAATCTTCCTCCCTTACCCTGATATTTGTAATAGAAACAGTTTTGATTTTTTTGGTCAATAAAGTCGGTCACTAAGGTTTTCACCTCACCCTGTTCGGTTCCTCTTTTTGCGTGAGGCAAGGGATATGGTTTTGATTCCGCGTTCAAAAACGCGCTACGTCGAACATAAAAGCGTGCCTCGTTATTGCTCTTTCACCCCTTCTTCCTCAGTATTCGGTTTGTTCCCTTTTTGTTGATACTTTGTTCATCGAATTACCTCAGTCACAGGGCAAGCCGCATTTGTTCAGATGTGAGGTAGGAAATAAGAAGTGCCCTTCTTTTTCCTCTGGCAACTAGCTCCTTTCTTCTGATCGATGTACCTCTTCTTCCCCTTGGCCCCCGGATGCAAAAACGCTCATGAGTATTTTTTATTCCGCCCCGGACGAGCTGGAATCCCTCATTCTCAGCCTGAAGCTACTGAGAGTCTCTCATACCCACCCGTTCTTCCTTTCCCTTGATTTAAACCAGCAAAAGCCAGCGTGGAATCGTTCTAGGCTTGGTCCCGGACTTTTGAATCCGTGACCCAAAGTCTTTTTTCCGACGAACCCCCTGCCCCGACCCTTTTCTTAGTTCCTCCTTTTTTCCATTCCTAAAGCCCAAGAAATGATGAAGGTGCGCAATTCGTGTACACAAGGGGATGAGAACCCCGGCCAGCTCCAGGAATGTTTACAAAACTGTGGGCGGGAGTGCAATAAGGATTTTAATAGGCTTAAGTGCCTCCTCTCTTCAGTGCCCGCATCCCCCCTATTGTCCCAAAGAGTTTTCAGCTTGGTCCCGTTCCCTTTTTTTGAGTAGCGAACACTTAGATTTGGAAGATTTTCGGACCCACTTTGAGGTATTTTTTTCTTGGGACGACAGTTCCCATGTATGTGACGATTCCTGCGGTTCGCTATTGCAATACAAGCTGTATTCGTAACTGGATTCCCCTTCAAGTGGTAACTCCTTCAGCTTCACCTCCCACCTTTTTTTTTTTTGCCAGGTCCCCAACGGCTTTTTTTTTTTCCCCTTAGTCCTTTCGGGTAGAGCAGGATGATTTTGCCACCTCGCGCCTCTTTGTTGAAGCGCATATTGTCGATTTTGATTCTCACTACCATCTGTCCTGTTTTGTTCCGTTTTTCAAAGTTTTCAAAGAGCCAGTAGCCCTTAAAGGGGGTTTGTAGATCGGGCTCCAATCAGCATTCTACTGCCCCCTATCCCCCCCCCCCCTCTCAATACTTTCAAGGCCCCACCTCCTCCTTTTTCCTCTTTCCTCTCCAGTGGGTTGCTTTTTTTTTTTTTCTTTCGATAAACTTGACTTGCCATATGAGGATTGGTCTCGGTTTAGTCGGGAATTTCAATGCTCGCAGGATTGGGTCTCCCTTTAGTTCTCTTCAGTTTTTCCTTTAGTTTGACGGGTTTTTTTCCTCCTTCGTTAAACCACCGGCCGTACTGCCTACTAGAGAACTGCTCGTGTACACGCGTTCCACATATCGCATCATTGAACTTGATGGCGACGATTCGGCTGCCCCTCTACTTCGCTTTTTCCTCCTCTCTTCCTTTGCTTCTTCATTTTTTCCGAATTCTTTAAGCAGTTTATTGACTGACACTCCCGTTTTTTTTTTTTTTTTCAGTCTTCGTTTTGGGCAGAGCCCGAACAAGTCTTCCAGAGTACCAAACGACATTGGTCACCCTCGTCCTCTTCCCTCCCCCAATTTTTTTTGGAAATTTCGAGCAATCTAATCGTTACCCTCAACCGCCTTTAATTGCCAGCTAATTTCAAAACTCCTTTTTCTGGCCCAACATTCTTAGAAACACTCTTTAGATGGCTTTATACCCAGTCAAACAAGTTTGCCATTTTTTTAGTTCTTCCCTCACCTTTTGACCCTTTCTTTCCTCATTCATATTTCTCTCTTTGATCGACCTTCAAGGTCCCGGAAAAGTTCGCTTGTTTCGTCTTCCCCCAAACCCCCCCCCCCCCTCTTCACAATGGCAATTGGACACTTTTCCCCCCCCTCCCCTAGACCAATAAGTTTTCTTTCCATCGGCTTTCCACTCTATTATTTTCCTACTGATTTCACTTTCTGAGGCTGGTTTACCGGGCTTTCTTTTAGAGCTCAATTTTTCTCGGTCACTTCTTGTTCTCTAGCCTCCTTTTTTGGCGTTCTGGGCGAATGAAGGGCGTGGCATTAAGTCGTGGCCCGCCTTATATGGTCTCGTTTTCCTTTGGCTTTTGGCCTCTCGGTTTTTTTAGATTTTTGTCTGCTAAATTTTTTTTTTTTTCGAGAGGAACTCCCTGCTTCCCTTTTCCTACCACTTTTTGCAACTCCTGGCAGGTCTTCGGACACTCTTTCTCATGTTGCTGGCTTCCCGCATACCCTTGAAGTATGGACAAGTTTTTGCAGCGCCATTGATTTTTGGGTCTCTGGATGCATCGACTTTTATTTCGGATGCTTTTTGAGCGGAAGAAAAGTCATCCAGGTTCGGGCGTCTCCCCCCTCTTCCCACTTGGATTCCTTTCCCTTTGACTGGAACTTATTGCATACGCCGAAAGATTTTTTCTCCTTCATTCGATCAAAATCGTTTCCTCCGCGTGGTGACGATGTCCTATGGATGTATACGCTGTGATGGAGTACCATGAATGTGTGTGCCTTCTTGTACAATTTGTTTTCTTCACTCCCGCCAGAAAGTTGGCCACCTTTTTTTCGGTATTTTACCCACTACCTCCTTCTGTCTGTATGCCTTTGCTCGCGCCGAAGTCAAGTGCGATCCGCCATTTGAATCCTCCCTGAGCTTCTTTCCCTTTTTTCGCATATCTCTCTTTTTTTTGTTGAGAGCTATTTTCCCAGATTCCGACTTCCTTTAGTTGCCCCTCCCCTGACCAACTCCGTTCCCCTTTCGTTTCGTTTCCCGCCGCAGTCTTTCGTTTCAGAGTTTTCCCTACGGTTTGATGCTCGCTGTTGTTAGGCCCAGGACAAAAATTGATGCTCCTCCGTCCCTTTTCCTAAAGGCGTCTCCAGGAGTTAACCATTCTCCATCGTTCAACGACTCCTCTGCTCCGGTTCACACATTTTCTCCACCCTTCTTCCCTCGATTCGGTTCACTACAGTTCCTGCACCAAAAGTGTTTTTCCCTCCCACGTGGAGGAATTTGGGGTCGCCCCTAACCCTTTTTTTTAAGGTTATGTCTTTCCGTGGCAAAACTCCCGCTATTTTTTCCCCTAATAAAAGGCTGCTTTTTTTTAAGGTTTTCCCTCAGTGTTGCCCCCCTATCCCTGGCCATATCCTGTCGGGGCAATGCGACGTTCCGTTATCGCCTCCTCCGCATCAGGACACTCTTCATGATGTTTCAGGTAGGAAAAAGGAACAGGCAGTTACTTCTCGTTCCGGCCCGCCATCGGGATGTGTCTCTACGCCCGCCAAGTCCCCGCTTGCATAGCCACTCCTTTTCCCTGATTGAGACTGAGTGAGAGCTCGCCACTCTGCTTAAACCCCCCTTCCTCATTCATTCTCTCAAAAGTTAATCCTCGAGGCCAAGAAGAAGCCCGCTTTTTCTTCTAGTTTTGAGAGCCACCAAGAATCTCTACCAGCCATCAGGGAACTCTAGTGCTAGATGGAGCCCATTTAATTTTCTCAACGAAAAGTAGTTGGCATCATGCAGACTTCCCCTTCCCCTTTAAGTTGTTACTATCTTTCTTTTTCACACTCGACTTCTTTTGCGTCCCCCTTTTTCACAAGGGATTGAAGCCAAATTAGCCGGCCACCCCAATTGTCCAGTTCTTCGGTTCTGCTTTTCAAGAGATGGATTTCTCCTTCTTTGATTGTAACAAGGAGTGTTAGTATTTTTTTTTGTGGTTGGCCCCCTATCCCGTAGTGGTTTTATTGAATTTTTTCGCGGACTCCAGTTCGACCTTGTCACTTCCAGGTTTTTTCCCCCGGTTGGTCCCTACCTCTTTCGTTGAGTTTCCTTGCGTTTCCTTATCTGACTAACATGCCTCTTCCTCATGTATTCTTTTCCCACCGGGGTCCTCTTCCAAGTTTTTTTTCCACCCCTTTCATATAACTTTTGCGTTTGCCAGTCCAAGGAGGGAACTGTTTTCCTTTTTTCATAGCAAATCCCCTTTGTTTTCCTTTAGCTTTCTCTCCCTGGAGCGTTCCTCTACGCTCGAATTCTCTTTGATAGCCATTCTACGTCCGGGTGGTTTTTGCCACATCGTCGCAAACCCTCAAATTTTCCCCAGTATTATAGCTTCCCTGTTTTGCGAGGGCCCCTTTTCTTGTCTTGATTTCGACATCCCCCTAATCCTCATAGGGACACAAGTGAAGCAGCGAACTCTGGTATCTTTTTTTTTTTGTTTTTTCTGGGTGTACCCTCCCCCCCCCCCCCCCCCCCCCCCTCCAATTTTGGAGATAGGCCAGCCCCTTTCGCTTGAATTGACGCCTCCTGAATGGTTGCTCTAGATGCTTCTTTCTCTCAATATAGTTTACTTCCGGAGGACGGTTTCTTTAACGACTTTGTTCAACCTCCCCTGGAACCAGGCTTAACCTCCCAGGTATCGAAGAGAAGTGCGCGGCGCGAACGCTCATTATGCCGCTATGCAATTTAATTTCCTTTCACCGACCTTATTTTCCCTCCATCTTTTTCCTTCGCCGCAGAAAACTTCATTCTCGAGTAAGGTTGAGTCAACCTTCGTGGAAACCTCCATACATGCTGTTTCTTATTTAGGACTTCCTCTTGAAAGCGAACCCCAACATACTTTTCCCCCCTTAGTTTGACCTTTTCCGCCATTTTCAACATGGGGTTCGAATTGCACATTCGTTCGCGCCATTTCGCTTACTTTTAAAATCACTTCCTACTGCCCGGTTAACCAAACTCCCTTTTTGCTTGTGGAACACTCCCAATATAATTGTCTCTGACACAACTTTCAATTCTGGAGGCATCGCGCCTATCCTCTAAAATCTTAGGACCCCGAGTTGTGAGCGCTGGTCCTTTTGTTTTGCTTTTCCCCTTTGACCTTCTTTCCCCTCCTTCTGCTGACGCATGGTTCTTTTTGGGTCCAGACGTCCAATGGCCCAATGGATTTTACTTTGGCCCTCTTTTCAGTCATCCCTTTTTCCTCGTTTACTTTTTTCTCTCCTTTTTTTTATTTTCTTTCTTTTTTTTGCTCTCCTAGCTGCGGGTTGTTCTTTTCTTCTTGGTGCCTCAGCTGGGTTTTCTGGGTTCCGGGAGTCCGCTGGTTCATTCAGTCGGTTCCTCTACACAAACCCTTTCCCCGTTTTTCTTTTCTTTAATTTGTTCAGCGTTGGACTTCCCCTAGTGTAAATCCGTCGCTGCATTTGTTGCGTGCCATCAGCAAGTAAATTGCCCTTCCCTTTACAGGTCACCCCTCCCTTGGTCTTTGTTCTTCAGTCCAGTCCCTTTTCCCTCTACTTTTGTACGCTTATCGGAATGACGGCCAAACCGAATATCAAAGGGTTTTTGGAGCGCCATTCTGTTGCCCTCTTCGTCATGGATATTTTTGTAGCGCTAAGCGTTTTTGCTCGAAAACGGACCCCCCCCCCCTTTCCCAGTAACCGTTCTTTCCCCTCCCCCCCCCCCCCGATTTTATACCATGCCTAACCACCTTTGAAGCTCGACCTACTTTATCTTCCAACGAGCTAGAAAAGTTGAATCTCCATGCAAATTCCCAGAAAGAGTTTGAGAGTTTTACCTCTTCTGAGGGTCCCGTCCTCGTCTTCCCTTCCCCGCCCTGAATGTGATGCTTGATGATTGTCTGGTTTTAAGAACAGCTGCCGTAGTTGACCCAATGAGGGTAGTAAATAACCCTCTCCCACATGGCTTTCCTCTAGCCTAGCGCCCCTTTCAACCTTTTCTTCCAGGCTCCCTAGTCTATATTTCAGCGACTTCGTGTAAACGACTCGGTTTATCTCTCTTTTCTGCCTTTTTGTGACGATTTCTTCCACCCTGAATTTTTCTTTCCCGCACTTTCTTTTGTGTCCCTCTCCTTTTCCCTTAATCGACTAAGAACAGTACTTTGTCTGGCATTCTCAAGAGAGCGTCGGGATCCTCTTTAAAAAGATTTTCCCCCCCCATTTGTACGTTGTTTGATTTTCCCCCCCTGATCAGGTCCCCCCCACTGTCTTCATAGAAGGCCTGAACATTTCACGTACTTTAAAGCCTGAGTTTTTACCCATCTTCACTCGATTTCGAGAGTCTTCCCCTTCCTTCCAGATTTTTTTCTCTTCGGTCCCCCAACGTAGGTCCTCCTTAGCGGTTTTTTCCCCTTGGAGGTAAGAGGGTGGGCTCCCGACCCTGCACCAAGGTCTCTTTTTCTTTTTTTCAGCCTCCCCCCCCACCTGGAAGTCCCCTCCTCCTACCTTTTCCCCGGGAGTATGCACTTCCTGAGGAGGATGGCACCCCAATTGCTTCCCCCAACCTAGCTTGGCCATTGGTTGTTGGTCCCTTTCTCCTCAGCGCTCCCTCTCTCATTTATTTACTCAGTCTCTGGTCCCTCCACTCTTTTTCCTTTTAGGTCTGAAAGAAGTGCGATAGTTTTCTCGTCCTTCGGCTTCCCTAGCCCTTGAGCATTTACCCGTCCTTCTCTGTCACTGCCATTGCCTCCACCTGAAAACCCCCCACCCCCTTTCCCCCCATTTCTCCTTCTTCGGTATCTTCCCAAAGCGATTTGAACCCCCATCGGCTCCCCATTCCAACGGAGTTCTTTTTCTTGAAGCCCCCACCAAGCCCTATTCAGCCCTCTTTTCGCTCTCCCTCGCTCCCCCCCGACTTTATAAGCACGAAGTTTTTAAACGCGCTTTCTCTGAGTTGTTACTTACTTCCGATTCTGACAACTTTGGAAAGAAAAAGTATTGTGGGTACAGTACGAAAACCAAATTTGTTCCCTTTTCCCTGGACTTTCCCTTCCTCCTCTCCACCCCTTCCCGTCTCCTCCCCTCTCCCTTTTTGGAGAAGGAGTGTAACTTTCTGACTCTCAACATACAGCGGTCCTTCTTTTTTCCCCCCCTGAGTTGCTTGATAAGATTTAGTATAGGCCTGTTAGATGTCAAGTCTCTTCCTGTTTTACAATTCTTGTTTTCCCTTTCGTTCACCCCTCTCTTTTCCCCCCCCCTTAGTGGTTATTGAGTCTCTCTCTAGTTAGAGAAATCCCTTTCAGAAGAGTTCGCCCCCCTTTGGATTTCTTCTTGGCAACTCCAGGGTTGTCCCTGTCATTTGTACTCTTTTTCCCCCCCCAACTTGAATCCGCAGCCTATCTCGTTCTTAGTAAACAGTTATAACTACGCGCCCATTCTTAATACTTTAAGTTTCTTTCTTCCTCACCCTTGATGGTTTCCTCTCTCTCGTCGTATATTTTCGCAATCCCCCCCCACTTTGCATTTTTGATCCGCAATAACTTTGCGTTTTTTCGCCCCCCCTTTCCTAGTGAAAGTGCTTCCCCTATTTTTGTTGTTCCTGCTTTCAACCCCTCTTCTCCCCACAACCTTCTCAAAGAGCGCCAACATATATCCCCCCCCTTCGCGGGCCAATCCTGCGGAGCCGTTGTTTCTTTCCCAAGACACTCTACCCATCTTTCAAGTCAACTTCCTTTCTCAGTCCACTCGTGGCATCTCTCTTACTCCCCACCTTCCCTTCGGTTTTTTTTTTTTTTTCTCGTCTCCAATATTTCTTTTTTCTTTCCTTTTTCTGAGCTTTGTAGAGTGGCGTTATGGAGCCCTCAAGACAATCCTTATTTCGCAATAGCCCTCTTTCTCTCCGGTTCTCCTTTGCTTCTTTTTTGCTCCCCTTTTGTTCCCCCCCAAGCCTCAAAGGAACCTTTTTTTTCCAGCCCCGTTCCTCTCCTCGCCCTGTTGATTTTCTGACAATCTCTTTGAGCATCAAATCTCCCCCTTTGATTGGTCTCTTCCTTTCCCTCCTTCCTACTTCTTTCACGACTCTTTCTTTTACGCCCTCCGTTTTTGCCTTCCCCCGACCTCACAATGGTTAGTATCTTTTCCCCCTGGAGAGAGTTTTTTTCCCCTAGGACCCTTTTTTCCCTGCCTCTTTGACGTTTCTTCAGTTTTCGCCCGCACAGGAATTCCCTGAGTGAACCCCTTCCTTGTTCCCCTGTTTTGACCGCCTTCTTCAAGGCAAATTTTCGTTAGACCTGTTTAATTTTCGCTCAACCCTTTTCCTAAATAACCACACCCCCCCTTGGGCACAGCTACGGTTTCCCCACCTTCTTTGGACTTGTTTCACCCGACCCACAATAGAATTGTTCATTCAGCCCCAATTAAATCTCTGAGGAATTTGCTTCACTCCTCAATTTCTTTCCCCGTCCCCTCCCCTTTCGCCCCTTTCTCCTTTGTTTTTGAACCTTTTGTACATCCGATCACTTCTTCCTTTGCCTTGCCTTCTCCTTGTTTTTTATTTTACTCCCAGTCCCATAAATGAAACTATGGACAACTGAATTTTTCTTCCCCCCCCCCTTTTCCCCTTCCCTTTCACATCAGTTCCGACCTCTTACCTTTCCACTGCGGGTTTTTTCTCCGCTCTTTTTTCTCTCTCTCTCTCTGACCCCTTTCTGTTTCTACGTTCCTTTTTTGCTCTTCTTCCCTCAGCTTTTTTTTTTTATGAATAATTTTCTTCCGTTTCTCTGTTGGCGACCTCCCCCATAATTTTTCTCCTGGGTCGCGTTTTTCCTGTTTTTTTTTTTCTGGAGTAAGCGGGTGGAAGAGGTAAATCCGAGTTGTCTTTTTTCTGGTTCCCCCGTCCTTCCTTCGGATTCAAGAACTTCCTCCCTGTCCTTTTCCCCTCCCCACATCCCCAACTCTTTTGTTCTTTTGAATTGAGGCAATTAGATATTGCTGCTGGTTTCCCCCTTGCTCCCTTACTATGGCCAAGGGCTTTTTCGGAGGAACTATTGTTCCCCTTCGTTCCTTTGTCATGCATCTACTTTATTGTCTGAGAGCTTTTTCCCCTGGTCCCTCCCTTTCCTCCCCCACCCCTCTTCACCGGTTTGGCCCTCCCTCACCTTTCTTTTTTACCGCTTTGCCGTCTTCCCAACTTCTCCCCTTCCTCGTCCTCCCCTTTTTTTCTTAAAATGTTGACTATCATTGAAAAATAGGGCGAATTTGTTTTCCTCTTTCCTCTTTCTTCTACTTCTTCTTTTCCCCGTAAGCAACTTGTTTGCGTTCCTTTCCCAGGTTACTTTTTTCTGTATTGTACCCCCCCCTCAAACATTTTTACTGACAATGACTGGGTTTGTAAAAATGAACCCAACCCCCTTCTTTTTTTTCCCCCCTTGATAGGTCCAATTAAGCTTTACTTCTGTTCATAATTCACTCGCGCCTTTCCCTGAACGCTTCCTGGTAGTTTTCTCCTAGAGATATCTGGACCTAAGGGGTTGTTCCGCCTGTTCTTCCCCCCCCCCCCCCCTAGAATCTTGTCCACCTGCAAATATCAGTTCCCCCCACACCGTATTGAGAGAGGGATCGTTTTTGTTTCCCCCCTCTCCCCTCCCTCCTTATTCTTTTTTTCTCTTTAAGATTCAAAATGCGGTCGCTGTTTGAGTGTTTCATTGCCATGCCAAATGAACCTGTTAGCGAAAGAACTTATGATCACCCCCCCTCTCTTAAGTTCCCCCTCCTCTTCCCCCAGGACAAGATTTCAAGATCACCTGCGTCTCACATTTTCATACAAACAGCTCGTTCGTTAACACTCACTTTCCCGTGCCTCTTCCCCCCTCCTTTGGAAAGGAACTTGGAGGCGTGGCACCCTTGGGCAAGATATGGTTGATGTTTGTGCTTAACGTCAAAAAAACGCGAGACCGTTTACTGCATCCCCTCCGTCCCCTTCCCCCCAGTTTCCGCCTTCCAAGGCCTAAGGTGGCAATATTGCTCTTTCCCCCCCCCCCACCCCTCCCTTTTTTCCTAGGATGTTTGGGGTTCACTGTCGAATCTTTGGCGCAGCCAATACGATTTATTCCCCTAACGACCCAGGAACTTTCCGTGGATCTTTTCCTTTAGTCCCCTTGACCCTTTTAGTTTGTTCTCTCGTCTTGCCAACATAAGCTCTAGTTCGATACGGCTAAGGCCTTTCCGCTGACTGCATCAGAAACTGAAATTTCAAAGCCCCCATGAGCCCTTTTTGAAGTAGCTCCCCCCGCCTTTGGACTACGGCCCACCAGTGCTCAGCTAAGGTTTTTCTCATTAGCCCCCAGCCTACCGGATACCACAGTATCTAGCGATCCAACCTTTTTCCTCCTTCCTCCCCGTCCCCTCCCTTTTTTTCTAGTATAAGAGCTTGGCCGGGTACGTCTCCCCCGACTTGAATCCATTGGTGCCCAGCCTAGTTGGTCAGTACGAACCCTGCGTCCACTGTTCCACATAGGGGAATGAAGATTGCTTACCCAACCTCCCCAGTTCCTTTTCCTCTCCCCATTAGCAGGATTCTTGGCGTTTGCGTTGTAGGGATGAAGACTCCAACATTAGTGACAGCTGTCTACCCCCCTTTTTTTGGTCTACTATTTAGTCTGATGATCAAGAGATTCCTTCCTTTCTTGCCCAGTTCCACATTTTTTCCTTAGCGGCCCATTCACGGTTTGTTATTGAGGGGAATCCCCCCGTCCTTTCCCAGATTAGGCCCACGATTTGCTTCTTTCTTTTTTCCTGTAGAGGTTTCCATTTATTTTCCTCTTTCGGTCTCTGGTCGCCTATATGCCCCCGACTTACGAAAGCCATGTTTTTCCCCTTTTAAAATCTGAGTAATCCCAGGTAATCCCCCCCTCCCCTTTTCCTTTATCTTACCCTCATTTTTTTCTTTTTGCGATGAATATGAGTCTTTTTTCCTATGCTTTCTCCCCTTCTCGCGCCCAACCTGCCTTGATCGCGCCATAAATGTGCGTGTTTAGCACCGATCATTCCTTCTCTTTTTTTCTCTTTCCCTCCTTTTTGGTGTCCTTGGACAATCGTTTACGTCTCAAATATCCTTCTCCTCCCAGGGCGAGTATGCGAGTTTGCCCACTCACTGAGCCATTGTCTTGATTTTCGACACGCCACGTAAAATCCTCATAGGGACCTGCACTTAGACCCTGAATAGAAATTGTCTCTCATTTTCTTAAGCCTCTTTTTTTTT
>Ga0179593_1724945_pt1 | contig 15572 bp, 21 predicted proteins | sample CZODoug2_1_08_16_FD_185931 | JGI IMG/M metagenome (GOLD analysis project Ga0179593, IMG submission 185931) | Vadose zone soil fungal communities from Angelo Coast Range Reserve, California, USA - CZODoug2_1_08_16fungal (PacBio error correction) | ecosystem: Environmental > Terrestrial > Soil >... | reverse complement strand
GTGGGTTTTTTTTTTTGGGGGGTGTTTTTTTGGGACTCACTGCGCCGGGATGTCTACTCCGCTGACCATTTTCCCCCAACTCTCGAACGCGTTTCCTATAAGCAGATTGAGCCTTTTCTTGATCGACCCATCCCTCACACTCACGGCGGCTGATCAATTTCAAGTCCCCCTTCCTTTGACAAAGGCCTTACACTCCTTTTCCCTCCGTTATCAGGAGCGCGTCCTTTCCGCCACTCCTCAACGCTCGATCGTTTTTCCAAAGGGTTACCTCTCCGGCAAGTGGTCTCCCTTTCTTCGTGGCTTTCTTCCTAACAGGATCTCCGGTTCCCCCCATTTTCTGCATGTACCAGTAAACCCTCTCAGATTATTGCGCTGCACGGCTCAACGGTTGGCATCATGTTTGCGTGGAATCATGGCAGTCCACTTCGTCTTTTTCAACTGTCTTTGTCGGCCAAAGGGCGTCCCCCCCTCCAGTTTCCAGTCTTTCCCTTTGATGGCGATAACCCCTTTCATTCGGGGGGCGCTGGTGCTCTTTTTTTTCTTCACATCAATAGGGCCTTGAGGAGACCCTTGGCGTCATTTGAACCCTTCTCAATCCAGGTATATCAGTTGCAGGCCCGAAACTTTTGAGAGAGGTCGTCTTCCTTGAGTTTCGGGGCACTTCTCTGCAATCGCTTTCCCGGAGTGACCGTTGCCGAAAGTGGTTAAGGTCCCCTCCCAGATTTCTGTTTGATCTCCATCACGCACGCTTTAGAAGGGGCGTCGGTTTACCGGAACCACTAACTTTTCAGAGAAACAGAAAAAAGGGTTCCTCCAAAATGAGTTATCTCTCCAACGTGTTAGAAGGCCTTCCATCCGACGACTTCCACTTCGTTATCCTTTCTTGCAGTATTGAAAGACTTCTCAAATCCCCCTCAGACACCCGGAATTGACTTCCCCGGTTTCTTTGCCCCCAGACTGGAAATGGACGGGTTGTTTCCCTCTGTCCGCCATTTTTTCCCGGTTCAGTGTCATGGCCTCCCCTCTGTTTTTTTCCTGCAACTTGGAAACACAGGTCGACAAAGGCCCTTGCCTTTCTAATTGAAGAGGGGTGCGGCGTGCAGTCATGATCAACTTCAATCTTTCTTTCGTGTCCTTTCCCTTCCCTCATGGCCCGAGGAATCGTCTAGTCGCAACTTACACGAATTCCTTCTCACCCCGTGACCCCCTTCTATAACAATCACTCTTTACCTTTGTTGTTTTTCCTGCACTATGGGCCCCTCCCCCTTCCAAGAACCTCCCCGGAGCGTGTCCTTGTTCTGATCTTGACCGAATGGAGCGCCGTCTCCTTGTGGTCGCTCGGTATTTTTTTCTCCCTTTCTTCTTCTGAGGAGAACGAGTTCTTTTTTTTTTTTGATGGTCCTCGTCTCCTCCTCACCGCCTTTTCTCCTCTTTGCCTTGACTCCTCCTTGCCCCCCCCCCTAATTCGTGAGCGTCGCAAGAATCCCCCCTCTTGGCCCTCCCAAAAAGACGCTTCCTTTTCCTCCCCCCCCCCCCTGTCATCCTGTTTGAACTAACCAATCTTTTTATTAACTTCCCCTTAGGGGTCGTGTTTTCAGATAGCCTAATAGTTCTTTTCGCCCTCCCCCCCCCATTTACGTATTTTCACGTAGAGTTTCTTTGCGCGAGACGTTTTTGACCCTTAGAATAGTAAAAGTTCTTTTTTCCGTCCCCTTTCCGACCAGACACCTCTCTTTCCCCCTTCCGCATTTTTGGTAATGTACTGATCTCAGAACCCCATAAAAGGCTACCCTTGTTTCTCTGTTTTGACTGACTTCCTTCCCAACTTTCCAGTCGTGTTTTTTGATAGACAGTTGCTTCCTTGATAGTATTCTTCTTTACCATACGTAAGAGAGCTTTTTTCTCCCTTTTTCCCACTTCTTTCACGTCCCCACCCGGACTGCCACCCAGGAAAGAACCACTTTCCTTTTCTCCGGAAATAAGTCCTCCCTAGAGCAGCTCTTTTCCCAACCGTACTAGTGGACACCCTAAGTCTTTTGGATAGGATGAATTTCCCCCTTTTCCCAAGAGTCCCTTTTTCCTCTAAAAATCTTTCGTTTTGGCCTTTCTCTTAATCCTGCGGTACCTTTCCCTTAGAATTTTTCCCTTTTTTCTTTTTACGATTAAGACAACGTTCTGCCCACCTTTTACCGATGGCATGGACCTCCAGCCCCCCTCGTCATCGCATTCAGCTTTCGGCAAGACCCCCTTTATGATGTAGGGCTTCCCTCCCCGTTCGTTTAGCCGAGCAAACACCTGCCCTTCCACTTGTGGAGCATGGTTGTCTTTTGTAGGATTCCCCTTTTTCATATATATCTTTCTCCTTTTTTGCTTCGGACTCAGATCTAACCCCCAATGAACACCCCTCCCCTCCCCGAACTCTGGATGTTGAAGGGCTTCATTTCTTGCCTCTGACTCCGTCTCTTTGCTTGAGCCTAAAGCACCCCCTGTCTGCCGGCAATCACGCCCTCTTCCAAGCTGAATGCGATGAGGTTTTTCTTTTTGGATACCAGCTGGCTGACCTTGTGACAAAGGTTTGCTTTTCCTGCCATTGCTGAAGCTGAAAGGCGGAGCCTCCACGGACGCTTCCCATGGTTTGTCCTCTTCAAGGCTTCTTTTTTTCTCACCACCAAGAAGCTTCTGATTTCCCCCTTCCCCTAAAGGTGATTCTTTGCTCCGATTCACCTGATCACGGTTCTTTTAGTCCGCGTTTTTTTTTCCCCACGGCGAGCGAGAAATTCCTTTCTGAGTACTTCTCCTCCGTTTGATGGAATTTGGAAACGTCCTTTCCCCTTGTGACCCTCTCTATAGTAACAGTACTTTCCTCGGAAAGAAGATATCCCTCCTGAAGATAGAAGAAGGCTCCCTTCTACCCCCGAGGCGTTTTCCCTCCCTTTTTGCGAGACAACCACCTTGCAAGATGGAGAGGGGCTTTTTTCTCTTTTCGTTTTGATTCCCCCGCGGACCTGTCCTGCTTCGAGCTTTCTTTTTGTTTTGACGTTTTCCAGACGGTTCCCTTCGAAGTAGGAATCGGTCACCCCTCCCCCTCCCTCCGCTTTCCCCCGGCCGAGTCTCTCTACGGGGAACCTTGTAAGCTTAATTTTTTGGTTGTTTATCTGCGTCTAACCTACCGTACCCCCTTCCCGGTCTGGAACAGAAAAGATTTTTCTTTTTGAAAGAAATGGATTCCTCCCCCTCTGTTTTTGATTTCTCCAGCCAAAACTATATTTACTCTGTTTTTTTTACGTCACGTTGGACTTTTTTTTTTTCCTTCCCCTGAGTCCCATTGCCCTTCTTCGGATGATAACCGCTTCCCCTCTCCAGCAACCCACTATCTGAAAGCGTTTTCTCCATTTGAAGAAGAGCGTTGGTCCCCCTTTTCCTGACAATCAAGAACCCTCACGGCCCCTCCTTTTCCTTTTCCCGCTTCCCCCCTTCTGGCAACGGCGATGTCAGTACCACTCCCTTTCCAAAGTTCTCGGGTGCCCTGGCGTCCCCAGAGTCTCCCTCTACTTTTTCGTCTTTTTTTTGTAGATTCCAAGGGTCCTCACACCCACCTGCCCTCGAAGGCCGATCTGCATCTTTTTTTGCTACCCCCTTTCTCCGGGCACTTTTTTTACCAGGAACCCCTTTTTCAGTCATACAATTTTTTCCCCGCGCGCGGCCCCCTTAGGGCATGTGAATTCTTTGGCTTGTATTCCTTCGCTTGCTGCAGGAAACCCTTTACTTTTGTGCACACCAGGGGCTCCGTTCCAAAATCCTCTTCCTTTCAAAACCCCTCCTTCTTGCAATTTCGGGGGTCCGCTGTTTTTGGCGTTCAATCCCTTCGGGATCAATACTTGCTGAGTTAGTTAAGCGGGCGTCTTTCTCCTTCAACACGGTGGCGCACTCCACCAGTTGTCTTTCCACAGTTTTCTCGTCGCTCTTGTCATGAGTTTCGGTTTCAATCGCGCTCCATTTTTTGATAGGGTTTTTTCTTTTCAGAACAGCCGACCCGTTTTTTTATTATTGCTTCCATCAAAGACAAAAGACCCTCACTGAGCGCCCAGAGAAATTTCAATTCCCCCCCCTATCTACCCATTCAGAGCACGGTGTGACTGCCCCTTTCTAGACTGGCCCCCCGTTCCCGCATTTCCCCTCGTAAGAAAATCGTATCCGTCTCGTTCTTGCTCCCTCTTTCCTTCACTTCGTTTTCCCCCCCGAATTGTCCCCTTCTTTTTGCCTAAAAAGATTCTTTATGTGCGAACCTTTGGCCCTCCCCGTGTTCCTTTCCTTCAGCCCGAAGGGCCGCGCCCCCCTTCCTTCCCCCCCCCCTTTTAATTGCGAGTTTTTCTCTTCCCCTTCAGTGCGCCACTTCACAATATGATGACTTTCGTTTTTTTCCATGCTGACTTTTTCATTCCTTTTTTGAAGCCCGGGTTCTCTCCTGTCCTTTCCCACGAACCCCTCGACAACGTGCCTTTTTTGTACTCTGTACACTTGCTCACCGCCCCTTTCCCCGAGCGAGCGTTTTCTTTTTTCCTCGTCTCTTCAGAAATGGTAAAATCCCATGGTCTTTTCGTCTTTGCCCTGCTTTTCGAATTTCTGGTGGGGTTATTGATGGTCGCTTCTTATGGTTACCTTTTCATTTGCTTAGAAATCTGGGAGAACGCGTTCGTTTTTGCGGTAGCCATGGTCACTTTCAGTAGCATCAGATCCTTTGACCATGAGACACCCCCGTGCCCCCCCCTTTTCTCATTCCAACGGTGAGTCTCCTTTTACATCGTTCCCTCCCTCAACGGTTGGTTTGAGACTCCCCCCCCCCCCCTTGCTTTCGAGCCTCAGGAACTACCCCCAACCCTTCGACTTTCCTTTGTAGGGACCCCTCTAATAGTTATCCTCTATAAAACCAATTAGCTCCCCCGTAATTTTTCGCGGCTGAGCGTTCCTTTTTCCGTCGCCCTTGGCCGTTCCGCCTCTCTCCTTGCAGACCAACGTCCGCAGACCCTTGTGATTTCGTTGCCATTCCTCCTTTTCCCCCCTGTAATTTCCAAAAGTAGTCCCATCCCGGCTCCAGCTTGACTTTTTGTTTTTCCTCCCGCGCTGCCCTTTTTGAAGATCTAGATCTTTTCCCTGAGTTGCCTCTTCCCAACTCTATATACGGTCACTCTTTTAGAGAAAGCGAAACGGCTTTCCAATATCTCCGGACAGCCCCCCTTACGTAGTCCCACTCATCCGCCCACGCTTCTCCCCGCGCGCTTCGAAACGCGACTAGGCCCCCCCTTCGTGAGCAGTTTTCGGAAGCTCTCCTGCAGCGCAAAATCTGCTGCTGTCCGCGTTGCCTCGCAAGCGGTAATCGTTCCCGTGTCCTGCCTTCTCTTGTCTGTTCCGACTTCAGACACATTCGCGCCCCACTTCTCCCCCCACCTTGGCCTCCTGGAAGCGATCTTTGTCTTCCTCCCCATCTCATTCGTCCTTTTCTTAGATCAGCCCTCCTTTCTTCGGTTTTGGGCTCCCTTTCCCCCCGGCAGTCTTTCTTTCCGAGCTCCTGAAGCCATTAAACACTTCCCTTTTTTTGCATTTTGGGGTTTTCTTCGAGTCGCGCTTTTTTCGATCGAGTCCTCGTCCTCTCCCTCCTAATTGTTGTTGTTGTTACCCCTAGATCCTCCCCTTTCCCTTCCGCGACTCGACGCCTCTTCCTCCACAAACGGGATGTGCCTGGCTTTCCTGTTTTCCGAGCCGGCCGCGTTTCTTGAGCCCTAACTCCCCCCCGTCGCCGCAATACGAGCGGCCCCCTCTAAGGAGAGGTGCTGCGGTGCTCCTGCATCGTCGGACAAAGTGTTCCTTTCCCCCCTTTGCTGAAGGGAAAAGCTCTGGTCCCCCGAGAAGCAGCCGATGGTTTTTACCCTTTTTTTGAGCACGCGCATTCGCCCCGCGCTTTTCTCCTTCACGGATTTTCTAGCGTCCATGCAGCGACACATGATCACGGATATTTTTTTCGTAGTACTTTTTGTTCTCAATGAGCGCGGAACTTCCCTCCTTTGGAGTTCCCATTCGATGCGGAGTGGTGCTGTGTCCCTTATTCCTTTACACCTTTTACGACGTTTCGCTTTGGGTATTACTAGATACACCCCTGGACCCCTCTTACTACCTCGAGAGGCCACTGCCCTAAAAGAAGGGAGCGGAGTTTTTCCCCTGAGAAGACCCCACACTTTAAAGATGGAGAAGGGGATTCTTCTATTTAGGAATTCCCTCTGACCACCCCCCCCAAATGGAGTCTACCCGAAGAGAGTTATGAGGAAGGGTGGTAGTTTTTTCAAGACGTCTTTTCGGAGTACTTCCTCCGGTTTTCACAGTGCCCTTGGAATTTTTTCCACGACGATCATCAGAGCCCCTCCAGCTAAAAGAAGGGAACTTAATTTTTGGTCTTATTTCCCGATCTCACGTCCCCCACCTGCCTTTGTCGACGGCTTTTATGGTAGGTTTCCTCTTTCCCCGGCCTTCTTGCGCGACCTTCGTCTCCGCCTTGGGCCTTTTAAGATTCTGGCGGTTCAAATTGGCTTCTTCTTTTGGCACGTTTTTCCTCCTCTGGAGTAGTCCCAAGAGGGACAGAACTTTTTTTCCGTTTCCCCTCCAAGCAACAAATCTCGAAAGCTTCCTCTTTATACTATTTTTCTTCTCCCCTAGCGTGGTAAACCCTTCAATCCCCCCCCCTCTCTCCATCGTACCCCCCCTTCGGATCAGGTTTTCCTCAGTTAAAGGATTTAGGTGGCCCGCCTGGAGGCCCAGAGCAGCACCATTCCTTCTTTTCCCGTTGTAGATTCAAAGGGTCCCCCCCCCTCAGTTGGTTTCCTTTTTTGGGAAGTTGCCAGTATCCCAAACTTCTTTCGGCCATGATGCCAAATTTCTGAGCCCTTTTAACAGATTGACCCTAGATTGAAGTTGATCATGTCTCCCCAACCTCTCCTTTCTTCTGGCATGAACTTTTGGACCTTTTCATTGGATGCAGTTTTCCTGTGTACAGCGTTTTTTCTTTAAAAAACGAAATTCCCTTTTTCTCCCCAACCTCATTTTCGGTGCTCCCCGGGCACTCTTTTCATTATGGCGATTTTTCCCCCTGATCAAAAGGCCAATCCCTTTTTTCTTTCTTACTTTTCTTTTGAAATGCCTTCCGGTCGTCTTTCCCCCCCGGGTTTTCTCTCTGGTTCTCTCTAGGGGAAACGAATAAGGAGACATCTTAAGTATAGTTTTGTTGACTTTTGTTTCACGACCCCCATCCAGGCGGCTATGAAGATCGTCCCCCACGACCCCCCCTATTGAGGATTCCTCTGTCCCGACATACCTTTTTCCCCAATCGACCCGAGTCCGTGTTACTTGCTTGGTTATAGGACTGCGCTTTCATGGCACTCCTCCCCCCGAGTAAGAACTCTGTTCTTTCAGTTGTTCCCCCTCTTTTTGACTTCACCGCCCCCCGGACTTTCCCTTTTTCACCCCTTCCCGGTTTGTTTGACCAGAATGCGAAAGGGAGGTGGGTTTTTTGGCGCTTTGCCCCCTACCCGATGCCCCTCCCTCCTGTTGCCATGGCAACACCCTCCATTCCTCAGTTCCTCTTGGCAAGCGCATGATAACCTTTTCCTTGATGCCAGTTCGGGGGCGACGATTCCCCCGGCATCATGGCCTTTTCTCGTCCTGGCCCCAAGATTCTCTCTTCTTACCCAGGTTCCCCCTTTGGTTACTGATTCCCTCCGGACCCTTCTCTTTGTGGCGGATGGTGCCTGCCTGTTCTCTTCAAAGAAATCATGGTCCCGTCTTTTGTTGCCTCTCGGTCTTGATCGCGGCTCGCCTGTTGTTTTGGTTGTGATGGTCTCTTTTCTTCTTTTTTAAAAATCTTTTCCTTGCATTAGAAATATGGGCTACACCGTTCGGCGGTTCTTTTTTTTCCGTAGAGCCATCCGCTTTGCACTTTGAATCCCCGATTTTCCCTGCCAATGAGACCCCGTGAGCGTCTTTTCCTCATATAAAATTCCGGACTTGTTTTGGCCGACGAGACCCAACCTTTTTCCCCGCTAGAATCATGTATTCTCTTTTTCCCCATCTTTTATAATTAGAAAATGTTGTCGGGAAGAATCCCTAAGCTGAGAAGCAGATAACCTTTCGATAATTCTAGTAGAATAATTGATGTCTTCCCGCGGAGAGAATTATTTTTACTTTCTCCTTCCCCTTGAAGAAGCCCCTTCAGCTCCCCTTTTTTTTTTAGGAAGAAAGTTCTCTATCAAATAAATTTTACAATCTGCCACTCATTCCCCGGATCCCCCTTTTTCTTAAACGCCGCGCCAGTCTTTCTCGTGATCGCCTGCTCCTTTCTTCATGCGTTTTCCCCCTTATTAGAATAATAAGGGTCACTCTCCTGTTTCTCGACCTCCTCCCCCGGCTCAATTCCAAAGGGACAGCACCGCGTCGAAGGAAACTCCTTCTTCTTGCATGATCCGGCCTTTCTTCCAGAGACGAGGCCCACTTTTCCGTGAGAGTTTCCTCGGTGCATGGCTTAGATCCTTGAATGCCCCCCATATAATGCGGCGTGGTGATTTGCCCTAAGAAGAATTACGGATACAACCCTACTGACTGCTTCGCATTTTTTTTTCCGCAAGGAGTAGATCCTTTTCCCCTTACGCTTTTCCTTCTTCCTTTGGTATAAGCAGCCCCCTCTCTTCATTAGCGCCTTTGTTTTTCTTTTTTGCAGACGATGTCCCCTGGCTCAAGCCCTTCTCGAGCCGTCTCCCCCCCTGAATGCCGTCCCCTTTTTTCTTTTTTATGCGGGATGACGAGTCTCGATCCTGTTAATTTAGATGTCTCCCCCTTTTCTCTTTTCATCATCCTTGTTTGATTTCTTCGACTAGATCGGCCCCCCTTTTCCCCCCCCCCCGAGAAATCGGCATCTCCCCTGACCCCAGACTCTGTTTTGGAAGTTTCCTTCCTCGTTAGCTCGGCTAGAAGACTTTTTTTCTTTTGAAGCCCCTTCAGAAAAGCGGTATGCCGCCCTCCCTTTCCAAGTGAAGCTATGCTTCCTGAGAGGGTTCTTCCCTTTCCATCCACCCCCCTGACAAAGGTGTCAAGATTTTTTTTCCCCTTTTCTGAAGAGTTCCCTTTCTCCAGATGACAAGGATCCCCAGAGATGTTCCATTAAAGGGATGATTCTTTAGAGCAATGGTCAACAAGAAGCCTTTCCCTTTCGAGCTCCCCTTTATCTTTTAGGGATGCGCGTCCTTCATCCTACCCTGTTCCCCCTTCTATGACCTGTTTTTGCACGTTCCATTGAGCATTAGAAGCTTTTTCGTTCCTTCCCTCCTTTGGATGGAATTTGGCCGTCCCCCCGTTGCCAACCTGTGAAGCTTTTTTTCTCACGAGGTCCTCTTCCCCTTCTTAAGATTCCCCTCCCCTTTTTTAGTTACCCTTCTGTCAACGGAATAAAGAGCATGGTTCTAAGTGGGTTTTTTTCGGATTCGACAGAGTCCCCCGATGTCTCCGTTGGATTTTTCTGGCTTTGTTTTTTCTTTTTTACATTATTTCTCCCGAAAATAATGGTTGGAAGACTTTCGTGGGATTCCTTCAAGACGTAGTGTACGAGGCTCTCCCCCGGACCGTCTCTTCCTTCTTCAAAGGACGATACAGGGAAGTTTGAACCCTTAACTGCCTTGGTTATCCTCTTCTTCTTCCACCCTTTTTCGAAGTTCCCTCAAAGATGGTATTTCCGGCTTCCATCTTCCTCCCCCTCAAGAGCTTTTTCCCAACCTGTGGGCTTTCGGCGACTCTTTTCCCCCCCTTTCTTGGCACGGTTGTCTACTCTGTCTCCCCCTCGGCTGGACTTTGCTTCTTCTACTCCGCTGACCCCTTTTCTGAACGCGTTCGATTTCTAAGCAGCTTGGTTTTTTTTTTTTTTTTTTTCCAGACACGAATCGTGTCTCGAACACACCGCTTCCCTCTCCATTGTCCGATTTTCCCAACGGCGATGAAGGACCACCCCTCTCTTGACCAAGTTTTCGTGTTCTTTTTTTTTCAGGCAAATCTCTCCCCCCCCCCTTCTTTTAGAGTGATGTTCTCCCCCTTTTTAAATCCCACCCACTTCCCCTTGGTCGCGATTTTTTTCAGTTTTCCTTACACACCCGGCTTCTCAGGGCCATGCCCTGAATTCCTTCTACGGAAACCGACCTGTGCCCACTTGAATTGCCTGCGCTGCCAAAACTCTTTTTTAATTCTATGGTCCTTTTTCGTTGGCTCATTTGTGTTGGACTTCCATCTTTTATTCCTTCCCCCCGCTGGCCATCGCCTTGCGCACCTTCTTTCCAGTTACCAGTACTTTTCTTCCCTCCCGCCTGCGATTACCCTCTTCCTTTCTTTTTGTGAATATGGCGATTTTCCAAACTCTCACATTCCCCCTATGACGATTTTTCCTGCATTCTAACGGTAGGGTCCCGTCTTTTTCCCGGAAAAAAGGGTTTTCGGCTTGTCTCTAGTTCTGCCCAAGAACCTCATTAAGGATTTTTTTGAAGGTGTAGAAAAGTGGTTTTTTCCCTCCACACCTCCCCCCCCCCTTTGGGTCTGAGATATATGGCCCATCCCGCCCCCCGATCCTTCCCCTGATTCGGTGCACCCCTCAATGCACAATAGAACATTCCTTCCCCCTTTTCCCCCCGGTTATGTTCAGGCCGATTTCCACTGGTATATTTCGAAGGAATTTTCCCTCCGACGCCAAGAGTACGACCCCTTCAGGTTTTCGCCTCTGACCCCCTCACTCGTCCCAATTCACCAGTCCCGGCGTTTCCCTCTTTCGGTTTGAAAAAAGACTGGCCCTTTTTGTTGCGCACTCTTTCCTTTCCCGCGGTCCTCTACGTTCTGCCACCTGGGCCAAACTTCCCCCCCAGACTTTTCCGCTTTTTTTCCGCAGCGCATGATAAACCCTTCTTGAATTCCCTTTCCTGGTCACTTTTTCTCCTTTGGAAATTCCTTTGGTCGAGAAGACGGGTTTCTAGTCCCTTCCCCCGATCTTTCCTTCTCGCAGGGTTGGTTCCCGATGCCTGGAATCTCCCCCCTTGAAACGAGGGAGATTGATTATCCTGTCCCCCTTCCTTTCCGCCCGGTCCAAATCACTCCTTTGCCGGTAGGTCTTCCCCCCTTTTTCTGGTCTGTCTTTCTTACCTCTCCGGTGAGGGTTATTGATTCTGTTTGTTTTTTTTAAATTGATTTTACACGTCTCTCTCCTAGGAGAAGAACGAGTTAGAGATTTTTTTCGGACCTTTCGAGGAGTAGAATCCTGACTTCTAATATTCTTTGTTTCCAGTCTATCCAACAGTTGCTCCCCCGGTGAGCGTTTCTCCCTAATAGTACTCTAGGACCCCTTCTTTTTTTGGAGAACGCTCCTCGATTCGGAACAATTTCTTTTCTCCTTGAAACGATATACCTCGTCTTCCGGTAGGGAATTTTTCTCCATCGTTATCTCATTAGAGTAAGTATTTTGCTCCTGCCTGAGCGCTTGGCCCCTCCGTTTATTGTCGATCTACTTCGCCTAGTAAACCCTTTTCTACCACTCCCTTATAGGACCAAGGATTTCTGCCCTGGATACGTCATTTTTTGCAATCCCTACAAAGTAGGCCTTTTTTTTTTTTCTCTTCTACAGGCAAAAAGCCGCGCTTTTTCCGTTGTTTCCCTTTGCGCGATCTTTCCTTCTTTGGGAATAGTAAACTCTTCTTTTTCTCATAAGGTCCTTCTTTTTCTTTTCCTGCAACCCTGGTCGTCCCCTTCTCCTGCAAGGCCAGCCGTCAGGAACTCAGCCCACGCTTTCATGCTCCCTCTCCTTTTCCAAAAACGCGATCGTCCTCCGTGAGTCCTTCCAGGATGCATGGATCCCTTTCTGCTCCTTTTTTTTTTCTTCAAAATATGATTCCTTTTTGACTTTGCCTTGGTTCTCAATACGCCTTTTACACCCCCTTGCCGCGCCTGGAATCTTTCTTTCGGCTTCCTCCCCTTTCTGCGACATCTGAACAACCTTTCTTTTCATGGACTAATATCTTTATACCGCCCATCCCCCCCTGAGTCATTTCCTCTTGGAAGATTAGTCTGCATCCCCTCTATCATAGCGGTAGGTCACCCTCCTGCCCTCCGTCCGACCCATCCATGCCTCTCAACATCCCGGTGTGTTTTCTTTCTTGAATGTTGTCGGTTCTGGTCCCGCGTCGCGCCCCTTCTTGTTAAGACCCTCGCTTTTCATCTCTCTTTTGAGAGAGATGACTCCCAAACCTTCCCCAAGAAGAGCCCTCCCCTCCAACAGGCTCCCCCCTTCTTCCCGGATTCATGGATGGTTCTTTCGCGCGCCGTTCTTTTCTGCCCTACAGCTCTTTTCTGCCAGAAATACTCCTCGCAGCGAATGCGATGACGAATTTTTTCTTTGGCGGTTTTTTCCCTTCCCATCGGTGACAACATGTGGTGTCCGCCGACCCCCCTTTTTAATCCCCGAAAAGGCTTTCTTTCTCCAAGTCTCCCAAGAAGAGATTTGGTAACAGATTACGGCTAGAAGCTTTTCCAAGTCCACCACGCCGCCCTCTTTCGTTACTTACAGGAGCTCAAGGTTTCATGCAGCCCTCCCCTGCATAAAGGATTCTTCGCGTGTTCTTCATTTTTAGCGAGGAGAATTCCTTACTTTTTTCTGAGTCATTCCGTCCCCTCGGCGTGGGCTACGGATTATCCTGTCCGGTGGATCTCTCGGGCTCTCCGCCTTCTTATGAGCGAGCTTGAAACAGGACCTCCCGCGCAGACACATGCGCTCCCCTAACCCTTTTTTCTTTTTGAATTCGACGAGACCCCCATTCCTTCCTTGGGCTGTGGCCCTCTTCCTGACATATTTTCCTGCGCCGCGAAAACTTTCTTTAGTTCTGTTTTCCCCTTTTTTTTTTTCCTGTACGAGCGCGACTTTTTCCCTGCCCTATTTCCTTCTGCAAAGACCTCTCCCGGGAAAACCCCTTACGCGAATGGGTTTACTCTTAGGCGATCTGCCCCTTGTCGAAGTACTACCTCCGGCTCCAACCCTTTCCCGGCCCCTGCTCCGAAAGCGCGTTTTCCAACCGTGGGCCCTCTCTTCTTATGGCGACGCTCCCTTCAAGGTTTTCTCTTTTTTCCCAAGGCCAAGAGGCGCCAGACTCTTCTCCGCTTCCATCCCCGCTCCGTCCACAAACTTTCCCAGATTTTAAGCAGCTTGCCTAAACATCAATACCGAATCGGTTCCTCACCTCACCCGGCGTTTTCTCCCCGATCAAGCACTTATCCTTTGAGGACACTCTCCCAGGATTTCTTGACAAGTTCCTCTCCCAGAGGCAGGCCCCCCCCCCGCTCGCCTCGGTTCGCTTACCTTTCCCCACAGGAAAGTGGCGAGAATTTGATCTTTTTCATCTTTAAGTTGCAGGTTTCTCTTTTTCACGGTCCTAAATTTGATCGGCCTTACCCTTTTTCCCCGTCATCAGATTGAAAGTTTTATCTTCCTCCAATCGACTTTGGCGACTTGTTTATTGGCAGTCCCCTTGGGATTTGTCAAAAGTACCCCTTTTTTCTAGTGAGGAACATTTAAATCACAACCGCCAGTTACATCCGAGTGGCGATAAACCTTCATACGGGGGGCCTTTTCCCTTTTTAGAGTTTTTTTCAGTCATATTTCAACCGGCCTCCTTTTTCGTCGCGGTCGTTTGCCATGAAATTCCCCTTAGGTCTACCCTGACGGAACAATTTTCGTTCTCGCTTTTCATTGAGTTTCGGTTTCATCGCGCGCCTTTCCTTCCTGGAAGGGACTTTTGTCTTCCTTTCGGCAGACCACAGGCGTCCAGTTCGTTGTCTGACAGTTGCCATCACTTTCCGTAATTTCTCAACTTGTCCTTCGGGAGAACCAATTACATCTGCTTTTTATCCTCCTTCTCACCCTCCCCCTTTTTCAAGCCGATCCTTAACCTCGATTGCCGGATTAGGTTCCCTGAAATCCTCCCCCTTCCCGAGCGAAAAAAGGTGTTCCCCATCTCACCCCCCTTGTCATATATGTGTTAGAAGGCCTTCATCCGACGCCCTTCCCGTCTCTCTTTTTCAGAAAGATATGAATTCCCCCCACTGGCCCCCCCCTTCATGCCCGGTTACGTTTGGTTTCAAGAATGGACCGGTTTTGTTTTTCTTTTCCCTTTCGCATTTGGACGCAACCCTTCCGCTGACTTCTTCAGCCCGAAGGGCTCCCCCACACACTTTCCCTCCCCCCTTACATGACATAAGAATTCTAGTTTTTTTTTTTTTTAGCGCCATGATACCACCTTCACCCTCTTGAGACTTTTTCCATGCCGATCAATTTTCCGGAGAAGCAGGGTTTCAACTTCCACCCCTCCATGTCTTTATAGGCCTTTCCCTTGCTGATGGTTACTCTTTAACCTTTTTCAATCTGAACCCAGCGTGGCGGATGGTGTCCTTTCCCAGCCTCTTTCTTCAGAAATTGCAATCCCTTTTTTCACGGTTAGTTGTTCTTCTCTCCGTTGCCTTATCTTCCCGAATGGTATCCCCGGTGAGGGTCGTGATGGTTCCTTCACGACTCGGCCCCTTTAGAAATATGGAGCACGGTTTTTTTTGCTTGAGAGGGGATGTTTGCATCCTCTCCTTCTGTCTTTCCTTTCCTAAAAGAGGAGGACTTGCCAATTTCTGAGCGTCGCCAGTCGTCAAAGTTTTCCCCCAACGGTTTTTCCCCCCAAAAAGCGCCCCCTTTCTGCGATCCATGGCTGGGCCTTCCTACCACTCCTTATACCTTCGGTTCCTCAGGGTCGGGCCGAAGAGTCTCCCGCCAGATAACCCTCGAGGGACAGAGATTCAACCGAGGAGATTTTTTTTTTCCTGAGCGGAATTCGGTTTGGTGACCCCCGCCTTCCCCCTTGACGCAGACCACCTTTTCACTCTCGTCCAGTCTTTTCGGCGCATGGTTGGTTCTTTTAATGCATGCCCCTCCCCCACCTTGGTCTTAATCATCCCCCCAGCTTGCCTTTTTGTTTGCGAATCTTCCCTCAAGCTTCCTCCTGTAGGACGTTCCTCTCGAACAGTTCTTTTTCTTGATCTACCTTTCCGTCTCGATCATCTCCCTCTTCTCCCGCGAAAAGGCCCCGTGTTCCCCCTCTATTCCAGCACCACTCGCGGAGGAACTTTCTCTGACCTTCTGCGCTCGTTCCCATGCCCATTTCTACGTTTGCTCGGCTTCTGAAGCGATCCACTGCGCCCTTTCCGGTGACTTGCGTCTGCCCGGTAATCGGTACCCCCCCCGGTGCCTTCGACCTTTCGAAGCTTTTCCTCTCTTCGGAGTGTTTCTTCATCGCACAACTTTGACCTCTTCATTGAGCCGATCTCAGCAACCTCTTTCGCATCAGGCTTGGGCAGTTGCAGACTTTCTTTTTTTTTTCCCTGCTGTAGGGCTCCCTTCTTGACCTTTGCTCTATGCGAACCATCCTTTTTTTTGTCCTTGATGCGGGATGCGATTCCTTTTTTCTTTTTTTTCG
>Ga0179593_1510326_pt1 | contig 15572 bp, 13 predicted proteins | sample CZODoug2_1_08_16_FD_185931 | JGI IMG/M metagenome (GOLD analysis project Ga0179593, IMG submission 185931) | Vadose zone soil fungal communities from Angelo Coast Range Reserve, California, USA - CZODoug2_1_08_16fungal (PacBio error correction) | ecosystem: Environmental > Terrestrial > Soil >... | reverse complement strand
CCAGAGCTGATGAATTGAGGTGCACCCTAGGCAGGAGCGCCTTCTCCTCCAGTACCCCCCCTGGGCTGTGCGAGTGTACCAGCTCCGACCCGGTGAATCTCTTCCCCCTATGTTTTGTTGTTCCCTCCTCCCAGCGGTAGACTAACCTGCTTAAACCGCCCCTGCCTCCCCAGATGGACCCTTTTCTGCGCACTTTCCGTTCTCACTAGTTCAGTTTTTTCCCTCGTACATTGAACCCCCTTCTCCCCCTAAGAGGTTTCTTTCTCCTTCTCGACCGAATCTTGCTCGGTAACCGATGACGACGCCACGCCGGTCTGAGTTGCCTTATAGGCCCAAAGACCCCCTATTTCCTTTTAACCTGAAGTTCTGACCGAGACCTCTTTTTGCCGTCCATATTTCCTCATCTAATTTTTTTTTTGTGCGAGATGATTTCCCGCGCGGAGTCTTTTTTCTGTGGACTAAGCGGCCGTGCCTCGTTTCGTCGAGCCTTCCCCCCCTCCCTTTAGACCTCCGATCTTACTATTCGTGAACGCGCTTCCCGAGTTTTCCCGCAATTTTCTCGTATAATCTCTGTGAGTTCTTTGGCGTCCTCTTTCCCCCTTTTATTTTCCGGGTCCGGGTCTCCAAGGTGAAAGGTGAGAACGCATCTTCCCCCACTTTTGTGATGCTTTCCGTGTAGTCGAACTGTCCCTTTCCCTCGTCTTTCAAAGTTCCCTTCCAAGAGCGTTTTCCCCGCATTTCGTTGTCGCTTTTCGACTCCCCCAGTCCCGCCGTCGCGGAGAATCCCTCCCTCTTTTTACTCAAGTCCCCCTTTCGCCCCCCCGAGGACATGGTCTTTCCGTATCAGGCTTCACTAATGAGTCCAAGACGGTTGCATTGGCGTTCCTCTTTTCCCCCCCCTTCCAACTAGTTGGCCTTCATTTTTTCCTTCCCCATACGTCCTGATTCCGAAGTGTGAGATCCCCTTGCTGCCAGCATGCCTCCTTTTCCCCCCTTGAGGCAATTGTCACGGCGCTCCCCTTCCTTTGCTTTTAGTGGGTTCGTGAGAAGGAGAAGTTTCCAGATGTATTAAGCCGCTCCTGAAATTATATGTCAACTTTTTCCTTCCAAAATTTTTCCCCTCCGAATCTTCTGTCGTTTCACTGCCCCCTTTTTTTAAGCCCCATCCCCTTCTTTACAGATTTGCGCCCCCGTGATGGACACCCTTTACCCCCCCCCCCGTTCTTCCTCCCGCCCCCGCTTATTTTAGATCTGCCGACCGATGAGCCCCTTTGAATGCGTTGCAGGGCCATGATCGCTCCCCCCGTCGTCGTCCCATCCCTTTCCCCGGTCCCCAAAGGCTGGAAACACCTCATTAGATAGCCGTGCGGACCCGAAACGCTCATAGACATACAGTTCGTGACTTCGAATATTCTTTTTCCCCCCCCATCTTTTTTCTACTGGAATGATTTAGACTCTGATTCCTTCCGTTCTTGCCAGCGTTGTTTCACGCACCCGCCCTCAACTGCCCTTGGTCTATCCTTATAATCCAGTTGCAGTAGTTCCGGATCCTCCCGAGTTTTATTTTCCGCACGCGCTGACCGAAAGGCCCCAATCGGTGGACTCCTTCCCGTTCTCCCCGCGTGGGCTACTGTTCGCGGCACGGTCTCGAATTCCTCCTCTTAGAGAGATTGCCTCTTTTTAATTTCCGAGAGCAGCTTCCTTTCCCAGACCTGGGCTCCTACTTTGGTCCACGTTTTGTCTCACCCCACCCGCGAAAGCATAGATGAGAGCAGACCTTCGCGCTTTCTCTCTCACCCCGAGATATCTACGGTAGCAGGAAATGATGAAAAAGTCGAGCGGAGTACCCTCGGCGGCCGGTGCTTGATTCGCTGTTCCCCCTTTTCCGCGCGGCCTATGCGGGCCCCCGGACGATCGCGTTCAGTTTGTACCCCTCCTCCTCTTCAAGGAGGTAAAGACTGTTTAACTCCTCAAGTCCCCATATGCGCCCTCCCTGAAGCAGCGTCCACCGCGACATACTCCTTTCTCCCACGACGCTCTTCACTCTTCAATATTCCAAGCCTTGCCGTCAGAGAAGAAGACCGCACCGAGATCCCATCCATTCCCCCCCCAGAAATAAGAAACCCCACCTCCTTTACCCATACTTGTGTTGAGATTGATGTTGTTTTTTGAAGGCGTTTTTGTGAGGTCGCGGGCTGGTTTTTTCGATCACGTTTTTTCCGGTTCTTTTTCTTGATTTCCGGTCTCGGCGTGCGGCCGGCCATTACGAGGGTCGCGGTTTAAGCGGATTTCTCCCTTCCCTTGGAGGTACTTGCCCTTTTTCCTTCTGGGACCGTACTGATCAGCGCGGCCCCGGTACCGGAACGCTTCCCCTCCCTCTCCGGCACTGTCTCTCTTTACCCAGTTGCCGCCGGACCGCGATGTAGCGGCGTGATCAGTACTTTGACCAACATAGCGGGCTTTAAGGCTAATAGGAGTGTACCACTTGTTTTCCGAGTTGATTTTCCTTTCTTTTGCCCCCCTCTTCCCCTTTCTTTTCCAGTTGTGAAATGCCCGGACTATGCCTCTCTTTCCTCTTTGATGATCTCTAGGTAGGCACAGTGAGGGCGTGTAGGCCTCGTAGAAGCGTCCTAGCAGTTCAAGGGATGTCCTTGTTGTCGGTTCGGTTTTTCAGCGGTTTATCCCCCCCCCTTCCCCAGATGGCGTTGCGTGCTGGGTAGTGCCGAGTCATCCAGAATGTTTCTTTCATTTGGATATGTGTATGTCCAAAAACAGAGGTGAGCGCGATTTTCCTTCGGCCCGTTTTCTCCATCTCGTTTGTGGAAACCAGTCACTCTCTTTTGTTATGGGTCGGTCTATATTTTTTTCCTTCAGAAATTCGCTTCCTCTTCTTTTATGATGCCTTTGGCCTTGAACGCTGAACCCCAGCCTCACGGCCGGTTTTGTCTTGAGATTTTTCCTTCGACATCCCTCATTTTTGTGCCCCCATCGCGATCTTCCCAGCTAACGTTCTCGTCTCACCCCCCACGTATTTCCCCCCAGGGATTTTTTGTCGATTCCCCCCCTGGCGCGTGCGCATAGGCTTTCCACGGCTGAAGGTCATTTTTCCGCCAAGGATTATCGGATGAATAGTTCTCATATCCTGCCCTTTAGGAAGACTTTTCCTTTTTCCCAGGTCCCCCCCCTCCCCTCTTCCAACACACCTCCCTTCCGGGAGACGGGCCAGAGATTACCCCTTTTTCTTTCTGGCAACCGGGTTCATGCTGGCCTTTTGTAATACCTTCCCATTTGCTCCCCCTCAAATGCTTGCCTGACTAATTCGTCTGAAGTTTCCCTTACACGCCCGCAGTAATGTTCTGTTCAAGGGCTGCCCCTCCTTTTCCCTTCCTAATTCTTAGTATTTTTGACTGTTTTTAGCATTATAATTCCTTTCGCTTTTTGACCCTTCTCTCAATAAGATCCCAGCTTTGATCTTTGCAATTGTACTTTCGAGCTTTCTCCCCGGATAGTTGTCAGTAGGTACTCCGACTTATTCTTAATCCCCCCGCCTCCCACTAGTAAAGAATGATGTTCCGGCCCAGGCACTAATGTTCACCCCAATCCCCGGGCAAGTTTCCTACGTCACCTTCCCTTTACGCTCCCCCTCTTTAGCTACGGACGCCCTTTCTTCTCGTCTTCCTCCGCAGAGTGACAGCGACTGACGATGGTTTTCTGGGAAGTTCTCCTCCTCCCTTCTGGGAATCTGTAGGATGACTCCTCTGAAGAGAGCCGTTTCCACGCTCTCTGTTCTCCTACTTTTCTGATGACTTTCTTCCGTCTGTCTAGGCGTTTTGGCGCTTTAGGAAAGAGTACTGATAGCCAGCAGGTTCTTGCAGGAGACCGTTGTTTACTCGAGCCTCTTGACCCGATCCCGTTCTTTCCGTTTAGCTCCAGAAAACTTTTTTTTTGGTTTCTTCTTTGGAAGGTGGTTTTTCCTTTTGACCTTTAGTACCCATGTTGCAGCGTGTTCCCTTTATGCTGTCTTGAGTTCCCCGGTCGCTCCTCCCCGGCCTTTCGTGCAAACTCAGGCCCCCCGTTCCTATTAGGCCGCTGGCTCGGGATCGGGCCTTTATTTCCGGCCCGGTTTAGTTCAGATACCCCCCTCTCGCTGACCCCTCCTTTTCTTTCCCGTATCAGGTGGCCTCCTTTCTCAAACTCCGGTCACTTTCGGACCTTTCGGTGTTCGCTTTTCTCCTAGATTTCGTTTCCCTCCTATTTAGCCTTCTTGCTTGCAGTGGAAATGAAGATCAGTAACGCTTTCAGCAAGCTCTTGTAAAAGGATAGGAACGACGGGATCGGTTTTTCGCTGTTGCTGTGACGTTGAGTTTTTCCTTCCGATATTTCTCCCCTCATGCCCGGTATAGAGTCACTTATAGATAATCCCGAGGCCTCCGCCGTGAACTGGCCGCGAGATGTCCATTACCCTCTTCCCAGGCTCCGTTTTATGGGACAACTGGCCACACCGTGAGAGTTCTCTTCTCTCCAGGATCGCCTTTCCGTCAGCGCTATGGCCCGATTTACCCTTACAAGTTAAATGTCGTTGCGGTCCGCCGCATAAAAAATTTTCCCGTCCCCCGCGGTGTGGATTCCCCAGTCAATAGGTTTTTGCACAAGAGGCCCCTCCCTTTCTCCGATTGAATGTTGCTGAGACACCCAGAGAGAGTACCTTCGAGGTCCCGCCTCGCGCAGTAGTTGCCCCCCCAATCGTTGCCTTTCCTTTACCTATGTTTGACTCTATGATTCGCGTCCTCCAAGCTGTGGTTTTACACGCACGGCCGACATCTTATGGCTGACTCCTTTTTCCGGCACGCCGCCCTTTTTCGATCTGGCCTTCCCTTATTTGCCTAGAGATCTCCTCTTCAAGAAGGTCCCCCCCCCCAATACCGTGCTGCCTCGAAGGCCCCCTCGACTACCTGTTTGGCCCGATTTTGTCATTGTCTGGAATATCGTCTTTTCCATGTCGTGAAGGAAGCTTCCTTTCAGGGGAGGCATTTTTGACCTCCTCCAAGTGCCTGTTGTGGAAGACACATACATACTCATCTAGATTTCTTTCTTGCCAGTTCTCTTTCGCGACCGCTATAGCTGCTGTCCGCGACATGATGATGAATGGCGAATTCTAGGACCCTTTTTCCTAGAGCAAGGAGGAATTGGTCAAGATCTATCCTTCCGTAAGATCTCGGAAGCCCCCAGGTCGGGGTAAACGTATCGCTAAGCCGTCTTTTCGTCCGCCAGTTCCCGACCCCTCACTACGACGCCCGCTGCCAGCCGCTCCACTTGCGACAGTTTGGAAGTCCCTTCCCCCCAGTTCCCCCCCTAATTGACACGTTTATCGCATTTGCCAGCGAAATCCCGGCGACTCCGAGCTCCCCCACTAATCATCCACAACTCCCCTTTTTTTTAACTCCGTGTTGTGTTCCCGAGTGTCTTTCTTTCCCCTTAGAGTTATTTTCTGGCTTTCTTTTTATTGGAGAGGTAGGGCTTGGCGAGAAGTTTCTGCTTCCGTTCCTGTAGATGTTTCTTTGCAGAACGTGTTTCTCGTTGGTCCGTTTTTTTTGGTTTGGCTGTTGGAAATTATTTCCCTTCTTTCCCAATGGCTGCTGGCCGAAGGGACCTGCTGGCCTTCTTTCGTCCCTTTTCCGTTTGAACGTGCAGTCTTCCCCTCTTCCCCGCTCTTTCCGCTTGAGCGAGTGGTTTCGTTCGCGGATGAGAGAAGTTCCTCTCCTTTCTCAGAGCACTCCCTGTCTTTGTCCAAGGATGTACGAGATGAGTGTCTTTGCCCTTCGGAATGAATGTTCTTCCCCCCTTTCTGTTCACTTTGCCCCTGTGATCGGTCGTCGTCGATCGGCCCCCTTCGCAATCATTTTTTCGCTTAGGAACAATCCTCGAGGTTACCCGTGGTCTCAGTAGGCGTACTAAGTTGATCCTTCACGTTTATTTCCCCTTTCGGTTCGGGCTTGACGTCGTTCCGGCGATCGGTCATTCAGGGGATTCCCCTGAGTCTCGGTTCGGTTTGCAGTTTCGCGCAGTCGACACCCGCCAGGGACTGGCGTAGTGTGAACCCCCACCACGGTGGCGATTTTTTTCTTTTATATCGCTCGTTCCAAGAGTTCTTTGACCTACGTTATCGTGGCCACAGTTCAGCGGTTCGTCATTTGTTACTGACAGGGAGGCTCCCCTCTTTTGGCACGCCCGCATGACCTTCTTTTTTCCCGATCACACCCGATGATTTAAACGACCCTTTTTTTCCTCCTTCGGGGATATCTTTTTTTGTGCACGACATTACTTCAGTCCGGTATTTTTCTGAGCGGGCAAGATCCCAGCTCCCTTTCTTCACGGTTTTGAGCGTCTTGCTGTTTTTTCCCGATGTTCAATTTTCTGGATCATTGCTGCTTCCATCTTTTCGGCTTTCCCTGCGTTTTGTCGCCCAGATACCCGAATAGCCTTTTCCCCTTTTTTTTCCCTTTTGAGCAGCCCTTGGAAGGATTCTGAGTTTGTTTGCAACCGGCTCCGGACCACGCCCCTCCCCCCCCCTTTCCTGAGATTTTAGAGACGGGCTTGGGATCTTGCTTGAGGGTTTGTTCATGTGTTTACCCCTTCCCCCCACCCTGCGATCCCCCCCAGGAGTTGCGTCCCCACTAATTCTCGTTGACCCTTTGAGGACCCCGGACACGCCGATTCGTCATTTGCCTTGAAAGGATTTGTTGGCTGCTCCTGATTACTCCCCCCCATTAGGAGCGAGTTACTTGATTTGTCGAACGGCTGAGTTTTTGCATGATGCGGGCCGTGCGTCACACAATTCATCTAATGGCGAGTTCAGAGCCAGCTCCCTTCGATGCCTGATTCCACCCTGGGATTTTTTCCTCCTTGGCTTTTTTGACGAACGGGGATACCCTCCCCCTATACCCCGATGTTCCTCTGCTTTTTAGCTAAATTTTTACGGCCGGCCCGACTGCGCAGCCCAACTTCAGCCCGTGTTCTCTTTGAGCTTATTTTCTTTCACAGAGATCTTCAGGCGACTTTGCCACAGAGGATCTCAGTTCTTGAGTTGAAGATTTTTCCCCTCATCCCCCCAGATAAGTGATGTCAGTCTTGAAGTGGTCCTCCCTCGGCCCCCCCTCTTCTCTTTTAACTGTTGAGGATGAAGCTTCGGCTCTGCTTTTGTTTTTTCCTCCTCTTCATTCCATGTTCTCTGGCTTTCCCTGCAGTTCTGAGCAGTAGACTTCATTTTTTTTTCAATCCTTCCTACTTTGGACTCTGCAGGAGGTTCTTTCTCCCCATCACCCTGCCGGATTCTGTGACTTTTCCTCCTCTTTGGTTTAAGGAGTAAGCAGTGAACCCCTAGTGCGCACGGAAACCCTTCTCAAGTTCTTTTGAGAGTGTTTAACCGAAGGTCGGAGACAATTTCTTCGTACACCTATCTTCCTTCTCCTTGATTCCCCCCTCGTATTGATTTTCGAATTTCTCGCTCCTTTCCTTCTCTTCCCCCGTACGCCCCTTTCAATTAAATACAATTCACCGCTGAACCTCCTAGAACTGGTATTCTAGACGGTCACCATGGAGCCCCCTCCTTTCACCCCCTAGTGACTCAGTGTTTTGTAATTTTACGCACCAACCTCTCTTAAGTTTTTCCTTTCCTCTCGGTTTCCCCCTCTTACGTCCTGCCTCCACATGTCCCGACCCTTTTCCACTTTCAAGATGTTTAACCTTTTTTCTGAGCCGTCTCCGTTTCCTTTTCTCTGTGGAAGTGGATGTTAGCCCTCGAGTGACCCCGGACATTAAGTGCCTTCAGAATTCCACCCTGATTATATCGTTTCCTCTCGGATCCGTATACTGTGGAACACTTCTTCGCTACTTGAAGGCAAGTATGCTGTGCCAGCTGCCAGCAGTTTTATGCCCTCTGTTCAACTGACTCCTGTTGTGGCCAGCCCCCCTAGCGCCTCCCTTTTGAGACGTGGCCGCTTCGGACAATGCTGCTGTTCTTTGTTCTTCTTTATACGAGCAAGGACTTCCTTTCCCCGTGTCTTGAAAAGTTTAGCCAGTTTTGCCAGCCTGTTTTCTTGCGCGTTTTGTCCACACCCCCCCCCTTTATCTCTGAGTGGGAAAGTTTCCTCCTTCTTAGGTTGCCCACCTCCTCGACACTGGCAGTACCGGCTTCTGAGCGAGATTTCAGGGTCGTCCCCTCCTGTCTCAACTTTCCAGACTTGACCCTGAACTTCTTCTTGCGCCCCCCTTCCCCCACTAAATTCCGCAAGTTTGTTCGGACGGCCCCCCTCTAAATGATGTCTTCTCCTCTAAGAGCAAGAAAAGGATTCCCCCATCACGTGTTGTTCGGGCCCCTTTTTGATTTAATGGCGCACGCTGTCCCTTCCCTCCCGCTTCTTTCTTTACCCTCGGTAGAAAGGCGGTCCTGAACTCCTCTCTTTCCTTTCACCTGTGGCTACGAAAGGGGTTCCTCCTTTTTCATCCTACCCTCCTTCTCTCGAATGTCTTCAGCAATCTTCTCCGCATCAGCGGTATAAATGCATTCTCCCCCTTGACTACCGGTTCACTCCTCTTCAAGCTGGACTTTTTTTCTTAAGACTTCAAATCTCGTCCCCCTGGGTTCGGACTATCTGCGTACTCGTTCCTTGTACCTCCGCTGAATTTCCGACGTCGTGAAGTTCACCTTAAACCTCTTCAATCCCCTTTTTCCCACTGTCTCCGCACCTATGAAAGTCGCAACCCTTTTTTACTTTCCGGCCCGTTTCTCCGACGCCCCCCGTCTCCAATATACCGGAAGCCGCAGACTCCTCACCTCTACCCCCTTTGACTCCGCCCCCCATTCCCAGTCCCCATCCCAGGACCTCTCTGACCGCGTTTGACTTGAGACAGGTGTTATGTGCTGATGGCGGCTTGGGCCCTTCTTCTTTTCTCCTGGGTCTCTTTCCTCTTCGATGGATGTTACTTTTTTCTTCTAGTGTCTTCTCGGCTTCGGACTTTCTTAAGGGAGACTTCGCAGTTGTTTCGCGACCTTGTACTTATAATTGAAAATTTCCTTTTTCCTTTTTCACCTTTATCTGGTAACGGACAGCTCCCCCTTGTAACTTTAAGGCCCAGTCTCTACCTCCTCCGGGCCGATTTTTATCTCCCCCCTTCCGCGACTAAGGAGACTTGCTTCCCTTTTCGAGGTCCCTTGAGCTCTCTCGGACCTTTCAATTCTGTGTAGTCATCTCGTTTTGGTATCTTTTCTTTTCTTCCCACCCCAGTAGGATTCTATTTCTGTTTACTGGGTGGGTTTGGCTTTTTTCAGCTTCCTTCCTCTCTTCAATTTCTTCTTATAATGGTCGTAATTCTCCCAAGTTGCCCTTCCGCCCAATTATGCTACTTCTCCTAGAAATCAAACTGGAATGTGAAACCCTGTCTTCTTTGATGCGGAAGTTATCCTCCATCCGGTAGGCAATAGGGAGGTCGCTCTCTTTAGGTATCTCTCTTTATCCCGACAGGTCCGTTCATTAGTAGTTGGGCTGCACCCACATCCTTTTTGCCACCGATATCCTCACTGCCCCCCCCTCTACTTTTTTTCCGGTGACTCTTTTTTCAGACCCTCGCTTTTTTTTGAAGTATTTGTCTCTAACGGGAGTTCTCTCCTCTTTTTCTTCCTTATCTGAGAGAGGGGCGTCGTCCCATTCCTCCCCTCTGCTTTCCCCCCACCGTTTCTTCCGGTTCCGGGGGGCTCTTCCGATCAGGTTTCGCAAGCCCTCTAACCATTTTCCTTTCACGCGGAGAGGATAGATGGCGACCGCTTTCTCGGTGCGCCTCCCCCGTCCCTTTGTTCCCTTTTGGGGCATACAAATCGCGGATCAGGATTCTTCCTTCCTTCAGGTCACCATTGTCGTTTTCTCCCCTCCCTATCCTTGGATAGATATGTCCAGATCCGTGCATTTGAGTCCTCGGATAATCCCCTTCCGCCTTGGTCCCTTTGCCCCTTAAAGCACGCCACTCGATTCAAAGGTAACTTCTCTATGTACCTCCTTTTTCTTCTTCTGTCCTTCCGTGGGGAGTTAAATTCTCACTCCTAGATAACCTCCCATTATCTTCGACACTAACCTTTCAGGTGGCGGTTCCCTAGAAGGACGTTGCCTTGACCGGCTGCTCCATTGCTCCCTCCTCCCTATCCCTTATTATTTTTTCCTCCCCTCGACTGCGTTATAGGCATTATCGTTCCCCTTCAAGTCCCCTTGATACGCGAGTTTGCAGCGCCTGCCTATGGATGTCTACTTTCCTTCCTCGTGCGTAGAGAAGCTAACTACACCTCTCCCACCAGATTTCCCTCCCCTGGAGTCCCCTTTTTACTGTTCAAAGGGACCGACCACTCACGTCCGCCCAGGACTTCCCTTCTCCTCTTTTGGAGCCTCAGGAATAGGGAAACTCTATCGCAGCCGCTTCCCCCTTTTGTTCCAACCGCATGATGATGCAATCTCTCACCTAGGTCCTTCCTCTCGACCTCCGACGGCGCAGTCCCCCTTCCTATCTTTTTCCCTCCCTTCCTCCTTTTTTTTTCTTCTCTTTGACGGCCAAGTTGCTCGTTTTCCGCTCGTCTCTTACTCATGCGACACAGCAGGTCGCTCCTAAGCTCCGAGGACTGTGCAGCGTCTCTTTTCCTGACCTCCTTCCCTTCTTCTCTTTTCAGCACCAGCTGGAGTCGTGTCTTCAGGGCGGGCTTTTTTTCCTTTGCACAGAGTGATCTTCCCCCCTTGGAGCAGCTCCGTTTGGGGGCTGTGGCGTGGAAGCGAACCCTTTTCCCTGAATCGGTGCTTGACCCCCTTTTTCCCTTCCTTTTTTCCGCTCAGTGTTTTTCAAACGTCTTCTCCCTTTGACCCGCGCCGGCCCTTCTTCGAGGTCCTCGCCGTCCGCATCTTCCTCTCAAAGTCCATTTCTTCCCTCCCTTCATTTTTGTTCTGATGTACCTATCCGCTGAAGCCATGGAGACCTTCTTTTCCCCTGGCATTCCCTCCTTTTTCTCCTCAAGATTCTTATCAGGCCGCCCCCATTTTCTTTCTCCCTTCTTTCGGTGACAGCTTCCTCCCTCCCCCCACCTTCCCCACGAAAAGTACCCTTCCCCTTCTCTTTCTTCCTAATCTGGTTTCGGTGTTTTTAAGCTCTTTTCCCACGGTCCCCAAGCTATCGACTTCCCAAGCAGATTAATTCTTCCTCCTTATCTCCGATCCATCTTTCTCTGACCTCCCCCCTGAGTTGTGATTCCCCAGACTTCACATTTCTTTCCCCCCATTCTTCTCCAAACCTTACACTTGACGAGGCTCCCACGCAGTCACATGGGTAGACGCTTTGCTTCTGACGGCGATTCCGTCCCTTTCTGAACTTGAGTTGTCGGATCTTAGAGCCCAACTCAGGTAATCGCTTTTCCCCGTAGTGGTCCCCCATGTTGTCTTCCCTGATTTTAGAGTTCTTTCAGCCACCGCGGCGTTCCTCAGTTCCCCTTTCAGAATTACTACCTCCTTTAGGCTTTTCCAGCATCCTCCCTTCAGGCCAGTATCTCTTTTACATGGGCTCCTAGCCCTCTCAGTTGGTTGGTTTTTTAAGCACCCCCTCTCCCCCTTACCATGACGGAGGCGTACTTTTCTTCGACCTTCCCTATCTCCCTCCTTTTTCCTGTAAATGAACGACTTGCATCCTTCCCTCTTGAGAAACTGCCCGTGGGTTCTTTTTTGCTCTTGCGTCCTTCTCCTCGGCCCTCCTTTCCTCCCGGTATAATCGTTGTAAGCCTTCTGCGGAATCTCTCTCTTTCCCTTTTCCCACCAGAGTGGCCAGCGCCCCTCTCCTGGCATCCTGCGACGACTCCCTAACCTTTGGTGAACTCATTACTCGATTCGACTCAAGGAGATGACATCCCCGCCTTCTTATCGCTTCCCCCACCGTATATAACCCTTCCGTCTCCTTCCCTTATGTTAGCAGGTATTCTAAGAGTCCGGTTACTCGTTCCTTCTTCCCCTTCTTGAAACTGACGGGAGGCAACTCTCTCTATCACCTCTGTCTGGTCCCTTCCCTTCCGGACCTTAAGGAGGCCGCCTTTCCTGTTAACATTACCTTTCCCATGACTCCGAACTTCTACCAGAGCCGTCTGCGCCGCCTCCCTCCCTCTACTCCTATAAGATTACCTCTTCCACTTTTACTCCAGTAAGAACAGGTGGCGCCTCCGAACATCGGCCTCCATCTAACCTCCCCCCCCTCCCTTCTCTAATCAAAGATGTTTTTTTATGGCGGCTATTGGCCCCCTTTTTTCGATTTTTCTAGTTGTCGGCTTTCCTCTTACGTGTTTTGAAGGATTGTTTTCTATTCTTTTATCCCTTGCGTTCCTCCCCGTACAGTTTCCCTTTCTTTAGGATGTTCATCTTGCTTTCGATGGCCACGTTTACCGGGGACTGTCATTCTGTCCTTACGGTTCTTCGAGGTAAAATAGTCGACCTCCTCCTCTATTTTTTTTTATTGTGTCCTTCTCGTTCGCGCTTTACAAAGCCTGCCCGCTATTTTCCCACATTCGCGTCTATCCAGGATATTGTTTTCCCCCTTGTTGTCCGCGACCTGTCCCCCCTATCTTTCTCCTCCTGATAGAAGGGTCGACTGTTTTCTTTTTTTTTCTACTGCGTCTTATGAGGGATTTTCGGGTTCGGCAAAGGAAGAGAGCTTAGTGCCCGCTGGTGCCCTACCGGTTTCGGAGTCACTTCTCCATGAAAACGATATCCGCGAGTACCTTTTCTGGGTATCAGTTCCCTTCTCCCCTTTAGTGCTCTTATCTTTAACTCGACTTCCCCGGTTCTTTCACTTTTCTTGTCTTTCTGCTGATAGCCTGGCAGCTAGGTCATTTCCTTCCCGTCCTCCAGATTGCTCTGTGCTGGGAAGGTAGTAGCGAGTCAGACAGCCGGTCTTTTCACTTTACTTCGTCCTTTCCCCCCTCTTGGACATCGCTCTCGCGACTCCCCCCTACTTCAGTGTTATCGTGGTTTGCCCACTCCATCTCTGTTCCTTCCTGATAATTCACGGGCTTCTCCTGCTTGGTTCCCCCCCCGACTTGCTCTTTCGCCTTTTGGCTCCTGCAGTTAGAGAAGGGCCACCTCTTGTTCTTTCACCCCCTATGGAGGTCTTCGAAGATTGCCAGCCCGACCTTCTACCGTCCTGTGCCCTCTTCCCGCCCATATTAACGGCGATCTTTCCCCCCTTTCTCGCTTCTTAGGTCCTCCTTCGTGTAATCCCCACTCTCTTGTTTTTCCTTGGTCATTCATAGGTCACCGTTTTTTGGTCTTGCCGCCGATAGATCTTCGATCCCTTTTCTTCCTATAATTGGATGAGTAAGAATGTTGCCTGTTCCCTTTAAGATACCCCAGCCTACACCCCACCCTTCGCGTTTGCTTCGAAAGCCTGTAACTTTGGCCCAGTTTTTTTTGTTCCTTCTCCTTTTCCCTGAAAAATCTTCCTGAGAACTCATCTTTCTTTCTTAAATACCTTTTCCCTCCTTTCTTTGAGAATTCGTACACCCTCCTCTTCTCTCCCCTTTGACGGTGGATGAGAATTTTAACTTTTCTCTGCTCGTTCATCTAGAGCCTTTAAATTTATCGGATCGATTATTGAGGTACATTCCCACGCCCTCCTAGTCGAGAAGATTCATCGGAGCGTCTACTTCCTTTCCGCTTTGTAAGTCCTAACGAGGTAGTTGTCAAAGCGTCACGCAGAATAACCGATTCCTTCCTATTTCGGAAAGGTAAGTGAAACTCTGTCCCCTTTTCCCCCTTTTCTCCCTTAAAGATTGACCGGACCAAGGAATCCCTTCTTTTTTTGTTGTAATGATACTATCTCCCTTTGACCTTGTACCGATAAAGATTTTTGCCCCATGCCGTATTCCAGGTTTTTTCAGACCCCCCTTTTTTCTGGATAATATACGCCGAGTCTTCTTTCCAAGCCAGTATCTTATACTAATTCCTCGTTGTGTTTTTTTTTTACTCTCTTCTTTCTTCGACTGCTGCGGTCCTTGTTCCTCCGCTGCAAGACCCCCTTCCTTTGATGGTATTAGCGAGAACGGAACTGAAGGTGCACCCTCTTCCTCTCTCTATTTGTACCGGGGAAGAGTCAGCTGGTGCTTCCGGTGTTTTAATTTGCGATGGCTTCTTTTTTTCGGTTTATGAACCTCGGTGAGGACATGGCGATGCAGTTTTCATCTGGTGTGATTCTGGTGTTACTTTATCGTCCAAGCGCCGCGTCGGACAAATAGTCCCCCCCTTGCCCTCTCCGCTGCACCCTCCCTTTGCTGCGCTTAACTAGAAGTTAACTCTGCGAATTTAATTCTGACCTCGAATACCTATATCTCGGGCCCCCTCTAGCCATGTAGTAAATCCCTGACCGGTAAATGGGAGTAACACAGACGGTCACGTCATTCTCATCGTTCCTTTTTTTCCTAGTACTCACCCGCAGAGGAATCTCACAGTCTATTTCCCGCAGTTAGGACGGAATCCGTCCCTTCTTATCATTGGCCCAGGCACGTACAGGGAACCTTTGATACCGTCTCCTTTCTCCCTACTGAGTTTCCTTGGATTCATCCAGGTGCCTTTCCTTTTGCTGCGCGGCTTACCCTCTCCTCCTTTTCCCCGCTCCTATATACTGGTGGCATTTGACCACGTGACCTGCCGCAGTAGATGGTTCCCGTTTCGTCCATCGTTTCATTTTGGATTCGTTAGCCACCCCCGTTCAAGGCGACACCTATCCCTTTCTTGCGTATGGACAGCTAGGCGATATGCCCTGGCACGGGTTTATATTTCGCGGAACATTCCTCCCCTCCCCACTGCGAAGTCCACGCCTTTGTGATCAGTTACTTTATAGACCTTTCTTTTGCGTCCGCATGAGTATTGCGATGGCCCCCGTGGAGAGAGGGGCGGGACCAATGACGACGCGATCTTTTTTTTCCCCCCCCTCATGGTCCGGAATATTCTCCTTTCCCCGGCTCTCCCAGCCTCTGGTTTGTTTTTACGCACTCCCCTTCCCCGGTATTTTTGGAATCGACGATCCCTGCCGATCCCTCCCCCCCCTCTTTTCCCCGGTGTGAAAGATTTCTTTGCGTCCGCCTTACCCGTGACCCAATTTTTTACTGGTCCTGTCCTGCTTTCTTACTCTGTCCGGGAATACACTGACCCCCAGCCGATTTCTATCGATGGTGCCGGCCCCTGTGAAGATAGTTGCCAGTTGCCCCCTCTTGTACTAAGTTCCTCCTTCTTTCCGGTTTTGCCGTCTCCCCTTCCTCATCATTGATTCGGACGCAGCAGAGCCAAACCGCCTGCTTATCGCCCTTTTATCCCGCTTGGCTCAAGGGTTTTTCTCCCTTCTTCGCTTTTAGGTCGCCGGCTTCTTTCCCCTCTCTTCCCAGATTGTCATTCCGGCCGCGGGACTGGTCGGGTGCCTCCCTCTCTTGTCCTTTACTTGTACAGCCTTACCTCCATGTTTACTCGCCGTTTTTCCCCTTTTCCCCCACCTATGCCGTCCGCCTCCGCTAC
>Ga0179593_1716859_pt1 | contig 15573 bp, 18 predicted proteins | sample CZODoug2_1_08_16_FD_185931 | JGI IMG/M metagenome (GOLD analysis project Ga0179593, IMG submission 185931) | Vadose zone soil fungal communities from Angelo Coast Range Reserve, California, USA - CZODoug2_1_08_16fungal (PacBio error correction) | ecosystem: Environmental > Terrestrial > Soil >... | reverse complement strand
GCGAACTTTTCTTCTCCTCCATCCGTCCGTTGTTTTTTTTCCCCCGAAGTCTCTTTCCCTGTTTTTTTTTTTCGCTTTTTTTGGTAATTTTTTCCCTGGTTTTTTTTTTTCCCACTTTGACCACAAAAGCGTGCAGCTTGGTGGGAAACGCGGGCTCTTTTCTTCGTGAAATGGCCCCCTCGAGTCCTTTTTCTCCCCCCCTTGCCCAGAAGTCGTTTGATGAGTCCCCTCTTCTCTTCCCCCCCTTGGAGCGCGGCGGGCCTACGATGGCACGCTTTCTCGTGCGTTTTTTTTTTTCCTCCCAGCTTCTTTTTCCCTTTTCTCTTTGTGATCTTCTTCTTTTGAGTGCCTTCCCCTCAGGAGATCTGTTGATTCCGACGTGGTTCTCCCCGAAGTGTCCCCCCTCGTTTTTCCTTCTGCCCCGTGCACCCTTTCCTTTCCCGTGGATCCCCCTCCCTCTTCCCCCTGTATAAATAAAGTCCTCTTCTTTATTTAGAGTTGATTCCGTTGTGTCTCTTTTTTCTCTTCGAGCGTGTGGCTTCTTTTTTCGGGCCTTTTTTTTTTTGGGATTTATCTTCTTTCGTCGAGACTAGAAAGCGTCTTTTTTTTCGGTTGCGGGAGGCTCCTTCTTTCAGAGGGACTTTTTGACCTTTTTAACTTTTCATCGCTTTCTTAGGCCTCCCTCCCGGCTCTTTGTTCAAACGCTTTTCCTTTGGGTCGTTTTTTCCCCTAATTCTTTTCTCCCCTACCTTTCTCTTTTTTGTCCATTTTCTTGATTCCTTTTTGTTCCTACTACGATATCTTCGAGGTTTCCTTTGACGTGATAAGAAAGTCTTCTCCATGTCTTCTTCTGGGATTTCTTTCTTTTGCCTACGTTTTTTTTTTTCCTAGACCTCCCCTTCCTATACAGCAAGAGAAGCTTTTCCCTCCTCTTGCAGATGCTTTCCCCCTTTTTTTCTCCCTGGTCCCCTTTAAACTTTTAGGCCCAAGAATCCTTTTTTTTTCTCGTGACGAATGCTGGAGCTTGTTTCTTCTCCTCGTAGTTTTTCCCTGGGGCAGGACCTCCCCTCCTCCAGTCCCCCCTTTTTGAACCTGTCCCCTTTTCCCCCAGTGATGCCTACTTTATAACGCTGTGTACAATCAGTAATCCTCCCTCCTCCGATGATTTCCCTCCCTAGGATGGAGTTCCTCTTTACGTCCTCCTATAAGTCGTTTTTTATGGTTTGAGTCTGGGATTTCTTTCGCGGACAACATAGAAATCTTGGCAGAAGATGAAGCCGGTTTCTCCGCAAAGAGGTGCCCTTCCGACTCTCCTCTTTTTTAAGACAAGTCCCAACTTTTCAGGAATTCTCCCTGATTTTTTTTGTCACTTCAGCGGATTTACCCCCTCTTTCTCCCTTCAGCGGAACTCCAGGGACCTTTTTTTCCTTTTTTTTTCCCTCTCTAACTGGCGGCGTCTTTCTTTTCTGGTGCCCTTCCCCTTCCCAAAGGATTAAAGGTCTTTAAAAGAAGCAGTCCTTCCCTAATGGTCATTTTCCCCACTCCCCCTCCATCCTGATTTTTTTTTTTTTTCTGCGCGTCTTTAAGGAGACACATAGGCGCTGGAAGAATTTTTTTTTCTTCCAGAGATCTATTTTCCCAGTTTTGAGGTCTTGTGCCTGCAACTTTCCAAGAATTCCTCCTCAAGGGAAGCAACTTATGCAGAAGAAGTTTTCCCCTTTCCCCATTTTTCGAAATTTTTCTTTTCTTGGTTCTGATATACTTCAGTAGAATCCTCTCTTCTTGGAGGCATGCATGGAGGGAATAGTGATTTTGCCTTCTCCCCCCGGGTACCTTCGGGCTCTTCTTTAAAGCTCTTTCAGAGGATTTCTTTCGTGGTTTTCCTGGATTTTTTTCCCTCTATTGTTGTGACCTTTTTGAACGCCCCTTTATAGAGGTCCCATTGGGCCCCTCTCCCTGACCGCAGTTTTTTGCCCCTTTCCATTTTTGCGTTTTTTTTTTACCCTTCCCGATTGAATATTGGGTATCTTGAAGATTTCCTTCACCCCCGAGTAGGGCCCGTTCGGACAATCCTCGGGATCCTCTTGGCACGGCGAGACTTCCCCCCGGGTAAAGTGCGACCTTTTTTTGATCTTCCCCTGAATCATTCAAATTTTTCTTTTGAGATTGGGTAACTGATTTGAAGGTCGCGTCAGAGAGAGGCCTGATGGTGGTTTTCCCACCACTTTCCCTCACCCCCTTTTTTTGAAATGTCCCCTGTAATTCCAAGAGGGGAAGTGCCCCGGCCACCCTCCCTTCCCTCAAGGTTGTCTTTTTTTTCCCTCTGAGTCCCACCTCCCCCCCAAACGTTTTTCTTTCCCTACCCCTCAAAAATGGTGTTTTCACGCGGCACACCACTTCCTGCCGCAACACGCTTTGCCTCCCCTTTTCTCCAGAAAACTTCACTCGCGCGCTTTTTCTTTCGCTGTCAAACTTTTCTTGGTTTTTTCGGAGTCTCCCCCGCCATCCTTTTTCGTAAAGAGTATTGTTTTGGATCCTTTAGGATTCAAGGATGGACTTCACATCGTTTCCGACGTATGACCTTTCAAATGCCACGTTTCAAACCCGCAGGAGAAAGCGTTTTCCGGACCCTAGGATGGTTTGTGTTTTCCCTTTTCGGGGATTCCCAGAATCTTAGAGTGATGATGAATGGCTTCCCCCCAAAAACCTCCCCATCTCTCTGTTGTCCCCCCCTTTTTTCCTTTTTTCCCTTCTCACTACGTATTGGGAGGACTGTTCATCTCTTTTTGAAGGCGACCTTGAGGAAAGACATTCCCTTCCCCGGGATTTTCTCGTCCCTATTCTTTTCGAACCTTTCGTTTGGGCCATTTTCCTGCAGGGTCTTCCCCCTTTAAGAAAAGGGCCGTTCTTTTCCAGTGGCCAGCGCCCGTGCCTCCCTTCTGATGGGCCCTGAACGGGTCGTGCTTCTTCCTTATAGTAATCTTTTTCACATGTGCGGAATTCCGCGCCAGCAGGCCCTCTAACGCCCGCCTTTCTGGCGTCCAGACTTTTTTAAGCTCTCTTAGGAGGAATTAGAGAGGCTCTTTTTCAAGAAGTTTTGGATGCTGGGCTTTTTTGGCGGAGAGGAAGGGAAGAACGTACAAGACGTTCGGGCTAGGGTTTGTTTAGTAGTACACACCCCTCACATGTCATATGAATTGCCTTCAGTGTGCCTAGACGTTATATCTTTTCGAGCTTTTTTTTTCTCCCCTTTGAGCCTCCCCCTTTTTTTTCTTTTTCTCGGTGATTCCCCTAAAAGAGGCAGGAGAGGTCCATCCCCTCCCCAAGACTTTTCTGATCTCTTTACTAGCCATCTCCCTTCTCAGGAGTCCCTTTCACCACAACCAAGGCAATCCTTTCCTTTTTTTCCCAGTGGTTTTTTGTTATTTTTCAAGTTCTCTTAGAGACTCCATCGTAAAGAAGGCGAGAGACTTTCAAAACCCCCTGATACAGAGTTTTTCTTCAGTCCCCCCCAAATCCTCTTTTCTCCGATCTTTATCAGAAAGGCTTCTTTAATTGGAGCCCTTTTCCTGCCCTTTGCGTAGTTTTTCCGCCCCATATTCCCCCCCCCCTCCCCTAAGATACCCTGATTGGAGCCCTCATTTTTCTTTTTCAAGTTTTATGGAACACCGGTTAGTTTCCCTCAACCCCCTCCATTCTGTACCTTGACGGTTCCCCTACCCTGTGGAGGAAGAGAGGTGGGTCTCCGACCTCCGGGTGGGAGGAAGGTTTTTTGCTGTTTTTTAGCTCAGTTTCTGACCCCTTCCCCCTTTCGTCAGAAGTCCCCCCCCGGTAAAGGCGGTTTCCTTTGCTTTCTTTTCCCTTTCTTTTTTTTTTAGCCCTTTTCCCAGGCCCCTTCGCGGGTCCATTCATCGTTAGTCTTATCCTCCTCCCATCCTGTGCCGGGAGAGGCCACCCCTCTGTTCCTTCCGTTTTTTTTTTCCCCTAGCCCCCCGACTGTTAAATAAGGATTTTTTCTGGATCTCTTAGCCTCTTTTCTGTTTCTCCATCCTCTTCCAGGTTTGCGAGAAGGGGAAACCTTTTTCCCTTTTTTGGAAGGTTGAGGAGCCATTTTTTTTCTTTTCTCTTTAACGACTTTTTCTCGGCAGTTTTTTTCTGTCTCTCTCTTTTCCGTTTGACTCTTTTTTAACCTTCAGCTCGTTGTCTGTAATTTGTGGGGCTTTCCTCGAGCTCGTTTTATTCGTCAGGTACCCCTTTTCCCCCCCCTGCCCCTTGGAACTTTTGTCACCCCTTTTTTTCAACCCCTGCCCTCAAATTCTTTTCGCCGGGACTCTAGATCCCCTCTCCCTCCCCGAAACCTTCAAATTCGGCCCTTCCTTCCCGGTGGCTTTTTGGCGGCCTTTGAACCCCACGCTTTTCCGGTGCCATTGCGGTTTTTTCCCCCCGAAGATGAATGGGTTTTGTTTTTTCTTCGGTTCTCGGCCGGTTTTTGAGCTCGATACATCTCAATCCCGGTGTAAAAAGCAGTTGATTCCTAAGGAGCGTGTTTTTCGTTTAGTCTAATTTTCTTCGGATAAGTTCCTGTCCCAGTTGCTTCATGCCACCTTTTTTCCCTTAAAAGATAGACTTTCTTCCCCTTTGAGTTCAGTTCCTTACACTTTTAATGATTTTTCGATAGTCCTATTTGTTCCTGAAAGGTGGCCCCGGTAGACTTTTTGGACCCCTTGAAACGGATTTTGAGTTTTTTTAAGTTTCCTTTCCCCGACCACTGACGACAGGCGTTGAGGAGAATGGACTCCTCTCCCTGAATTTCTCCTTCGTCGCTTTTGCTTTTTTTTTATCTTATCTTGCAGTAGTTCTGTCTTCTGATGACTGACGTTGGATGTACTCCGTTTTCCCTGGCTCCTTTTTCGGTATGAATTTGACGACAGTTGTTTTTTAACGCTCTTCCGATAATAGGGAGGCCTCTTCTTTCCTTCTTGAAAATCTCCATGATTGCTTCGGTTCGTTTGACTGCTTTTTTCGCCGGGGGTTTCCGTCCCTTATGAAGATGCTCCTGAGGCCTTTTTTTTTCAAAGCGCTCCCCTTGTTTTTTCCTATTGTCTTTCGATCCTTCGCCTTTTTACCTTGTTGAAGTTCCGGAGAGATCTTTCTTTCCTGGGGTCTCTCTCGCATATTTACGACCCCCAAAGCTCCCCGGGTTTTTTTTTTTTCCCCCTCGCAAAGAGATCTTGGTTGGGGCTCCCTTCCTCTTCAGTATGTCCGGGCTTCTCTGGCCGAATGGCGTTCCTCAGGCGCCTTTTCCCTCCCCCGAGTTCCCCTCCCCCTGCTGTCTGAGTGCCGGGCCCTTGTACATCTTTTCCTTTCTTACGATCACCTCCTGTTCCCGGCGACTTTCCTTTTGCCGGGTTGTCGATCCCTTGAACTCTCTTCCCGTGCGCAGCGCCTTCCACTTATGGCAATTTGGATCTTTTTTTTTTTGATTTTGAACGCCTTAAACAGCTCGAGTTCCCTCTCCCCAGAATCTTGAGCTTTCCCTGCTCCTGGTCCCAATTTCACTTTGTCTTTTTTGGAAATTTATTTCCGACTCCAAGCGGTTCTAAGTCCCTCACCCCTCAGGATGTCGATCTTTAGGATTCAAGTCACACTCCCCCCCCGAAGAATTTTTGGACCTGTCTTCTCCAACTTTTCGTAATTCCTCAGAAGTTAGACCTCCGCCCCCATAGAGTAGTAGGCTGAATTTAAGTTTCCCCTTTCCCTCCCCTTTGGGACAAGCTTGGTGAACAATCCTCGCACGATTCTTTTGGTGTTTTGTTTTTCTCTTTTCTATAAGGTGACGTCCTGACAAAAAAGTTCAGAATTTTTCAACGTCTCTGCCCTCCTGCCCCCCTCTGGCACTGCAATTTCATACTCCCACAGAGACAGGGTAGGGGAGCCCCCTTATTCGGAATTTGCCCCCCCGCCAAGTCGTGCTGAAGCGTCTTAGGTCAACGGAGTCCCGTTCCCCTCGTTTTCACACCGTCTGAAGTTTTTTTTTTTTTTTTTTTTTTTTTTGTTACCAGCCGCACGGGAGGCTCTTGAAACCTCCCCCCCAGTTCTGTTAACCCCCGACCCGAAATCAATGAGCCCCAGGAATCCAACCTCTCTGATGCCTCTTCTTTCCCCTCCTTTCCTTTTCGTGCCATTTTTCTCACTTTATTCTCCTTCCCTTGGAAGGGCGCCATGGCGATAGAACTCCCCCCCCGTATTCTCTTTTTTTCAACTATGGAGTTCATTCGAGGAGCATTGTGGGGGTCAAGGAAGCCTTCCCCCCCTTCCCCCCCCCCGATTTTCTGAATTCTTCTTGTCCTTTTTTTTTCCAAATCCGGCTGACCTTTTCCCCAGACCGCGTCTCCCGGTCTGAGACTCCTCAGAGGCGCATCTCTCTCTCCCCCCCCCCCCCTTCCTTTGTTTTAGATGTCTCTGCCTTCCGGTCCTAGGTGTGGAGTCTTCCGGGGCGGTTCCCCCCCTTAGACGTGGTTCTATCTTATCACCGCTTCCTGGGACACACTTTTCCTTCCCTTGGTCGTTTTCTTTCGTTGTGCTGGCCCCTTCCCCGCCCCTAAGTTCTTTTTTTTTTTTACGGCCGGCCGGCCTGTCCCGGGGGCAACGGATCTCTATGTCAAGTGCTTTTTGAAGCACTTCCCCCTTTGGACCGCGGCTTGACCGCCATCCTCGCTTTTTTGATACGGCAATGTCGTTGAGAAGAGATACGTTTTTCCCTTCTCTTTTCGCAAGTTTTTTCTTTTGAAGGCTGTCCCTGATTTTTCACCTGCAACTTAGCGTCGGAGCTTTGAACCTGGGCGCCTTGAGGACGAGAGCTCCTCCCTCATTTTTTTTCGTGACATTTTTCCCCTTCCTCTGTTTTCCTTCGAGACTCCTGACCGTTTTTCTTTGTGTTTTTCTTTAGATGCTTTCTGACTACGAACTCTTGATCGGTAGGGCGTTCCCTTCCCTCCGCCGGCATTTTCCTTTTTCGGACCCCCACTTTCGTCGCCCTCCTAACGCTTTTCACGCTGGCAAATTTCCGAAGCGGCGGCCGGGTCCCTTTCGATAGCCCCCTTCCCTGATGACGTGTTTTTCTGTTTTGGACTCTACCTCTATTCCTCCTATATCATAGAGGGCTCTCTTCATAATAAGAAATGATAGACCCTTCCAATCCCTCTGAGACCTCCTTTGTCGTCCCCCAGTTTTGGCCCGGCATGTTCCGAAGAGCGCAGACGGTGACGCTCGATGATTAGGAAATTCGGAGTTTTTCCTAGATTTTGCGGATTGCCCCGTCCCCCCAATACTGTTTTACTTTTGGTGTCTTTTAGATTGCTGGGGCGTGTTCCCTCCCCCCCCCAAGAATTTTTCGATCTTCCCCCTTTTTTCTTTGATTCCTTATTTTTCGTCCCTCGATAAGCTGTCTCAATAGTAATCACCCTTTTCCCAGCTTTTGGGAGTCTTTTCCGTCCCATCAGTTCTTGACCTTTCGAAAGAGGAGGTTTTTTTCTCCTTCGCCCAGAGAACCCCCCCCCCCTCAGATCCTGTGATTTTACTCCTTTTTTTAGCAGCTTGGCCGCTGTAGCGAGTTTTTCCCAAGCCTCGAACCGCCTTCGGGTCTTTGGTTGCTCAAAGCGCTTCCGGGCGATTGGGCCCCTCCGCATTTCCCCCCCCAACTCCTTTTTTTCTTGGGGTACCTGTCTCTCCGAAACGCCTTCCGACCGAGGCGATCCCCCCCTTTTCAGGCTTCCCGGCACCTTTCCCCCTTTCCTCCCTTTTTAAGGTTTTGCCGAATAATGCCTGCTCGGGGCAAATTCAAGCTCTTCCCTTATGATGTGATTCTTTCTTGATCCCCGAGCTGCTTAGGAAGATGTCAGCCCGTGACAGAGGGCTGTCCTTTCTTCCCGAGTGCCCTTCCGTTTCAACCGCTCAGCTCCATCCAGGAGCGGCAGCCCTGAAAGAGAACCCCCCTTACCAGAGTTTTCGTGGCGAGCCCTTTTCTGCTCCCTTTCAAAAGCTCTTCAATTCTTCGTGGGAGGACTGACTCTTTTAGGGATTAATTTTGCGGGCTCCGGAGACAATCAAAAAACTCTGAGATCGTGCAACTTCTCCGCGGGCTGGGCTTTTCCTTGGCAGTCCCTTTTCTCTTCTCAAGTGACCCCAAGGGGCTGGAATCCCAGTTCCAGCTGGAGCCGCTTGCATTACGAAGACATTTTTCCTTTCTTCTGAAGGTCCGATTCCCCCTTATATTGTGATGACCCCCCCCCCTCCCAGGCGGCCCCGTCGAGCAAGAAATCGGCTTTTCCAGCATTTTCTTCTCTTTTCCCCCTCAGTTTTTTCCCCCGTTAAATCGTCTCCTATATTCCTGTGATTGTAGGTTTTTTTTTTTTTTTTCGATAAAGCGCTCCTTCCTTTTCTGTCCCGGTTTTTCGTTCACCCCACTTCGACGAAAAGGGAGAGGTGCCCCTTTTTCTAAAGTACCTCCTTCCGGGTCGTGCCTCCCCTATTAAACAAGCAGTTACTTTTTTTACCTAGGCGTTGTCAAGGGCAACCCGGCAGATTCTTCCTTCGAACCCCCTTTTCATCCTGAGGCCCCCCCTTGGAAATCTTGCTGCCACATCGGCAAGGGGCGGGCTTTTTTTCTGGGGTCTGAAACTCCCCTATGGGATGGAGCTTAAAGGATAGGGGGTGGTTTTCCTTCTGATCCCCCTTTCCCACGGGACGTTCCCCTTCTGGCGTAGATCTGGTACTCTTCTCCGGAGCACGCCCCCGGGATGAAATTTTTTCCCTGAAGTTTTCAAGACCCCCTTTTCGTCCGTATTCTTTTCCTTATTAACGTCAGGATGTTTTCTTGACTATTTCGCGGTTCGAGGAGCGGAGTGCCTCTTCTTTGCATCGGCCCCCACAGTCCCCCCCCCTCCTTCTTTTTTTTACACCGCTTTTTCGTGCCTTCACTCTTTTCCGAAGGCGGGATTTCCTGTCTTTGTTGGTCCTTTCTTAAATCCTTACAGACTTGCCGGCCTACGATCCTTCTCGTTAGCCGGATTTTCTGGGGAGAACAGTTTTCTTTTGGCGCAAAATCCTTTCAAGACTTTTTCCTGTAGTCGTTGATCCGGATCTTGGAGGCCACCCTTCGAAAAGAGTTCCTTTTCTCCGATTCTCCCGTCCCTTTTTCATCAAATCGTTCTAAGGAGTGTCGGACGTTTTCCCCCTTGGAGATTTTTTAAACGAATGCTTTTTGTGACATTTTGCCTTTAAGATACTACGTCCTTCAAACTTTTACGCGTGGCTCTCCCCCCCTTTTCCTGGTGGATGGTTTTTTTTTTCTTTTTGACGCCGAATGCCCCCTTTGATTTGTCTCCTAGTCCTCCACTTTTTCTTTACTCTTCCTCCTCCATCCCGTTTTTTGAGGCTTTTCTCTTCATTTTTGACTTCTGGTGCGAGGCTTTTTTCGACTGTTTTTTTCTGCCGGGAAAGCTTTTTTCCTCGAGTAACGTCCACCTATTTATGTTGTCTGGAGACATGGACTTCCCCCTCAGTTAATCCCTCTGCCCTTGTCCCTGACGGTTTTCAAACCAACTTCTTTCCCATGATGCCCCTCCCTCTTGAATTAGGCACATCCGTCAGAGGATCTCGTCTTAACACCTTTTGCCAGTGGATCCTTTTTCCCCGACCATCTTTTCCCGCGTTTCCCTGTATTTAATTACTCTGTAAAGGCTAGGTGACCATTGGTTCCGCTTGATGTCCCCCCCCCTCCCTGGATGATTCTTTTTAGAAAAGACTCCTTCCCTTTTCCCGTAGAGGGTTCTGCCGGCTTGCCACCCCTTTCCAGACGACAGGAGGCCTTTTCTCTCTACGAAGACTCTTTTAATCTTTTGTCCTGATGGACTTTTAATGTGTTTTTGGGTTTCCTTTTCATTTCTTTTCCCCCGCATACCAAGTTCGTCCCCCAGTCAGAAGGAGCTAAGGAAGGAGTTCTTCAATTCCCTAGCCGCTTTTTGGTCGTCCGGTCAGGGAAATTCTCACGAGGGAACGTTCTTTTTTGCTAGTAACACTGTGTGATTAAACCTATGGTGCGCCTCTGTTTACGTACAGTCTTATCGGGTGTCCACCCATTTTCCCGATGCATAGTTTGTAGTTCTCCGTTTGCCGCGAGATTGGCCGCGTTTTTGTAGCCGAAAGGGCCCTTTTCTTTTGCCGCGTCTCCCTGCCAGTTGTTTCCTTTAGCTAGCCTTGGTTCAGTGACGCGCGAAGTTTCTTTCCCCGAAATTTTTTCGTGTGTATCCCGTCTGCTCGTTAGGACGTCTTTACCAATTCCCTTGGTCGGGCCTTTAACGTTTATTTTTTTTTTCCACCCCAGCACTTTACCCTCGATCAGCTGTCTTTTTATAGAGTAGCACCATCCCCTTCCCAAAGTTTAATCCTTCCCACCCTCAAGATGGGAGATTGGACCGCGTGTAAGGTAACCCGGTGTGAGTTGTGCCATTTCTCAGGAAATGATTTCATTTTTCTCCCGGCCTTTTTCTTGGTACTTCCTGTCTCCCTTGACTCCTCATAGTAATCGTGTTATTTTGAGACCCAGTTCTTCCTTGTTCTGGAGATTCTTTGGGTCTTTCGAGAAGGGCTCTTTCCCAAGATGGACTTTTTGAGTAACCTCCCCCCTTTCACTCGTTTCTTCTGGAATTGAACCTTCCTCTTTTTTTATTCCATTGAGAAGGAGAGTCCTTCACCCCAGTTGGGGCCTTTTAATTTTCGGGACTTTGGGGCAGCTCTTCATTCTGTAATTTCCCACGAAACGTACGAAAAGGATTTTCCTCGGGAGATGCTTATCCGGCCTCCTCGCATTCAGCCATCTGGTGATGATTTTTCCGGTTCTGATGATGAACCTCCCTTTTTTTTTAGAGGATTTTTGACGTTTCCTTTTTTTTTTGATTTTCCGACATTTTTTTTCGATTTTTTTTCTCATTTATTTTCCCCAGGCCCGAAGCGTCCTCAAGCTCTTTTTAGTGCAAGTGCTTTTTTACTTGCCGTTTTCGCTTCATGATTTCTTGGAAGATGGTCTTCAGGGGGGGGATTTTTTTTCCTGAAGACTTTTGTTCTTCCCCGCTCCCATTATCTTTCTAATAGTTTCCCATCCAGGAGAGACAGGTTTTAGGATGCGATGATTTTCTTCCTCCGGTAATAGCCCGCTGTTATTCCCTTTGAACTCTTCTTTTCTTTGGCTGTTTTGATTCTTGAACCCAATTTCCGATCCTCTCTTTCCTTCTTGGCCCCTCATCGTATTGCAAGCTTCTTTTTGCGATGGTTTTGGGAGCCTGCTCCTTCGGTCCATTCAATACTGGTCTGGCCCGAATGTTGCCCTAACAAGAGAGCCCGCCCCCCAAGCGAGGCAGCGCTTCCGTTCGCTCTTGCCCCCATCGGGGGGCTCACTTTTCCTCCTGACGGGGGTTCTCCGGTTTTTTTGTGACGGTCACTTTAATCGTCCCTCTTTTGTCCTACGTCCCCGTATTTCCCTGCGACTCAGGGCTGGGTCCCTTTGGTAGCGTTTTCGCTCGTGGATAGACCTCGATCCCCCCCAGATAGAAGGGTTTCTTTTTTTCTTAGATTTCCCTTTTGGTTTTTTATGCCCCGCTTGAGGAAAAAGGAAGGAGGCCTTTTTAAACTCTTTATTTCAGTTGCATGGGCGGGTAATTCTTCTAGATGGTTTCTCCATTTCACATTAACAAAGATACTCCTTCCCTTCGAGGGTCCTCCCTCTCCCCCAAAGGACTAAGGTGGTGAATCCGAAGTTTTCCCAAGAATAGTGAGTTTTTTTTTTTTTTTTTTCTTTTTAAGATCCCCTTTCCCCCTGCCACCTACTCCCCCTTAGCCAGCGCTCCCTCTTTTGCATTTGCCAGCCTATCCAGGGTGGTTGGACGCTCAACAAGGAGAGCCCCCACTCCGAGGGGCCGAAAGATCCCAAATTTTTTTCTTTTTTCGAAGCATTCCGTCACCCCGATAATTCACAACAGGCTGCGGGTTTTTTCTCCCGAGGGGGTTTTTCCTCGAACCCTTTGAGTCCCCCCGGTCCTAGGCGTGGTCCCCGTTCCTCGTTCTCTCCTTTTTTCACAACAGGAGCAAGGTGTCCCTGAAGCGCCCTGGCCCCCCCCTTTACGTTTTTCTGGCCACTTCGACCCTAGTTAGCTTTCCGCGACGGAAGATTTTTGAAGGATACAACCGTTTCTCTCGCTGCTTGAGGAGACGTCCTTTTTCAAGAGTCTTTAAATAGGTTATTTCCCCCTCCTTCCTTTGATACCTTTTCCGGTTCTTCCCTCTGAGATTCGACAAACCGACAAGTCTCTGGTTTTTTCCCACGAGTTTCCCCGGCCCCTTTTCTTGTTGGGTAAAGGTTTTTTTTTTTTTTTTAAAAGGATACCCTCCTTTCTCCCCCCCCCCTTCTTAATCTTCTCCAGGGTGTCAGCGTCCCCCCGAAGGGGCGGATGAACTTTCTTGAAGTTGAGAAGATTCTCTCATTTTTTTTTCCCCCCCCCTCGTTTTGTGTATGCGGGCTACTTTTTTTTTTCTTTCCTCTTCATAGGAGTTCTGGGAGGTTCCCCCCCTTTCCTCTTAAGGGGCGGAAGCTTTTTTCCCTTGGTTCTATTTTTTTGGAAACCACAATCTCCCCTCTGGTTCAGTTTTTTGCCTCCCCCGCCCTTTGGGTACTTTAGGTGTTTACGAGCTTTTTCTTTTTCCTGGCGACCCCCTTTCTTGTTACTGCCTCTTTGAGTGTCTGCAATATATTTGTCCTCGTGGGGAAGCGGGTGAGAATATCGCAGCAGCAATCCCCCTCCCCCCCTTTTACTGCTTCTTTTGAGGACCTCCTTTCTCTTTCTTTTCTCGCAATATTTTTGCACGAGGTCCGTACGGGAAGATCCCGAATTAGCGAGGTTCCTTCTGCGTTTTTAACTGTGTCGTGCCTTTTCTTTTCAGCGTAATTTATTCATCACTCCTCCGGAGTGATGGTGTTCCCTTGGTTGGCGAGGCTCTTTTTCCTGATTTCCTAGACCCCCCCCCTCCCCGCCCGTCTCCGATTTTTTATTTCTTCCTCCGAAGCTGAGGGGCTCGATCGACCGTTCTGTACGTTTTTTTTTTTTTCTGCGGCGTGGGTTTTTTGTTAAAGATTACTCTCCCCTATCTCGGACTTAATCAAACCCTTTTCTTCTTTAACTCTTTCCCCCCCCCCGTCCTCGGTTCCCTTAAGGGATTTCGACTGGTCTATTCTTTGAAGGGGAGGGCTCTTCTGCTCGAGCAATATTCCTCTGTTTTTTTCGTTTTATCCTATCTCCTCTTTTGCCCCCAGTATACCCCAAAGGCTCAGCGTTCTTTGATGAGAAGACTTGGTCCCCTAACCCGGCTGTCCCGCGACAGCCGAACTCTCAATGTTTTTGAAATCGTATCTTCCGGCGAGGTTTTCCCCCCCAAGAGCTTTTCCTTTTTCAAGAGCCTTTCTCTTCCTTTCGCCCGAATGGATGGTGGGATAGATTTCTGGCCCGGGCCGCGGGAAGGACTGGCCCCGAGAGCAGTCCCTCTCTTTCCAGGCTTTTTTTTTTCCCCCGTGAGAAGTCCTCGCCATCCTTTACTTTGTCCTGGATTCGGCCGGGGAGGGTTCTCGCTGGAGGATCTTACTCCCATTTGATGATCGATGTTTGATTTCCCCTACCCGTGCCGTTGGCCCCCCAGCTCACCTTAAGAGCTTTTTTCTTGGGCACTTTTATGTCCTTCCTTTTCGATGTTGCTCTTTTTTATTCTATTTCCTGCAAGGCTAAGCCACCTATCAGAGTCCCCCCAGATTTTCCGTCCATCTCAATCGGTCCAGCTACCCCTTTTGGAAGAGGGACCCAGGGGAACTTTTTTTTCTTTGAACCCTTTTTTTTCCCCACTCTTGCCTTTTTTTAGGAGTCGTACCTCCTTTGAATGCCGACCTTCTTTTTTGTTTTCGCATCCTTCTTGTTTACCGCGCTCCAGTCATTCTTTCTTGAGGGGTCTTCCGGCGGCCTTTCCACAATTTCTTCCTCCCCTAATTGACGTTACAGTTCGCTTTGAAGGGTTTCGAGCTTCCCTGTTCCAAACGTACCCGAAGCCCCAAAGAACCCTCACATAAAGTCCCTTGAAGTCTCAGCACCCCCATCATCTCCGAGTTGGTACGTCTGGATTTTCCTGACTTCCCATCTTCAAGAACTTGGGTATTCAAAATCTTGAGGGAAACCCTTTCGTGGGTTTCCGCGAATGCCCCCTTCCCAAAAAGATTCTCTATAGTGAAAAGCTCTTTTTTTCTTGTGATTAGGGCCTTTTTCCTTTTTTTAGAGTCTCAGGACTGCCGGTGGCAAGAATTTTCGAGTTCCGGTGTCGCGACAGGATCTTCAACGTCCTTTTTTTCCTCAAGGTCCGCCTTTTAGTTCCATTTGGCATGCAAACCCCCCCCCAAGAGTTTTTTAACCGAAGAAACGTCCCCCCCCCCATGGAAACCCCCTAAGCACTCTTGTCCCTATGATGGCTTCTTCAAAGCCTGTGTATCGAGCAAAGCGTCCGTGTCTAGAAGAGATTGTTTTTTTCTTCCTTGCGGCTTGTTACGTGTGGGGCTAGGAAGTCCTCCCTTGAAGTGATGTTTCCTTTTCAACACCGAAACTCCACTGTTTTGACCCCCTTACCCGTTCATAACGAGGCTGAAGTGTTCCCCCCCCCCAATGACCCTTTTTTCCCCCGTTTTTCCCTTGCCCCGGCGTGCCCCCCGGCGATGCTCCCTCGACAACTGGCCTTCTTCTTGCCCAAAAATTTTTTGCCAAACCCCCCCCTCTTTTTTCGTCGGTTGTGATACGCGCTGATGGAGAGCACCCCCCCAGCTTTCGGGGTGGACGTTTTTTTTTTTCTTTTCCCCCTAACCTTCTTGCGCTGCGTTCAACATTTTTCGTATACGATCGTCCAGCCTTAGATGAAAGATTCCCCTTTCGCTACCTTTTTCACTCTGCCTGTCAACTTGTTTTGCTTAACCGGGAGGAGGGACTTACGACTGCAGGATTTTTTTTTTTTTTTTTTTCTGAGCTTTTGGTCTCGGGTCCACACACTGCTCTTTTAGGTCAGAACGATCGTAAGTCCTCCTTTAGTAGACGGAAGAGTTTTTTTCCCCTTTTTCCTTTTATGTGGCCTTTCCTGACAGTCCGGGCACATTTTTCTTTGAAAGCCTAGAGGCACCTTTTTCCTTTCGCAATTCTTGTGCTTTTCAACCCCCATTTTCATTCTTGAAAATGAGCGTGGCAGTGCTCCATTGGGGCGGGAAACTCCCGATCAGTCTTTTTTTTCACTCATGTTTGGAGGTAAGGCACCTGACAAAGGAAGTCCACTCTTCCGGGAAAGATCCTTTTCTTTTTTTAGTGTGTTTCCTTGGGACTCCTCCCACCTTGATTGGTAATTGATCTCACTTTCACTGAGGATTGTTTAATGTGGACCCCCCTCCCTTTTTTTCTTTGACCCCTTCTCGTCTTCCCTCCCTGAAGAGAGTGTTTCTCCTACTAT
>Ga0179593_1515289_pt1 | contig 15573 bp, 14 predicted proteins | sample CZODoug2_1_08_16_FD_185931 | JGI IMG/M metagenome (GOLD analysis project Ga0179593, IMG submission 185931) | Vadose zone soil fungal communities from Angelo Coast Range Reserve, California, USA - CZODoug2_1_08_16fungal (PacBio error correction) | ecosystem: Environmental > Terrestrial > Soil >... | reverse complement strand
CGGCCCCTTTAGTCCCTACCTTAAAAGTTATTGTCGGCACCTTTCCCCTTTTCACCACTCCAGCTAAGGGACATCCCCTGCCTTCGAGCTTTTTGTCTCACCACCGAGGCGAATTTCCGTCCCCCTTTTATTCTCGTAGCAGGTTAGCCTTCGATGCTGGCGTCCTCCAATGCCTGGCCGGACAGCTCGGTCCCTTCTTCAGGTGGCCCAGAAGAAACTGCTATTTTTTCCCCTTCGTCCCACCAAACACCATAAAACAACAACAAAAAAACCCAACCACATTTCCGTTTTTGGCACGCCCACCCCATTCATTCCTACAGCCTTCAACTCACCCCACCTATTCGTCTGACCCCTTCCCCCCACTACCCTCCCCATCCCTCTCTCCATTCTCTCTCCCCCCCCCCACCCCCTCAAATTCTCTTCAAAACAAACGAACACACCCCCCAAACAAACTCATCAAAACTCACCTACAAACACCTACTCACTACAACCCACAAAACACCCCCTCCATAACATCACCCAACCACATAAAAAAAAACACAAAAAACACAAAAACCACCCAAACAAACCAACTTCTCAACAAACCCCAAAACAATTCTAAACACACCAAAAACAAATTCATCCCACTCCTCCTCCAAACTTAACACAAAAAACCTCCTGAACCACAAAACCTACCTCAAATAAAAAAACAAAATCAAGAACACCGAAAACCAAAACAACACCAAAACCACCCAAACACAAACATAAAAAAATAAAAACAAACAACAAAAAAACTCCCCATCCAAATCACACAAAACAAAACAAACAGAACCAAACCATAACCAAACACCACCAACCCCAAACCAAACACAACACAAAACTCTCACCTTAAGAAAAAACACACACAAAACAAAAACCCATACCCCACAATCAATACCCCCTCTTCCCATCACACCCCCATCAAAACCCAAACAAAAAAACACCAAAAATAAACAAAAAAACTCCCCACCCACAAAAACACCACAAAAACCCAATAACCAATCCACCAAAAAACCTCAAAAAAAAAAAAACCAAAAAACCACACCCCCCACGGTGGGGGGTACTGTGGGGGGCCGACGGCGGGGGGTTTGGGGACTGAGCCAGCGTTGGGGGCCCGGTGGGGGGGGGATGGTACTGGGGGGATGGGTGGGGGTGTGCTTGTTGTTCCTTCGGGGCTCACCCCTCCCTCACCCCCTCCCTTACCCCCATACCCTCTGTGCCCTCCCCCCTCTACCTACCCAACACAACCCACCCCCCTCACTCCCCCCCCCCCCCCCCCATACTTCCTCTCCCCCCTCTATTCGCTCTCTTCTATTCCACCCAACACTACTCCCCCCTAGTCCACTCCTTGCCATTCTCCCTTTTCTATCGCATCACCTCACCCCCCCTTCGCCCTCCCCCTCTCGCGGTTTCCCTCACCTCCCCATCCCCCCCCTCTCTCCACCACAAGATGACCCCGCCACCTTCTCATGTCTCACACTTTCCATCTCCTCCCCCAAACCCCTCTTCTTCCCCTCTTTCCCTCCTAAAACAATAACAACACATTCCCGCTTTCCTCTCATTTCCTTAACCCCACAAAAACCACCCCCACACTTAGATCGTTCCCTCACCCCACTCCCCATCTCGTCTCCCCGTTAAAAAAACAAAAAAAAAAAAAAAAAAAAAAAAACAAAACAAAAACAAACAAAAAAAAAAAAAAAAACAAAACAACCAACAAACCTGCTCCTCTTTCTTGCTGTCTAGAAATCTAAAGTAGCAAACTCCTTGTTTTCCAAGACCTTCTTCTTCCTTTCCTTTCAACTCTGCTTGGGATCTGCATTTCTAGACCTTAAAGTAAGTATGGACTTAGAGAAGTTAGTTCAGAGGTCCCACCATTCGCGATCCTCCTTCGCCCCCGCGATGACCCAGTCTTTAGTAGTTCCAATTGTTCGATGAACGCTACTTAGTCCCCCTTAAGTAATCGTAGCGCCTCCCCCCTCTCTTCTTTAACTGCGTTTGGCCTTTTGAGATGGCCAGGAGTGTTCTGCTTCCCCCCCTCACACACGACCACCCCGTTCAGCAGCTCGTCTCTTTCGTCCCCCCATTCCTTCTCACATAATTCTCCCCACGTTCGCGAGTCCCCTCCCACAGCGATTGTAGATCTCTCTTCACGGGGCAAGGAAGGCTCAGAAGTTTCTGCAGTGCGCGCACGCTTTCTTTTGAGTCAGAAACGGCTACGGAAAGTAGATCGCTCCCTATCGCATTCTGCTCCTCCGTTTAGCCCGCGGTGCTTTTTTCATAATATTTGATCCTCGGATGTATTAAACTCATTTCCTCCGTTGGGCCGCCATCCAGTCGGTTCTTTCTTGCTTGGAAATCCCCCAGTTTTCCTTCAAGATCTGTTGTTACATCCTAATCATACGCTTTCAGTTCCGTTGCTGTTCCTGACTTCCCGACTTGCATAACCTTCGTTACCTTCTAGAGCCGTATTCCCCGCCCTAACAGAGCGGGAAGCTTCCTCTTTGATAATACGGCTCTTTCATTACCGCTGCTTTGATCGCTCCCGGAGCCTTCCATAAAGCCTAGAAGCGCCCATTAGCTTGGCTCTCCCGGTCTTCGTAATACTAAGACTGGACTCCCCCCTCTTTTTCTTTCGGGTTGGTGCTGGTTCGGGACTTCCTTTGTCTCGAGGGACTCTTCAGTCCTTTTAGTAAATGATATTCTGCCTGAAAAGGAATGACCGCTTCTCTTTTTCTTTCTCAATCTATCCAAAGCCCACTCTAATAGACTCAGTTTCCTACACTCTTTTCGTTGTTACTTTTTTTTTTAAGTAGATTCCTGGCCTTTCACGTCTCCTTTCAACGAGAACAAGTCTTCTGAACTACCCCTCCCCCTATCAAGGCCATTCCCTTCGTAGTTTTTCCCCCTGTCCTACATCGGGGAGATGGAGACACGTCTTCAACAAGATGGGTCCCAGTCTCAAACTGTAGCCTGTTTATTCGTACTACAGAACTGTGGCCGTTCATGCCCCCTCGGAACAGGGTGAGTACATATTGTCTTCAGATTTGGTGGTTGAGGTGCAGATAAAACCTCCTCTTACTTTATTTTTTTTCTCAGCTAAATATTGTCCCCCTTTCCCCCTCTGCGAATTCGCAACAAATGGCAGTTGGTATGGAATTTCGTTGTGTAAAAGCAATTGGCCCCAGAGAGATCCCCCCCTCCTTCTAGTTTCGCGTTCATTCCTTGATCTCTTATTTTTTTCGGATAGCTTTTTCCCTCGAATTTTGGCTGCGAGCCGCGCGCTCATTTTTGGATACAGTGTGCGATCTTGGTGGTCGTCCTCCTCGGAACTTCTTCTTTTTCTGGGGTGCGCGTGTTCTCCTGCCCCTGTCCCCCTTTTTTGTGAGAGGATTTTCGTCAGCTCCCCCTCCCCCCCCTGAATTTTTGCTTGCGTCGATCGAGTTCCTAGCTCCCTATTGACTGCTCGGACACTGAGCTGCGCGCCTTTTTTTTTTTTTTTGGAGTAACCAGGGCGGGACGTATCTTATGCCCACCACCTCGCGAGCGAGTCCCTGTCCCTCTAACCTAGTGGGGTGTTCTCCTTCGCTCCTTTTTGCCCCTTGCCAGCGCGGCCTCCCTTTCCTTAATTGTTCGAATCCTTTTTTGTTTCAATATATTGATCAGTCTTGGCACCCCCATCCTTTACTTTTTAGGTTCGTGTTCGTTCTGTCAACTCTGACCCTCCACTTCGTTTTTTTCAAGCTTTTCCAGTATAGCGTCCCCCCTTCTGATTCGGGAATCCGATGCTACGAGTTTCGGTTCCCGTCCCTCCGCCCTGATGGCCTCGATTCTTTCTCCTTTCAGGCGCTCTTCCACATTGAGATGGACTTGATCCTTTGGTTTTTTTCCGGATTCTGTGCGCGTGGCAGCAAAAGCCTCGATGGCTTTTCGCTTCTCCCTTCCCCCACATTCGGCTATTTTCATTGCACTTATGTCCTGAGAGGGGCAGTTTCCTCTTTCAGTTTTAGAAGAGGTCCCCTCCCCCCGTCTAGGTCATGGCGCTTTTCCCTGTCTCCTCCTCTCATGACACTCGGATTTAGTACTTTTACGTCGCGGAACAACTCTTCTTTCCCCATACAGTCCCGAGAGTTAGGTTAATGCTGTCCCCCTTTTTGGTTTAAGACCGTTCTTCCTTCCGCTCCTCCATGGCGAGTTCTTGATTTAAACTCATTCATGAGCTTTTTCTGAGGTGTAGTGCCGGGATCATCCCGTCTCGGCGCCGCTGAAGCGTAGCCTCTCTGTTAGTTTGCGCACTTTGGCTACTTCTATATCTTCAGTTATTTCGCTCGATTGCCAAGTTTTTTTTTGGACCCGCATTAGCGACGGCTCTTTAAGCCGTTCGATGACCTGTCCCTATCTTGCATCCTGGTCTCCTCCACGCGACATGCGTCTTTGGCTTAGGGCCTCATCGAAGTTTACTCAAAGATCGGCTTATCTTGATTCTCGCGCCCTTTTACCCCTTTCGAATGTTTTTTTCCGGGTCGATATATTTGGGAGATTATAGTTTTCTTTCTCCAGCTCGCCTTTGTCTCCCCGTTTACATTTTCTCCACGTTTTTTCATATTCTACAATCTCACAATTGTCGTTCTTCGTCGAGTGACGATGGACTTTGGCCTTTCGATTTCTGCTGCTTTCCTTTGTCCGATGCTCTCTCCGCTGCTGCTTTTTTATGACTGCAACACTCCGGACCAACCCATTCGCTCACTCCAAACGCTTTTTACCGCCTTTTGACTCTTTCTTTTGACTTTCGACTTCCCCACATTTTAAGCTCTGACCCTTTCTGTTTGAGATGTTTCGTCTTCCCTTCTTGCCCCCTTTTTTTTTGTCCCCCCTGCTTCTTCCCCCCCGTGGGCGGCTGATTTTTGCAGGAAACGTTATCCCCTTTTGGGCCGCCCCCTTCCCCATCTGCTTCTATGTTCTTGATTACTCTCGACCCCCCTATTATTGTGTTTCCGGGAACATCTCCTGCCTTCTAGGTCTTTCTCCCCTTTTGTGCGCCTCCTTACTCTCTCGATTTTTGACCGCATCGTGCCGCTTTTGGCGCAGAAGAACCTATTTATTATTGATGATAATGGTGTCCTGCACGTGGTCTTTGTCCTCAATTTTTTCTTTTGTGGGTCTCCATCCCCTTCATCATACTCTGCAGACTGCTAGTTCTCCGTCTGGATTTTTATTGGTGCTTTATTTTTTTTTTTCCTAGACGTTAGGTGATTGTCCCCTTTCGTGGTGATGGTCCCTCTGCGTCCACTTTTCAACCGTAATCGTGAATTCTGGACCTTTGCTTTCGACTCCGTCCCTTCCCCGGGACGCCCTTTCTTCTAATTTCGCTGCTCTGTGGAGGGCCCGTTAATCGTAGCATTTCCGTCAATTTGTTTTCCTGTGGTCTCTGATCTCCTTTCCTTTGTTGGGTGTATTTTTCTCTTTCTAATTTTTACCATTTTTTGCCCCCATTCGACCGGCCGCTGACCTTCATCATGGGCGCGCCACGCGCTTTCCCTTCGATACTTTCACCTCCCTCCTCCTAGACGAATTCCCCCATTTGCGATTTACTCCCCATTGATGAAGGTGCTTGAGGACTTTCCGCTGGGTAAAGATGCCCGTTGAAGTCTCCGTTTTTTAATGCCCTGTTCCTTTTTAACCTTGGAGGGAAATTCCTACTGGTGAGGTTGAAAGACTTGTTTGACAGGATTTGTTTCTTTTTTTTTCTGTCTCGAGTTATTTTTTAATTCTTGGTTGTTTGTTTAGAGATCCCTAACTAAGAGACTAACCAACCCTCCCCCTTTTTAAAAGAATATATTTCCTCCCTCAGCGCCCTTAAAGAAAGCTTGCCCCAATCCACTTTGGAGACAGTTCCGGGCCGCGTCGTCCTTGGGAAAGTTATCTGTTGAATCCCACCCTCTTCGATGCATTGAGACTTTAGACACTTATTCTATGTTCACCCCCCCATTCCCGAGCATGTCTTCACCGTCTCTTTAGTACTGCCTGGAGTAGTGCTTCCCTTTGAGCCCAAATCCAGAGCGCCCATGGCTTATTTTCTCGTCGTCTCCCCCCCTTATGGTCCCCCGTCCTCCTCCGCCCGCCCGGGCTTCCAACCAAAAACCCTTTACGAGGCCTTCTTCTGTCAGGGGCTCCCCCCCCCCGATTTTTCACATAGAAGGGAGGTACCTCCTATAGTCACATTACATACTTTTCCTTTTCCTCGTCTCGTTCCAGAACCTTATGCGGCAGAGCGGTTCAATATTTCTGCAGCCTCTTACAATTCAACGAGTTTCCATCGGTGGGCCCGTATCGTGATCCCCCTCCCTCCGAATTTCCCCTTCCATTCAGTCAGCGCTTCCTGTGAAGCACCACGATTTACCTTTTTCGCTCGACATCCAGCTTTAGCAGGTCATCTCTTGGCTGATATCGTTTTATGCCTCCCCCACATCCCTATCTCTGGCAGCACTCCACTGAGTCTGTAAGCCAGGGGATTTTCCCAATCCATCTTTTCCTGTGCTTCCCCCCCCTCCGGGGAAGGACCTAGACTTGCTGCAAACGAGATGCGTAATGACCAATCGCGGGTTCCCCTACTCAATTTGGTCTTCTTTTTATGAAATAATGCTCTTCTTTCTGAGTAGTTATTACTCTTCTCACGATCCCCCTTCTTTTTGCTTGCGGCCCCTGAATTTTTTGAGACAGTTCCGAAGCCCGCGACAGATTTTTAGCCGCTTTCTAACCACCCGCGATTGTCCCTTCTTGACCGAGCCTGAAAATTGGCCTTGTTTCCTATTCGACGAATCGTTGCCGACAGTCATCCCCTCCCAATTTAAACCCGAGTGGACTGTTTGGATTGGGGGTTAGGATAGTGTTTCGGCTTCCCCCCCTAGAAAAGACCCCCAGCAACTTCCCTCCGTGCCCCCCCTCCTTTCTGCCTATTCTTTCGTACGCTCGCTCAGATCGGCCCTCCTTGTTAGATCGTAGGCGCGCCGCTTGAGCATTTCTTCGTCGTCTTTAACAAGCCGTGTTTTGACCTTTTCCACGTCCCGCCCCAAAATACGCCTTAACTATCGCCTTTTGAGGGTGAGCAAAGGCGCGTATGTTCTCCCCCTCTGCTAAGTGATATTTTTTTATGCAGATGCCCTTCTCCCCCCAGCAATAGAGGTCCCCGAATACAAAGGTAGAGGGCGGTGCGCCCTTTAATTCCCTGGGCCACATTACTTTTCTCCATATAGGCTCCTCGCTTTTCGAATGCTTACTTTTTTACCAAGTATGTCCCTCTTCAAACTGAAGTTTTCCATCCTAGCCGTATCCCCCGTGGCCCAATCGTTCTTCCTTTAAGCAGCGCATGCATCCTTATCTTCCACCTTTTAAGAATGCTTATTTTTTGGAGATGTAGTTCATCCTGACCATATCGGGTATGGATTCCAAGGTCTTTCTCCCGAGGTTTTTTTCCCAGTCATGAAGAACTGTCGTTCTTAAGTTTGGCTTTGGGGTTAGATGGAAGTTTTCGCTCCTAAGATGGTTCGCCGACTCTCTCCCTTACCCCCCCCCCCCTTTGCTGCGCTGTCGTCTAGTCGTCTATTTACGATGCAAAACTGCCCTCCCTTAGTCCATAATTGCCCGCTCTTCTGTCCTGTTCTATCGGCGCCGGCTCATGCCTTTCCACTGCACAAGTTTCGGATTCCACCTCCACCCCCCGCCGGTCAGTCAAGGAGGTAAAACCTGAGAGACAACTTTTCTTCGCGTAAGATTCCCAGTTCTCTCACCCTTTGGTTCCTTTCTCCCACAACTCTTAGGCCGGCTTCTGACTCCTGGTGTTGAGTAGAATGTTTTCTTTGCTCGGGTTTGAGCGCATTTGTTCATTTTTTGGGCCCTTTTTCTTCTCCGGTGAGGTTGAGACCTCCCCCCTCGAACTAACATAAGACGTCTGGGACCTTATTAAAACTTCACGCCATCTTTTCCTGATTTTCTCCCACTTTCCCTGTTCAGGTTTTGAATACGACGCTGTGTTAAACGATTTCAGGGTTCTTTTTCGATCGACGACACCGCAAATATAGTCCGTGATTGCTCGCTCGCGCGTGTTTGAAGGTTATCCTACGTCGACCGTGGCAGCTTCTTCCGTTTTTTCCCTTTTTGTTAAATTTCGCATAAGTTCCCCTAGCTATGGGTTTTTTTTCGACTTCTGTATTATCGGCAGCCACACTTCTTGGTTTCGGTTCTGTGGGCGCTAATCTTTTGTTGTTTGAGAGAGAGTTCGCCGATCAAAGTCTTGTGGATAGAAGCTCTTTTTGATTCCCTATATACACACCATAGCGCTCTCTCTTCTCCTCCAGCCTTCGGCAGGTCTCTTTCCACCTTTTTTTTACGAGACTAAGGGCCCCCACCGTCTCCCTTCCAGGCACAGAGAACATCGACGGATTTTTATGTTTTTTCTGCCCAGGTCCTTCCGGCGCAAGGAGGCCTAAAACTTCCATTTGTCTGCTTCATTCCTTTTCTCATTAGCAGTTTTTTCGTATATTCCAGTATTGAAAACATCAGGCTTCCTTAGACTGGGAGTCTTCACCCCTGTCCCCCTTTTCCCTGACTCGTCTCCAACTCTTTCCCCTTTTCCCTTTAGTTATGTTCTGGAGAGCAGTATGTTATTTTCCCCTTTTGGCCGTGCGCCCTCCCCTGCTGGGATCGATTTCTCTTTTCTTCACAGATCCGAGCCGTGGAGCCTTTCCCCCCATAACTCCTTGAGACTGGCCTTGCTTCTGGTTTTTTCTTTCAGTTCTAATTGTGCGAGTTGTCCTGCTTTCGGGCCGTGACGTTTGTTCTACTCCACGAGGCAGCATTTTTGTTGGCCCTTTCTTTGCAAACTTTTTTAGATTTCCCCTTTCCGTTGCTATGAGATTTCGAATTTTGTTCATCCAGCGTCTCCGCGTCTCTTTGCGCTTGCCGAGCTCCTCACTCGGCCTCCTTCTTTCTTCCATTGGACCACCTCTTCCCCCACAATCCTCCCGCTGTGCTTTTCTCCCTTTTCTTCTTCGGATGGCTTTAATTTTATTTGTCGCGCCCTTAATTTTTGCGATTGGAAACTCCCTTCTTCATCTCTTGATGAGTGCAGTTTTCTCATTTTTCTCGGTCGCCCGTTTGCGCTGCCCAGCTGTTGCATGGCAACATGGTTCCCTGCTGGTTCACGGACAGTGATTTTGCTTTTTAATCTGCGGGGCCCCTTTTTCCGCTTTAAAGCTATATTCTCCCTTTGAAACACATATTTCTGATCTTGTTGCCACTCCAGGATTTTTTCGGCCTTTTCTTTTTTAAGACGAAGAGGTTCATCCCGGGTTATTAAGTTTCTCAGCTTGCATTGTCACCACGTTTATCCTCTCTCTTTCGACTGTAGACAGGAGTACTCCCCTAATACTTTATTCCCCACGGTGGCCTGTTTTTTTTCGATCCGCCGACATTTCTCCCGCTTCTCTTTTTCTACCATTTCCCATGGTCCTTTTGCTTTTTTTTTCCGAACGTGCAGAGGACCTCATTTTTTCGACAAGATCGATACTTTTGTCGTTGGATTCCCTTTTGTTCAATTTACCCCCTCCCGCCACACCATTCGCGCCCCCCCCCTTTTATCTGGGTGGAGTCTTGTCCAGACTCGAATATCGGCAATTCTTTCTCTCTTTCTCAGCATTGTCGTGGAGAGGGATCAGTCCGGGTCCCTAGCGGTTTTCGCCCTGCTTTCCTTCCTTCGAGTGACGATTCCGGCGCATCCGTTTGGAAGCAATTTCCTGTGGAATTCTATTACCTCCCTTCTCTCCCTAAGTCGCTTCTTTTCAGGAATGAAGCTAAGCCGGGTAGGCGGTTCCCTTCGTCGACATAGCTAGATTGACTGCCTTTTTCTCCCCTAAGACTGCGTTGTCTTCTCTGGAAGACTTCTTTTCTTCTTTTGACTTGAAGAGCGGATTGTCTTTCTTTCTGTGTGGATTTTAGCATCCATCACATTGTCAGCCTCAGTCGCTTATGTCCTTGACTATACTGATTGATACGGGTGAGGAGAATTCCCCTGTAGGCAGACACTTTTTCTATTCCTTTTCCTGGGCTTGTCCTGCGGCTGTTTGATTCCCCTCCTTTCAAAGGCAAACCTAGTCTTTTTTCCTAATTGCTGCGTGATCCCGTCGGTAGGCGACGCCCGTGTCTACTCCCCATTCTCGGACCCGATCTTACCACCTTGGATTTTTTTTTCCAGGTAGCATGCCTTCCGCTGTCAACTTTTCTTTTCGCCCATAAAGCCTATGCCTTTTTTCCCTTTTTTTCTTCTCCGTTCTTCCATGTAGTTCCCCATGCTTCCCCCGCGCAGATAAGACCAAGACTCTTTTTTTCGCTTTCTACTGGTCTTTGTCTCAACGGTTGTCCCTCAATTTCCCCTCGTGTCGTCCCTCGACTTTCCTGACTTAGAAGAGTTCCTCCATGCGGTCGCCACGCGAATTTTCTTTTTCATAGGTTGGTGGCCACGACGTTCTGTTTTCCTCCGCTTCTTTTTGTAACTGGCAGCAAGTTTCGTTTTTTTTCACGTCTGCGGGAAAGCGCTCTTCCCCTTATTTGAAAGATATTCTGGGTCTCTTTTGTCGGGTGTTTCGCGCATTCTTGGATTCATACTAGCTGTTCCTCCTCCCTTTTTCCTTTTTTGGTTCTCTGAAATCTTAAAAATCGCTGCACCAACGACCTTTTTGGACCCAGAATATCTTCACCCCTCTCGCGCTTTTACCGCCGATTTTTCCAAACATCCAGCCCCTTCTCACAGCCTTTCGCTTGAAAGGAACACCCCTGGCAGATCGTTCAGAAACCTCTGTGCTCGGCCTCCTGTATTTGGATTTTTTTCTTCCCAAGTTAGTAGAGGACTCTCTGCTCTGTTGAGGATCGCGTTTGCCAAAAGCCCTTTCCCAAACTTGCGTATTGTCTTCACTTCCCTTCCTACGTCGGCCCCCCCCCCCCCCAACGTGCTGACTAGAAGAATTTGTTCCAACCAATTCTCTCAGGCGCTTGTCTACACCCGTCCCCCGGGGACAGAGATCTTTATTAGAATTAGTTTCCTCCATGAAGGTATGGCTCGTCTTCCCTCATGATGGATCGGAAACGGGTTCGTTTGATGGAGATAAGCTAAGCAACGGGATGGGGCCCTGGGGAAGAAGTACATCACCGCAACAAACTCTCCACCACAACCAACCACACCCCCCCCCCCCCCCCCCCCCCCCCCCCCCCCCCCCCCCCCCCCCCCTTTGTCCCCCTTTAGCCCCAGGAAATTTCCGCGCGCGGATTGAAGCACATTTTTTTAATTCGCAGCGACCTCCCTCCTTTTCTTCCATCCGCGATGAGGGCTTCCTCTTTTCTCTTCGACCTCCTAACCAGGAGCCCTTCAGCATCCGCTCGTTTCCATTTTGATAGCCCCCCTGGGGATCAGCCTCATTTTCCACCTTTCCTTTCACAACGCAAGGCTGGACTTCCGTCTTTGCAAAGCGAGCGGCAGGTGCACCGATGCGTCAAAGGTCTTGTTGGGATGCAGGTTGTTACCCCCGCCCGCGATTCGGTCTCCTATTCTAAGTCTTCTCCATTCTTCTTTTGCTCCTTCAAAAGGACTTTTGGACGTTCTCGTCCGCAGACGGTTTTTCGAGCAGAATGGTTCGAAAACGCGATTTTTTTTTAGCTGCTTCACTCCCCCTTGGAGATGCCCTCTTTATTCCGAAGAATTTTTTTGTATCGGCTCCACCCCCTCTTTTTTACCTGAAGTGGTTTTTTTTTTGGCCGTGTTATGATTGTTGATTGAACCGTCTTCAGTACCCAGGAAGCCTCTCTTAGATCGCTTCCCTTCCTTCAGTGTCCTTTTCGCCGGCTAGAGATCTCGTCCCCCGATTGATAGATGATGAACGCTTTTCATTTGTAAACTTCGGCGTTCCTAGCCCCTCTTTCTGGCTTCGTTCAACCCACCTCTTCTGATCCAAATATCCGACAGTAGCCATCTTGGCCAGCGTGTTTGAGTTTCCCTTTCTTTGCGCTCCCCGCTGATAAGCCGATCTTGATCCTCGATTCACGAAATCTTTGGCTCCCCCCTTCTCCCGTGTCTTTTCCAATACAGGATTGCCAGACTTCAGGGTTCATCGACCTTATTCTCCTTTCGGCCTTCCTAAGTCCTTCACCTACATAAATGTCAGGTTTTCCCCGCGTACCACATGCGGACGAGGCTCACTAACAGATCTTTTCTTCTTTTCTCTGGTCGTCTGAATCACGGCCCCCCATGCCCCCAAAGACTTAGCTCCGTTATCGTTCCAGAGAGCATTCTTACCGCGTCTCTGCCTTTCCGTCCCGGTTCGACCTTTTTTTTTTCAAACGATACAGGGCCTAATGTTTCTTGTTTTTTGGTGATGGTACAGGGCTCTTTGGTCCCTCTCCCCCCCACAATATTTTGTCCGTTCTAGCGCGCTTTCTCCCCCCAAAAGATCCCCTGGAGAAGCTGTTTTTCTGACTTCAGAAACCCCCCAGACTTTACCAAATGCCCTCCAGTTCTCAAATAATTAATTCTCCCTTTCTCGGTTTTTTGCTCTCGCCTCGGCACATTTTCTACCCCTTATCTTACCGCCGAACAAGTCTTCCTTCTTTCCGACCCAGACCCAACCTTTTTTAGCCCAGCAGTCGGCATTCTTTCCTGCGCCCCAACTTCTTTAGAGGGAGCGACAGACACCCTTCCTTCCCATTGGTGTTTTCCCGTACGGTCCCTAGAATGGTTCCCTCCCGACCGGCTCGCGTCCCTTTTCCTTAGACGGGTACCTTCGTTCCCGGGTTTTGCGGATATTGTGCGCCAGACGCTTTGCCGAACTGCTACGAATTAATAATGTCTTGGGTTTTCCTTGAATCTCTCCTCCCACATTGCCCCGTTTTTGCAGAGCTCATGGCCAACTTCCGGTTTACCCAGCTTGCCTCCTGGCATTCCTGGGTTCCCCTTCCTTTCAACCGCCCGAGGTTCGCTTTCATCCTTTGAGCTTCTCTTGTCCGTCTAAGAGAATACGCTTCCCCTCTTTTCGACTTCCCCCTTGCCGAAGGCCTTTCTTCTCCAGGTCGCGAGTTACTCTTTTTGGATCGCTCGGCTTCTATCTGGCCTGCAAAATTTCCCTCGGTTTGTTTCTATGACGAATCGATATCTTTTCCTCTTTTTTTCCTGAGATTGTCCCGTCTAACCACCGCACCCGCAACGCGCCGGCTGTCCCTAACTTAGCTCCGCTATCGATACCAAGTTTTTCGACTCCAAAGGAAGGCCTGCTTCGCTCAGCACTTGTTCGACGTTTTATTGGACCGGGCCCCAAATAGCGCTTGCTTGACAGCTCCTAGACCCGGCGTTTTTTGATGACGCTGATGAGGCGCAAGGCGGGTAACACCCCGTTCTTTTCCTTATGCTTCCAGTTGTTTCGATTTGATTTGCAATATTTAAGTTTCCAACTCAGGCTTAAGTCTTCGCTTCTGGACTTCAACCCCTTATCTTGCCAAAAGCTGACCGCCCCCCTCCTACCCAATCTCCCCATTTCCCCTTTTATTTATGGAGGTCCGCCTGCCTTCTTACCGATGTACGCGTGTTTTGAATGCCACCCAGCTTGTGATTCTTTTCTTATTTGTAGAGCTCCTCTTAGCATCGGGGGCGACAGCCCATCCTTGCGACTGCATTTCATGGGTTTGGTCGTGTTTTTTATCTTCCAGCCGTGAGCTGTTAGCTCCAGACGTGTCGTTCCTCTTGATTCGACGGACAAACCTTGGAAGCTTGCCATTATTTGAACCCCCCTGTATTTCTTTTTTCCCTTTTTGGCCCTTTTTCTCTTTTCGACGAGTGAAGTCAGCGCGCGCCCCTGATTTATGGCTTTGCTTTTTTTTTTAGTCCCGAACTCGGACTTTTTTTTTTCCCTAGAGGCCCCTCCGGTACCGAAAAATACATCGCTACCTTTTTTAGTCCAATTTTTATGGGTCGAAGCCTTTCCCCTGTATTTAAGATCATTCCTTAGTCCCTTTCACCAATCATATAACGGAACTTTTCTCCCCGCCTTTATAATGGATCAAGGCTGCGAGTTTGCCAAGATCTGTCTAGGGTTCGTGGTTGCATCCGTTTTCCCGGCCTTTGCTCTTCGCGTCGTTGCGATTGCTTTATATTCTCGAACGCTAGCCTCCTTTCCCTGCAACAACTATCTTCCCGGTCCTTTCCTTCCCCCCCTCCTCACCTGATTTCGAAGTTTATATCTTTGAAAATTGTTTCCCCTTCGGCATCCCCCGAGCAGTGCTCAGCCGCCTTTTAGTGCCGACTGCGATATCTTTCCTATATCGTTGATTTTCCGCTTTCTCCTTCTGGGCGTGAATCCATTTTTCAAGAGTCATTTCCTCTTTCATAAATGGCCGAGTTCGCCTTTGATCTGGCTCGAGGAATCTGTTGAGTTTATCTGGGGCTATCCTTCTCTGTGACTTGGTTTTGTTGCGCACACTCGGCCCCCCATTTTTTCATGCCCACAAGCTTGGTACCGAATTTGTTCTTTCGGACCCGCTTCTTATCTCGGCTTTTTCTACCCCAATTGGTCGTGGAGTGTCGCTCTAAAAGACGGAGTCATTTTTGGTTCTTGCTGAGCCGATGGCGCGGCCTTTTCCCCCTCCTCCCTTCCTGTGGCCGTCCGAAAAATAACACTGTTTCTTTCTCTGAGTCCTAGCAAAATCCTCCCAGAGCGTGATGGACGTACCATCCGGGGATAGTCTTTTACTGCGTGTGCGACGCAATTTTCTCCCCGAGACCAGAAAATAGATTCTTTTTTTGCGGTTAGACAGCCGACCATCCGTTCTTCTGATCCCTGGATCTCATTGGACCTTTACTTGCGTGATGCTGGCCGGCTCATTTTTTTTTCTAACTCCTTCCCTGACCTCCCGTCCTTATAGGTTGCTAGAGATCACTTGTAGTCTCATTAGCCTCTTTGTGCTCATCCTGCGGCATTCGTCCTGGGATTGTCCCCTTCTTTTTTTTTTTTCTGTTTTTCTTGTCCCGCGGCTAGCAGTATTTTGAATGTATGAATTTCCTCTTTTCCCTTCTGTATCGGACGCCGACCGTTTTCTTAGTTCTTGACGATCTGCGCCCTCTTCTATTTCGCATAGGTAGCATTCTTTTAATTGGTAGCCCCTGCTCTTTCCTTCGTCCGGCTTTTGTTCCCTCTTTTATGCCTGATGATGCGACGTTGATGCTTTTTTTGTTCGATAGCCCCCCTACATTGGTCGCGCCCCCCTCCTCTTGTTACTAAAAGGCGCCAACCGCTTCTCCCTCGGTTTCGCCTAGACGAAACTGGCCGTCTTTTTAGACTTCCAACGTTCCCCACTTTAAGGTCCTCCCGCGCCTTGCCCTCATCGCATTTTTGCCTGATACGTCACAGTTGGCGTAGTCTCGCGGACGGCGTTGATTACTTTTCATGTTGCAGTTTTTGCCACGCCGGCTTTTTCGCTCGCATTTTAGCTTTCCTCTCATTTTTAAAGGCTTGTCTTTGTTCGCGA
>Ga0179593_1429806_pt1 | contig 15574 bp, 26 predicted proteins | sample CZODoug2_1_08_16_FD_185931 | JGI IMG/M metagenome (GOLD analysis project Ga0179593, IMG submission 185931) | Vadose zone soil fungal communities from Angelo Coast Range Reserve, California, USA - CZODoug2_1_08_16fungal (PacBio error correction) | ecosystem: Environmental > Terrestrial > Soil >... | reverse complement strand
CCCCCCCCCCTTGTCTCTTTCGTTTTGCATGGTCACCCCATGGGGACCGTTTCGGATTGGCCTTCCCCTCTACTGGCCGGTCAAGTGGAATTTTTATTACGACTTTGGGTCAACACTCTGGGGTTCCCCCCTTTTTGTAACACTTCCACCATTGTTTGAAGTTCCCATTCCTTCCACAAGTCCCGAGTTGCCCCCCCTGGCCCTTTGCCCTCCCACCGATTTTTAACCCCGACCCCCCCTTGGCCCCGTTTGGTCCACCTTGGATGATGGGAGGTAATCCCAAATTTCTTCCGGTTTCATTGGAGTTTTACTGTTTTTTTCTTTCTCGACGGTTTTTCGGGACTCACCTTTCTCAGGATCAAATTTTTGCAAAAAATTTTTTTTTTCCCCCCCTTTCCCTGGGAACCCGGCCGGTTTTAAAAGGTGGCCACCTCACGTTGCATTTTTTCCGCCAACCTGCTTTGGTTCCCCATTCCTTTTGCCCCCCCTTTGACGTTGTTCCGTGAGATCCCCCCAGACCGCTCAACAACTCTGGCCTTTCCTGGAGGACCAACGCGCGTCCGGTTTTCACCACCGTTCTGACACCGTCTCCCCACCTCCGCCGGTTAGGACCCTTTTTGAGTTTCCTTCTTCCCCCTGAACGTTGTGTTTTGTTTCCATCCCTTTTTCCCGGACACTTGTTTTCTTTTCCTTTTGAGGTACAACTTCAGGCGGACCCGTGTTTCCATTCGTTCTATTTGGTTAACGCCCCCCTGTTTGCCGTCGTCCAATTCCCTTAGACGTCCCTTTCGGGTCACAACCCTTTTTTCAAGGACACCCCGGTTCACACACCTTCGAAAACAACTGGGCCTGGAACCCCCCCCCCCCCCCTAAGTTTACCTTTTCCCCCGAACTCCTTTTTCCCCGGAGGACCGAGCACCCCCCCTGCGCGCCATGAGTTTTCCCCGTGTGTGGCTCCAACCTTTTTCCCTAATTTGTATTTTTTCTCCCAAAGATTTCAGCCCCCCTTCGGCCTTCGTCCCGTGTTTTTCGAACCCCATCGTGTTTAAAACCCTTCCGTTTTTTTTTGAACATTTTCGTGTCCGAAAACCCTGGAGATGTTAATTGGTTTCGCGAGGATGATCCACCGTTTGTCGGTTCCCCCCCCAATCTTCCATTTCTTTTTTTCTCTCTTTCCCCCTCCTGTGTTTTTGTTTTGAGATTGTTTCGGACACTTTGTGCCCCTTTTGGACCCGCCCACAAAAAAAACCCGGCAATTCAATCTTAGCCTGTTTTCCCCCCCCCCCCTTTCTTCTTCCAGGGTTTGCACCCCCTGACCCAAGGTTGAAACCCATTACTTGTTGAGTCCCCACATTCGATTTTGTTTCAAAAAAACGTCCACTTTCGGGGTGCTGCTGAATTTCCGCCCCTTTTTTCTCTCCCACTTTCAAAACGTTTTCCCATTGGTTGGTCTAATTGGAAAAAACAACTTCCTCCCTTCGGGGTACGGTTCACCCTTTTCCTGGCTTCCTTTGGGGTCCAGGAAATTTTTAAAATCCCCTTTTTTTCACTTTCTTGCTTCCTTGGGAGGGGTTGTGGTTCTTTTTTTTTTTTGGGTCTGTTCAAAAATCGATTTTTTTTTGAACCCTTCCAAAACTTTTTCACGGTTCTTCTGCGTTTGTTAACGGGCACCGTTTTTTTTTTCAGGTTAGTCAAAAAACATTGGCTTCCAGGACCAACTTGGAACAACCCCACGCGGGTTCGTCAGCCCACCCACCCCTCTTTTGGGGTTTTTTTTGTCCCCCAATTTATCGCCGTTTTACCTCCCCCTTGTTAGGAGCTTTGGTTCTTGACCCACACTACCACAGTGTCCATGGTGGATCATCTGAACCCTTCCTTCCCGCTTGATGTTTTTTTCCCAACTTTTGGAAGTTGGGTTTCGGTTTAGGTCCCTTGCAACCACACCGGGTTGAACCCCCCCCCCTGTAAAGTCGTCTCTCCCGGTCCCTTCTCGGTGTTTTTTCAGTTTCTGCCCTGTTTCTCGGTTTTTTGGGTTTCTGGGGGAAAGATTTCACTGACCCCAAACCCTCCCATTTCCCTTTCCCTTCCTTTAACCACACCCCAAAGGGGCCTGTTTGTTTGCTTTCTTTCTTTTTCCACTACATGTCCCCTCGCTCGATTTTGGTTTCCCCCCATCAGTCAAAAACATTTCCATCGCCTTCCCACAGGTTTTTGAGGGGGTTTTCCAGGCTGACTCGCCGAACCCAACCCATCAAACATCTCAAGTTCCGATACCTTTTTTACCTTACCCCTCGCTGGTGTCACTTTGTTTTTTGCTAGTCGGTATTCGGGACTGGTGAACCCCCAAAACTCGGTTCTGGGCCCCACCAACCAAAAGGCCGGGGCTCGGGACCCCCTTTTTGTTCCAAGTTCAACGTGAAAAAATTTTTTTTCCCCCCTTCCTTGTCGTGCCCCCACACTTGGACCCGTTCAGGTCTTGGCTTTACCGTGGCCCTTGGGGACCCGCCCGTCTGCTTTGGGGGATCTTTCAAACTTTACCAACCCCAAGTTTTCATCGACCGCACCCGTTTGCGTTTTTTTTTTGTTTTGTGTTCCCGGTCCTGGGGTTGGCTCGTTTCTTGTTAAACCATCAATTTCACACTTCGAGGACCCCCCCCCCCTTCGGCCGGGACCAGTTGCCTCTTTCCCCGTTTCTGGGGCGGCTCCTTTCCGGTTCGTTCAACCGAAACCCGTTTTTTAAAAAACTGTGGGCGGCCCCCCCTTCCCTGTTTGTTACAGGTGATTATTTGTGTCCGTTCCCCCAAACCTGTCCCCCCAATTTGGTTCACCTCCATTTTTTTAGGTTTTCTTATTTCCCTGCGCGTGTTTTTCCGGGGGCGTAAACCTTGGGGTTTCACACATTTTCACTTTTTGCTCCATCCCCGGGGATGATTACGGTGAGGTGGTTTTCTTCAAAGATACTCTCACCCGATATTTTTCAACTTGACCCCCTCCACTAAACAACAACACGGAAACATTTTTGTAAAAAAAAAACTTTGGTTTCCCCCACGGTTCATGTTGTGATTTTAATTTCTCAAGTATCCCTTGCCCGTTCGCTCAAAACCCTGATTTCTTTTCTTCTGCTTTTCCCGGCCCGTCAACTTTGGGGGGATTCTTTTTCTGTCTTGAGGGCGTCTTCAGACTTCCCCCCCCCCCTTGGTGATTCTCCGCGTGTTCCCCCGAGCTTCCGTTTTAAATACCCCCAAGAGGGTTTGGACAATGGTTGTTCCTTTTGTTTCTTTTTCTCCCCCACCTTTATCCCTTACGGATGTTAAAACCCGACGTCCGTTGTTTCTAATCGTTGGTTTTGTGAAAAACTTATCCACGTACCAAACCTACGTTTTTGCTGTTCTTTTCCCTGAATTTTTTCACCCCCTTTTTTTTCCCCCCCGGCGTTGACCACTTTTTAAACACCTTTTCCTTCAAAACTATTTTCTCCCTTTTTCCACTTCCCTGCTCAATGCCCTCTTGGTTTTTTTTTTCCATTTATATGATTCCTCCAAGGGTTCTTTTTCGTTTTTCTTGCCTTGGCAGTAGTTTGCTTCCACCGAAAAAACGTCACCAGTTTTCAAATGCTGAGTGGCTCGTTTTGAGGGCGCCGGCAAACACCCCCCTCGCTGGGTCCTCCCACTTTGGCCACAAAACTCGACCAATTTCCAAACCCCCAAAATTTGTTGCTGTGGGAAATTGTTTTTCCGGACAGTTTGAAAACCCAGCCCGAAAGTGCCGCTTCTTTGGTTGATTTTTTTTCCCAAACCTCGGAGTTTTTGTGACCCCCAATATGTCCCATGTCCCTTGAGGGACGTTTGCAACTTCAACCTTTTTTTTTCTGGATTTTTCTTTTTCTGGCCCCTCAACAAAAAAGGACCCCCGCACTTTGACTCTCCCTTCTTTCAGGTTCGTTTTTGTAAAAAACGGCTGTTGTGGTGGACTCCGCGGTGGTCCCCAATGTTCTTTTTTCCATTGCCTCATTCTTCTTGTCTCTTTCCCCTTCCAGCTTTGTGAAAAATGCCGGTACAGTCCGTCCCCCCCCCCCCACTCGGCATCTCACCCCTTCGATTCAGTCAGAATTAACACTTTTTTCCCTACAATGGGTTTTTCATCTTGGATCCCGTTTTTTCCCCTACTGGTGCCATTTTACTGGTATGGTCCTATGAAGATGTTTTTTCTTTTTTGCCGCCCCACCCCTTTCCCTCTGTCCTCTCAAAAAAAGCCTGTTTCCCCCCCCCCCCTTGAAAGCTTTTTGGGGTAACGTGACTCCTCCTTTCCCTGGATTGCTTCTTTCCGGTTTTGGGGAACCCCCTCATTTTTTTTTTTTTCCTTTTTTTCCTTTTCCGGAACCCCCCTTTGTATCGTTTTTTTTTTCTATCTGTTTGGGGGTTTGAAAACCCCCCGCCCTCTCATTTCTTTAAAGGCCTTAACCTTTTGGGGCTTGGGACACGTCCCAAGTCCCCTTTTGGACCAACTTTTTTCTTATCTCCTCTCGGTTTTTTTTTTAATTCCATCCCTATTTCGACTTGTTTCGGCCTTTGTTGACAAGGGGCGTTCCAGATTGATCCTTTTCCTTTTTTTTTTTTTTTCCCCCCCCTTTTCCAGCCCGTTCTTTCAACTGAACCCCCCCCGCCCAACCTTCTGTCCGAACCCCCGGCCTAGTGCCCCCAAAAGCTGAACTCTTGCCTTCTTTCCCCCCTTCCCCCCCGCTTTGTTGATTTTGTTCATGTTGTTTTTGGCTTTTTGGTGGTCGATTTTTGCCCTAATGCGGCAAACCCATTCATTGTTCCCCCCCAAACAATACCCTTTCTTCCCCTTTTTTTCCCCTTTTCTTTCCCCGCCTCTCATGATCCCAGTCTGTGTGCTTTGGCACTGGTTTTCTTACCTTTCCCTTTAATGCCTTTTTTTTTCTCTATTCATTGTTTCCTCCCTGGTTTTAGGTTGTCTGGTCCCCCCCGTTATTTTTTTCCCTCTTTCCCCCCCCACTTTTTTTTTCTTCCTCCAATTTTCCATGGTGATGTGCGTCTGCCCAAATTTTCATTTGTTTTGCCTTTTTCCGGTTGGGTTTTCACTTGTACTTTTGTTTTTCTTTTTTATTCGGAAAACCCCCTTTAATCCTTGCCCGAAAGTCACCTGTTCAAACCCAATGCTTTTCCTTGGGTTTGTGGCCCGCTTACTTTCCCCTTTTCTTTCCCGGCCCCAAACTTCTTTGTTTTGAGGTTTTTTCTCTCTTAAGTCCCCACCCCTATTCGGGTGCCCTAAAATGGTTTAAAGGGACCCTCCCCCCGTCCTTTTATCTTTTGTAACTCATCCTTCTTGAGTTTGTGTGGATGTTGGGATTTTTTTCGAGACCCGATTCGTCTTTTCCCAATTCCCCTCGTTTGTTGTACTTTCGGGAGGTGAGTTCTTTTCCTTTTTTTTTCCTTCTTTTCTTCCAGGGGCTCTTTTGTTTTTACTTTGCGGTCTATTTCTATCGGCATTGGTGAAAAAACCCCCTTTTTTTAAGGTTCTTTCAGATTCGTAAGTAACTTGGAGGCTTCCCCCTCCCCTCTTTCCCCAGGCTGACGACCCAGGAGTTTTCCCGTCTTCAGTGCTGAGTTGCTGAGTTCTTCAACGTTAATTAGTTGGCCCTGTACCACCCTTTTTTTTTTTTTTTTCCTTTCCTGTTCCCTTTTCCGGCGAAGTCTAAACCTCTTTTTGTAATTTGCTTTTCCCCCCCCCCGAAACCAGTCCCCTTTTTTTTCCCCCCAACATTTTTTTACAAGGTTGTGAGTTTCCTTCCCCGTCGCAAACCTCCTTTTTCCATTTTTCCACCCGGGAACACACGTATTGTTCTCCCCTCGGTGGAGTTTTTACGCTGTTTTTTTTCCCCCAAAACCCCCTTCAACACCCCCTCCAACACCCCCCACAGTTCCCCTTCTCAGTTGTTCTTGTTTTCACAAAAAAACTTCCCCGCAGTTTTTCCCCAAACGTTTTGGTGTGCATTATCTGCAGAACGACGCTGCGCAGATACCTCTATTCCCCCCATTGTTCTTTGAGGGCTTTCTCGCCAGCCCTTCCCCTGCCCCACTCTCATCCCGTGTTAGTGTCTTGGGGCGTCCCTTTTCTAAGGCCACCCCAACTTCATTGTTCGCGGTAACGGGCAGCTCTCCCTCGTTGTTTGAACTTGCGTTCCCTTGAGGACCCAACTTGTCCCAAACTTTTTGCCACGAGGTTTGGGTCTTGGAGGGGTTTCAGGCGTCACGTTGGTGTACCCATTCTGGGTTTCATCTTCCTTTTCCCAGACACAAAAAGCCCGGCGGCAACTTTCTTTTGTACACTTGTGTTTGTACTGTTATTTTTTAGTTCTTGTGCTTGTGAGGGTATTACTGTCTTTTTTTTTCTCTTTTTTCAACTTTTTCCTCTGATTTTTCTGCAACCTCAGTTTCCCCAACGGTTTTTGGTTGCCATTTTTTTTCCAATGCTGGTTTTTTCAAGTTGTTCGTTTCCAAAAACACTTTCCCCCCCCGTGGTTCCCTTCAAGTTACAATTCCTTTGTGTCTTTGACTCCCAGGTTGAATCGACCTTCCCATAAATGTCCTCATGTCGTGGGGCACCGGGGTTTGGAGGGGGGGTGTAGGTGGGGTTGTTGGGGGGGGGCTGGGGGCTGGTGGGGGGGGTCCAGGAGCGCACTTTTGGGGAACCCGGGGAAACACAGTCCGGGATCATGGTCCTTTCAAGGGGGACGGACTTTGCAGGGTGGGGATTGGTTTTTCCCATTCGAGTCGACTCCCTGGGAGAACCTCCCCACCCTTTTTGCTTGCTTATTCTTCACACAAACTTTTGGTTTTTTTTTCTGATTCGCTTCCCTGCGAAGGGTTGGTCTTTTTCTTTTCACTTTGACCTTTTTTTACCGGGTCCAAACCTTTCTGTGACTTTATTCCCAGCCATGTCTTTTCCCCTTTTTCCCGGTTTCCAATTCTTTTTCCCCTTTTTTTTTGGAAGATTGGCAACCCTTGTTTTGAATTTTTTTTCCCCCCCACCCACCTGTTTTTCTTTCTTTTCTATACCCGGGTCAACCCCTTCTTCTTTTGGACCCTTTTTTCAAAATTGGCTTTTGGAGGTGAATTCCCAAGTATTCGTTTCCTGTCTTTTTTTTTTTTTGGCTTTGAGCCGGCCTTCCGACCCTTTTTTTTTTGCGTGACTTTTCGTTTCCCAAAATCTGCCCCTGTCCGTTTCCCTCTCTCTTTTTACGTTTCCTTTGAAAAAAAATTTTTCAACGATTACCTTTTTTTGCAATTTTTTGGTCACCCTTTTCGTAGTTGGCCATTTGATTTTCACGTTTTGTTTTTTTTGGGCAAGGATCTTTTAATTTCCAACTGCCCTCCCCCGAAACCTTCCGGTTCTGAACCCGGGGCCCATTTTTTTTTTTTTCTCCCTTTTTCTTTTTTTTAGCCTTTTACCCACCCCCCTTTTCCCTTTTTCCCGCCTTCATTTTTTCGTCACTTCATCCACATGTCCTTTTTTTATGGTTTTTTTTTTTACCCCTCAATCTCTGCGTCTACATTTTGATTTTTTTGCGGACCCCAACTCTTCTTGGCGACCGGCGAGTTTTCCCTTTTTTTCGGGCGATTGTTCCTTTTCCCCCCAAAAAACTGTGTCCTTTTCCCTTTACCGTCTTTCGTTGCCATGTTTTCAGTTTCCAAACTTGACCCACCCTCACACCACCTTTCAAAACTCCGTCTTTTCCCACCGATTTTCACCCTTCCGGTCCCCCCCCCCCTTTTTTTTCCTTGGCGTTGGTCCCCTTCCGGCCTCGACTGATTTTGACCCCCATTTTGCTTACTTGTATTTTTTTTTTACCCCCCCGGATTTTTTTTCCCTTGGGTCAATTTCGGAAACGTTGTTTTCGTCAAACCCAACCCCCCTCGGCCTTCTTCTCCCCCCCCTGCTTTCTTCCTTTTTTTTTGCCGTTTCCCCTAAACACCCCTTCTATGTTAAGCCACCGTTGGCCTTAGGATGTTCCCGTTTTTCGGTGTCAAACCCCGCCTTATTTTTCCTTCTCATTTTTTCTCGTTCTCCTTTTTCGGTGTGTTGTTTTCGGCTGAAGGGATCGGAAAAAACTGTTAACTTCCCCTGTGGTGGGACACGGGAACAACCCCTTTTTCCCACTTCCTCGCCTTAACCACCCCCCTCACCCCCCTCATGGGGTTTCTCCCACATTTCGCGAAAAGCTTTGACCGTTTTTTTTTTTTTTGTTGCGGCAAAATTTTCATTTGGTCTTTCCAAAAAAAAACCTGTTCCACTTTTCCTCTTTTCCCCTTCCCCGGTTTTTTTTTTCGAAATCTTTTGGCAGGCTCCAACCCTAAAATAAACGTCATTTTTGTTTACCCGATTGAAACCCCAAACCCCCTCCCGAGGCGTTAGGTGGGTTCTTGGGGTCCCCCCTTTTTTCTTTCTTTTTTTTCCCCCCTTTTTTTTTTAAAGTTTGAAGTTTGTTGTACGGCCTTTTTTTTACCCTCGGTTTTTTTCAAAACCCTTTTTTGGTTGTCCCGGTTTCCCAAGTTCACGCTTTCTTTGTTTTTTCCGTGGTGCTTTTTCCTTTGAAAGATTTTCCAACGTTCCCCCACCGGGGGAACTTGTCGGCTTTTCCTTTTGGTTAACTCCCATTTGGTCAGTTCTTCGTAAACCCTTTCTTCTCCCAGTTTGGTCCCCCCCCCGCTGGGTGTTTTTTTTTTTTGGGGCGCTTTTTTTTTTTTTTTTACCGGAATTTTTGGCTGCCCCAAAAACCAACCACCCTCTTTCCCCTGGTTTTGTTTTTTCAAAACCGGTTACCTCTTCAGTTTTTTTCCCCCCCAAAAACCACACCCCTTTTCCCCACAACTCTTGGTGTCCGTGCTGGAAAACTCCTTTTTCCTTTCGGCCCTTTCTTTTTTCCCTCTTTCTTTCTTCCCTTAACAAAGAAGGTGTTTTTTTCCCCACCACGACCTTTTTTTAAATTTTGGGGTTTGTTTTTTACATCGGCCCCTGTTGCATACCTTTTCTATGTTTTTTTTCTTTTTTTTTTTGCCACAAAATCTTTTCTCCCATTTGAAAACCGTTATCCTTTCATTGGCCAACGAAATTTTTTTGTGCCCCACCCCCCAAGGCCAGTTGGTGCTCTTTTTCTCTTTCCCGGTTCTTTCTTCCCCAGCGGGTTTTTGTTTACTTTGGTTCTAAAAGCTGGATCTCCTGGGACCGTCTCCCCCTTTATGTGAGGGCCCCCAACTTTTGGATTTTTTTTGGTTTTTTTTCGGTTGGCGCTCGCCCCTTCCCTTGAAACCCCCCCTTTCAACTTTCACATTTTTTCCCCTTACTTAAGAAACCCCCTCTCCGACTTCTAGGTTGGTGGAACCCCCCTTTGTTTGTGTTTTTCACTTTTTCTATTGGGTTGTTTTTTTCCGCCCTTTTCTTTTTTCCAAAAACTCTGGTGGGTTCCCGGGCCCCCAACCTTTGCCATTTGTGCCCTCTTCTTTTTTCCCTTTTTTTTTGACCCAGATTTTTTCCCACCCCCCACTGTGGGGGACTTTCAAACTTAATTTGGCTTGTCCAAACCCCACCTTCTTTGGTACCAAATCAAGGTTTTCCTTTGTTTTTTTAACGTTTTTGTTTTGGGTTCGTGGGTCAGATGTGAACGCACGTGCCTTTGTGAAGGCACCCCACGGCCACCCAATTCTTTTTCCATCGACCCCCTCTTTCCCCACCCCCCTGGTCGATTCCCGGTTGGGTTGCCGCTTTCCGGGCTCCGCGGACTTTCAATCCGGTCGTGGACTCTTTGAGAACACCCTCGCAAGTTCCCGTTGTTTTTTTAGGTTCAATTGGTTCGGTCTCCTCTCTTCTGTTATTTCCTTCCTCCGGAATGATTTGGTACCCCCTTTTTTCGTGTTTTAAGGTCGAAAGGTCAGGTTTTTGTTCGGAACCTGTTTGACTTGGGGACACGGGCTTGACAAAAAAAAAAACCCTTTCACCCCCTTTTTGGGGCTTCTTTTGGGGCTGAACCAAACCCCACTTCTGTCGCATGTTCCTGGAGTTTTATATTCCCCTCCGATTGTTCTGCTCACATCCCCCAGACGGTTGTTTCCCTCCCAAGGGTCCCCCCTCAACGGCGTCCATTTTCCCCCCTTTTCTTTTTGCGGGGGGCCGGTGTCCCTGTTGGCTTTTTTCTTTTTTTTGAACGATACTCAAACATTCCATTGGTTCAAAAGTTCCCTTCCTCCAACAACATTGGAAAACCCCCCCAAGAATTTTTTTGTTCCCCCCCCAACAACAAAACTTGCACCCTTTTTTTCTTTCTTCTTCCCTTCCTTTCCTTTCCCCTCTTGACAGTCGGCCCGTCCCTTCATTATGGTCGGGAATTTTCTTATTCCGTGTTCTTTCATTGCTTTTTTCCTTTATGTCGGCTTTTTTTTTGGATACAATTCCCTGCCCTTCCATTTTTTTATTTTCCGCGGCTATGGCGTTTCCCCCCCCCCGGCGTCGTCCCTTTTTTCACCCCAACCCACACCTCCCTTCCCAGAGTTCTTTTTTTCGGTGTTCAGTTTTTCTTGGGAACCAACACCCCGCTTTCGCATTACTCAACCCAACTTCTTTTCCCCCCCCCCCCCTATTTCCGGTTTTCTTTTTCACGTTTGCTTTGAAACTTTGACTCCCCCGCAAAGCTTGTTTATTTCCTGGTTCACTTCAACAGCCGTCCCTTACCCACTTTTTAACCTTTAAACCCAGAAACCTCCTCTTCCTTTCTTCTTCCTGCTCCCTGTTCCCTTCTTTTTTTTCTTTTCCCTTGGTTTAAAACTGTTTTCCTCCAGGTATTCCCGGGAAAGGACTTCTTTTCCCCCCAAGACCAAACTCCAACACCAACTTTCCCCCCCCCTTTTTTCTTGGCTCTCGTGGCGTTTTCACCATGGGGCCCCCCACCGAGCTTTGGGTAGACCCCAATGGCCCCCAAACTCCTTTTTGTTGAACCTTTCCCCCCAAACCCCACTTGATGGTCCAACCCCTTTTCTTTTCGTTTCGAGGTTGCGGAACAAATTTTTTTTCCCCCTCTAATTCCCTCTAGCTGAATTTCCCCACCCTATCAAAATTGGAGGTTCGCCACCTACTTTCGACATAACCTTTGCGTTTGGTCCCGCCCCCACTCCAAAAACCCCCTTCCCTTTTGATTCTGTTTCCTTTGATTTTTTCCCTCCAACCCCCTTTGGGTTTTTTTAAAAAGAAAACCTTGTTCTGGACATTTTCGATTGAACGCACAACTTGGCCTCCACTCCCCGCGGGTGCAATTTTATTTTTTTCTTTTCTTTTTTTTCCCTTTGACCCTTCTAACATCTTTTTTCCCCCAAGGGAAGGGGCTTTTCCAAAACCCTACTTCCGCCACCTTTTCGATTTTCGGGGAACCAATCTCGGCTTTCCCCTTTTGAGGGCCCTTTTTTGTGGTGAAACCTTCACCCTCTTTTGCCCTTTGAGACCCCCCAATCCCACCGGTGTTGACTCTTTCCCCCTTCCGGAGGATTCCCTGCGTTCCCCTCGTGGTGTTTTTTAACTGATTTCGTTTTTTTGTCTCAATTCTTTGCCCAAAAAATTCCTCAACTAATGCCCACCTTCCTGAGGGTTCCTTGGGGGTGACTTGGACGTTTTAATTATTCTCCTTCTAGTCGGTTGAAAAAAACCGCATTGTTTCCTTTCCCTAATTTCCCCTTGACTAGCCTTTTTTTTGTTTCAAAACATGACCGGTGACACAGAACCTTTCACACAAAGTGTTCCGTGGCCTTTTTTTTGACTTGAACAAAGTGTTTAACACCTTCCTTTTCCTTTCTTTTTTCCTTCCCCTTCCCCCGTTTTTTTTTCGTGATTAGTCCTTTTTTCGGGGTCCCCTTTTTCATGTTTGTCAGCTTCTGCCTTTAAACTCTTTTTCCTTTTTGGTTTTTTCCCCCGGTCCCCCCCCCATTTCCCCCTGGACTTGTAACTTTGCCCTTTTTCACCCCAAAACATGCTTTTTTTTTTTTTTCCCCCCAACAACCCCCACGGTCCTTTTTTTTTTTTTTTTTTTTCTTTTGCAAGCGAACTATTCTTCACCAGTACCCACCCGTGCTCATTTTCCTATCTTGTGATCCTTTTGGTCTTTATCCAAACGAATTGTTTTTTTGGCCCCAACAAACTACCTTTTCCTCCTGGTAAAACCCCACTTTTGGGTCCCCCCGGTGTGTTCTTCCCTTTCCCCCTTTTCCTTTCCCAATTTTCCCAAGTCATAAAAGTCTTTGGTGCTTCCCGGGGTCCCCCAACCGGTCTTTTTAACTGTCTCTTTCTTTCCCCCTCCTTCAGCACGGTACTGTCTTCTAATCAGCTTGGAACTTACTTTTTTTTTTTCCCAGGGCCTGCGTTTTGCAATTTTCCCGTTTTCCCTTCCACATTGTCTTCGATCCAACATCTCTCCTGCTCCTTTTCTATTCCCCCCCTCATTTTTTTTTACCCGCGGGAGTTTTTACAATGGGGGTCACTGTTGCCTTTCATCCCTCAACCCTGATTAACGGCCTCTTTTCTTTCAACCCCCCTTTTTGCTTTCTCCCCTTGTTTTTTTGTATTTCCCCCCCAACCCCAACGCCTTACTATCCATTTCGGAAAGATTTGAGTGGCTTTTTCCCGTGCACCCCTTTTGGGGACCATTTTTTGTCACCTTTTTTTTGACCCCTCGTCATATTTTGTGGGAACACCCACCCCCATCTTGAGGGGCTTTTCTCGCTTTTTCCTCTTTTTTTGGGCTTCGAATATTTTTCCCACCTCTTTTTGGGTCGTCATGAGTTTTTTGTCTTCCCCATTCCGGTTTTGCTTTTTCCCCTGCTCTCATTTCCTTTTAATGGATTTTCTTTTCCACAGGACCCCTTTCTCGTATCTTCTTTTCGGCCAAAATCATAAAGGTGGACCCTGCCCACCCCCCCCACCAGAAGGGTCTTCCTTTGTCCCCTCATAGGACCCGGTTTTACTCTCTTTTTTCCGGTTACCATTTAAGTCGTCAACTTTTAGCTGTCCTACGCCACCGTTGCTTTGCGGTTCAAACCCCTCGTCCCAGAAAACCCGGGTCCCCCCCCCCCTCTGGTTCCTTGTGTAGTTTTCAGTCTGAAGGGGTTCCCCACCAGTTACAATTTCCTCTTTTTTCCTTACATTTTTTTTTTCTGGGATCCCCCACTGAGACTCCCCATTTTCTCAAACACCCGGCCCATGTGGCCCCCCCCCCCCATTTGTCTATTTTCTTTTCCCCCGTTGCTGGTATTTTTGGGTTTCACAACAAAACCCCTTACGGCCCCCCATCTCGTCCTGCCTCTGCGTTTTAAATGCTCCCCCTTTATGGGGACCTTTTTTTTCTTCTTCGTCCCTGCCCAAATTTCCCCTTCACTTGAGCCTTGCATCCAACCGATTTCGTTCAGGCTCCTTCCCCTTTCCAATCCTTTGTGGACGGAGAACCCTTTTCCCCCCCCTCTCACTTCCTTTTTTTCCCCCCCTTCAATCCCTTCGGAAAATTTTTGGCCCATTTTTCTTTGTTTTGTTTTTCAAGCCCAATCTTGTTCCGTTGTTTTTTGTGTTTTCCCCCCCCATCCCTTTTTTCTTTCCCTGTTGAAATTCTCCTCTTGGCATATTAATTCTTTTTTTTTTCCGTTTTGCTCCACAAAAAATTGCCCCCCCCGTGCTTGTCCCCCCACGCTTTCCAATCTTCCACCCGTGGGATTTCTCCTGTGTTCGTTATTTTTTCCTTCGTCAACTTTTTCTTCTTTTCCCAGGAGGCACCTCTTGCTCTAGATAGCACAACCCTGCCTTTGACCCTTTTGCTGTCTGACCCAGTCAGACGTGTTACCCCCGTTGATACCCTTACCCTTCTCCCCTTTTTCACCCCCGGTTGTCCGCACACAGGCCACAACCCATGTCTCTTTTTTGGTGGTTTTTGTTTTTTGGGGGTGTTGGAACCATACTGTTTATTTAACTCTTTGTCTTCTGAGGTGGAAATTTTTTTTTTTTTTCTCTCTTCTAGTGGGGGGTGGTGGGTGCTTCGGGGTTGTGGGGGGGGCGGTCGCGTTAAGGACGTCCCCTCTTCCTTTTCCCCTTGTCTCCCCCCCACAGTTCGGCCTTCGTTGAATTTTTTCATCTCCTGCTTTCCCCAGTGTCCGACCTTTCTTTTTTTTTTAGTGCGCTTGTAACCCCACACTTGTTCTGTTTGATTCTCCCGCCATTTCCCGGACCGGCTTGGTTCAATGGTAACCAGACCCCCCCCCGCTGGACCTTTTTCTCCTGCGTCTTTTTTCTTTCCCCCACAGGTTGTTCCGCCCCTTGAGGTGACCCCCCATTGTCCTCTTTTTAAACTTTTTTTTTTTTTTTTTTTTTTTAAATTATTTTTAAAGTCCCCTCGATTTGTTTGCTTTGTTGGGTTTGAACCCCCCGTTAACCCCTGGACCTTCAGTAGTGGGGTGGTTGAACCACCCTTGTGTCACCCGGAATAGTTGATCCAAGTTCCCAACCTCTTTTTTCCCTTGGCGTTTTTCTGTCTGTCGTAAGCCTCCCCCCCTTGTGGAAATCCCCATGTTTTCTCTACCTTGCTCTTCTTCAATTTTGTTGCCTTTTCTCCCCCTTTTTCCCCAGTCCTTCGGGCCCGATGTTCCGGGGGTTCCCCCCTCTTACCCCGCCCTCCCCCCCTTTTGCCTTGTTTTTCCACCCCCCATTCGTTGGGTTAAAAAATTAAACAGCTTTCCCTTTCTGAAATCTTTTTTTCCCCACGGACCCTGGTGCTTTTTACCCCCCCAACCCCTGCCTTCCCGCCACTGACAACCTCGCTCCCTCTTTCTGTGCTTCTTTCCCCCCCCTTTCTTCCCCTTTTTCCGATTCCCCCCCACGGCCGTTACAACTACTTGCCGCGACTTTTACTGGTTTCCAGGAGATCAAAACCCCTTTTTCCACAGGGTGTCTGGTGTTTTTCAAACCCTCCCCAGGACCTCCCCCTTTGCCGTTCGGACCCCCCACTTGAATTTTCTTCTGTCAGCCAACCAATCGACTTTACTGTACCTGCCCCGTCTTTTTCCCACCTTCGAGCCTGGTTCTCTTTCAGGCCTCCAACCCCTGGTTGCCCTCTGTTAAACTGTCCCAGCCGTACCCCCCGTTCACTTTGCATCCAAATATTGACCCAAGTCCCCCCCCCCCGGGCCCCACCTATGAACTTTGTTTTTCACCACCAACCCCTTCTGGTTTTTTTCCCCTTTGTTTCTCACCCCACTGTCTCAGGACCCCTTTTTGCTCCAACCTCCCCCCCCCGTCCCCCTCTCTGACTTTCAAAAGCTGCATTCCCACAATCTTCTATTTTAGCTCACCCCTCTTTTCTGCCCTTTTCCTTTTTTCTCCCCTTGAATTATTGCTCCAAATATACCTTTAGGGGTCCCCCCCCCTCGGGGCCCCCTTTCCCCCCATTCTACGTTACGCCCCCCCAAACCCTCTATCATGTGAAGGTTAGAAGATGTCTTCAACGTTGCTTGTGCAAACCCCCCCCCCTTCCTTG
>Ga0179593_1566613_pt1 | contig 15575 bp, 18 predicted proteins | sample CZODoug2_1_08_16_FD_185931 | JGI IMG/M metagenome (GOLD analysis project Ga0179593, IMG submission 185931) | Vadose zone soil fungal communities from Angelo Coast Range Reserve, California, USA - CZODoug2_1_08_16fungal (PacBio error correction) | ecosystem: Environmental > Terrestrial > Soil >... | reverse complement strand
TATAGCTTTTTTGGGTATTGGTAACTTTTCTCTTTATGGTGTCGTTTGTTTTCGGATCCCTTGGTAACGGAGGGCAGTGATTTGTTTTCCACCCTCAGGTTTTTGAGACCGCGGGTTTTAATAGGATTTTTTTTAGGAGGGCCGAAGATTATGAATTTTTCCCATTGTTTTCGGAGCACGGAACTGGGTCGTTTTTTCTCTTCATTCATAGCGGGGTCTTTCTTATTAGGTTAGTTGGGGTCGTGCTGTAGGGGTAGAGGGAGTATGTGTGGTGGTGCCCGCTAAGGAGGGCTGTAAGGGGGAAGTTAAAAAAAATTTTTTTACACTTTTACGGCTGAGCCAGTTGGAATCTGATGTTGTTGGCAAGCACAATTAAATCAAAGATTCCCCGACACCCTCCCCCGAACCCGCTGTTTTTTTTTTGTTGATGAGGTGGTTCCCTTTCCTCGTTAAATCCCCCCACCCGTTTGCCCCTGGATTGCTAAGTCGCAGATCCCCTTTTTTTGCCGTTTGAATTGAATTCACTAACTGCGATTGAGTCTTTTTGGAGTAGTCCGATTGGTTACGACAAGTGCAGAATTAGATTATTAAAGTCCTTCTCCTTTTATCGTCCAATTCAGTGCTTCTTTATCATCTGAACCAACCCCCCACATGATGACCTCTTTGCAAGGGCTTTCTTGGTTCCCTTTTCGCCTTCCAATTTTTTCCTTTCTCACTGGTTTCCATTTTTTTTATGGCCCGGTACCCCTCCTGGCCGGTACCTTTTTTTTTTCCCGCTGTGAAGTCGCTGTCGCAGCAGCGAGGACTCTGTTGTTCCTTCCGTCTGTTGGCATTCCCTATTTATTTCACTTGAAACGCGTGTCTCGTTTTTTCTGCCGAGTGGCTCTCTGGCCCTTCCCCTTGGACAACGGTGGGCTTTTACCCGTGATTAAGAAGGCTCGTCACGTTGGGACCCCTTTTGTACATTTTTTTCTACATCCACTTTCTTGTCTCTCTGTTATTCTGCTTTGCTCTTGGCCCCGTCCCCTTTTTGAATGATCTCTATCGCTCTTTCCATTGGCAAAAATCGCGAAAAAGATTTTTACGAAGCATTTCTTTTTTAACAAATTCCTCTGGTTTTTTTTTGCTCATTTCGTCTCTCCTCCCCGTCTTGAGGTGACTTCTTTTAAAGTCGTCTGGGCGTGACACTTTTGCTCCTTCTAACTTGAACTTTGCCCTTTCCCCTCCTTTCTAAAAAAGGTGGTTTGCTGCTGTCTACTTCCTAACCGATCCATCCTTTGAATCTTTTCTTGAGACCGAAATTCCGACGTGGAAAGAACTTTTTACACCCGCTCCGAATCACCACCTGCTTCTTTTCTTATTTGCATTTTGAATCAGTTGGCCTTGTTTCCTGGCATAGTTTCTTTCACCATCTCGCCCCCGTCAAGCGTTTCCGTTCCTATGCACTTTTTTTTTTTTTTTTCCGCGATTGAAGATTTAGAGAACTTTTTAACCTCCACCTCTTGGCACCCGGCGCTTAGCCCGCTGCCGTTCCCTTGAAGCGCCCCCCGGCCTTTTCTCGAAGATGCCTTTCTGGCGGTTTCCTTTGCATTGGTTAGGGGACCTTTTCACTTTTTTCCGTCGCTATTTTACCAGTTCGTTTGGTGCACGGCCGTACTTAGCGCACCCTCTTAGACGACCGTGTTAGCTATTTGACGCCTTCTACACCTCACTCTTTTTTGAGTTCGGGAAGAGGCCTTCGACCCTAGGGACTTGTCGTTGCTAAGCAGGTAGGCGCTAGGGACGCCTTTCCACTCTTCGTCTGGCGCCGCGGTTTCGACACGGTCCCAATTTAACGCACAAGTGAACCGTGAGTGAATTCTCTCTTGATGCCCCCTTAGGTAGAGGGAATCGCCAGGGCCCCTGATCGGCTAGTCAATGTACTTTTCCTTTCCTTTGGGGATCCTCTTGCCCACGGAACTTCGCTACTCTTCATCGCTGCCCCGCGTTCGAACCTGAACCCACGACTTTTTCTGGCTCCCCCCCCAATATTACTTTAAAAGTTTCCCTCTGCAACCCGCCAACGCTAAACTTTGCCGCGAATCAAGACGTGCGTCCTCTCCCTTTTCTTCACCTACCGAGGGCTTGTCTGTCGCCCCGGCTTTGATGTTCTTTCTACCCCCAGAGACGTCCCGCCCTCTTCCTTCCTTCCTTTAAAGTAAAGAGTCCGTGACCTCCCCCCCCAGGGCACGCCATTGATCCTTTCCCCCCCAGATTCGCGTAGTAGTTTCCTTTCTCTCCACTCATCTTCCCTGTTGTCGGATTCTGGCACAAATACAAAGTGTAATTCCAGCGTTGCTTTTACCCATGGACGAAGGCGCGACCAACCCTCCTTCCGCCGAAATGGCAAATCGCCAAGATCCCCTTAGCAGCCGTCATGGTAAACGTCATTCCCCATGGACCCCTTCTTCCCCTCAAGTCAGTCCTCCCCCTTTGATTAACCAACGTGCCCTCTCCCCCCTTCTTTATCATAGCTCCCCCTTGTGAGCAGTCGGGTCCGCCAGAGCCAATCGTACAAGAGCCGGGTCCGTTTCAAAGGCGGAACTTTCGCCCTTTTCTTCCCCCCCATGGACCTCACCCCGTACCTCCATAGTTTTTACTCCCTTTCCCCGGCATCTTCCCCAAAGATCAACTTCCTTCCAGACGCGTCTAGCATCCCATTTTTTTCCCTCGACTCTCTTGCCCCCAATACTAGCAAAGTCTCGCGTACCCAAGCGTCCCCACCCCCCGCCCTTGGTGCTGTTTGTAACAAAGAATGGGGTATTTTTTTTTATGATAAATCCTATCTTGGTGGTCCCGTCGTGCTATGATTCCTGAGAATTTTTTTTTTACCCCCCCCCTTACCATAATTGGCCTCGTCCCCTGATGAACTCCCAAGTTTCTAACTGTCAACGGTCATGGACGGCATATTTTTTCCTTATCCATAAACGGTTTCCATTGAACGTTGAATGCGATGACCAGGACACACCATACCACAACATCCCCTTTTCCCTTTCCACAAAATCCACTTTGCTGGGTGATTTTGTCCACTTCCCTGGATTGACTTTGGATTGATATCTTTTTTCGGGAAGTTGTTTTCCGTTTCTCCGACCCCCAGGCCCGCTTACTAACCCAAAAGAGATACGCCCCCGTGACGTAACATACCAGAACCCCCCCTACCTCCCCCCTCTCCCTGGCGAACACTCGATTTCATTCGTCCTACCCTTGTAGTCCTTTCTCCGAAACATGACAGGTACCGTTGTCCATCCAGCGATATCCTGCCAAACGCTCCCCTCCAACTGGTATCCCGTGCCCTTCCCCCTCGACAGTACAAGTATAGCCATCCCCTATTTCTCCACAGCCCCCTCGCTAACCTTTCCCCCCCCCCTTGCTAGTTTTAATATCTTTTTGTCCTTTCAGATAAAACTAGGCTAGATGGTTGGTGCTTAAGGTGAGCCCCCCTTGGGCTTTTATCTCTTTTTTTTTGCCTGGGTCGAGCCTTACTGGAGTCTTTTTTCGGTGGTGAGGAGAATAGTTACGTCTTTGAAGCGGAGTCTTTTTGCTGGATATTCATTTTTCCTTTTCTTAGACACAGTGACTACACTTTGGGTCCCTTCCCATGTTGGTCTTCTCTTTCTATGAGAGGTAGTTTGGGTTTGATGGGATTCTTTCGGTTTTGGCGTAGGGTTTTGAGAGCTAGCCTGGGCCATTTTTTTTCTGACCATTCCTAAATTTTGCTGTGGCACTATCAATCCCCCCCCCCAAGAAAATACACCCCTTTAATTGAACCAGTGTTGGTTCTTTCTTTTCATTTATTTTCCCCCTGTTTTACCTGTATCCATTCTTTTTCCCTCCCCAGCAAAAACCCCCGTGCATGGATTGCTAACGTCTTTCTCCTGCCGCTTGACTCAGTTCATTGGAAATTTTAAAATACTTGCTGATTTTTTCTTTTTGGGAGTAGTCACTGTGATTTCAGTACTCCTCTACTTCAGGGATGCCAACCTTAGCACTCCTTTACGCACCATTCGGTTGTCTCTGACCCCCAGTACATAACTCCCAACCTTCCTGGCTGAGCACTGGCCGGCGACCGTTGGGTACGCTTCTTTATCTTTTTGCAGTATGTGCCTCGGTTCCCACCGAGAGTTCCCCGGGTTTTGGAATTGGCCCTACACGCTCTGGGATGCTTTTGGTCCTTTTTTTTCGTTCCGAAGCTTTTTGACACTTGAGACTCGCTGATGGCCTCGCTCATGGGGTTCCCTTTCGTTTCCTTCTTTTCCCCTTTGACACTATTCTTCCTCGTTATCTGGCTGACCGTTCCCCAGCTGCTGTTCTCCCCAACGGATATGATTTTCCATTGAAAGAAGGCTCGTTAACGTTATCGCCAGTTTTTGGTTATATCGCCGGTTTCCCACCCAATGTTTCCGACTGAGCTTTTCCTGGACGTTTTCTACCTGATTTATCTTGGAGATTATCTTCGGTCGAATTCGTTGATGAGTCCCTTTTAGCTTTTTCCCTGTGGTCCACATCTCATTCCTCGACAAAGACAGTGACCATACTTTGATTTTTCCCCCCCCATCAATTGTGGTTCCCCTCTTGTGTTCGCCCCCGCTTTTGGAAGCTCATCTCTGCTTCGTGATTGGAGTGTTTGTTCCTTTTTTGTGGGTTTTAATTTATTATTGATTAGCAACTGTTTCCGCTCGTTGAGGATTCAGTCTCTTTACTGCCGAGAGGTCGCCCCCCCGGACTCGCCGGTGTGCTTCTTCTTGTCATCCCTAACTTCTGAGTCGAATATGCTAGTTTTTCTTTGGCTTTTTCGATGTTTGTTCTGTTTTGAAAAGTGAATAGTTTGCCGTCAAGCGTTTTTTTCGCCGCCGTCGCGGGTTGCAGTCTGATGCAGAATATAGCGACCCGATATTCTGTTTTTCCCCCCCCAACGTATAAGGCCTATTTCTCCATCGGGCGGGCATTTCCCGGCCCCACCCTTGTGCCCTCCCCGAACGATTTTTTCTTTGTTGTTCGGACTTGTTTTACCGAGTCCTCGTAGCCCCCCTTCGTCGACTTTTCCTCTTTTTTTTTCGTCCTTCGACCATGTTTTCAACGACCTTTTCTTTCGATGAGCCCCCCCTCTTACGGATCTCTTCTTTTCTCTGAGCTTTGTGAGAGAGACCTTTTCCTCAGGCTCAAACCAGCTTTTTTCCCCCTTTTTTCGCCTTCCTCCCCTTTCCCTGGCCGGCCTGCCCCCCAAGACGGTCGATCTGCTTCCCTCTTCTCGGCCCAGACCTCCAAGGATGCGACGTCGTTTATCCGTTCGCGCGGACGAACGGTCTTTTTCTGGCAACGGCTCCCTTCCGTGCTGAGACCCCGATGGGCAAACGGAATACGGGTCGCTATACTTCTTTCATCCAGCGACATGACGTCCTTTTGACGGGCTCACATATCACGGGCAACCCCCGATACATTTCATCTAAAAACGCTTCCCCTGCAGCTTTTTCGAATCATCCCCTTCGTGATGAGCGATGAAACCTTTCATTCCCCTTTCCACTTCTTCGCCGCGAGGAAGGGCCCTTCTTCTCGTCTCCCCCACCCCTAGTGCTCCCGACGTTGGGTTCCTTTGGAATTCTCCTTTTCCCTTCCCAGCTAGCAGAAAAAAGAACGAAGCCCCCCTTTTCCCTTTAAGATTTTTCATCCTGTGAGCCCGACTCGATGTGGAAACGGCGCCCATGGAGCCCCCCATAACCCCTGGGTTTTGCCCCCGCGAGAACAAATGGCCTACCCCCTAAGCTTCCATCAACGAGATCATTCGCCGACTGACCTAATCAGGCTAAAAGAAGTAGGGCCTATCTTGAAAATGGAGACTAAGATGCCCCCGCTTTCCAATGATTCAACTTTCCTCTTCTGATATCTCTTTCCAACTTCCCCAATCCCGTTTTTCTAGAAGATTTCCTTCCCTTTTCCAAAACTTGTCCTCCTGTTTTTCTCCCTTCCGCCCCCTTTGACGCCATTTGTATTTTATTTTGTCAAGTCAATTCGAGTCTTAGCTTCTCCGTTTCACCCCACAGTCCCACCTACCCCCCCCATTCCCCCGGACCCAAACGCACCTTACCCCAACCCCCACCCCCCCCCTCTCCCCCCCTCCCCAACCCCCCCCCCCACCCCCCCCCCCACCCCCGCCACCACCCCCCCAACCAGTCCCCTCAGATCGTTGACAGCCAGAACCCCAGGGAAATCGCTTCTCGTGTCTCCCTGCCACCAAGCTTCTTGTCAACGCCCTTTGATTCGTACCACTTGCGTCTTCCCTTCACGTTTTTAAAAATGGGGATTTGGGTGATGATAAATAAGCTCGTCAATTTTCTTGTTTACTATTTCCCGCCCGTTCTGCTGTCGTAATTTTCAACTTCTTTTCCCCGTACCCAAATCCCGTTCCCCTTCTTCTTTTTAGTTCACCCTCACCTTTATGACCCCTCCATCTTTCTCTTTTCGCCCAATCAGTAATTTTGAGGGGGAAGGTGCCCTGAAAACAGACATCACGACTCCCCCATCTGGTATCAATTTTGATGGGTGTTTCTTGATGACTTTCCGTGTTTCTTTGGATTGCCCCACTCGATGGCCTTCCCTGGATAAGCCTTATTTTTTTATACAGCACACAGTGCCCGCCCTTCACAAAGTCTAGAAGCCCCCGTCCCCTCCTCCCCCCACCAAGAAATTCCCTATCCCTTTCTGTTACCCTTCCACAAAGAGCCCTTAGACCTCCCGTGTAGTTGTTTTTCCTCTGTCCCTTTACCCTATTCCCATCCAGCGATACTCAAAACGCCGCCCCGCTTCCGTTTCTCGTCACCCTCCTCCCCCAAATAGCCAGTGTTCTCTCCCCACCCCCTTCCCCCCCTCTTACCCTCCCCTCGTTCCCACCAATCACCCCCCCCCAGCTAGCTAGTTTTATAATATTTTACCTTGTGAATATTGTTTTTTTCTTGGTAAAAGGTGAGCGCTGGAGTTTTTCTATTTTCTTTGTGGGCTTGTTTATCTGTTTGGGTCCGACAGGTTATTTGACGCGGGGAAGCTTAGGAGGGATTGCTATTGCTTGAAATGTTCAACCTCTTACCCTTCTGATTTCTTGTGGGCTTATAAGAAGGCCAGTTTGTCGGTTTTACCGCTCCCATTGATCTTTGGTCCCGTAGTGGGTTTTTCGTCCTTGGGGGATTCTTTTGTGCTGGCGTCGTAGTTTCTCCTTTTTCTAAAACTTCATGAATCATTGACGGATTATTATTTTTATCGCAGGGTTTGATCACCCAAGTCAATCAATTCCTAAAAAATCAATTGTGCCTCTTGTGGTTGCTTGCGTTGGAGGTCTGTTTTCTGGTTCATGTCCTTCCCCGTCCCTTTGATCCTTCCCCCCCCTTTTGACAATGGATTGACCTTTCTCCCATCTTTTTTCACGCCCTTCATGCTAGTTTCCTCCCTTTTAAAATAATTTCCTTCGTCCACGGATCTCCGTTTGGTCCCCAGTCATTAGCAGGATTTTACCAGGACGCAGTGCTAATCGGAACCCCTCCTCTCTTTAAACCCCTATGGGCACTGGCTAGATTGGGTAATTCCTAGATTGGGCAGCGCTTCTCTCGCGTTTCTGGGGGACTCGGCGTGTCAGCTGTTGCTGTCTTATGTGTTTCAACTTTGGTTTTTCCTCCAGAGCTACCAACGAGAGGAATTTTTTTTTTTTGATTGTCATGCACGGGATGGGTCCCTCCTCTTTCTCGACTTTAACGTAGGAACTTTCGAAGCTTTTGGCTCTGGTGACCTCCCCATCTGTTTTTCCCCCCCCTTGGGTCTTAATGATTTTCCCCTTGGCTTCCACTTTTTCACTTTTTTTTCTATCTGCCTGGCTCTGAGTTCTCGTAGTCAATGTGCTTCTCCTCCCCCTGACGGCTTGACTGATCGATTGGCGCTTCCACGGCGACTGAGTTCGGATTGAGTTTCTCTTTCCCCTTTTCCCCACTCGCGGCGCGAAAGACAGTTTACTCTTGTGCACGAAAAATTGCCGTCCCCCGTTGCACTTGAACTCCCCCTCTTTTTTTTTTTACCCGAACTTTCCTTTTTTTTGATTGTGCGGCAACCTGTTCCTTTCTGTCTTGGTACTTTAAATTCCTCAATCCCCTGCGGGCCCGTAGTGGTGCTCTTCCTCTTAACAGATCCAGGCCTGACTTTTTTCTCCCCAATTCCCCGACGTGGGTGACCTTTTCCTCGCTCCTCATTTTCCCTTAGGGATTCGAATATGCTCGTTTTGTCTTTCGTGTTGAACCGCTGGAATTCTGTTCTTCCCCGCGTTTCGTTTTCTCCCCGCATTGTTGCTGGATTATTCAGGAAATAAGAGACCTTATTCTTCCTAAAAACTTAAACGCCCGGAGCGAGACCGGCGCCCTCAGCCTTTCTAACGTGCACGCCGCTTCCGGTCCCCGTTGTTCGGCTTCACCGACTCTATTCTTGAGCAGATTTAGACCTTTTTTTTGTTGTTTTCCTCATCGATGACCCTCTTCTCGTCTTTTTCTTTTTTCGTCTTTGCCGCGGCTTACACGTTCCTTCTTCGTTTGTTGTTGAGAGATGTTTCGTCACATTTCCCCTGCGCCCGAAGACGCCTGCTTTCTTCCTTCGACGTCCCCCCCAGTCCCCGATGGCTCCGACGGTTGCGACGAAAGTTAGTTCCAACACTGCAAAAACGCCGACTGCTTTTCATTTCGGACGGTCCAAGCTGGTTCTCGCGGCACATTGAATCTTGCGATCGTTTCTCCGTGTAGTTTTTGTTCCCTTTTTGCTTGAAACTTTACTCTTCCGACTTCCGTCATCTGCAATCCAGCGAACTGCTCTTTTTTTCTAATATTATTACCATATGAAAGGACAATCGAAAAAGCCCCCCCCCACTTTTTGATTCCACGGCTGCTCGTCCCTCCCTTATCGTGAGCGGCTTCACCCCTCTTGAATTAAAACTTCCGAGTTCGGTCGCACCCTCCTAGCCTCTGAAGTCTCTCCCAGATCTCCCCATTTTCGAATCCTGCCCTTCGGCACGTTCCCATTAAGTTCTTATCCAGGGGCCGCCCATCCCCCCTTTTAGAGATTTTCTGTCCCTCCAAGACTTGGCGCGCACGACATCGTCCAACGCCTTTTTTCCACCCCCCAAGACCAAAGTGCTTGTTTCATCTTCTCGCGCTTTGGTTCACACCTGTCATCCGTTTCTTCATCACGGTTGACCCGCCGCTGGAAGACATCGCCAAATCGGCCAAGCCTCTGGTAACCGAATCTCTGCCACATGACGCCTAATTTCTTCTCTCTCGATAGACCTGGCCCGGAGACATTTTAATTGCTTCCCCCATCAATCCCAAAGTTGATCTTCGTTCAGCAGAGCCTCGGCCCCCAGAGAGGGCCGACGTTTCAAGGCCCTACCGTCTAAACGTCTTCTTGACCAATCCCCCCATTTTTCTCTGCTATAAGCATCGCTTTGGCGCGGCAACGATCACCACCCCCCTCAGCGCGCCTCCATTTTTTTTTTTAGTTGCCCTCTCGTGCAGCCCCCTCCCCACCCCTCCCCGCGTGAATTTTCCTAATCGTACCCAGCCCGGCCTCCCTGCTGTTAAAGTTGGGGGGTATTGGGTCAGGATAACCCCCCTCACTGCGGGGTTTTTTATACTTACTTGGCATCACTGCGCCTCTTTTTTTCATTCAACGAGACTCCCACCTCCTCAAATGTCCCCCTTTCAAACTTTTTCCTCCCCAAGGTCCCCTCTTATTTTCCAATCTGCGAATTAGAATAAAGCCCCCCTTGAACGGTGGAGTTTTTTTCTTTCAAAACATAAAACCAGGCACACTCCCCCCCCTCCCACCCATCTTCTCAATTTTGTCTTGGATTTTTCTTCGGATTTTCTCTTCCTCGATGCCTTTTTCCGTCAATTTGTCTGTTCTCTCCCCCCCACCGGAAGCGCCTCGAGCTCACCCCTGATAATCCCCGCTTCACCGCCCGTAACTCCCCCCTCCACCTGCGACGCGTTAACCGAAAACAAGATCCTTTGCACCTACTAAATTTCTTTCTCCCACGAGGACATTCTAAGAGTCCCCCTTACCCGCGCCAACGCCTTTCACTAAGTTTAGCACCCCCACTCACCCGCCCCTTCTCGCCAAGCCCCCCCCCCCCCTTACCACCCCCTTTCCCCAGCCCGACAGCGTCAAATTAAATGAGATTTTTTTTTTCATCCTCCGTGTTTTTTTTTTCAGCTTCCCCCACTTCGCTTGGTTAGGGCATTTTTGGTGTGGAGTATCTGGTTTTTCTGGTCTTTCGAGGAGTCCTTTGGACCCCCTGAACTTGACGGATCTCTCCCCCTTTCAGCTTGGCGTTTTTTTCTTTGCGGTGTGCGCTTATTATGTCTTTGTTTTTTTTTGAGAACCCCCCCACTGGAGGTCGGTGTCCTTTGGCCTCGGGTGTCTTTGTTTGAACCCTTTGGATTTTTTTTGTGGGGGCGGTTTCTTTAGGTGAGTAGGTGTCCGTATCTTCGGTTCCTTGTGAGTCGACTTTTTTCCTGTATGTGTAGGAGCCCCCTTCACATTGACCGGATCTCGAGGGCCATCCCCCCCCGTTTTTGAAATCATAAATAAGAAGTTTCCTCCCCCTCCCAAATAGAACCAGCGTTTTTTTGTTTTTTTTTATATTTTTTCCCCTGTTTCCATGCCTTCCCTCATCCTGCACCTGAATTTTTTCAAAGTTCAGCAGTCATTGCCCAAATTTTCTTCCCCGTTCGACCCTCCCTTGAACTTTTTTTCCCATAACGATCATTTGAGGCTTTGGTTTTTTTTGAAGGTACGAAAGCAGAACTCTAAGGGATCAAGTCATCCCCCTCCTTATCCCACTCCCCGCTTGCTCTGAGAATAATAAACAAGCTTTACAAAGCTTTTTTTGCCTTTTGATTGGGTACGATCGTACGCTTTCCTTCTTTTTCGTTCTGACGGCTGTCTCCGAGTAGTTACTGGCTTTCCTTCCTTGGGTGATTTTCTTTTCCTTCTGGCTGCCGAAGATCTGAGCAATCCTTTCGAAGATCTCCTTTCTTTTCCTGTGTGACTTAATTTTTTGTATTAGCTTGCAATTTTTTTTTCTTCGTCCTGGATGAACCCCCCCCTTCACTTGCTGCCACTTTTTGATGACAGATGATGTCCGTCTTCTTAGTCCACGTTGAGACGATAAATTGGGTTGGTCCTTCTCTGTGATCATTTGTTCCCATCATCTTCTTCAGGATAATGATTAGTCCTTCTTCGATGTCTTAAAGGCGGCGATTATTCGTTGGGCTTCTTCCATGTGTGCCACCTAGGTTACTTCCCTGATAACTTTCCTCTTTTCCCAAATTAGGGCCTTTTTTATGAGGTCTTGCCTTTTCTCCCCCCCGCAGAGAATATATTTTTTCGTTGATTGGAGTGACCAATGGCATGCTCTTTGTACCCTTCCCCCTTACATGATTCTCCCCAACGGGCTGCGCTCGTGTGATTCGACCTTCTCAAGGCTGAATGCGTTTACCCAAAGCCTCGGCCGGTCCCCTATTGTTTTTCGCTTTCGCTTAGCTGTTCTTTTTTTTATTTGACGTGACTCTTTTGCTTCTATGGTCCCCTGTTCTCGTGTTTGACTTTAATTTGCCTTAATTTTTCCCGGTCGTCTTATTGGCCCCGCGATTACTCTAGCGCAGTATCGTTTCCAATTTTAACTTTTCATCCCGCGAGAGCAGAGAACGGTTTCCTTTGCCGCGCTCCCCCCCTTCTACACGTTTTTGAGGAACGATTGCACCTTTCGGCCGGTCTTTCTGGTTGGCTGTTAACAATCTGTCGCCCCTTTCCCCCCCGTAGGCAAGGAAGTACTTCTCTTAGTCCACGACAGCGTTCTTTAGATACGCCTTTGCATCTATATCTTCTAATTTTTTGTTCTTTTCTATCCGTAAGCCGGCGCAAATAGCGACCTTCTCATGTGACCGTGCCCTTGTATGTCTCCATACGGACGTTACCCCAAAGTTTTCCTTTTTTCTACCTTCAGGTACAACCCACCCGGCAAATTAAACGACGAACGATAGGACTTTTCCCTTCTTTTTGGGTGTGTGTTTTGGTGGGTTTTTTGGTGGTTTGTTGGGGGTGTTCGGTTTTTTTTTGGGGTCGCGGACCTTGCCCGGTTCGTCGAAGCGTGAGAGAAGTGTCGATTTTCCACGACCCCTTTGATATATCTCGTCTGCTGTCAAATTCCTTCATGCTTGCGTTTCCACCCCTTCCCTTTCAACAAGAGTTCCAGACCCCACCCTCTCCAACGCCCCCTATTCTCTTTACGAATCCTGATGCGCGTTCTTTTCTGCGTGCCCCCCACCTAGTTCATTCCATTCCCCCCCCCTGATTTGTCCTTTTCCGCGATTCAGGTCTGATATTTTTCTAATATACCAAACGAGCTCCCGCTTTGTCCTATGAAGTAGGCAAGTTCACTTCCCCAGCGAGACCCAGCCCCTGCGTGGCACGCCCCTCCAATATGAAATGAGATAGTTCCACCTTTTAAGCACCATCGACTCCCCTTTTTGCCAACGGGCCCGCTCCCCCTGGTCCCCCCAGGACCGTGTTTCACGGTTCTTCGTTCCTTTTTTTTTTGGCCCACATGAATACGCGATAAGATCCTCAACGAGACTCCTCCTCTCGCATCCTTCAGAGCAAGCCTCGCAAAGAATCTACTTCCCACCCTTCCTTCTCTTCTCCAGGCCTATAAAAGACTTGATTCCCACTCAAGAGAACATTCATCATTTCCAATCACAAGTTTGGCCTTTTTATTTCTTTCCCAGATCCCCACTCGGCATCACGAGCCCTTCCTTTTCCACTGGCGACCACCCTCAACCGTCTTGAGGACCATTGAATCGACATCTCTTTTTTATCTCTGTTCTTTAGCAACCGCTATCGGAAGCGGAAACCCGAAGTCAGCCCGATTTGTTCTGAGTCCCAGGGGAAACTCCTTAGCCTCTTGCCCCCTTGTCCTTCCTCCGGCGGCTTTACCCACCCCCCCTTTCTTCCAGTGCCAGCAGGCAAGTTTGTACTCGGACTGTCTTTTTTGTCTTGTATAAATGACACTGCGGTATGGTAAAGTTCTTTTCCCACTGCCCCGAACTTTTCTGCTTTCGTAAAGTTTCAACTTCCCCCCCAAAGCCACCTTTTCTTTTTTTTATAAATGATCTTTTTAGGTCTGCCTGCATTCCCCCCTTATTGACTTTAGCAACCCCAGTTCCACGGTCTTTCTTCCAGTGAAGGATTCTTAAACCTGGACCACAGACCCACCCCCCAAGGGTCTCAACTTCTTTTTTTCTGATTGACTCTTGGATTGTCTTGATCTGCAATCTCCTCGAGAAGCTGTCCTTCAGTATGTTTCTTCACCTTCACCCTCCTCCTTCGAGAATACAAACGCAGTTAAGCCCTCCCTTCCACCCGCACCCACCCCCTTCCCCTCTCCCCTCTCCAAGGAGCCGTTAAACGGACCCCCCTCTTGTCCCTTTTTCCCCCCCATCTACAGTTTTGTCACCTGGTCCGACTTCTCTTTTTTTAACCAACCCTCCCTCTCCCCCCGCGCTTCCCTGCGTTCTCGTCGTGTACCCTTTACCCTCGCCCATCACCCCACTCCCCCCTCCCTCCGTCACCTTTTCCAATAACCCCCTCCTCTGCTAGTTTCTTCTTCTTCCTCTCCTTTTTTGAGAGAGATAACCACTAGTATGGGGGGTGATTGGTACTTTTTTCTGTTGATGGTGGGAGCGATTAGTGTATGGGGCGAAGCGAGGATCTGGATTTTCTTTTTCTTGGGGGAGAAAACTGACCTTCTAGGCTGGAAGTATTTTTGCCGAGTATCTTGGGGGACGCTTTCTTGTCCTTCGGTCTCCAAAAAGGCCAAACCCTCCTCCTTTGATCTACCTCTTTATTTTATTAATATCTCTACCTTCCCTCCTTCCCCACTGTCGTGACCCCTGTACTAAGGCCATACGTTGGTTCCCCGGTTTCCAGGCTTCGCAAGGATATGCGGTTCTTTTGTTGGTTCTCGGAACGTTTGCCTTGGTTTTACTTGGGTGGAGGCGTCTTGCCTTTCTTTTCTTTGAGATTTGACTACCTTTCTTTGCTTCTACGAGGGCCATCTCGGGGGGGTCAATCAATCAAAGTCCCCCCAGACCCTCAAACCCTCCACCTTGAGCATCTTGTGGGGCGTGTGTTCTTTTGGTTTCATGCCTCAGGTCCCCAACCGTTGAACTGGATTTTCTCCCTGGATGTGTGGTTTATTTGATGTCTTACTATTGTGTGAATGGTAGAAAATACTTTGTTGTTTTTGGTGTTTTCTCCGTGGCATATTTCAGTGAAGAAATACGTTCCTTTGTATGCAATCCTTTTCTGACTTCGCACCATTCCGCGTTTCATTCTAACTTACCCCATTCACCCGCTCCCCCCCCCCTTTTTGGTAACTTTCCTTAGTTCTTGGGTACGCTCGTCCGCATAGACGATTCATTTGTTGCTTTCCCTTGAAACCCGCCGAGCTCGTCGTTATGAGGGGCCTTTCGGTCAACGCGATGGTCTTGCGTTGTTTGGATTTTTTTCCGACCTCGCCCTGTCCTAAGCGAGACCTCTTCCTGTCACGGACTTGTTTGCTCCTCCCCTTTTTTACGTTCGCCTTTTTTTCTGTGGCCTGTCTGCGACTCGTGGCTTTTACCTTCCCTCTGCTGGCACATTTTTTTTTTTATTCTTTCATTCGATCATGTGAAAAGCCGTCTGTCCACGTTGGCTACTATCCCGGGGTATCTTTTTTACATCACTTAGTCTTTCCCCTGCGGAGATGTTTACCCTGACGTGGGGCCGGTCCTCGATTGGTTGTACTTTTTTCTATCTCTTTTATTCTGCTCTCTCCTTCTTCCATTTGGCAAAATCGATGTCCTGTCAAGATGACGTGACAAGACCTCTCTTTTTTTCAGTAATTCGCTTCCCCTGCCCTTCCTTCGCTTCGTTATCCCCCTTTTTTTAAAGCTTTTTTTCTTTTTTCATTTTGACAATTGTGCTCTTCTTTGCTGTTGGTACTTTCAACTTGCGCAGCCGAGGGGTTTCGTTTTTGACGAGGACTTTTCCCGGCATTCCTCCCTAGGACTTTCCCCTTTTCCTGGCATGTTGAATGATCCCTGTTGGGCCTCCGAAGAAGCAAGCGTACGGTCCTTCTGTATCGTGGCTTTTTTCTCTTCATACATCTGTTGAACGTGAATATGTTACCGTCCCTTCTTTTACCCCAAAAGTGGATTGCCGCGATTCCTTCCTTCCTCCCCCATTAGTTTTACCTCTGACCGTCTCGGAAAGAACGGCCTGCGTAGAAGAATGTTCGTATCCCGCTTTACGTCCGCGGGATTCTCACCCTCCTTCTGTACCTTTTTTCTTTTTTTTTAGGTTTTTCGAGAATGCCCTTTAGTTAGCACCCAGACTTTTCCCGTCGTGGTTCCCCTTCGTCCTTAGAGCCCCCCATGCTCTACCTGGTTCGCTGAATTTGCCCTTTTCCCCCT
>Ga0179593_1470959_pt1 | contig 15578 bp, 10 predicted proteins | sample CZODoug2_1_08_16_FD_185931 | JGI IMG/M metagenome (GOLD analysis project Ga0179593, IMG submission 185931) | Vadose zone soil fungal communities from Angelo Coast Range Reserve, California, USA - CZODoug2_1_08_16fungal (PacBio error correction) | ecosystem: Environmental > Terrestrial > Soil >... | reverse complement strand
CCTAAGTTAGCGCTTACAACTTTGTGGATGTCCGCTTTTCTCTTCCGAATCCCTTTTCGAGCTTTGTTTCCCAGCGCCATGTGCGCTTTTCACGACGCGCGCCGAGGTGCCTCTCCGAGCATTTGATGATCTTCTGTTGTTTCCCCCAGATTCTCCCCCCTGAACTCCCTGTCCGGAATTCGTACACCGTTCACTTTACCTCCTCTCCCCTCCCATTCCCTATTTGGTGGTCCGAAATGCTCTCTCAACCCAGGTTTTGTGATTTCCCTCGGGAAAGGAGGTTGTTCCCCAGACCTCTTTGTTTAATTCGATTCGCCGTTTCTCCTTCCCAGCCCGTTTTTTTGTTCATCCTCCTTTTAATTGACCGATCCCTTAAAAAACAACGGATTTACTTTTAGCCCATCTGTTTTTTACCCTCTAATGAGATTACTTTTTCTCCGGTCTGCTCCCGTAACTCCTTAATTCCTCAAATTTCTTCCGGCATTAAATCACCTTAAGCGCTACGGCCCCGGTTCCATTTTTGGTGGAGCCGTAGGGACGTTCATATCCCCTCCCCCATGTGTCTTTTTCACGGACCCTCTCCGGTCCAGGACGCCTTGCTGTTGGAGGTTAGGCCTGTTCCTTCCGAAGAGGACCTGACTTCCTCTCTCTTACTTAGTCCCCGCGGTGTACGCTCGCGGTGACGTCAAATCATTGATGAGGGTCGGACATCTTCGCTTTTTTTGCCCAACTGAAATTGACCCAATGTTAATTTGCTTCCATACACTACTGCCCCGATTCACTCGAGGATTTGACACTCTAATGTCCCATCCCCTTTTCTCCTTCCCTCCCCGTCGCACTTCTAGACAGATGGTCTTCGGTAACTCCCATGTCCCTTTCTCTTTAGTAAAGGACCAACTCTTCCATTAACCCCCCACTCCACACTCCTTGGGCTGTTTTACCTCACTCTCCTGCACAATTTCTGGGCAAGCTAGCCTCCCGTTGTTTATTTCTCTTCCTCATTTTCCTCTCCCTATAAAAGGGCACTGCGTAAGAAAGCCCTTCGCATACAGGAAGTGTTCCGTGCTCTCCTCCTTAATCTCGCGATCCCTACACCCGATCAGCCGGCCTTCGAATAGGGTGTGCTCTTCCGAAAACTTTTTCTCCCTCGACATTTTTAGCTTGAACCTTCTGCGCGCCCATCTCTGTTTTGTTTGACAAGAAAAGAAGGAGTTGCTCACTACATGCCCATTTACGGCGGCATTCGCCCGTGAACTCTTTTCTTCCTGCGTGGACGCCTTCTTCCTCCCTATCCGTGCGACTTCTCGCAGTTAAAAGAAAAGGTTTTCATGCTTCCCAGCACAATTCTCCACCAAGGAGTTTCCCTCAGTCGAAAATCTCTTCCTTTTGGTTTGGTAGAGGGTCGTACACATCCCAGGAATGGTGGTGGTGAGTGAGCTAATTCTCCAAAATCGACCCTACTTGATTTCCTGATCTATTATCGTATAAGAAGGCCTAGCGCATGTTTTGGGGGATCCTTGTGGTTGCACCGTGGGGGTGTGTTGCAACGATCGGAGCGCTTTTTTCTTCTACTTTCTGCGGAACTGTGCAGCGCAAGCCCCAACGTTTTTTAGATTCCCTTACGAAGTAAAAAAGATTATATTTATCTTCTCCTTCCACCGACACGCTGAATTCTCTCTCTTCCTTAATTTTATTGGAAATTGCAGTGTAGTTTAGCCATGAGGTTTCATGATCGTCCCTGGCCCTCGTTTCCTAAGATCCTCTTTTCGCTAGGTCCACTTTTAGTAAAATTTAGCCGATAGGATCTTTGCGAATCTTTGTTGCTCTGGTCGTGCATCTCATAACCATATCTGGATGTTTGGTCGGCCCCTTTTCCCCTCGACTTATAGTACGTTGTGGTTGTGGACCCACCCCATCTCCCGCCTTAGCTACAAAGGCACGGGAAATGGGTTTATCTTCATTCCCTCCCCCCCCTCCCCCCCCTCTCCTCTTCTCCCTCTCCATCTCGCCTTGCCACCCATTGCATTATACGCCCGCTCCCCCACTTAACCTATCCCCCTCCCGCATACGCTTTTCCCCCTACTATCTCGTACCCCCCATCCTGCTCAACCGCTCATCAGATGCTTCTCCTGAGGATCCTCTAATTTTTTGGTCGTTTTAAAGATGATACCAGAGAACGGGTGTGTAATCCTCGGACGAGATAATGATTGAAAATTACGTTCTGCGGATTAGCGGCTTACGGTTAATTTCCCGTGACCCCCAGGGAAGACCGTTCTCCACTTTCTTGTACGGCCGCCTTCGTTTTGATTTTTTTCAACCCGCGCTGTTCTTCATTCCCCCCTCCCTTAATTGCTTCGAAACCCGTGGGCATTCTTTTTTCCCACGTTTTCTATCGTCTGCACCGGCGTATTCGACCGGCCGGCTCCAGAGGGTCCGAGCCGCTATGTGCATGGATTGCGACGCCTGACACTGCCTGGCTGAGCGCTGCCTCGTTCCAACAGCTCCACCTGGTTTATTCTTCTTTCCTGCGGCAGCTCCCCGTCAACAACGTCCGGTACTCCTCCCTTCTCCCCTATGGTCTTTACGGTCCTCTTGTCCCTCCCCGACTGTTTATTATTGTGTCTTTCATCCAACTCGGTGTTCCATTTACCTTTCCCCTGGACCCCAAGTTCCACTTACGGATATCCAGAAATCTGTGTTCTTTGTATTCCTGTCGGTCCAGAAGTGAGAATTGTGATGGTGCATTCGTCGCTTCACCACCTTTCATTATGGGGAATTGTGTATGAATTCCTTTCCTTTCAGTATTTTCCTTGTCAGCGTCTTTACTCCTTCGGAGCTGCCGTCCCTCCGCGCTTTTGACTTCCGCTTTCCACTTTTTGCAGAAGGACCTTTCTCGTATCCCTTGCTGATTAAGTAGTGCGAAAACCCTCGGAAGCTCCATCCCTATTCCTTCCTTTCGTTAGATGGGCGTGACATACTTTGCGTTGCGAGCCGCCCTTCTAGTCCCGAATCCCTTTTAAGGAACCTAGGAGATAGATTTACTCCCCCCCTCTCCCCTTGGAGGAAGTAATGCGTTCCTACTCGCTCGTAACATTTCCGCTTTTTCTCGATATTCGCTGGTTCACCCCCAGATTGGCGAAAGCAGAATCGCGTTTCTTATTCCAATCATCCGTCCTTACCCAAAAAATTTTTCTTTTTATAGGCCGCCGCTAATGACACACCTAGGTCTTTTCACCCCACGCCTAAGTCTTGATAGAAGAAGGTTAACGGGGTTTTCCGATCCGTTCTGGAAAAAAAATCCTTGATTTCTTTTTATGGCTTCTTCGTCCAGTACCCCGTTGCCTTGAATGTTGGAACTGTGATCGAGGGCTGGCAGGTTTACGTTAGATATAATAGAATAATCGCTCTAGTAGGCGACCCGTAGGAGATTATTGAGGCTTCCCCCTTCGCAACAGGGCGTTTTTTAACGCAAAGATTCTAACTTCCCCCCGGTGTCAAGCCTATACTAGTTGACGATCCAACGACTGCGCTTTGACAGCTAAGAATTCTCCTATTTTCCCTTCGTTTTTGTTCTCTCTCTTTTACATTCACCTCTTGGGATTTCTTTTTCCGCGATCCCGACCTCTCCGGGATAGTCACTCTTTTTTCTATTTACTTAATCCAGATTTAGAGATTTGAGTTACCAACATCGCCTGTTTGGCGTTTTTTCACGCTTTTTGCGGCGGCTCAGTCAGCCCTAGACGGACGCCTTCGATGGGATTATTGTGGTGGACCAAACGGTCACCTTAACGCTTGCACGGTTTCTGAACTTATCAATATTCACAGATTGCCACCCTCCACAGATCCACCCTGTTGTTGTTGCGCCCCCTTCCTGCTCCTCTGCAACCCCCGTTTTGTTTGTTTAATAGTTTTAAATGCGTTTTTTTTTTTACCTAAATATTTGGGTCATCTTTGCTCTTCACGGCCGCCCAGTGGGGTTCCTCGAACGGGCATTCCCTCTCCGTCCACCAAAGGCGGATTCCGAGGCCAACCCCTTTTGACAAGAGACTCGTATCAACTTCTACATTGTTAAGCTTTCGCCTTTCGAAGAGTAAGGAATCCCTCTCTTCCTCTCCAACTTTCCATCCCCTCTCCTGGCCGGTCCCTCCGGCTTCCCAGTTCCCTATTTCCTGCTCGAAATCACCCCTTTTAAAGGACAAATCTCTAGGCCATGACGACTTCATTGTTTCGTTTTCCGTCTAATGGTAGACCGATTGAATTAAGGCCCTCGTAGAGGTCCCCCCTTGCCGTAACTTCCTTGACTTGACGCTCAGTCAAACTCTTCGGCGTGTCCTTCTGCCTCCGCTATTCGCTGTTTCATTCCCTCTTGCTTCGCTGATAAACTAGGCCCGAAAGGAATTCCTCCCGTGCTTGCCAAGAAGAATTGAACCCTCCCCCCCCCCCTCCTCGTCACGACAATGCCATACATGCCATGATAGCAATTGTATTATTGAACAATTGATTTCTTGATCGTAACAATTCACACCAACCCCGCTTTCCTTCCCATCACCCCCCACAAACCCGATGTGTTTCCTAACCGTCAATCCTTTTCCCTACAAGAAACTTTGTACGGTATCCCCTCCCACCCATTTTCGCCTAATAATCAGGGAAATGGGTAAATCACGGCAGTACTTTCATTGGCCCTTTTTGAGGATGACTTCCCCGCTTCGAAATAGACATTATTTTTTTTCTCCTTGCCTCGTGATTCCCGGCAGATGACATACAGTTCTAACCTTGCACTCCCTATTTAGAGACCACTTCAATTGCTCCCCCCCCATCTTTTGCAAATATCCGGCGGTTTCCTCTAACTCCCCCTGCACTTCGGCTTCCATTCCGGCCAATTTTTCTCTCGCTTCGTTTCATCTTACCCCTCCCTTTAAGGTCATTGTCTGACTCTAGCGACTTCTTTTCATTCTCAAAATGACTTCCGCTTTCTTCAGTCTTTCCAGCAACAATGGGGGGTGGTTGTGTGGTTTGGGGGTTGTTTGGGGGGTTGTGGTTTTTTACAAACAAGGCTTGGCAGCCCCGCAATTCTCACTATCTTTGACGCGTTGTTTATGTTGACCCCCACATCACGCCTGGACGGGCGGTTTGTTTCATCCACGTACGTCCCCCGCGACATCCGAGATATGTTTTTTTTCTTCAATTGAACTACTCATAGTTTGCCCCCTTTTCTCCCATCATATGAGAGAGGACCCGTTTCTATATTTAGTTGTCTTTCAAGCCTTCACTGCTTCTTCAGGCCTCCTTCAAACCGAGAGATTCCCTTTGTCTCTTTCAGGCAAACACAACTGCATTGAATCTCTCTTCTTTTTTCTCCTCCGTTGGGTGAGTTTTTTAAGTCGTGTATTGGACGATCGATCAACCACTGTATTCCCTTTCTTTTTTTTCGCTTTTTCTGTAAGATGAAGGTAATTGTTTTCGGTCCTTCTTTATTCTCTCTGCACTTCTTCCTGCTTCTCATATTGGTTCGTGATCGGAGGTCGTGCCTTCCGTACTACAACTCGATCCAGCCCTTACTGTGACAGTACTCTTTTACCACACGAAAGTACCCCAGGGTGCTTTTACTAAAACAGAGTCACCTTCTATGGTTGCTGTCTTTTTTTCATCGCTTGTGCCCTTAGTTGCGTAAATCTTTGATTACAGCTGACCGTTGATTTGTCATACATGGCTCAGCCTTCTCCCGCCATCCCTTACGTCTGCATCGTCTTTCCCTCGTGCGTTGCATGTCCCCCGTTGAATGGTCCCAAGACTTATAATGTTCCTTCTCTAGTGCCTCTTCTGTGGTGTTCCCACCCCTCGATGGTTCTTTCCCCTTCAGTTGCGTGTAACCCGAAGTTTGAAAAAAGTGTTCTGCATGGCAACCTTCCCTAATATCAGTCTGTGTGACTCCCGGGTTTCCCTATTCGTATAGGCGTTATTATTTTATAAACTTGGGATTCGTAGTGCTTGTAAAATTTTTCTCGCGATCTTCTCTCCACAATTCGGCCGATCCCCCTTCAAAAGTTTTCTCTTTCTCCCCGATTAATGGAGATGTTTTTAACATAATCTTTGTTCCCGTATTTTTTATTTCTCCCCTGTTTTTTTTCCATTTCCAGATTCTTCTCCCTTCAATTTTTTAGTCCGGCATATTTCACAGCATGTGACCTGCGGACTATGTAGTAGACCTCTTCAGATTGGGGGATGGGCATTCTTAGTGTCCCCAAATCCTTTCTTTGCTTCCCTTTTCTTTTATTTAAAACGCTAGGTCGACCTTTTTTCTTTTCGTATTCGCATCGTCTTTCCTTGACCCTCTCTCATTTGACTCCGTCATCCGCGTGACTCCCTTAGCTACAGTAGGTCACCTTTTAGTTTCGCTTGTCCTGTTTCCATTTGCGGCCGCAGACACAGCTGGTCTTAATTTTTTGCAGCTATTTGGGGCAGTTGGACTCTCTTTGCCTGCAGAGAAGCCTCTGAGGCCACACATCCCTCCGAAGAACGTGAGGTCCTGAGATGTGACATTTTTTCTCATCCGTTTTCCTTGTCGCCGTTAAAGAGCTACGCCGCTCCGTTCACCATTCGATTCCGTGTCTTCTATCTTTTTGAGAAATAGTCACTCGCAGTGTTTGGACTTCCTCTCAATTTCCCTCCCTTCCTAGGACAACCACCGGGTCTTTGCCTTTCTCGCCGCCTCAACCCTATCCGTTTTTTTCCCCACGAAGCAAGTGTTGAGCGCTATGTTAAAACCGTTTTTTCCTCTACCGTGTCCCTTACCACCCCCCCTGGTTCTTGCGTGATTGGCCTCTTCGCTAATTCCTTCCGGCCGTAAGAACGGTCTTGACTTTGAAGCGTGCCCCCGGTTTGTTCAACCCTCCCTCTCTCCGACCTCTTCCGTTCTCGTCTTACTGCGCCAGTCGGCGCCTGCGTCTTTAAACCATCTCAAATGCTTTTTCCAGTCCAAACTGAGACATATGGTCTCCTTCCACAAGTTAATTTCCATCGTGACAGGGCTACAACGACTGCTGGCATGGATCTCGTCTCCTAGCGAATCTTTGGTATGCCTGTCATTTTTTTTTTTTTTTTTATATCTTTCCTAGAAGAAGGTTGGGTTTTTTGATAGATGATTCCATAAAACCCCTTTCGGGATCCGGCTGAGCGCGCTGCCCGGCCGTAGCTTGGGTCCTTCGTATCTTACCTTGACCTCCTCTTTCGCAGCTTGGTCACCGAGCCTTGTGAGACTTTTCTACCATCAGGAATGCCGCGAGACGGCTGTCCCTCCCTTCCCGACGACTTTCGTCTGATCTTTTCCGTGTTTTTTCCCCCCCCGGGCACCGGAAAGCCCTCCAAGGTCTTGCACTAGACAAGGTAGCTTCCGTACTCCGCCATTCCTAGTCAGAGGTGGTGTGGTTTAGTATTCGCGCAAACCCCGGTTTTTTCCCCTTCGCGCTGCCCCATTCGTCTTTTTTTTGTGAAACGAACGAGTTTTTTTAATTTCGTGCCGTAGCTCCTTCATTGGTGGTAATACAGGTCTTTCACATTGACCTCTCTTCCACCCCCCCCGGCTTTGCATTCTATTTACGTCCCCCCAATGTTTTTTTTCAGTCTCCCTCTTCTAGAATTCGATTTTTCCGCGGCGCAGTATCAGTTGTACTTTTCAGTGCCTGTCAACCTGCTGAGGTAAGAACCCCTCTCTCGAAGAGTCAAGGGTTTCCCTTCTTCGGCGGTGGTGCCGAGGGCGGCTCGCCTACACTGCTGTACTTCACAACTGTCGGCCGTAACCTCCTCATGGTCGCTGTCTTCTCCCATGTATTTTTCACTGATAGGAATTCCGGTTCTCTTTTCCCGAGGTAGTTTCATGGCCTTCGATTTCTATATGCCGGCTCCAATCGTCGTCTTTGGTCCGGAAAGCTCTCTATTGTCTGTATCCGAAGCCCAACTTGGCTGCTCACCCGGACGAAAAGGTACTGATTCTTTCCACGGGAATGTCTGATGTCCCACACACTCTGCACAAGAAAATTCAAAATGTCACATTTTCCGACAGGTGGGATCTGCCCTGTACCCCATTGTCGTCTCCGGATCGTACATATGACAAACCGCGTCATTCCCCCAACTTCTCAAACCTTTTCCGGGTTCTACTTCCCCGGTTCCCTTCCCCTTTGGCAGCCCGATTACGAAACGTGGTTACGTCACCCTAAGCAATGCTTAGTGCTCCCGGTGAACCTGGAAACTCCCCGCGCGTCTCAAGGCAAGGTTTCTTCTTCGTCCCTGAAGGAACTGGCACTATCGCCCCAAATTCCCTTTTCCTCGATTACCCTCCGGGCATGAGCCGTTCAGTACCAAATGTTGTCGCTCACCGTGTTTACTCGCCCAGGGTCTCTGCCCCCCCTCTGGGTTGCCCCCCCGCAGGTGCTCTCCAGGCCCTTGTTCGCGGCAATTAGCCCTTCAACTTCTCCTCCTTTTTTCCTTTTCCGCATTCCCTGTTCCCCCCCTTTGCTGGCGAGTTTATCGGACCCGGTTTCAAGAACTTGCTGTATAGCTTACCATCACCCGGCCACAAGCTCTCCTCCCTCAGCGCCCATTTCTTGGACGCGGTGTTTAGGGTTTTCCAGTCCAAATAAAGAATTTTTCTTGTGCCTGGTGGTTTTTTGTCGCCCCGTTACTTCCCCCGGCCGACCTCTCGATCTGACCGAGTTATTCTCTGCCCGACGCCTGTTATTTTGTTTTCAGGGGGGGGGGGTTGCCCCACAGATATTCTCTAGGTTATAAAGGTATTTAAGCGCCGTTGTTTTCTCGCCTTTTTTTTTTTTCTTTCATTCCTCAGTCCCAACCGTTCTCTTGCTCCTCGGCCAAACCCTACTTCTTCTATCTCTTCCCTTTTTTTTTTTTTTTCTTCAGAGTGTTCTTTTTTTGGTAGAGGTAAATCTTCGCTACCTTTCCTTCCTGCCTCCGTCTCTCCCGTTGTCGCTGTGCGGGCCCACCTTGCATTAGAGCCGAACGGCTTCTTCTGGTGGGGTCCTTGGTCGTGTCTGTAGAACACTAATCCATAGAGCGATGCGGCTTCTCTTGTTTCTTGGCGACCACACACACGCCCCCTTTACAGAGTGTTGTTTACCCAGTGCGTTCCCAGCATGGGCGCTTCTTTTGCCTCCTGGGGTAGTGAGGTTTTTTTTTTTTTTCTTGTCCTTAAGTTATCCATCCAGACGTAGCTGAACCTTCTCTCTCCGTCGCAGCCCTTACGTCGTCATCGAGCGTTCCCCGCGGCGGCTCTGTCCCGTTCGCATGTCGAGCGTATACATTTGTTATGTTAGTAGCCCGGTCCGACCCGTCTTTGTTTTTTCCAACCCCTCGTCTTTCCGCCCCCTGAAGTTTTCTCACGCTTTTCTCTGGTCTCCCGTTTTTTGCCTCGGCATCGGCCCTGCTTACTCGACTGCCGCGCACCGTTTCAATCGGCTTTTTTTCCATGACTGCAGCGCGACACCTTTGGATGTCTTTTTCTTTTTTCCCCGCGTTCCATGGCTTTCGCGCACATTTGGGCTTCCCCGAAACCTTTTCCTGTCTCTTGGTCTGAGCGTTCTTCGAACAACTCTTTTTCCAACCGTTTACCCCCAGGTTGTGTTTTATCAATTAACCCACGCCGTTTTTTTCCATGTCCGATCTTCCTTCATTGAGTCCTTTCCTCTTCCCTGTTCCTCGTCTTATCCTTTTGCTTTTTACCTTGTCAGTAGAAGGAGACGGGGGCTGTCTCTGTGTCAAAGAGTTAGTTTTCATTCCGTTCTTTGCATCGCGTCGCCCCCCTTCGATGCATTCTTTCTTCCTCGCATAGAGGTCTGTCCGTACCCCGCCGTGATTTTCATCGACGATAAAGGATTGCGTGTCCGCTTCAATCTTTCCCCATAATTCCCTGAATACGATAGTGATACCAGGACAGCCCCCCTCCCCCCCCCTTCCCTTTCTTCGTTTGCCGTTCCGAGCTGGGCCTTTCCCCCTCTCCCGGTGTCCCTTCGCTGCCGCCCTCGGCGGCCCAATCCTCCCAGTTTCCGGTCGGATAGGAGATTTTCCCCCGCTGTTGTTTTAATATTCCTTTTGTGCGCCTTACCTCTTCTAACCCCCCCACCTTTCTCTCTAAAATTCCTATTCTCCGAGCTGTCGCTTTTCAACATATTTGGCCTTACTCGAATCCGCGTGGTGGTGTTTACGGATTTCACCCTCCCAGTGAACCACCCTTATGGACGTTTCTCGTTCCGCCCTTGCAATGACCCCCGATTTTCCTTTCCCCAACTCTTGTCCGTCTTTTAAAACGGGGGTTTCTGCGCTAGGTAGGGCACCCCCCCTCTTTGCTCTGTTTTCTCTGGCAATCGTCTCAGTAACTTTGCAGACGTATTTGAGAGACGTTCCCGTTTTTTTCCTTTGGCCCCCGTGACGATCTCTCGAAAGAATCGTGTCTTCTTGGCTGCCTGCTGCTGCGAGTACTCCCACCAATGCGAACCTTTGCTGTGAAAGTTTCTTTTCAACTTGCCCTCTTTTCTTCCAGGTTAATCCATAGTGAAGATCCCCACCTACTGCGTTCAGGGCGGTTCGTATATTTCCTGAAGCCCCAATCTTTTTCTTCATATGTTGTTTATACTCGCTTGCATCCCATTTCTTGATGGCTGACCGCCGCGCCTGCCCGTGCTTCTTGGATCGTCATTGCGTTACCTACTCCCAGATTTAGAAGCTTTCGTTTCAACGCGCCCTGTTGATTTTCTACCCCTGAAGCCGCGCCGATTTCCTGCCTCCGTACCTACGATTCTGTCGTATTCGATCGTCGTGGTGGCCAAACTGTGCACGGAAGCTTCACGTTCAGTCTCTTACCCTTCCTCCCCGACCTTGCCCCATCCCGAAAGAGACCCCTAGTGTGTTTTTCTCCATGATAAAACCCGGTTTACCTTCGCCTTTTCTCTGGGTGTTTGAAACCGTACTCGTTTAACTCGCGGCGCCTAGCTAAGTCCGGGGTGGTCATCGACGTTTGTTGCAAATGTCCGAATCCCTCCAACAAAAAAAGGCGTCCTCTTCCCCAGATATGTTTCTCGACATTTCCCTGTCTACGCGGCGCGGTCGCGCTGCCTGCAAGACAGCCATCTGCTTCGTATACTCAAAGCCGGACTGATTGGATTACGTTTTCGGGTGGCTGGGAGGATAGACTGCACCTTTTCTTTCCCCCTTCCCCATCTCTGTTGCAAGGTACGGACTTTGTTTTGCTGTCCGTTCCCAATTTGTTTACGGGCACGTTCTTAATTCTCGGGTATTTTAAGGAAATCTTTTGCTGAGAGCTTGTTTTTCCAACTTTCTTGTTCGCTCGCTCTCCTGCTGACTCCGCCTGCCCCCCCTCTGCCCCTGCGCGGCGAGTACCCCCGGACAGGCCCTAACCTGGGCGGTGACCACGCCCTTCTGCCCCCCCTTCCCCCAGAATAGGCCCACTCCAATGACTACAGTGATCAGTTTTGGGCTATGCCGGATCAATTGAGTGCCGGATCGTACTGCCAAATGTTTTCCAACTCCCCCCCCATACTTCAACGCGGTGTTAGACCCCGCACCTTTCAAATATGGGCGACCGTGTCAGAACCTTTTCGGTGCTCTTTTCCCCCCTTTTTTTCGCGAAGAATCCATTTAACCTGGTGAAATACCCTCCCGCGCACCAGGCAGTCTTTCGACTCATCTTAATAGATCGTCAGCTTCAGGAAGTCTCCCTCCTGCGCTTCCTTTTCCCCAAGTTTTTTTTTTCCGACCCATCTGACATTGTTCCTCTCAATTAGGGCGCTCACATCGAGTGGTTTTCCCTCACGCCGGCCCGGCTTTTCCTAGTCTTGTTATCGGCTCCCCTCCCCCGGTGCCCATTCTCCTACGAGTGGAGCTCGTTTTTGACTCCCTCACCCCGGTGCTGTCGCGTGAAGATTCGGCCAGGGATTCACAAGCCTTTGGGCTTCCTTTTAGCACTTCCCAAGGCGTAGAACTCGCGCCCCCCCCATAGATTGGGAGCGTGTCGTCCACCTCTTCGTTCTCGTTTGTGTGTGTGTTAAAGCAACGTAATTTCTTCCCCCGATCAGCCCCCCTCGAATTATGATCGAGTATTCCTTAACGCAGAAGATGGGTCCCTGGTTGGGGCAATTTTCTGCGCCGCGGGAGCGTTCTTCTACTATTTAACGTTCCCGCGCCAGCCGCCCCGGGGTGGTCGCCACCTTTTAGAGACTTTCTCCTCTCGTCCCAACTCGATGAATATCTCTTTCTCCTCCTTTTTGTGTTTTTGAGTATGTCGTGTCGCTTTTCTGACCCGTTGACGGCTTCCCTTTCTCTCCTGACAGTGTGGCGGTTCGGCGTTTCCCCTTTCTGCCCATATCTTCCTTTAAGCTTGCCCCGATGTTGTTTTTTCCTTCGCCTCACTCGATAGATAGAGTCCCTGTCTACGGTTGAAGTAAGTGGCTGACCCCCAACACGCCAAGTTTTCCGGTCCTCTACGGTTCGCCTTCTTTTCCGCGACCTTTTTCTTTTTTCTTTAAAGCTGATAAGCGACTGGGTTTGACCTCAATGGCCGAAAGCCGACTCTCACCACTGTCCGATAGTAAATCGGTTGCTCATTTTTTTAGGTCCCACTCCTTATATGTGCCCTGTTCTTCGACTCCTTCGTTGAGGGTCAACCCGCGATGGTCCTCCTTAATTTTGCGTCGTCCGCGTCGTTTCGTTTTAGCGGGCAGAGAATAGTCCCACTCGACTTATTGCTTGTTCATCATTTTGCGTGTCTTCTCTTTTTTTTCTAAACCCACTGCCTGGATGCGCGTGTTTACTTTCCCCCCTTGCCTTCCTTTCTTCTCGCACATTGTTAGGACCTATCTCCACGTTCCTTTTTACAGTGGTATGCCATATTGGAGGAGAGTTCCAAGCCGCGTGTGAATTTTTTTTTATTGGTTTCACCCTTGGCCCAATTTCCGATCCGGACCCTCCCTCTTCGTAAGGCATATTCAGATTGTCTGATCTTTTATTAATTGTTTTTTCCTGATTTTAAGCTCGTTGGGTTTCATTCGGGGCTGGTTAAGCCGTTCTACTTTCAGTTCGGGCGTTTGTTTTCCTCTATTTTTCGCTGCGGATTTCATCAGAGCCATCTTTGGAGATGTAAGGAATCGGCCCCTCTTGAACCGCTCCTCCTCTTGCCTCCGTACCTCTCGTAGCAGGCCGTCTTAACCGTCTGCTAAAACATTGTTTCTCCCGCCTGTCCACCTCCCCAATCTTGTCTTACGAGCTGGAAGTGAATGTCGTTTTGAGAGAAGACCCCCTCGGCGGTTGCCCCACACTTTTAATGGACCGGGCCATTGCTCGGCCCCGTGAAGATGTTCTGTACGCTGCCGCTTCTTTCTGCTCCCAGCTTTGTCCGTGACCAATCGATTATATAGATGTCGTTTGTACACTTTCCTCCATTTCCTTCCGGGTTGTGGTGGAAGGATCGTTCACTCACTCCTTTCCCCTGCCCCCCGGTCTTGCCGTTCCGCTCTCGAAGACCACCGAGTCCTTTTTCAACCACGCCTCCGGTCTTGAGAATTTTTTGTTGCGTCGCGTAGTGGAGGACCCCACACTCTTGGGCTCGCTTCTGGCTCATCGTCGTTCGTACTGCCTTTTCCTTATTTCCGAAATGGAGAGCTGTTCCCCTTTGTGCACGGTGTGTCCACCACGCCCGCTTTCCTATCAATACTCGTTTCTCGAGGACTGGCAGGGGGCCGTGCGTTGATTGTTAAAACCCTCGTCCCCCTCGCCTGGTGAAAGCAAGCTTCGAATGACAACTGTAATCTCCCATCTTTGCCCCGACCAACGACTGAGCTGCGACGCTTTCTCCTAGCACTATTGTATCAGCCCTTCTTTCATGTTAATCTAATAAGTGTGTTTTTTTGCGTATTCTCTTTAATACCGCTTTTTTCTAGTTCGAAGCGAGACTGCCGCAGTCTTTGCTCCCGTCCATGGGAGTCTTTACTTTACTTCACCATTCGCATGCTTGCGTTCACCTCGCGTGCCTCTTTTTTTACATCTGATGAAGCCGGCCTCTGCTCCGAAGAGAAATACCTCTTTTCAGATGTTGATCGTCTTTTTTCCGGTCCTCACCGCTCCCAATTTCTTTTCCTTCCCGTCACCCTTTAATGAACGACGAGGCCTCCGTCCGTAGCCCAATATTGTGAGCTCCTCTAGACCCCCCACTGAGTAACTTTTTCCTAGGGCCTTGTTGTCACGACCTCTTGTGTTCCTTCGCGCGCCTCCTTTGACAGCCCGTGGTGGTACTTAGTCGTGCCCTTGAATCCGTCCCCCCCACTTCTGACTCTGATTTCTTAACTCCTTTCCCCCGTCTACTCTATACTTAAATTTTTTTTAGCGCGCCCTTCCTTCTGCAATGTCCTTCAGGCCTTCCATGCGTCCCCCGGCTGAGAAGGCCGTAACTGCGTCGGCCGGTGTGCTTGCGAGTTTCTTCCGCCTAACACGGTCTATGCCTTCCCACTCTCGAGGTCCTTTTTTATTCGTGGAGGCCTCTTTCAGGAAATTGGAATGAACTCTTTAATCGGAATTAGACCGAGGTTACTTTCTTCGCTGAGCATCTAGTTTCAAACTTTTTGTTTGCGGCCGTTTGTATTCCCTGCCCCTCTATCTTTCCCCCCCGAAATGCACCCTACCCCTTCTTGTAAAAATTCCCCCCCCTCCCGTGACTTCGACTTCTTTGTCCCCCCCGCCCCCGATGTCCCCCCCATTCCCCCCCTTCTCCTTCGTATAATTTACATCCACCTCCCCTATGGGTATTGTCTTGACTCCATTGAACGTCTAAGGATCGTTACCTGCCCCCCCCGCGTTTCATTCCTACACCCCCCTGACACGCTGCGTTCTTTACAATCAACCTTTTCAATTTCCTTCCAGACCAGACTCCGAAGAAACTTTCGGGATAGGCTGCCCATTTTTTCGCGAAATAATACCTTTCAACCTTTTCCCCTCATCCCTCTAGTGCATGTAGGTTGACGACCCTTCAAGATAGCCGCTACTCATTCTCCCTTCTTTTAGAAGCCCGTTCTAGCTCATAACTTTTTTCCTACCCTTCGTCACAGCGGTTTTACGAGCAATAGGGCTACGCCCATTCGCTTGTTTTTGAACCCCCCGAGGCTGCGATAGAAATTTTCACTTTTTGTACTGGATGGCCTCGACCTTTCCATTCTGTCCCGTCCTGTGGTGCCTTTTCTCTGATACAAGCAGTACTTTTTGAGCGCCGAGAAAGGGATTCATCACCGGCTGTATACTCAGGAAAAAGTTTGTCTCCGACTTCTAAAATAGCTTGGTTTTTTTTATCCCTCCCGACTGGGACGGTTTCTTTGCGTCTTCCTCCACTCCCCCTCCTCCATCCTCCTTTCTTTCTTTTGACTGCACGTCTCCTAGGAGTGGGTGATGGGTTTGGGGGCCCCCATGAGCTGCGTAGCCTTTTGCTTTAACTTTTCCCTTCTGCAAAAACGGTGTAGGTTCCTTCCGCCATTCCCCTAGAGTCTTCCTTTGACCCTCTCCCTTCCCTA